>LWDU01038173.1_pt1 | contig 12807 bp, 8 predicted proteins | sample 727161 | NCBI WGS metagenome assembly LWDU01 (sample SAMN04566230, study PRJNA314399) | hydrothermal vent metagenome | isolation source: deep sea hydrothermal plume seawater | place: Mexico: Gulf of California, Guaymas Basin | collected 2004-07-11 | reverse complement strand
CGAACGTCAAGTCGCACGGCAGCTCGGTGCCGGTCTTGAGATACGCCTCGACCGCCTTGAGATGGGCGAAGTGCTGGCCCTTGTTGTCGCTCGCGCCGCGCGCGAAGAGGTTGCGGCCGCGAAGCGTCGGCTCAAACGGTGGGCTGTCCCACAGCTCGAGCGGCTCAGGAGGCTGCACGTCGTAGTGCCCGTAAACAAGAAAGTGCGGCTTGACGCTGTTGCGACGGCGCGGCGTGGTGGCGGTGACTATCGGGTGTCCGTCGGTCTTGTGCACGCGCGACTTGAGGCCAAGCGACTTGGCATGATCGGCGAGCCAGCGGGCGCAGTCGGTCATGTCTTTTTTGTGCGCGCTCTGCGCCGACACGCTGGGGAAGCGCAGATACTCGATCAGCTCGTCGATGAATCGCTGCCGGTTGGCGTCGATGTATTTCTTCAGTTGATTCATAGATTGGAAAGGGCGCTTGGCCAAGCGGCGTGGGCGGGTTGGTTCCCTCGGTCACCAGATTATGCCGCGCGAGCCGCCACCGCAACCCCGCCCAAGAGCCGGGAGGACTTTTTGGCTGACAAGGGGCGTAACTTTTGCCTAGCTTCGCGTGTAGCACAGTTTTTGGGGTTGTTTCCCCGTCAACGTTCCTGCCGTTATGAAAAAAATCATCGTTTCTGTCCTGATCGCATTCACGCTCGTTTCTTCCGCAAATGCCGCCAAGGCCACCCCGCCGCTGGAGGCGTTGCTGCCGGCTGGGACCGTGCTCGTGGTGGCCGCGCCGAACTACGCCAGCGCGAAAAAACATTTCAAGGCCAGCGCATCGGGGCGGTTTTGGGACAGCGCCGAGTTCAAGCCGTTCCGCAAAAAACTGGCTGCTGGCTTCGAGGCAAACGTGATGGCTGAGATTGAGGAGGAGTTGGCGATCGATTTTGAGGCGTTCGAGAAGATGGCCAGCGGCTCCGTCGCTCTGGCTGTGGTGCCGGGGCAAGATGCCGGCGAGGAACCGGCGCTGCTGCTGCTACTCGACGCCGGCCGAAAGAGTGTCACTCTCCGCAGGGCCTTGTCGCGACTCGAGCGCGACTGGAAGAAGGACGATCGCGAAGTCAGCGAGACCAAGATTGGCGGGGTTGATTTCACCACGGTGAGCGACCCGGAAAGCGACCGGCAGGTGCATATCGGCCGTGTCGGCGCTCAACTAGTCGTCGGGACGAAGTCGGCACAGATCGAGGGTGTCCTCGCGCGATTGAACGGCAAGGGCGGTGGGACGCTGGCCGACAACCCGGCGTTCGCGGCGGACCACGGCGCGGTCCTGAAGGGAGCCGATTTTTATGTGTGGGCGAACCCCGGCGCGGTTCTGCCGCAACTGCTCGACAACCTGCCGGACGGGGCCGAGTTGGGCATCGACTTCGGCGAAGTGGTGGGTGCGCTGGGCATCGACGGCCTGGGCACGATTGCCGTGGCGTACAGCGAGCGGCCCGATGGGTCGCACTCCGAGTTGTTCATCGGTTTGCCCAAGGCCAAGCGAAAGGGGCTTTTCGGTCTGCTGGAAACCAAGCGCACGGATGCCTCGCCGCCGCCGTTTGTCCCAGCCAACGTGAGTGCGTTTTCGCGGTGGCGCCTTGACATGGATGCCGCGTGGAAAAATCTTGAGAAGCTGCTGCTCGAGTTGTCGCCGGACGTGGCCAACATGGTTGAGTTCACCGTCGGCCTGCTGGGCAAGGACAAGGATTCGAACTTCGACTTTAAGAAAAGTTTTCTCCACAACTTCGGCGACGACCTGATTGTTTATCAAATGCCGCCCAAGGGCACGGCGCTGAACGACATTGGCGCCGGGCCGATGGTGGTGCTCGTCAAGTCGCCGAACCCGGACGAGCTGATCAAGGGCGTCGGTGCGGTGCCCGGCATCCTGCCGCCGCCGCTCAACGAGGCGGCGATGTTGCCGCGCCGGCTCGGCGACCACACGGTGTACAGCTTCGAGTTGGCGGAGTTCCCCGACCCGAGCACCGGTGAACTGGTCAAGATGGAACTGCTCCTTGCTGCCCGGGATGGCTACATGGCGGTGTCCACCGACGCCGACATGTTGCAGGCGTTCCTCGACGGCAAGACGAACGGCGGACTGGCCAAGCGCGACGGACTGGCGGCGGCGACGGCATTGGTAGGCGGAATGGATTCCGGATTCTTCGGCTACCAGAACGACCGCGACATGGTGCTCAGCGCGATGGACACCCTCCGCGACAATGCCGACCAGTTCGACATGATTTTCAGCATGATCCCAATGGATGGCTTTGGCGAAGTCAGCCTGAGCGAGTGGCTTGATTTCTCGCTGCTGCCAACGGGCTCGAAAATCGCGAAGTACTTTAACTTTACCGTTTACGGTGCAGAGACCAACGATCGCGGGATCAGTCTGAAGACGTTTTCGCCACGCCCGGCGACTCTGAAGCGGTAGCCTCCGCCGCCTTGAGTTTTCGCAGCGCGGCCTCGAGCGCCGCCTGGCCTGACTCGAGTTTTTGGTCGCGCAACTTTCGCAGCTTGCGGGCGTAGGCGTTTCCCGGCCGGGCAGCTTCGCCCATCAAAAAAATTCCCGCCGCGCGGGATTTTGCCGTGCCACGAAGCACCGCCGCCGAGAGCGTCGGGGTGTCCGCGCCCGGCTCGCCCCATACATCCCGCAGCGCGGCAAGGATCCGCGCCTCCCGTTCGCCGCCGAGTTGGAACGTCCCGCGCAGTGCCTCCCACAAGCCGTGCTCGGCGGGCATGAGCCGCTGAAGCGCGTCGAAGCCAACCACCCGCAACTCGTACCGCTCGCTGGCGACGAGCCGCATCACCGCCGGGGCGGCCCGGTGACCCATCGCCGACAGCGCGGCGACGGCGGCGTTGGCTTCGTCGCTGCCCGGCTTGGCCTCGATAATTTTTACCAACGCGGGAGCAGCGGCGACGGCGTCCGACTTCATGTTTCGCAGCACGTGCAGCATCCGCGTGCGGTGCCCACCTTCCGCTTGGCCAAGCCGATTGGTGATCTCGCTCAGCGACAGCGAACCCAGCCGGCGCAGCGCGGCGAGGGCGTTGTTGTGAACCAACTGCTCGGAGTCGCCGAGTGCCGTGACCAAGTCGGGGATGGCCGGCACCGCCGCTTGGCCAAGCGCGGCCAGGCCAGCCACGCCGCCGGCGCGGATTTCCGAACGCTCGTAAAGATTCACCCAGCGCAGGAGGTCTCGCCGGTCGATGCCCGGCACTTTTTTGACCGCGCCAAGCAGGGGCTGTTTCCAGACCGGGTCGGTGTGGCGCACCGCCAGTTGCAGCCACGGGAGGGCGTTGGTGCCGAGTTGCGCCACAGCGGCATGCGCGGCGGCTCGGCGGTCGGGGGAGGCGGTGACGAGCAAATCCTGCACCCACTCCTCGAGCGGCCGGCCGCCGACCTCCGGCCCGCGGTCGCGCTGGGTCACGATGAGCAATAGCGCGAGCACGGCCAGCGCCGCCAAGCCGATTTTAAGCCAACGCCATTTTTTCATCCGGGAAGAAAATTAGTCGTTTTGTGCCTGAATTTGGCGGGTGATTTCGAGGGCCAACTCGATGGCTTGCCGCGCCGACTCGCCGCTGACGAGCGGCTCCTGTTTTTCGGCGACGCACCGGATGAAACTTTCCAGCTCGACCTTGAGCGGTTCTTCGCGCTGGATCGGCACCGGCTCGCGGACGACTCGCCTGCCGCCGAACTGGCTGACGATGGCGCTGTCCTTGCCGGCGAAGACTTTCTTGAGGATGGACGATTCCTGTTCGTCGTCGCGGGCGAGGCGGTAGTGGTAGCCCTTTTGCTCGCGGTAATCGAGCGACACGTAGCCGGGTTCGTCGCCCCCGCTGAAGACGCGGATTTTTCGCAGGCTCTCCGGGCTGACGCGGCTGACGGTGAGGTTGGCGACGCAACCGTTGGCGAAACGCAGCCGCGCGTTGGCGATGTCCTCCGACGCACTGAGCACCCGCACGCCGGCGGCATCGACGTGCTCGACCGGCGAGCGCACGAAGGCGAGTACGATGTCGAGGTCGTGGATCATCAGGTCGAGCACCACGCCGATGTCCATGCTGCGCGCCGGGAAGGGCGAGAGCCGGTGCGACTCGATGAAGCGCGGCTCGCGGGCGGCCTGCTGCAGATAGTTGAAGACCGGGTTGAACCGCTCGATGTGGCCGACTTGCAACACGCAGTCGTGCCGCTTGGCCAAGCTGACCAGCTCGGCGGCCTGCGCGACGTTGTCGGTCATCGGTTTTTCGACGAGCAAATGTTTGCCCAACTCGAGCAGCGGCTTGGCCAAGGTGTGATGGGTGACGGTGGGCGTGACGATGCTCAAGGCGTCCGCAGCGGCGGCGGCGGCCTCGATTGAGCCAAGCGCGGTGGTGCCGTGTTTTTCGGCGATCGCCTTGGCTTGGGCGGGGTCGGTGTCGTACACGCCGACGAGCTCGACGGCGTCTTGTCGGTGCATTTCGGCGTAAATACGTGCATGCTGCTGGCCAAGCGAGCCCACGCCCAGCACAGCCACCCTGACCCTTGTTGCCATGCCGGGAGCCTACCGGCCCGTTGGCCAAGCGGCGAGGAAATCAGCCCTCACAGGCTCCCACGGCACAAACCGTGCTTTCCTTGGCTTGATTTTCTCGGACTTTGGTTCGAGTCTCGCATTTGGTTTTTGAAATGGCGGTTAAGAAAAAACAACAGACTATACGCGCCCTGCTGGTTGAGGAGAACGAGATCATCATCGACTCACTCAGTGAGATCATGAGATCGCAGGGGTTCGATGTCATCACGCACAAAAATCCCAGCCAAGCCATCAACATGATGAAGGGCGGCTCGGTGAGTCTGGTGATCGTGGATGACAAGTGCGGCGGCATGGAGGGGCTGGAAATTCTCGAGGTGGCCCGAAAGGAAGTTCCCGCCGCCTCGCGCCTGCTGCTCACCAGCCGCGTGAACGACGACGCCGTCCAGTCCGCCGTCAAGGATCGGCTGGTTTACCGGTACATCACCAAGCCGTGGCTGACCGAGGATTTGATCCTGACCCTCAAGACCGCGGCGGACACCTTCCGGCTCGCGGAGAAAAACGCATCCCTCACCTTGGAAAAAAATGACTTGGAGAGGACGGTTCGAGACTTGGAGAAAGTGGTCGCATCCGGAGGGGACAAAGACGGCGGCGGCGCGGCGGTCGTCCAGGCGACGCAAACAGGGGTCGTTGCAGGGGATGGCGACGCGGGAACGATCATGCAGACGATGATCGAGATGCTTTACGTGTTCCACCCGAACCTGAAAAGCAACGCCATCCGCACCATGGCACTCGTCAAGACCGTGGCTGAAAGTTTGCAGTTGGAAAAAATTGCCGCCGAGGCGCTTTATCAGGCGGCGGCGCTGCACGACATCGCGATCCTCGGGGTGGACCGCCCGATCATCCGGCGCTGGCTGCGCGACCCGGAGAAGTGCAACAAGGACGAGATGAAAATGATCGAGCATCATCCGAACCATGCCATCGAGATGCTCAAGCCATACCCGATGTTCAAGGAAGCCGAGCCCCTCATCCGAGCCCACCATGAGGATTGGAACGGCAAGGGCTACCCCAACCGGCTCAAGGGCGAAACCATCCCGTTCGAGGCCCGGTTGCTGCGCGTGGCGCTGGACTTCTGCAGCAAACACGCTGATCCCATCCAGACCATGCTGGACATCGAGGAACTCTCCGGCGATCTGTACGACCCGGACGCCGTTCGAGCCATAGCCAAGGCGGTGCCCCTCACCGAGATGCCCATAGGCGAGCGCGAAATCCTGCTCATTGAGCTGAAGGAAGGCATGACGCTGGGCCGCGACATCAGCAATGCCAACGGATTCCTGCTGTTTCCCAAGGGCAAAACCCTAACCGCATCGATGTGCGACAAGCTATTCAACATCGACCGAATCTCGCCGCTCGACCCCTACGTGCTCGTTTATTGCTGACCGGTTTTCCCTCGATCATGCCCCTCTCCGAAGCCGACCAAGCGCGCCTCAACGAATTGGCCAAACGTGCCTCGTCGGCATTTGCCGAGTCCAACCTTGCCGAGGTTCGGCAGCTATACGGCGAGGTGCTCTCGCTCGACCCCAGACATGCCGAGGCCAACTACTGGCTCGGCTACCTCGAATGCCGCGAGGGCAACCCCGAGACCGGGGCAGCCCATCTGAAGACCGCCAGCGACTCTGCGCTCGAAACCGCGCAATGGCTCGCACCCGACAGTTTCGTCGAACTGGGCATGGCGCTCAATACGCTGGGCCGCGAAGCCGAAGCCGATGAGAATTTCGAGGTCGTCCTCGAGCGGTTCCCCGCCTACACCGAGGGCCAGCTAAAACTCGCCGAGGAGATGGAGGCGGACGAGCACCTGGTCGAGTTTGCCATCGATGCCTGCCACCGTGGACTGCTGGTGAACGGTCGGCACCCCGGCCTGCTCAAGAAAATCGCCGAACTGCTGGAGAACGAGTTGCGCTGGGACGAGGCCGCTGACTTTTGGGTTCATCTTTGCGAGGTCACAAAACCGAACGCGAACATCCACCTCAGGATTGGCCTCTGCCGGCTCAGGCACAACGGCGATGGCCAAGCCGCGCGTGCTGAGTTTGAGAAAGCGCTCGAAATCGAGCCCGACCACGAGGCGGCCACCTTCGCGCTCGCGGAGCGGCTCGACTACGAGGGAGAGTTCGACGAAGTCATCTCCCGGCTCGAGCGCTTGGCCAAGGCCCGGCCTGACTCCGCCCGGGTGCCGCTCACGCTGGCCAATTTTCTCCGCAAATACGACCGGATCGACGAGGCGATCCTGCAGTGGCGCAACGGCTTGGCCAAGGAGCCGAAGTGGGATGATTCGTGGCGTAACCTTGGCTTCGGCCTCGAGCATCTCGACCGGATCGACGAGGCGGTGGACGCCTATCGCCAGGCCGCCCAAGCCGCTCCGGCCAACTCCGAAAACCATCGCTACCTCGGCTCGGCCCTGCAGGACGCTGGCCAACTCGACAAGGCACTCGATGCGTTCGGCCAAGCCATCAAGGCGGACCCCGAAAACGCCGAGGCTCACTGGGGCCGATTCTGGGTGAGCGCCCTCCGTGGCGATTTCCCGAAGGCGTGGGAAGACTACGAATGGCGCTGGAAACTCAGAGAGCGCACCACGCCGGAGCTGGACGATTCCGCCCCGCTTTGGGAGGGCGGCGATCTCTCCGGGCAAACATTTTTCCTGCGCGCCGAGCAGGGCTATGGCGACACGATCCAAACCATCCGCTACGCACCGATCCTCGCCGAAATGGGCGCGACCGTGAAAGTCGGCTGTCCCCCGGCGCTCGCGCGGCTTCTCACCGACGCGCCCGGCGTCAGCGAAGTCATCACCGGCAACGCCGGGAGGGTGATCTTCAACAGCCATCAGGCGCTGTTCAGCCTGCCTCGAATCCTCGGCACCACGCTGGACAACATCCCCGGCACGGTGCCGTACCTCACCGCGCCAAGCCAAAGCGGCGTCGAGTTGCCGGCCACAAAAGGCGTCTTCCGTATCGGGCTGACTTGGCACGGGTCCGGCAGCCACAACCCCGACCGCCGCAGCGTGCCGTTCGAGCAACTGCTGCCGCTGCTCGAGCAGGAGCGCACCATGTTCTTCTCCCTCCAACTCGGTGATGCCTCCCACGATCCCGCCCGCGCCGACGCCGAAAACAAGCTCGCTGACCTGTCGCCGTTGATGGACGACTTCGCCTCGACGGCGGCGCTCATCGAGCAACTCGACCTCGTCATCACCATCGACACCGCCGTGGCCCACTTGGCCGGTGCGCTGGGCAAACCGACTTGGCTGCTGCTCTCCGCCGCCCCCGATTGGCGCTGGATGCTCGGCCGCAGCGACAGCCCATGGTACCCGTCGATGCGCCTGTTCCGCCAAGCCAAGCTCGGCGACTGGAGCGACCCCTTGGCCAAGCTGCGCGCCGAGTTGGCCCGTACCGTTTGACGCCCTTGGCCAAGGTGGGGATGGCTGTCCCAGCCGTCCGTTGCAACCAATTCGTACTCGTATCGGGGCGGCGTGCTGGGGACAGCACGCCCTACCTTGAGTGCTTGGCCAAGCGCGCACTCGACAGCCAAGCGCTTGGCGAGCATCATTCCCCACCCTTTTACCATATAAACAATGGCCAAACCTGAAATCAAAACCAAGGTCGTGGGCAGCTACCCCGTTCCGTCGTGGCTCGCCGCCAACCCCTCCGCACCCGCCCTGCGCGACGCCATCCTCGTCGTGCTCAAGACGCAGGAACTGGCCGGGATCGACTTGGTCTCCGACGGTGAGTTGTCGCGCTTCGACGTGAGCCACCCGGAGACCAACGGCATGATCGACTATTTCATCCGGCCGATGGGCGGCATCGCGTCGGCTCTCTCGCGGGAGGACTTGGCCCAGTTTGCCGCCGAGCAGCGGATGGGCTTTCGCGCCCAACCGGCCGGCGTCGTCGAGGGGCCGCTCACCGAGGGCACGCTGAATCTGCCGCGCGATTGGCAGCTCTTCCGGGGGCTGTCCAGCGCGGACACAATGTTCACCTTCACCGCGCCGTACATGCTGGCCCGCACATTGGTGACGATGGCGCTCGCCGAGGTGCTGCGCAAACAGGTTGAGTCGATCGACGCGCCGGTGATCCAAATGGACGAGGCCCACTTGACCGGCCACGCCGAGGATGCCGAGTGGGCGCACGAGCCGTTCAACCTCGCGCTGGGCGGCGTCCAAGGCGAGAAAGCGCTGCACCTCTGCTTCGGCAACTACGGCGGGCAGTCGATCCAAAAAGGGTATTGGAAAGACCTGATGCCGTTCCTCAACAGGCTGGACGTCGATCATCTCGTACTCGAGTTCGCGCGGCGCGGCTATGATGAACTGGAGGCGTTCAAAGAATTGAAAACGGAAACCAAACTCGGCGTCGGCGTGGTGGACATAAAAGACAATGAAGTCGAGCCGACCGACGTGATCGCGGGCAGAATCGAGCACGCCGTAAACGTCTTGGGTATGGAGCGGATCAAGTGGGTGCATCCCGATTGCGGCTTTTGGATGTTGCCTCGTAGCGTGGCCGATCGAAAAATGGCCGCGCTGGTCGCCGGCCGCGACCAGTTCCTCGGGCGCTGAAACCCTGTTTTCTCACCGTAACTTGAGCAATGTGAATCATTTAAGCCGCTTTATTGCTTGTTTATGCACCGATTAAAAAAGTCTTAAAACAGGCAGTTTTTAACGTAAAAATGGTTTTTTTGAGGATGTGTTGAATAGTTTTTCACCAGTTTTTCACAATTATTCCCAGCAACTCTGGCAGTGTGACATATTGTCCCGGAATTCCAAGTTGACAGCCGCTCAAACTGACACTAGCCTCCGCCCTGCTTTCGGGGGAAGGCGCAAAAATATCTCCCATTTAGCTTGAGGAAAGGAAGTGAATCTCATTTGACTGAAATACGAATCAGAAAAGGCGAACCGCTCGACAGAGCATTGCGCCGACTGAAAAAACGGCTCGATCGCGAAAACGTGATTAAGGACGCACGCAACAATCGTTATTACGAAAAGCCAAGCATGCGCAAACGCCGCAAAATGAAAGTGGCCAAGTTCACGCAGATGTTGAAGACTCGCCACGCGGACGACTGATCCGCCTGTCTTTTTTTTGCCGGAAGTTGCCGGGCAGGCAGCTTCCGGCTATTTTTTTGCCGCGCTATGTATTCCTTCTCCACTTGTTGGAACTCTCACCGCCACACCGATGGCCGTGCCATGCTCGAGGAAATCCGTGACCTCGGCTTCGAGTACGCAGAACTCAGCCACGGGATTCGCCTGAGTCTCGTGCCCGGTCAAGATCTCCACGCTGCACAATTTCTGTCCGCTGCCCATCGGGTGCAACCACGCCAACCCGAACGTCTTCAAGTTTTCCTCCACCAACCCACGCGAGCGCGACAACGCCTACAAGCACACGATGAAAACCATCGAGATGGCGGATCGGCTCGGGGCCAAGCTGATCGTGCTGCACATGGGCGAGATCGACATGCGCAACTACACCGACAAGCTCATCGATCTGCTCGAGGCCGGAAAACAGGACACGCCGAAATACCAAAAACTCTGTCAGGCCGCCGAGATCAAGCGCGAGAAAAAGAAAACCAAGTACTGCGACCTTGCCTACGAAATGCTCGAGCGCATCGCCGAGCAGTCGAGCCTGCGAAACATCAAACTCGGCATCGAGATCCGCGAGTCGCTCGAGGAAATCCCCATCGACACCGACTGGGACTTTTTCTTTCAGCGCTTCGAAGATCCGAACATTTGTTATTGGCACGACATCGGCCACGCGCAAATCAAGGAGAACCTCGGCTTCATCCACCACCGGCTGCACCTCGAGTCGATGACCGGACGCTTGGGCGTGCAGTTCCCGGCCCGAGATCACCGCCCGCCGGGCCAGGGGATGATTGATTACGAGGGGCTCAAGCACCTCGTGAAGCCGGAACACATCAAGGTCTTCGAGCTGAGCCCGAGCCTCAAGCCGGACGCCGCAAGGGAGGGCGTCGCCCACCTGAAATCCATCTGGGGAGAGGATTGAAATCCGCTTCCAACGCCCTGCGCCTCACGCTGAAACTGGCCATCAGCCTTGTCTTGGTAGCGTGGATTCTGCACGGCATTTTCGCCGGTGAAGCCGAACAACAGACCAAAGACTGGGCCAGCCTGACATTCGCCGAACAGGTTCGTGCAAGCTGGACGATCGGGCCGGTCGGCTTGTGGGAGACCATCTCCGGCGTAAGCATTGTATGGCTGCTGGCCTCGTTTGTTTTCATGGGCGCGACGATTTTCATCGGCGTCATCCGCTGGCGTTTGGTGCTGGCGGTGCAGGGGTTGCACCTGTCGCTTGGCCGCGCCACCGGCATTTCGTTGGTCGCCCATTTTTTCAACTCCTTCCTGCTCGGCTCGACCGGCGGCGACCTGCTTAAGGCCTACTTCGCCGCCGCCGAGACCACCCACAAAAAAGCCGAGGCCGTGACCACAGTTGTCGTCGACCGACTGCTTGGCCTGTTCGCGATGCTGCTCTTTGTTTCGCTGATGGCATTGGCCAACTGGAACATCGTGATGAGCCAGCAACGCTTCATAGCGGTGATGCTCGTCGTCCTCGGCATGCTCTTCGTGAGCGGCTTGGTCGTCGTGCTGTCATTTTGGGCCGGGCCAACCAAGCCGCGCCTAAAGTTCGAGGCGTTCCTGGCCAGGCTGCCCAAGGGCGAGGTGTTGGTGCGCTGTATCGAGGCGTGCCACGCCTTTGGCGAAAAGCCCGGTTTCCTCCCGCGCGTGCTCGGCTGGTCGATGCTGCTCAGCTTGGCCTGCGTGTTGCAGATCGTCGCGCTTGGCTTCGGGCTTGGCCTGCCGATGGGCGAGCACTTCCGCGTGCTGCTGCTCATCGTCCCGGCGATCATCTGCATCAGCGCACTGCCAATCACGCCCAGCGGCATCGGTGTCCGCGAAAACCTCTACGTGTTGCTGCTGAGCGCCACCGCGATCGGCATCGAGGCCAAGACGGCGTTGTCACTCTCGCTGCTGGCCTTCGCGGGCAGCCTGTTGTGGAGCCTCATCGGCGGCGCGGTGTACCTCGCTTTCCGCAGCCGCCACTCCCTCGACTAAAACCCAAGCGCTTGGCCAAGCAGTTATTTCTTGTTTCGTTTTTTGGCGAGTTCCTTGCGGAGTTTGCCCAAGGGGAGGGTGTTGATGACGTCGTTGGCGGTGAGCCATCCTTTGCGAGCGATGCCGGTGCCCAAGCGCAAAAAACCGGCGTGCTCGTTGCGGTGAGCGTCGGTGTTGATGACGCACTTGACGCCAGTCGAGGTCGAAACGGTACGGGTTGGCGTTGAGCTCGAGCCAGGTGCCGGTCGCGGCGCAGGCGTCGATGACGGCGTGCTGGTTGACGGGGTAGGCTTCGCGGCGGAGCAGCAACCGGCCGGTGAGGTGGCCGAGCATGTGGACGTTGGGGTTCTCGGCGGCGGCGATGAGGCGGCCGGTGTTGTCGGCCTCGTTGCTGCCGGCGACGTGCAGGCTGGCAACAACGACGTCGAGCTCGGCGAGCAGGGTGTCGTCGAAATCTAGCTTGGTTTTGAGGATGTCCACCTCAGTGCCGCTGAGCAGGCGGAAGTTGTTGCCGTCGGCTTCGAGTCGTTCGTTGACGCACGCGACCTCGTCGATCTGTTTGCGGAGCCGCGCCTCGTCGAGGCCGTTGGCTTGGAATGAGGCGCGCGAGTGGTCGGTGATGGCCCAGTAGTCGCAGCCCAGTTCGCTCATGTAGTCGGCGATCTCGTCGAGCGACTCGGCCCCGTCGCTCCAGTTGGAGTGGTTGTGCAGCGAGCCCTCGGCGTCGAACTCACCCTTGTCCTCGCGCAGCTCCGGCGGGATGTAGGCGAGGTCGAGCGCGGCGAAGATGTCCTCCTCGGTTTTGCAGTCGAGCCGCAGCTTGGGGTCGCGGGTTTCCTCGGTGCTCTTGAAAAGGCCGTACTCGTTGAGGCGCAGGCCGCGGGCGATGGCGCGTTGGCGCATGGCGATATTGTGCTCCTTGCTGCCGGTGAAGTAGGCCTGCGCGAACGGATACTCGGCATCGCTGACGACGCGCAGATCGCCCTGTATGCCGCCCTCGAGAATGACGCTGGCCTTGGTGTCGCCCTTGGCCGAGACGGAGAGGATGCCGGCTTGGTCGGTGAAAAACCCGATGATCGACTCTGGGTTTTTCGACGAAACGAGGAAGTCGATGTCGCGGACGATTTCCTTGTGGCGGCGCAGGCTGCCGGCGGTGCTGCAGCGGATGACGTCGGGATGGGCGCGGAGCTGCTCAAGGATGGGTTCGG
>LWDU01037763.1_pt1 | contig 12807 bp, 10 predicted proteins | sample 727161 | NCBI WGS metagenome assembly LWDU01 (sample SAMN04566230, study PRJNA314399) | hydrothermal vent metagenome | isolation source: deep sea hydrothermal plume seawater | place: Mexico: Gulf of California, Guaymas Basin | collected 2004-07-11 | reverse complement strand
CGAAGGGCTCGCGCCCGGGCAGCGCGTGGTCAAGCTCGGCGACGGCCCGACGTGGCTGGAAGCCGCGGTCCTGGACGCCGCCGACGTGCTCCCCATCCCGGAGGCGCTCTCGGACGAGGCGGCCGCGCAGCTCTTCGTCAACCCGCTCACGGCGCACCTCCTCCTGGACGCGGCCGGGCTCCGCGAGGGCGACGTGCTCGCGCAGAGCGCGGGCGCCAGCGCCGTCGCGCGGATCGTGACGGAGATGGCCGTGCGCCGGGGCGTCCGCGTCGTCTCCGTCGTCCGCCGCGATGCCCACGCCGACCGCCTCCGCCAGCTCGGCGCGGACGTGGTCGTCGCGGACGGGAACTCTCGCGAGGCGCGGGCGGCCCTTCGCGCCGCCGTGGGGGAGGACGGGGCTGCGGCCACGCTGGACCCGGTGGCAGGGGAGACCGGCGCGCTCTTGCTCTCCGCGCTGGCGGACCGCGGCACGCACATCGTCTACGGCGCGCTCTCGGGGCAGCCGCTCCCCGTCTCGCCACGCACGCTCATCTACCGGCAGTCGGTCGTGCGCGGGGTGTGGCGCTCGCGCTGGTGGAAGGAGACGCCGCGCGAGGTCTCGCGGCCCCTCCTCGTCCAACTGGCGGAGGCCGCAGCCGCGGGGGAGTTCACACTCCCCGTGGACGCCACCTTCGATCTCGCCGATGGAGCGGAGGCCGTCCGGTACGCGACCGCCCCCGGCCGCTGGGGCAAGGTCCTACTTACGGGATGACCGTCTGCCCGACGAACGCCCACACGCCGTCTGACAAACTCGTGCGTCCGTCTCGGTGCACGGAGCCGCCCGGCGCCACACGGGGCGGGCACCCGGCGCCGGACCGTCCGTAGCCTCCACGCGATGACGACCACCCTGCCCACACTCCCAACCACGCGATGGGGCCGTTTCGGCCTCCTCGTCGCGTTCTGGTCGGCGTTCACGCTCGTCATCCTCGGGCACGCCTACGTGTCGCTGGAGTACGTCGCCAACCGCGACTACCAGCTAGCGTTCGCCATCGGCGGCGGTCTGCAGGGGATGGTCTGGATCGTCGCCACACCGCTCGTCGCCGCGATGGTGCGGCGCTTCCCCCTCGCGGGGGGGCGCTGGGCGCTGCACGCGGGGCTCCACGCGTTGCTCGCAGCGATCGCGGCCGTGGGGGTGAGCCTGCTCATCATGGCCGCCACGAGCCCGTTCGCCACCGGGGAGCAGATCTCCGCCGGTTTCTACGGCGACTTTACCCGCGTCTACCTCCGGGTCATCCTGCTCTTCGAGATCCTCTGGTTCGCCGTCGCCGCCGCCGCGACCGCCGCCGAGGCCACCCGCGCCGCGCTGGACCACCAGAAGCGCGCGACGGAGACCGAGGCCGCCCTCCGCGAACGCGAAGTCCGGGACGCTCGCCTGCGCGAGCGCGCCGCCCAACTCGAGGGCCAACTCGCCGCGGCCCAACTGGACGCGCTGCGGATGCAGCTCAACCCCCACTTCCTCTTCAACACGCTCCACGCCGTCAGCACGCTCATGGCGCGGGACGTGGACGGCGCCCGCCGCATGATCTCGGACCTCTCGGACCTCCTCCGCCTCGTGCTGGACGGGTCGGACGCGCCGGAGACCCCGCTGGACGAGGAACTGGACATGCTCGGGCACTACCTGGACATCGAGCGGACGCGGTTCGCCGACCGGCTGGCGGTCGAGGTGGACGTGGACGACGACACCCGCGCCGCCCTCGTACCGACCCTGATCTTGCAGCCGCTCGTGGAGAACGCCATCAAGCACGGGATCGCGCCGCGAGGGGAGGGCGGGCGCATCTCCGTCACCGCCGTGCGCTCCAACGGCCACCTCGAGATCCACGTCTGCGATGACGGCCCCGGCGTGGGGCCATCCGGACCCGCGCGCGAGGGCGTCGGGTTGCGGAACACGCACGACCGCCTCGCCAAGCTCTACGGAGACGAGGCCTCCCTCACGCTCCGCAACCGACCCGAAGGCGGCCTCGACGCCGAGGTCCGGCTCCCCTACCACACCGCCTGAGGCCCCCCAGATTTCCCGACGTTCCCCCGCGCGCCCCTCCTGACGACGCCCGCGGAGGGGCGCCTTCCGTTGCCTGTTGTTGCTATGACTGCTCCCCTCCGCGTTCTCATCGCAGACGACGAGCCGCTCGCCCGCGAGCGCCTCCGCGAACTCCTCTCCACCCGCGACGACGCCGTGCCGGTCGGGGAAGCGCGCAACGGCGCCGAGGCCGTCCGACTCGTTCGCGAGCATCGCGCAGAGGGCGAGCCCGTGGACCTCCTGCTCCTCGATGTCGAGATGCCCGAGCTGGACGGGCTGGCCGCGCTCGACGCGCTCTCGCCGGAGGAGCGCCCCGGCGTGGTCTTCGTGACGGCGTACGACCGCTACGCGCTCCGCGCCTTCGACCTCCACGCGCTGGACTACCTCCTCAAGCCGTTCGACGACGAGCGCTTCCACGCGGCGCTGGACCGCGCTTGCGATGCCCTCCGCCGCGGCGAGGCGGCTTCCCTCACCCAGCGCCTCCTCGCGCTGCTCCGCCAGTCGGACGGGGACCCCGCCGAGGTGACCCGCGCCGATACCTCGGACGACGACACCTCCTCCGCTAACGACGGCGAGGCCCCGCTGACGCGCCTCGCCATCCGGACGGGCAGCCGCTACCACCTCGTGGAAGTGGACGAGATCGACTGGATCGAAGGGGCGGGTGTGTACGCGCGGCTCGTCGTGGGCGACAAGGCGCACCTCCTCCGCACGCCCCTCGCGGAGCTGGAGCGCCGGTTGGACTCCGAGCGGTTCGTCCGCATCCACCGCTCCACCATCGTCAACCTGGACCGGGTGCGCGAGGCGCGCGGGCACGCGCACGGCGAGTACGTGCTCGGCCTCCGCGACGGCACGCGGCTCAAGGTCAGCCGCACCTACAGCGACCGGATCCGGCAGTTTTTAGACGGCCTCTCCTGAGCCCGTCCGCTCGCCGCGCTGGCGGACGGTCTCCGCGGCCGAACCGAACCGCCCGCACGGCGGTGGCTCAGTCCACCTCGCCGGTGGGCAGCGTCATCACGAACGCCGCGCCGCCGCTCTGCGACTCGTCCACGGTGAGCGTGCCCCCGTGGCCGTTGACCACGATCTCATAGGAGAGCGAGAGGCCGAGGCCGGTGCCCTCCCCGGTCGGCTTCGTGGTGAAGAACGGCTGGAAGATCTGGTCCGCCAGCTCCGGCGAGATGCCCGGCCCGTTGTCCTCGATCCGGACCTCCACGCGGTGGTCCGATAGGGCGCGGGTCGCGATCCGGACGCGGGCCTCGTAGCCGGGGGGCGCCTCGCTCGCCCGCTCGCGCGTGGCCGCGAAGGCGTTGTCCAGCAGGTTGAGGAAGACGCGCCCCAACTCCTCCGGCACGATGGCGACCTCGCCCACGTCCGCGCCGAAATCCCGCACGACCTCCACGTTGAACCCCTGGTGCTCGGCGCGCATCCCGTGGTACGCCAGCCCCACATACTCGTCCAGGAGGGTGTTGAGCTTGGCCAGCCGGCGCGGGCCGGGCTTCGCGCGGGAGTGCGCGAGCATGCTCCGGATGATGCCGTCTGCTCGGCGGCCGTGCTCCCGGATCTTCTCGGCGTTGGTCTTGAGATCCTGCAGGAGATCCGCGCTCTGGTCCAGCGCCTCGCCGACGGGCCGGTCCGGCGCCTCCCGCATCTCCTCCTCCATCTCCTCCAGGAGCTCCACCGAGAGCCCGGCGAAGTTGGTGATGAAGTTGAGCGGGTTCTTGAGCTCGTGCGCGATGCCCCCGGTGAGCTGCCCCAGGCTCGCCATCTTCTCCTGCTGCACGAGCTGGCGCTGCTGCGCTTCGAGTTGGACGGCCTGCGCCTCCAGCCGCGAGTTCTGGTTCTCCACCGCGCGCGCCTGCAGCGCCAGCCGCGTGTTCTGCGTGGTGAGGAGGTGGCGGAGCCGCTCCAGTTTTCTCCGCGAGCGGTGCTGCGCGTGACGGCCCTGGTAGAGCGCGCTCTCCACCGCCGTCGCGACGAACGTGACGAGCAGGAGAAACACGAACCGCCGGATCTCCCCGCCGAACGCGGTCCCGTCCGACGCCGGCTGGAGGGCGAACGCCGTGTGGATGGACGTCAGCGCGATGCCGAGGAGAAGCGTGTGGAGAGGCTGGAACGGGATCGCGCCTGCCACGAGGAGGAGGAGCAGCGCCAGCCACCCCGCCGTGAGGTTGAAATCGCCCCGCACGAAGTCGTCGTAGACGAGCAGCGTCCCGGCCACGAGCACGAACACACCCACGATCACCCGCGTCACGGTGAGCGAGAGCCGGAACCGCGCGATGCCGAGGAAGACCGCCGCCAGCGCGAGGACGATGAGCTTGTCCGAGAGCACCTCGCCGAAGCCCGCCGCGATCTGGTCCGCCATCGTGCCCCTGGCGACGGCAGAGATGACGCGGGCCGCGGCGTACGCCGCCAGCGTGAGCACGCCGAACCATCCCAGCACCCGGAGCCCGGCGCGGGCCGCCAGCGAGAGCGTCTCGTAGAACCCGAGGTCGCGCTCCTGGGAGTACGGCGCGACGTAGCGGGCCAGGAACGCGCGGAGACGACGGGAGCGGAGCATAAGGGGGGAAGGGGGCCGCGCTCGAACGCGCGAAGCGGCGCCGGGTTTGTCACGCGCGGCGCGGGCCTGCGCGGCACCGGATCTTACCACCGATGCCACAGCCCCCCCCGTCCCTCCCCGTTGATGCCGTCCTCGCCCGGCTGGCGGACGCCCTCCGCCAGCGCGGCGTGGCCGTCCTCCAGGCCCCGCCCGGCGCGGGCAAGACCACGCGTGTGCCGCCTGCGCTCCTGCCCGAGGTGGAGGGGCGCGTGCTCGTGCTGGAGCCGCGGCGGCTGGCGGCGCGGGCCGCGGCGCGGCGGATGGCGCAGGAGCGCGGCGAGCGGGTCGGGAAGACGGTCGGGTTCCGCGTGCGGGGGGAGAGCGAGGTCTCGCGCCAGACCCGTATCGAGGTGGTCACGGAGGGCATCCTGACGCGGATGCTCCTGGACGATCCTGCGCTGGAGGGCGTCGGCGCGGTGGTGTTCGACGAGGTCCACGAGCGGTCCCTCGCGGGCGACCTCGGGCTGGCGCTCGCGCTCCAATCGCGCGAGCTGTTCCGGCCGGACCTCTGGCTCCTCGCGATGAGCGCGACGCTGGACGGCGAGCGCTTCGCCCGCCTCCTCGCGGACGAGGCCGGCCCCGCGCCCGTGGTCACGGCGGAGGGGCGGACGTTCCCCGTCCAGACCGTGCACCTCGGGCCGCCGCAGGACCGGCGGCGCACGCCCGAGGCCGTTGCGGCGGCGGTTCACCGCGCGCTGGCGGAGGCCGCGAGCGTGCCCGGGAGCGGCGTCCTCGCGTTCCTGCCCGGCGCCGGCGAGATCCGCCAGACGGCCGAGAGCCTGGAGCGCAGCCTCCCGCGCGACGTGGACCTGCACCCGCTCTTCGGCGCGCTCCCGCCCGCGCAACAGGACGCCGCCGTCTCGCCCGCGCCGCCGGACCGGCGAAAGGTCGTCCTCGCGACGAGCATCGCGGAGACCAGCCTCACGATTGACGGCGTGCTGGGAGTGGTGGACGCCGGACTGGCACGACGGCCGCGGTTCTCCCCCAGCACCGGCATGAGCCGACTGGAGACGGTCCGCGTGAGCCGCGCCGAGGCCGAGCAGCGCGCCGGTCGCGCGGGCCGCACCGCGCCTGGCACGGCGTACCGGCTCTGGAGCGAGGCCGAGACCGCCGCCCTCCAGGACTTCGCGCCGCCCGAGATCCTCCGTGCCGACCTCGCTCCGCTGGCGCTCGATCTCGCCGCGTGGGGCGCCGAGCCCGCCGACCTCCGCTGGCTGGACCCGCCGCCGCCCGCCACCTTCGCCACCGCGCGCGACTTGCTCCGGATGCTGGGCGCGCTGGACCGTGACGGCAGCCTCACCGAGCACGGTCGCCAACTGGCGGCGCTGCCCGTCCACCCGCGGCTGGGCCACATGCTCCTCGCGAGCGGGACCGCGCTCGCCGCTGAGGTTGCCGCGGTCCTGGGCGAGCGCGACCTGCTCCGCTCGGACGGCCCCCGCGCGCCCGACGCCGACCTCCGCCTCCGCCTCGACGCGCTCCGCCAGCCCGGCGAGATGCGCCGCTACCGCGGCCTCAGCGTGGCGCGGGGCAGCCTCCACGCCGCCCGGAAAGAAGCCGCCCGGCTCCGCCGGCTGGCGGGGCTCCGCGGCGAGGGCGACCCCGCCGACGCCGGCCCGGCGCTCGTGCTCGCCTACCCGGACCGCCTCGCGAAGCGGACCGCCGAAACCCCGCGCGAGGTCCGCTACCAGCTCCGCGAGGGCCACACCGCCGTGCTCCCCGCGACCGACCCGCTGGCGGATTCGGAGTGGCTGGCCGTCGCGAGCCTGGACGCGCGCGTGGGCGCGGCGCGGATCTTCCTCGCGGCCCCGCTGGAGGCGGAGGAGGTGGAAGCGCTCTTCGCGGACCAGATCGAGCGCGAGGAGGTCGTGGAGTGGGACGACGCGGCCGGGCGCGTCTCGGCGCGGCGCGTGGAGCGGCTGGGCGCGCTCGTCCTCCGCGAGGGCCCGCTCCGCTCACCCGACCCCGAGGCCGTCCAGTCCGCCCTCTTCGACGGGGTCCGCCAGCGCGGGCTGGGCGCCTCCGCCAGCGGCTGGCGTTCCTCCACCACCACGAGGGCGAGCCGTGGCCGGACGTGAGCGACGCGGCGCTGCTGGACTCGCTGGGCACGTGGCTCGCGCCCTTCGCGCGGAACGCCCGCTCCCTCGCGGACCTCAAGAGGGCAGACCTCGCGACGGCGCTGGACGCCCTTCTGCCCTGGGACCGCCGCCGCGACTTCGACCGCCTCGCGCCCGAGCGGCTGGCGGTGGCCTCCGGCGCGAACGTCGCGCTGGACTACTCCAGCCCCGAGGCGCCCGCGCTGGCGGTCAAGCTGCAGGAGACGTTCGGGATGGCGGAGACGCCGCGCGTGCTCGGCGGACGCGTGCCCGNCCCCGTCCAGGTCACGACGGACCTCGCGAGCTTCTGGGAGACGGGCTACTTCGACGTGCGGAAGGACCTCCGCGGGCGCTACCCCAAGCACCCGTGGCCGGAGGACCCGCTCACCGCTACGGCCACCGCCCGCACGAAGCGCCGCCGCTGAGCGGCCTCGCTACTCGTCGCTCGCCTTCTTGCGGATCAGAACGCTCGTGACCACCAGCCCCGAGGCCACGGCGAACAGCGCGATGGCGAGCGGCAGCACGCTCACGATCTCGCCGCCGCGGAGCACGGTGGAAAGAATGATGCCGATGCCTGCGAGGTCGATGAGCAGCGCGGCGATGAAGAGGAAGCGGGCTTGGCGGAGGCGTTCGTCGGAAGTCGGCATGGGGGTAGTCAGTGGGCGACGACGAGGCGGCGCGAGGCGCGGTACCCCTCGGCCTCCATCACGATGGTGTAGACGCCTCCCGCCAGCGCGGCGGCGTCCACGGTCAAGCGGTGCGTCCCGGCTGGCTGGCGGCCCTCGGCGAGCGTGGCCACCTCGCGCCCGAGCATGTCCACCACGCGCACCGAGAGCGGGCCGCCTCGCGCGAGCGTCGCCTCCACGGTCGCGCTCCCGCGGGCCGGGTTGGGGAACGGGAGGTGCAGCCGCGAGGTCGGCTCGGAGGCCCCGGCCTCGGTGTCCGTCGCGAGGACGAACGTGGCCGTCAGCGGCCCGGAGTCCGTGAGCGTCAGCGCGAGGGTGTCGGCCGCCGCGTCTGAGAGCCCCCGCCAGCCGGCGAAGACGTAGCCCTCGTCCGGGACGGCGGTGATCTGCGCCGGCACGCCCGTGTACAGGATGGGGAGGAACGGGTCGTCCGGGGTCGCGCGGGGCATCGGGACGCCCTCGATGTGGACCTCGCCGCCGCCCTCCACGCTCAGCGAGAGTTGCGCCGCGCCGGTCACGTCGGCGAACTGACTGACCACGTGGCCCCGGACCTGGAGCGGCCGCCGCCGCGCGAAGTCCCGCATGATCTCCACGAGGGCATCCCAACTGGCGCCGAAGGAGATGGACTGCGGCCACCGCAGCTTGTGCCATGGGATCTCTGCCGCGATGTTCGCCTGGAGGCTGTCGATCACCGCGATGGTGTGGTCGGGCTCGAACGTGGTGGCGGCGTGGGCCGCCAGCCGCTGCACGAAGGTGTGCCGGAAGCCGTCGTTCTGGAGGAGGGAGCGGAAGAGGAACGTGGACCACGGCGGGTTGGGCCACTCCGAGCCATCGGGGTCCGTCGCGAGGGCGAGCGTGTTGCTCGTGGCCTGCCCGCTGCCGTTGCCGCCGAACCCGAAGTCGGTGTCGAACAGCATCCAGCGCCAGCGGCCGTCGGGCGTGCGCGGGCGCCAGAGCTTGAGGTTGTTGCCGGGCCAGTCCCCGTTCGCGGCGTAGATCTCCGCGATGAGGTAGTTGAGGTACTGGTCCACGTCGATGCGGGCCTGGACCTCGGCGAACACCTCCGGCGTGCTCGGGTCGCCGGATTCGAGGAGCTCGGTGATCTCGTCGTAGTGCTCGGACTGCCCGCCCCAGGTGCCCTCGATGAGCTCCACCTCGTCGTCCGGGTGGCCGTAGTGGCCCGTGACCCAGTCCTCGTTCAGCTTCTCGCGGATGTTGTGGATGCCCCAGAACTCGCCGTTGAGGAAGACGAGGGCGGGGCGGTAGGCCTGCCCGTCGAGGTCCATGTGGCGGGTGAGCGTCTGGATCATCCCGTCGCGGAACATGGTGCGCCACCAGTCCTGCGCGGAGCTTCGGAGGATGAGGTCATCGAACGTCTCGATGTCGAGGTCGGGGAAGAACCGGTGCTCGAAGGCGTCCGTGCCGTAGCGGCCCCGCGCGTGCAGCGAGAGCGATTTCTGCGGGTAGATCCGGCTGCACCCGCCGAAGATCTGGACGCCGGCACGCTGCTCCAGCGCGAGCGCCAGCTCGCCGTGGGCTCCGGGCTCGAAGACGCTCACGAGGGCCTCGCGCTCCCAGTCCTGGTTCCAGTTTACCGGGTAGGTGCGGCAGCGGCCGGGGATGCCGTTCGTGCCCTCCACGTAGATCCCGTGCTCGTCGCTGAAGAAGCCGTCGGGGTCTGAGACGAGGGAGACGACGGGCAGCGTGCTGCTCTCGCCGACGAAGAGCGCGCGGGCGACCTCGGGGCTCTGGGCGCGGTCCGGCGCGAAGCTGGCGGCGCGGATGACCGTGGTGGCGGTGAGCGCCAGCGGGGCGGTGTACGCCGGGGACGACTCGGTGGGGGGCGAGCCGTCCAAGGTGTAGCGGATGGTGGCGTCGGCCTCGGGGGTGGTCATCGAGAGGGACTCGCCGGGGCCGTAGAAGCCGCTCTCCAGCGAGAGGACCGGCGCCGCGGCGACCTCGCCACCGGGGGGCGTGTCGTTCGCCGCGCCGGGCGTGGGGATGGCGAAGAGGTCCCAGGTGGCCGCGCCGTCCGGGACGCGGCCGAAGGAGATGTCCGTCGTCTGTTCGCCGAACGTGATCGTGTCCACCACGTCACCCGCAGGAGAAACCAACGACACGGACTCTCCGCCAGCCGACAGCTTGAAGTTGGCGTGCAAGGCTTCCGTCTCCGGCGGGCCCGCGTCCTCGTCGTCGGCCCAGACGAGGAGGAAGGCGCCGGGCGCGAGGGTGGTGCCGTCCGGGATCCGCCATTGCTGCGGCTCGTCGGGGTCGTCCGTGAGGAAGTGCCCGCCGAGGTCGACGGCCTCTTCCGATCCGTTGTACAGCTCGATCCAGTCGCCGTAGTCGTCGAAGTCGGGGTCGGGGAGAGTGGCCTGGTTGGAGGCCAGGAGTTCGTTGAGGACGACGCCCTGCGCGCGGACCGGGAGGGCGAGCGCGAGGAGCAGAAGGACGAGCGGGGCGGAGGCGCGCACAGAAATCGGGTCGGGGGCGACGTGCAACATACCGGTCAGACGTAGGGCTATCGCCCCCCAGATTGAAGGAGAAGGGCGTTCCCGCGCCTCCGCCTCCCGAGGGCAGGGGAGGTCCGGGGCGAGCGCGGCGGTGCATCTTGCCCGCATGAGACGATCCCTCGCCCTCGGCTGCCTCCTCGTCCTCCTCGCGCCCGCGCTCGTCTGGGCCAACATGGCGGACCCGCACCGCCCCGGCGACGCCATCGGGGAACCGTCCGCCGCGCTGGCGGGGCTCGTCGTCGAGCACGAGAGCCTGCGCGTGGACCTTCGCGCGGAGACCGTGGAGGCGGTCTACACGATCCGCAACGACTCCGCGGCGCGCGAGGTGGACCTCGCCTTCCTCGCGCTCGGGCTGGCCGAGGTCTACGACGATTCGCTCGGGACGGTCCTCGCGCCAGGCGAGGGGCGGTACACCGTGGAACTGGACGGCGCCGCCGTTCCCGCGCAGGCGACGGACTCACTGCTCGTGCCCTCGGCGTGGGTGACGGGCGAGGTACGGACGCCCGAGATCGGCGGCGGGCAAGCAGAGTATCGGACCGCGATCCCGCCCGTCTACGGCGCCGCGCCGGAGGACACGGTCCGCTACGCGCCGGGCGTCACCTTCCGCCTCGCGATCCCCGCCGGCCGCCACGTGGTCCGCGTCCGCTACCCCGTCACGCTCGCGCGGTACGAGGACCCGGGGCACCCGAACGCGCTCCGCCAGTTCGCCTACAGCCTCGCGCCCGCCCACCGGTGGGGCGGCGTGGGACGGCTGGACGTGGAGGTGCTGTTGCCGCCGGGCGTGGAGGCCGCCAGCGCCCCGGCGCTGGCCCGCACCGAGGACCGGCTCACGGGATCGTTCGACGGGCTCCCGGCTGACGTGCTGACGGTCTCGTTCCGCGAGCCGGCGCCGCTCACGTTCCACCTCGCGCCGGTTCTAGCGTGGGGCTGGCTGGTGCTCTGCGTGTTCGTCGCGCCCATCGCGTGGGGGCGGCGGATCGGTCGCGCGGGCGTGCTCGGGAGCCTCGGGCGCGGGGCGCTGGCGGCGGTCCTCGGCGTGGTCGGGTTCGCGCTGCTGTACGGGCTCTCCGCGATGGGGGCGGAGACGGCGTACGGCTACGGGTTCGTCTTCGCGGCCGTCTTCCTCGCGCTCCCGGCGATGCTGCTCGGTGCTCTGCTGTACGCCGTGCTGGAGCAGGTCGCCGGCCGCTGGCGGTCGGCCCCGGCGGGAGGGACCGCCAGCGGGGCGGGGGCTAGTTGAACGTGTCGCAGGTGCGCATGTCGCCGGAGCGGTAGCCGCGGAGGAACCACTCCACGCGCTGGCGGCTCGTGCCGTGCGAGAGCGCGTCCGGCGGGACGGCCCCGCCCCGGATCGCGTCGTCGCCGACGGCCGCGGCCGCGTCGATGCCCTCCTGCACGTCGGACTCGTCCAGCACGTCGCGCTGCTCGTCCGCGTGGTGGGCCCAGGCGCCCGCGTAGCAGTCGGCCTGGAGTTCCACGGCCACGCTCACGCGCGAGTCGCCGCGGTAGCGCTGGCTCTGCTCCAGCACGCCGGTCAGGTTCTGGACGTGGTGCCCCACCTCGTGCGCGATGACGTAGGCGGGCGCGAAGTCGCCGCGGCCACCCATCTGCGCGAGCTGGTTGAAGAACGAGAGGTCGAGGTAGACGCGCTGGTCCAGCGGGCAGTAGAACGGGCCCGTCGCCGCGGTGCCGGTGCCGCAGGCCGTGGGGTAGACGCGGTCGTAGAGCACGAGGGCGGGCTCCTGGTAGGGCTGGCCCGTCGCGGCGGGGTAGACGTCTTCCCACACGTCTTCGGTCTCGCCGAGGACGCGGCGGATGTACTCGCTGGCCTCGTCGTTCTGCGGCGGCGCCTGCTCCACCTGTGCCGTGCCGCTGCCGCCGGACTCGCCGAGCATCTGCAGGATGTCGCTCGGGTCCGCGCCAAAGACCATCGCGAGGATGGCGACCACGATCAGCGGCCCGCACCCGATGGCGGCGCTCCGGCCGGCACGGCTGCGCCCGCGGGCATCGATGACGTTATCACTGCGGCGGCTGCGTCCGAGTCGCATGAGAGGGTGGGGAGAAGGGAGGGGTAGACGAGCGGAGGCGCGCGAGGGGTTCCGGGGGCGCCGTTCCGACCGGCGAACCCCGCGAGGGCGCCCTATTCTACGTCCATGCGCCTCGTGCTCCCGTTCGCCCTCCTCTGCCTCGCGGCCGCGCTCCACGCCCAGCCGCTCCCGGACTACGCCCCGGACACGACGGCGACGGCGTACGGCACCTCGTCCGCGCTGGTGGTCCGGCTGGACGAGTACGGCTTCGGGATCGGGACCTCGGCGCGGACGTGGCTCTCGCCGGACCTCTCGCTCACGCTGGAGGCGGCCGTGGGCGCGGGGAAGGACGCGCGCGAGCAGCAGTTCTTCGTCGGCTTCTTCGGGGACCGGGTGACGCCGCTCAAGCGCAACAACGCGCTCCTCCTGCCGGTGCACATCGGGCTGGAACGTCGGCTGTTCCGGCGGACGGTGGAGAGCAACTTCCGGCCGTACGTCGCGGCGGCGGGCGGCCCCGTGGTGGCGTTCCAGTGGCCCTACTTCGAGGACGAGAACGGCGACGGCATCAACGCGGACGACGGCGAGGACCTCCTCGGCGCGCTCGGCGGGCTGGGCGACACGCAGGTGCGCCTGGGGCTGGGCGGCAGCGTGGGCGTGGGGGCGTACTTCGGGCGGGGGACGCAGACCGCGCAGGGGCTCCGGTTCGCGTTCATCGGCCACTACTTCCCGAACGAAGTGGACCTGCTGGAGCTTCGGCCCGAGGTGGAGGACCCCTCGCGGGCGTGGTTCCTGACGCCCGTCGTCAGCTTCCACCTCGTGCGCCTGCTGGACTGAGCGCCGCG
>LWDU01000813.1_pt1 | contig 12807 bp, 19 predicted proteins | sample 727161 | NCBI WGS metagenome assembly LWDU01 (sample SAMN04566230, study PRJNA314399) | hydrothermal vent metagenome | isolation source: deep sea hydrothermal plume seawater | place: Mexico: Gulf of California, Guaymas Basin | collected 2004-07-11 | reverse complement strand
TTTCTAAAGTCCAATCACTTTTTTCGCTGTAAGATAATACCTTAATTTGACTTAGAGGTGCAACAGGTTCGGCAACACCCAACACTTCAACCAGACCCCAATCCCTCAACAAACCCGTGATAGTATTTCTTCGAGCAATATCGTTCTCCGAGAGGTTTGTTTTTTTACCATCCAATGCAAACAGTTCTTTGAAATGCACAATAAAGTACCTACCCTGTTTATGTAGTATATGACAGGATTGATATAGTTTTCTTTCTTTTCTTGAAGCAACCCCAATTCGTGATAGTGTCTCACGAACCTTTAGAAAATCGTCTGGTTCTTTTAGACTGACTTCTAACATCTGCTCCTGAGTCCAATTCACTTCTTCCATTTCTTCCACCTTTATATAATTTATTTTTTATAGCGGAAATTTGTTTATCATCTAAAAGTACAAGAGCAGCCCTCGCTTTCTCGTTTGAATATCCATAGTACTCTTTAACATATTCTAGATTCTCTAATTTCTTCGCCTTCATCCAAGGACTAAATCTTTTCCTTGGTCTTAAACTATTTAGGAAAAAGTCAAATTGGAGTTTCTTATCTAGGTGGTGTAAACGGTTCATTTCGTTTACCAGTAGTATAGTGTCTGCATTAAATCCTAGACACTTATTTACTACATATGGGGGATATTTCTGCTCCCATACTGGGTCTTCAGAACTCATTAACGGCTCTTTAGTAGTGTTTATTGCATTTAGGTAATCTTTCAACTCATAGGTCATATGCTTCGTCCCATGTCATCGTATTATATTCACTGATATCATCTTCATTTGCATTATGTAATAGTAACAGATCTTTCTTTAATTGTCCAGTGCATTTTTGAATTTGTTCAAATCTAGGAGAATCCATAATACAAAACCAATAGGCAACTTCCTCTGCCTGTTCACCTATGAGTTCTTGTATCTCATCTCTCTTATCTAATCCAACCAACCCTTCGTTGGGTCTAAAATGTACTGTCCCATATATGGAATGAAATAAACCAGCATCTTGTAGATACTGTGAAGCTCCCATGCTTTTTAATTTTTCACTAGTTCCTATGAGATGTTCAAGTAGTGTTCTATCTTGATGTCCAACATTATCACAACCTACATCTTTAAGAAAATCAATGTATTTGGATTGCATCCAACCCACCCATTCTTACATCTACGTTACATTTAAAAACAATTACTGACCTCAACTCATAACATTCTCTTGAGACAGGTTGTGCTTGGTGTTGTAGGTGTGCGTTAAAAACTATTAAACGATTAGGAACATACTCTACATATTCATTTACACCTACACTACCTTCAATCATAGTTCCTCCACCCCAATCTTTATCCCAATCTAATCGGGGATAATAAATCATGGTAAAATCTCCATCGTCAGCATGCCAATGGGGGTGTAAACCAAAGGTATGAGCGTTCATGTATACACGAATATAGTCAATTAGACCGTATTTTTCCTTAAAATCATATTTAAATTTTGCTGTGTCCCAAATAGGCTGAACCCACTCAAATCCATTTTCAACAACTTCTTTGGGGTTGTGACCACAAAATATGTGCCAATGAAGTCCAAGCCCTCCAGCCTTAGATTTATAATCATATCTCCAAGACAACTCTTTCATTTGCATACTAATAAATTCTGCAACATGGTCTTCTAGTACATTATCGTAAACATCAACTACTGACACAATTATTCATCCTTTTATTAAATTCTTCGCTGTATTGTTTTTTAGAGAGTAAGACCTTTCTATAATTCTTTCTATATTCTTTAAGTTTCTTTATAAAGAATTCATCGTCCCTTAACCAATCTATTTTATGTAGTAATTCATCCATACTACTAACTCTTTGCCAAGGACATATGTTGTATGTATTAAGCTTATCATATGTAAAATCCTTAGTATACCATGCAAACGGTATTACACCAACCGCAAGGGCTTCCACATATCTAGATGTCGTGGCGTTTTCATCTTTCCAATTAAAACAAACAGTGCATCTTGCAGACTTTATTAGTGGTAGTAAGTCTCTCCAATCTCTTGCCCAGGGGAATGTTTTATTTTCTTCTGTTTCTTGTAAATGAAGAAAACCACCAACGAGCGTAGTGGTTGTTCCTTCTTTATCATATAAATCGTAAATAACTTCATCTCTTTCATCCTTCCAAGATGCACCCCAATATGCAAAGTCCACCTTTTTAGTTCGATCTAGATTCAAGTCTTTAGTCAATGTTGGTATGTTGTGAAATTTCATACCATTTATATTCCCAGAGAAATCTATTTCATCAATTGTATGGAAGTCTTTAATGGTCACCCCCTTCAGAGTTTTTGTCCTATACAATTCTTCATCGTCTGCTCGTTCATTTCTCCAGAGAATTACTGTCTTATTTTCAAAATAAGATTTAATTTCTTCTATCGCAGTTTCTGTCTTTTCTAAGTATTCCTTGTAAGGTAATTTAACAGGCCAGGGGTATCTATAGTTATTCTTTCTCGCTGTTAAACTATTTGCATGAGATTCGTATTGTTCTTGCCACAATTCTGGACAATGAAATCTCCATTCAGATTCACTAGGTAAGATTATATAATCTGCGTGTTTAATAGCATCTTTATTGCGAATAGGTTTAGAACCATCAAAAGTAAAATTGTAAGTATCAAAGGTTAGGTCTGGTCTAGACTCCATCCATTGTTCATACAATTCGTAAAAACTATCCATAGGCTGAGAATAGGTTTGTTCGTACTTGATACCCATTCTCAATTTTGCAATAGTGACTAAACTCACTTGATTTTAACCTGTACCATTATTTCTGTAAGAAATGCAAACATATTGATTTCTTGATCTGCAACAATTGCTGACTTATATTGATACTCACCCAAAAGCACAACCAAATTAGGAATAGAATTAAGTTCACAAGAATCAAACATAATGTCGTAAATGTTACGAAACAAACGGTCAGGGTCGTTGTCCATATTATCAACAATCCATCTACGAACATTATTCAATTCCTTTCTTTTTAATAGCGGCAATAGTTCTTTAATATTTTTTCGTTCTAGGTCAACTAGAATACCGGCATCCACAGAACCAGAATGAGAATACGCTTGAACCTCTTGAATAATCCTTCTCCAATCGGGGAAGTGTTTATTAATGACTTCTGCGATGGCTTTCTGTTCAAATGTAATACCTTCAGCTTCCAGAATACTTATAAGTCTATCATTGAATTCTTTTGCAAGTTGGGGCTTCTGTTTCTTGGGAATTATAAATTCAATCGGTTTACACCGAGAATGTAATGCTGGTATAATCCTATTCTTGTAATTACAAGTTAGAATAAATCCACAGTTATTGTGAAACTCTTCAATCACACCACGCAATGCTGGTTGTGTGGATTGAGGATTAAGATAATCTGCTTCATCTATAATAAGAAATTTGCGACCACCCTCAAGAGAGACAGTAGACGCAAAGTTTTTTATCTTTGTGCGTAGAACATCTATACCAGATTCATCAGAACCGTTTATCATCATATAGGTAGAACCCATCTCTTCCAACATTGCTTTTGCAATGGTAGTTTTACCTACTCCTGGCTGACCAGATAATATTAGATTTGGTATGTCATTATTAGAAACAAAATCTGTAAACATAGATTTTAATTCTTTAGGTAGGATACAACTAATTACATCCTTGGGGCGATATTTCTCAACCCACAGACCTTCTTCCATAATATATACCCCTATGAATTATTATATGTTGTTTCTGATTCTAAAGCAATCCAATATTTAATGGGAACATTATTGTTAGAAAAATGACTAATTCTTTTTGATGACATTCCAATGGAATAATCTCCAGCTAAAAGTTTTAGATTTTCAACCCTAAACCAATATTTGTATGGATTGTTATTACCATGAGTATCTACATCAACTTTAACTGCATAGGTATGATTTTCTAGATTTTTCTTATCTGTAACCTTTATCAACGCCCAATTTTCATCGCCCGCTTCTAGACACATATCTGGAGCGCCAATAACAGCAGCCCCTCTTTGTATTTCTGCAAGTTGACCACTTGATAGTTTAAAGGATACTTCTGGGTCAGGCATTTCAACAGTCTTCTGTGGAGTCGTAACAACAGAAGGGTCAGAATAATAATAATTCAAGAAGTCGTTTTTTCTCTTACCACGTATTACAACAAATTTATCTTTGAAGTCTAATTCTGGATCATCAAAAAGAGACAGCGCAGATAAGAACTCATTCAAATCATAAATTGCTACTTCCTTTGGAAAAGAATCCTTTACTGTTGCACTAGCAACAATATTCTTTAGGGCAGACATTGTAGTTAGTTCTGTACCCTCTTTAATCACAAGATTTTGGTTTATTGTTGAAAAATTCTTCAACACCGAAATCGTTTCATTACTTAGTTTCATATTTCACCTTCTTCATATTGTGCTAGATATTTCCATGCATCTAATTTGGTATTAAATCTATTCTTAACAACTGTTTGATCTGTTGTATCCACAACTGCATATGTAAACTTATCAGACTTTTTCCAATAAGATATTTCGTCTGGCGGAATTGGTTGTTCATTTACATAAGTCTTAATTGTTGCTTGTTTCATTTTCACTGTTCTCCATATCATTTACGTGTAGTGCTATAATACCATAATGTAACACTTTTAGCAAGTCACTTCTGTCCTTGCCATTCTTTTTTCCGTATCGTTGTGCATATTTCATAATGTTGCCGATACAAAAACCTTCACCATGACCGCCATCTATAATGAACTCTGTAGCTTGATATTTGTTCTTGCTGTAATGTTCATCATAAGTGGAGTTAATATATTCTTCTAGTTCCATGAGGGCTGCACCCTCACCATATTTGTAATCAATGGCCAATTTTTGATTCTTCCTTTTTCTTGGCAATAGCGGCATCATATTTTTCCTTTTCATTATCACTCATATGTTTCTTCTTCTCCCTATCGGAATCAATAACATTCCAATTAAACGCAAGGGAGCGTCTTTCGCCTTCACCAAAGAAAGGTAGCACCTGATGTTTCAACCAATTAGGAAATATTAACATAACACCCTCTTCTGGTTTCACATAATCTTCAGTCGGTGGTCTCAATTGATATATGTCTTTTCTAGTATTAACACCCCAAACTAAGTGTGTCCATCCATCCACAGCACCATTCGCATTATTAATTCCTTGAGTTAAATCACCGTCAGATTTTTTAATACACTCTGGAACCTTTAACCATAAGAATCCAGATAGTCCAGCTGCTGTTGCAACACCGTGGTCATGAAAAGGATTATAGTCTCCGGCGTATGCGTGATTAGTCCATATGTTATGGAGTTCTGCATGGGAATCTCTCTGATACCCACCCTTTAGAAATGACGTTCCTGCTTGATTGAGGATAGTTTTTACTGAAGCTCCCACTTCATCATCCATAGGAAATTCCAGTTGAGCAGACTTCTCATTCTCTTTCATCTGTCCTACTAATCCTGCGGCGTAACTCTTTTTTGCTGGTATGATTACATCGTCAATATGTGTATTGATTTCTGCAATAACATCTTCGGGAACTTCAACCCTCATAATATTTAATGCATTAATAGGTCTTAAAGCAACCCTCAAACCATGATTCTGCTCAAGATGTTTTTCTTCTTCTCTTTTAAGATGCACGGCATCTTCTAAAGCTTGTTCTTGGTCTTCATTTCGTTGCAAGGTTCCACCACCAAGGTCATCGGTTCCACCATCAAATATTTTTACACCCATAATCACTCCTTAATTCTATACTAATAATAGAGGAAAAGGGACTAAATGTAAAGTCCCTTTTCCCTTTTTATGTGATTAATTCACTTCAATTAATCTTGGCTTCTTTTCCTCTGGAACAATCTGTTCGAGGTCTACAATCAATAAACCATTCTCAAGTTTTGCATCGTTGACTACAATATCGTCAGCGAGTGTGAACTTGCGGTCAAATTTACGATAAGAAATACCACGATGAACTGTGTGTTCATCATCAGGCTCTTCCTTTTTATCTGACCGAATAGAAAGAATATTCTCTTTCAGTTCCACCGAAATGTCTTCCTTACTGAAACCAGCAAGAGCCATTTCTATCGTATAAGTGAAATCACCCACTTTTTGAATATTATAAGGTGGAAACCCTGTAGATACCGTATTTTCATTAATCATGTTCAGATGATTAATCATACGATCAAAACCTACTGTATAGGGCGTTAGTTGATTGAAGTTGTCCCACAAGGACAAAGATTTAGTAGTAACCATTTTTTATCTCCTTTATAAGCAAGATTACATTTGCACCCCAAAAGGCGGTACAAGTTAAATGGTGGTTTTTTTGGTCTGTCACACTAGGTACTGACCGAACGGTTAAAACCACCGAAAACTCCGCTTATGTACAAGGGTTTACGAACAACCTTGTATATTATATATAACACTTGAAGGGTAAAAAGTCAAGTACCTTTACCTTTTAATTGAAATACTGTTGGGTTCGTATTTTAGAATTTGAACACTCACCATTAAGGATTCTTGCAACAGATACCCAACCCCTACAGGAGTTGTTGTCACTAACAAAGAATTTCCGATTACGATTAATGCCTGGAAATTTCTTATCGAAATCATCTAGTGAAGGTTTATTTATATCATTCCAAGAATTAGAATTACCTATTTCTCTAACTCGTCCCTCAGACCTTATTCGTGCAAGTCGAGCTGTTCTACGATTTACTCTACGTAAACTAGACAATATGTGATTAAGATTAGAGTCAGGGCCGACTGTAATACCTGTACCCACCATCTTACTTGCAAGTTCATAATCCTTACAACTAAATTTTGGGGGGTTAGTTAAAACAACTGTTCCTGGCTGCACACTATCTGAACAGACTATCGTAATAGATTTAGGTGTTGGAACAGTAATTGTTCTTTCACCAGCCATTGCGGTTGAGGTTAAAAGGTTAAAAATTTATTCATAACTACTCCTATAGTTTTATGTATAATACTAATATAGTACATATCAGTAAGGAAATCAAGTCCCTTTTATGATTTTTTTACAATCTTCTACACTCATTTTGGGCAAGTCAATATCACCCTGAGCTACTACCCCCTGCCAACACTGACCTTCATAAAAAACACCGTCCTTTCCAGTGCAAGTATAATACATGTCTGGTAGTAGTTTATATCCACATTCTTTAGGTATATGGTTGTCTACTATCATTTTTAAGGCTGGTCTTCTTCTCACCCCCTCAACCGTAAAGAATGGAGTCCACCGTCTAATCTTACAAAACTCTGTTTGGAAAGGTATTAGTAACTCAGAACTAAGTCCTATATGTTTTGCACCTACTTGATCCAAGCCTTTAAATCTGTGTGTTGGGTGATGCCACATTCTATCAACAATACGAACTAAATTCTTAGGCCATTCGGGATTGGTGAATATACCACCAAAACCAATCACATCATCTCCATCATAAATTACATGAAACGCAATATAGAGTTTTATTGCATTTCTATGTGTATCTTGAGATGCAATTTTTGCAAGTTGTTTAATATAATTAGGGTCTCTAATTACATTTTCTATCCTATAAGAATGAGATATCATCTTGTCCATTCACTGCTAAAATGAGATGGTCTCTGTCGGTGTATCCTTCATTAAAAGCACTATGATATGTACCCTGATTAAAGAAATAACACCTACCATCTGCTGGTAAATGGAATTTTTCTTCTTCACTGTCAAGTTTTCTTTTAAATTTAAAATAACAATCTGGGTTTGTAGTTAGGGGTATATGAAATCGTATGGAATATTTTGTATCATAATCCATATGATAATTTAAGAATCCCTCTGGTGACATCCTTCTCATATGTACTCTAGTAACTTGATTTTTGAAAGTATTTAAAACCTCCTCAATATATGTTCCCTTTGCCCAACTAAGAAGTTTTGTATATCTTCGTTCATCAAATTCTGGTTCTTTCTCCAAAGTCTTAAATGTATCAAATTCTGTTTTATTTTTTGAGTCATATACACTAACAGGAAACCAATTGTAAGTTCCATTCTCAAATGAACTATAGTTTTCTGGGTGTTCACCCAACTCACCAGCTAACTGCACTGCCTTTGATGGAGTTCCAGATAGAGAATGTTCCATGTCTGCTGTAGTATCACATTTGTTTGCAATGTAATCCTTTATACCTTCTATTACCTTAGAGTTTTTTGTTAGTTCTTTATTGATTCTTCCAATATCAAAAACATAAGGTTGTGGCATCTCTACGATGTATGGTAATATTTTTCTACCTTTTCTCATTTATCCACCCTTCCATTAGTTCTGATATATATTTATGACCATTTTCGTTTGGATGGTAATCCATCTTAGATATGATATGTTCAGGCGCAAAGTAAGTAGAAAGGTCATGTCCATCCAAAGATTCTATAATAGGATATCCAATAAAATTCTTTAGTTTATTATAATAGGGAGATTCTAAAACCCATTCTGGTTTTGCTACAGGTGGAAGTGCTTGCATCTGTAGATAGGGAATACCCATACTCTCACATACACTTTGGAAACAGAACATCATTCTCATAGATTTTTGGAATGACGCATCTTTCATTCCGATACCCATTTCTTTCATCAATAGCGATAGTTTATCATAGGGAGTATCCTTCATAGCTTGAATTGTTTTATCGTGCCATTTAGATACGGGTTTGTTATTTTTGAACTGTCTACGAGGTCTTACCCGAATCCATCCAGAAGTAGATTCTATGTCTATTCTTACAAATTCACTCCACATCGCCAAGACTAACCCAACTTCTTCTGGCTCAGTCTCCATAAGAGTGTCCATTATAGAACTAAGTATATACTCATTTCCAGAGGCGGGAACTGAAAGATTTATAAGTTCCATACCAAGACTATCTGCCAACAATTCAGGCCATATAGGAAATGGTTCTATATCTATGTCTGGGTCATAACATACATTTGCAGGATTCTTTAATTGCATCCTAACGTAGTCACTAGAAAAACTGTCACCCGAAACTATTAGTTTCTTCATAATTAAATTGTATCCTCCATAAAATTCTTTCTCCCTCAAATGCATCTCTTCTATGCATCATTCTTAAATTATCATACACAATTATGTCACCCTCATTCCAATACATAGGATATGAGAATTTTTCACAATGTGTAATAAGTTCTTCAATATCAACCTCTTTGTTTGTTTCTACAAGAGAGCCTGGACTGAAATATAACATTTTATCCTTTGTTATGGGATGTTGTATAATAAAGGGTCTTTGTGTTTTATTCTTTCTTAAATATCGTAACTGTTTTTCAGAAAAACATTTCTCCTGCAAATTTTCTGGTGGATAATATGTACCAGTAATATCTTCATACTTTTCTTTGTCTGGTAAATGATCATATGCCGTTTTCATATCAACGAACCACGTTGGAGTTAAGTGTCCACCAAAAAAATTATACAGAGCAGTTCCATGATATGCACCAACACCATAACTCCAATCGTTATGCCAAGGAACCTCTCCCTTTTCAAATAGTCCATCATGACTTACTAACTGAACAAAACCTTCATCATCAATAACATGTTTTTCAGTACTAAAAAATGTTCCGTAATCCATAACCAAATCTTTGAAACCGTCTGCGGTCAATTCCGCAGGGAGCAATCTCTGAATTCCATCATTAATTAACATAATAAAATCTCTCCTTATATGCCTCAACACTAAGAGATGGTGTTCGTAATTTACCATCCTTATTTAATTTATAATACAAAATAGATTGCCAGTTTTGTTTAAATCTCTTAGGCATGACTACTAAATGCATTTTAGGACTTAAAATCCATTTTTGGTGGTCTGGGAAATAATTCTTAAATCGATTTAATGCAGTAGAATTTAACTTATCTAAATTGTTTTCTTTCAATTCTCTACTTATAAACGCAACATCAAAGCCCCCATCTTTGGCATAGAGTATTTGCTGTTGTATCATCTCATAAGTATACTCTCGTATTCTTCTTTGATGACCCCAGTTCATTCTTCTGTATTTTGGATTTTTAAAATGCCTATTTAATATACGAACAGAATTTCCAAACATTTCACGATGTAGAATGGTACTAAATGCAACTAGAGTTTCATCATCCTTAACCACTGTTACAGCCAATGAATCTACAAAGTCCAAATTGTCACCATAATTTTGTGATAATCTGTCATCTATATTTGTAGTTAAATCTATTATTTCCTCTAAGATTAGTGGATATGATTTTACGGGATATGTATCAATAACCAAATTCATTTTGTTTTAAGTGTTCAAAGAACGGGGCGACTTTCCAATCCTGTGTAACTCTTCCTCTATATTCATTATCAGAATCGGGGATGCCATCGTCATCTATTTCCCAATCTATTAATCTCACAAACATATCATCCAACTCATAGAAGTTAGCTAAAACTGCATGATTGGGGGATACGATATCATCTACTTTGGTAGCATCATGTACATAATACTTAAATGCATCTTCTAGTTCTGGAAGGGTGTATGTGGCATCTTTCATATATCTTCCTATATGACCAACACTCTTAAACCTTAGAATAGGTTTAATTCTTACTCTGTAGTTAGTTTCTTTCATAGTCTTACGTACTAAGTCTACTTGGTCTCTTAGTGTGAATTCATTCCTACCCTTTGCAATAATGGTTCCTGTATTAATAATCATTCTGGATTCCATACAGTTAATTAATGCCCTGTGTTTCATCTCAGCATATTCTCTACCGTTATCTAGAACTGCATATACTTCTCGGTCAGCTGCACCATTCATGGAAATAAGAACCATCCGTAAACCAGACTCTTTAAGTTGTTTTACATACTTCTTAGATGCCAATTTGAGACCATTTGTGGTTAGACTAACTTTATGGCCGCACATCTTCACATTCCGAATGATATCAGGTAAATCTTTTCGAATTGTAGGTTCTGCACCAATTAATCTTACGATGATTCTATGTGGTAATTTTTTTAGAAATTCGTACAATTTTGTCACATCCATATCTGGGACATCCCGATTAGGTAAATAACAATTTGCACATTCCATATTACATCTATGGGTCAAATCAACCATAAGAAGATTAAAGGAATTCTCCTCTGGAATTAATGTTTTCATATTTTTATTTAGGTTCTTTCTATATCCTCAGAGACAGTCCACCCCAATTTGGCCCAGTTTTGAGTTGTTAATTCTTTGTTCTGGGTTGACCGTTTATTCATATAATCTTCACAGTCATACCAATCATTCCAAGACCTAACAATCTTTAGAGTATCAGCATCAACTTGAGACTTTACTTCAGTATATAAATCCAGGCCTGATGCTGGTAGAGTCCTATAAGAAGGTTCTTCTAATGCGGCATCTCGTTCTGCAAACCCCTCAGCGGCATTTGCCCAGTTGGAACCAGATTTTGTCAAGGTAACTGTTTGAGTTACTGGAATTGGATCTGCCATTATTTTTTCTCCTTTGATATATTTATACGATAGTTAGAAAGAGCATCTTTATATAGAACATCAAATATACTAAATTTTAATAAAACTCTTTCCTCTGGAAAAGCTGGTACTGCATGTCTTTTTTCTAAATTCAGTATAGCACAATTATAACGAACTGGGCCCAAGTCTCCAAAGATCAAAGGGCCATAGTTATCACTCAATATTATATTGATAGCACACAAAGTACCTCTATCTGGGTGCATAGGCACTTCTGTATCTTTTTCTTGTTTATAATATCTAGGACGAATATCCTTACACTCTAGTAACTCACAAATTTGAGATTGTACTTTACTAACTTCTGGACACTCATTTATAACGTGACCCTGTAACCATGTAGAGGGATTATAAAACCAACTGTTTAGGGGAATTTTACTTTGTCCCTTGCCCTGGGGGCCCTCATCATTAAAGGGAGTAAAATCTACATTGTTCATTTCATCTAAGAGTTTTGTCTTATCGTAAGATAGATCTATATCATAAATAAAATCAGCTCGAGCTTTGACAGTAGTCATACCACCTTACACCTAAATGCAATTTTCTGAGACATTTCTGGCGCATCAGTTTTAGGAGATAATGTCATATGAGTTTTATCATGTGGAAAAACAATAACACGATTTGGTCTATTTCCTACAATATCACTGGGCCATCCTAAATTCCAACCATGTTTCCAATGAGTAGAACCTGTTTCTTGGTCATCATAATATACAAGTTCCCCTCCCCATTCTGGTAACCATTCTTGATTGGTTATGTATAAGACTGTATAATATTCTCCATTGTATGTACCATCTGTATCCCTATGGATTTGTCCACCTTTTTTTGATTGCCGTGTAGGAGGTCTTTCATGACATCTACCATTCAAGAAACAAGTCCACTGATTTTGGGTTTCTGGAACATCATATTTTTGATAGAAATTTTCTTTATCTACGTAAAATATTTGAGGGCCTTTTAGTCCACTTATGGTTTCTGGTACACCATCAAGGGTTCCTTTACCATCAAAAAAATGTTTGTTTATTAATGTCCATAAATTCCAAATTAAAGGATTACGTTCCTGTACAGATTCATCACTCCACCCAATTGGGTGGCGATATAAACTGAACTTCATAACATCTTCCCAAGAAAAATTTACTCCTGTAAGATGCATATTTTCAGACATTGCTCCTAATAGATGACGAGCATTTATTTTTCCATGTATAGAAGGATTATATTCACTAATAGTAGGAACCATTTTTTGTTGTGGATAGTGTTTGGAATAATTCACCCCTATCCAATGTTGATACCAAGAAACCCTTTGCCCCCATTCATAAACTT
>LWDU01035024.1_pt1 | contig 12815 bp, 10 predicted proteins | sample 727161 | NCBI WGS metagenome assembly LWDU01 (sample SAMN04566230, study PRJNA314399) | hydrothermal vent metagenome | isolation source: deep sea hydrothermal plume seawater | place: Mexico: Gulf of California, Guaymas Basin | collected 2004-07-11 | reverse complement strand
GCGACCTGGTGTCGAAGCGCCATCGGCTGGAACAGTTCGTCGGTATGGCAGCTTGTGGCGGGTTTTCTTTCGGCGACGTGTTGGGGGCGGGCCGTGGTTGGGCTAAGACGATATTGCTTCAACCAGCCCTTAAGGCGCAGTTTGCTGAATTCTTTTTAAGGTCAGACACGTTTGCGTTGGGAGTGTGCAATGGTTGTCAGATGTTAAGTGGATTGAAGACCTTAATTCCAGGCGCTGCGCATTGGCCTGTTTTCGTTCGCAATCGCTCCGAACAGTTTGAGGCGCGATTGGTGATGGCTGAAATTATGGAGAGCCGCTCGATTCTGTTTCGTGATATGTCAGGCACCCGTCTTCCGGTTGTGGTTTCTCACGGCGAAGGCCAAGTTAAGTTTGATCATGCCGATGCACTGGATACGCTTGCCTTGGCAGAGCAACTGACAATGCGGTATGTGGACAATCGTGGTCTACCCACGGTGCGTTATCCGGCCAATCCGAATGGGTCTGCCGGTGGAATTACCGGGCTCACGAACGAGGAAGGACGGGTGACCATTTTGATGCCTCACCCGGAAAGGATATTTCGTACGCTCACCTGTTCGTGGCACCCCCCTGAATGGGCTGAAGACAGTCCCTGGCTTAAACTGTTTGAGAACGCGAGGGCGTGGGTCAATTGAGAAGGCATCGATATGCCATCTAAGAAGCGTTGCGTTTAGCAAACTTGATCAAGCAAGCGCTGAAGATGTGCATTGACAATGCTGGCTGATTCAATCTGCGGGAAATGACCACTCTCGGGCACGATCTCAATGACGGCGCTGGAATACCGCAGTCGGACATGATCCAGCCAGGGTGTGGACTCGCCTTTACCGACGGAGATTCGATTGCGCTCTTCGTTGACATAGGTGCTCTGGATGACCGTCAGGGGCCGTACAAATGAGCGAAGGGTGCTATCCAGTTGCTGAACATCCCAAGCCACCATGCTGGCAAACGCCGCTCGGCCGACGGCCTCAGGTATGGCCAGTGCGCGGTCCATCACGCGTTGTCGCAAACTGGCCGGTGCCTTTTTGGTAAACATCTGACTGAAGAGGTGACGCACCAGCACAGGCCACCCGCCAGCGGCTTCGATGCTGGCGAGTGCATCGTCGTAGGTTGATGGCCCATTAACGCCCGCAAAGCGACTGCCATCGACCAATGCCACGGCACCTACACGCTCTGGTCGGCGCAGGGCGGCCGCCAGCGCCACGCGACAGCCCATGCTGTGACCGACCAAGACGCCATTTTGCACATTGAGCGAATCGAGTAGTTCAGCGATATCAACCGCCCAGCTTTCAATAGAGACCCGCTCAACAGGTGCTGCAGAATATCCATGACCTTTAAGATCACAGCCGATCACTCGATAGCGGTCCTGGAAATGTGTGCGTTGATGTTCCCAATCGGTGAGATCACAACACAAACCGTGAATGAAGCAGACGGTTTGTTTGGATAAAGAGGATCCGCTGACTTCGTAGTGCATGTGGCTGGCCACGGAGCTCATGTCAGGAGGATTTTTCGTTGGCCTGAGCGTTTGCCTGATGTTGCCATGGGCCGACGTACCCTTTCGACCAGTCCGGTGGCAGTTCACACCCCCGGGGGTCATGACTCGCGTAGCGCGCCGGTTCACCGTGTACGATCACACCCTCGTATTGGTTGGCGAGCGGGTTAAAGGCATAGGGCATTGAGTCGGCAGAGGAATACACATTAAGTAGTAGCGGTCGCATTCGTGGGGAACTATTTTGGTGTGATCCATGTATCACACGACAGTTTAGAACCACCACTGAACCGGCCGGACCGGTTAGATTCACGAGACGATCCTGCCAGCCCGGTTCGAGATCTTCTTCAGGAATGCGCAATACCCAGTTGCGATCGTTGTCGTACATGCTGTGCAGGTCGCCGCGATGAGACCCATTGATGGCCATTAATGGGCCCTGTTCCACGCCGCAATCTTCTAGGTAAAGGCCGATACTAATCGGGCTGTAATCCGTGTGAGGCCACGCCGGGATATCTTGATGCCAGTCAAATTGGTGTCCTACGTGTGGCCATTTGAAGTTAAGTTTGGAGTGATAAAACTTAACGTTTGGACCGCATAGGTCTGCTGCTAATTCGACCATCGGCGATTCAGAGGCAAAACGCCAGAAGTCCGGGTGATGGCAGACTGGGTTATTGAGTCGTCGAAGTGCAGGTGCGTCCACGCAGTGGCCGGATTCGAGCAGGTAGACCGCGTTATTCTCTGTCATATGGCGAGCCGATTCGATGCTCTCGGAAACCACGTGTCGCAGCCGTTTCAACCAGTGGTTGCTGACGAAACTTTCGAGCACGAGACTGCCATTAGCAAAGAACGCGGCTCGCTGTTCGTTGGTGATAACCTTTGTCGGGTATTTCAATACGTCGGCTTCAAGCATCGTTTTCTCCAGGGCTGCGGGCGAGCAGTGGGCGCTAGAGTACCAGGCTACATCGCTCCGTAGTTCGGGCCACCACCGCCTTCGGGTGTTATCCAGGTAATGTTCTCGCTTGGATCTTTAATGTCACAGGTCTTGCAGTGGATACAGTTCTGGGCATTAATCTGAAAGTGTGAACCTGCTTCATCCTTGAGGATTTCATAGACACCGGCAGGGCAGTAGCGTTGGGCGGGTTCTGCCCAGCGGGGTAGGTTAACCTCGAGAGGAATCGACGGATCCTCAAGACACAGATGGACAGGTTGATCTTCCTCGTGGTTGGTATTCGTGAGAAAGACGGATGAATTTTTGTCAAAACTGAGAATCCCATCGGCAGATGGGTAGGTAATCGGTTTGGCATCAGAGGCCACCCGGAGCGAACGGCTGTCGATCGAGTGGTCTTTAAGCGTAAAGGGTAGTTTTCCCCTGAACACGTTCTGGTCGAGAAAGTTGAATGCACCGCCAAGATAAGTCCCCATTCGATGCATGGCGGGTCCAAAATTGCGTGCTCGTTTGAGTTCCGTATGAAGCCAGGAAAGACGGAATTCGTTCTGGTAGTGGGCGTGATCCTTGCCACCAGGATCACCCTCGGCGATGGTCTTGAACAAGGTCTCGGCGGCGATCATGCCGGATTTCATGGCGGTGTGGGTGCCTTTTATCTTGGCAAAGTTAAGTGTTCCCGCATCGCAACCCACCAGAATGCCGCCCGGTAAGGACATTTTAGGGAGCGAATTAAAACCTCCTTTTGTGATAGCCCGCGCGCCGTACGCAAGTCGCTCCCCGCCGTCCAGATACTGACGTACGGTGGGGTGCTGTTTGAATCGTTGCAGTTCGTCAAATGGACTGAGGAAGGGGTTGTTGTAGTTGAGGTCGACGATTAATCCCAGAGCGACCTGACAATCCTCCAGGTGATACAAGAACGAGCCGCCGGACGCGCCGTGTTCCGCAAGTGGCCAGCCAGCACCATGCTGAACGAGTCCGGGCCGATGTTTCTCGGGCGGTATTTTCCAGAGTTCCTTCAGGCCGATACCGTAGTGCTGCGGCGTAGAGGTGGTATCCAGACCATAGGTGTCAATGAGTTGTTTGCCGAGGTGTCCCCGACACCCTTCTGCAAATACTGTATAGCGGGCATGTAGTTCCATGCCCGGCTCATAAGTATTCTTCTTTTCCCCGGAAGACGAGATCCCCATTTCACCGGTAATGACGCCTTTTACGCTGCCGTCGTCAGAGAACAGTAATCGGCTGGCCGCAAATCCTGGGTAAATATCAACGCCCAGATTTTCAGCCTGTTCGCCCAGCCAGCGAACGACCTTACCGAGACTGACGATATAGTTCCCCGTGTTGTGCATGCTGCGTGGCAACAACCTGTTCGGTACTCGAAATGCACGCTCTGGCCCGATAAAAAAGAAGAACTCATCTTCGGTGACTGGGGTTAACAAAGGGGCGCTTTGGGCAGCCCAATCAGGAAACAATTCATCGAGTGCTCGTGTTTCAATGACCGCACCCGATAGCGTGTGTCCGCCGATCTCAGCGGCTTTTTCAAGGACTACGACTTGCAGGGAATGGTTGTTTTCCTCGGACAGTTGCATCAAGCGACAGGCCGTGGCGAGTCCCGCGGGTCCGCCACCGACAATCAGGACATCGACCTCCATAGATTCACGTTGCGTGGTCTCAATGGTGTCTTGCATGAATTTGGGTCACCTAAGTGATCATCAGTGCCGGGTACTGGGCGCTTTATCGATCATGAGTTACGAAGTCTTCCCTTCAATCTGTTATATAGCGTGCTGGTTTCATTGTACTGGATCAGTCTCGTGATCAGAATGCTGGCGCTTGATATTGATGGAACGCTCACTACCAGTCAGCGTTCCATCTCCGATAGGACCTGTGCGGCGGTGCGCAAAGCGGTGGACAGCGGGCTCGAGGTCGTGCTCGCCACTAATCGTCGATATCGCTCGTCGCTATTGATCGCTGATCAGTTAGGGGTGGTCGTGCCAGTGGTGTGTGTCGGGGGGGCCCTGGTTAAGGGAAAAACTAGAGAAACCGTCGTTTGTGAGTCTTTTCCGACCGCTGCGGTGGAGCGAATTATTCAGATTGCACGTGCTGAGAAACAGTCGCTGATCGTGCACCATGACGCGGATTTGTCACAGACTCGCGATTTTGTACTGGACGATAACGACCCCTGGAACATCTATACAGCGCGTTATTTCAGCGAATATGAAGCGGTCGCATGGGTTGGTGATGCACAAATACTGTCTGCCCGCATCAAACCTATCGGGGCGACGTTGTTTGGCGAAGAACAGGTATTACGGGGCGTTGAGCGGCAAGTAACGCGCGATTGTCCGGGAGTGGTGTTAACGATCATTCGTGAGGTCGATGGTTTTGGTTGGTCCTGTGCTGTGTCACAACGTCACGTCACCAAATGGACTGGTTTGTCTCGCCTTGCCGCCGAGTCTGGGTTCACGCCCGCTGAAGTATGCGCCGTGGGAGATGAACTGAATGATCTTGCGATGATAGAGGGCGCTGGTATGTCGGTGGCGATGGGTAACGCTCACCCCCAGGTTAAGGCACGGGCAACCTGGGTGACTGATTCAAACGATGACGATGGTGTGGTAACAGTGATTGAGCGTCTACTCGCCGACATGAGTTAACAAATATCAGGTCGATTGTCGCAGGCGATTAATGGTGCGCGTAGCAGTGGGTTTAATGTCTAGAACATCAAGGCTGACATCGATCGCTGTCACACTATGGGTCAGATCGCCGACTGAAATGACGTCCACGCCGGTTTCCGCAACGGATACGATGGTGTCTTCATTGATGCCGCCTGAAGCCTCGGTCATTGCCCGGCCATTAACAATTTTCATCCCTTGGCGGACTTCGTCCAGATCCAAGTTGTCGAACATGATGATCTCGACGTTCGCTGCGAGGGCTTCTTCAACCATGTCCATTGATTCGCATTCCACTTCGATCTTGAAAGTGTGTTGTGCACGTTTGCGTATGGTCTCGACAGCAGCGGTAATGCTGCCGGCGAGTTTGATATGGTTGTCCTTGATGAGAATACAGTTGTTCAAATTAAAGATATGGTTGTGCGCACCGCCCACCCGCACGGCATATTTTTGAACCATGCGTATTCCCGGCCAGCCCTTGCGGGTGTCGGTCACCCGCACGTCAAAATCCTTGACCAAATTGACGTAGTGGTTAACTTTGGTGGCGAGTCCTGAGAGTTGTTGAATCCAGTCGATGGCGGCACGTTCAATAGCAAAAAATGTCGACGCACGTGCCGTAATCTTTAGAAAAATGCTACCCGGTTCAACGATATCACCGTCGTTCACCGCGTGTTCAATTAGTGCCTCGGGTTCGACCAGTTTGATGGTTTCATCTGCCAGCAGTAGTCCACAGGCGATGCCATGAGCTTTAGAGTAGATTTGGCCGGTGAGGACGGGGTCGTCCTGTTCGGTCAGGAAGCCACCGGTGGTATCTCCGGCAGACAGTTCTTCACGCAGGCCCTGTTCGACCAGGGGTCGGATCATAAAACGATTGAGTAGCATTGGATATCTCGATCTTCGGTGTTGTCTTAAGTGGTTCTGGGGAAGCGCTGCTAAATTCCGCACTTACTCCACTAGTTCTTGTTTGTAGAATTCGCCGTCTTTCATAATAAGTTTGATTTTGTCACGGCTTTGAAGCAGTTTGATGTCCGACAAGGGGTCACCCTCAACGACCACCACATCAGCCAGGCGACCAGGCTCGAGTGCGCCCAGATCAGGTCGTTGCATGCATTCCGCGGCCCGACCTGTTGCACAAACAATAGCTTCCATGGGTGATATACCCAGCCAGTCGACCATGTACTCAAGCTCAACAAGATTATTGCCCGTCATTAGGCGGTGAGATTGGTCACTGCCCATGGCTACTTTCATACCGCGCCGTACTGCATCACGCCATAGCGATCGCTGTGTCTCGAACAGCGACAGTATTTCATTATCTTTCTTTGCTTCATCACCCAGTTGTTGTGTGCTCCATTGGGTGTTTGTTTTTCTGTGTTCGACGGAAAGGGGAACAAGCGCGATGGTGGGTACCCACCAAGTGCCCTGATCAATCATTCGGTCGACACATTCTTCGTCGACAAACCATCCATGTTCGATGGAATGAACTTTTGCCTCGAGTGCGCGCTTGATACCAGAGGTGCCCTCCGCATGTACGGCGACACTCTTTCCTTTATTTGCAGCCTCGTCGACCGCAACGCGTATTTCTTCTACCGTGTATTGGGGTTCATCCCAACTGTCTGTTACAGATGTAATTCCACCGCTCGTGCAGATCTTGACAAAGTCTGCACCTGCCATAAGAACATGGCGGACCAGTTTCCGAATTTCCTCGGGACCGTCTGCAACAGGGCTGTGCAACCAGGCTCTTTTAGGTATGTGCATGCCTGCCGGGACCCAGTAGTCTCCATGGCCACCGGTTTGGGAAATCATCAAGATACTGATTTGCAAACGGGGGCCGGGAATCAGCCGTTCGTTGATGGCCGTGCGGAAACCTGCGTCGGCACCGCTCATTTCTCTGGCGCTGGTGATGCCGCAGGCCAACGTTTCTTCAATAATTTGGGTAGAACGAAGAATGTTGTAACTGGGTGTGTTTAATAGGTGTTGTTTTACATCTCGGGCGCGGTAGGTCGAATGGACATGGCAGTCGATTAGGCCAGGCAATACGGTATGGCCCGTGGCGTCGAGGGTATTCGCATTGGCAGGAATAGTGACGTCGGCTGCGGGCCCGGCTGCTGCAATGCGATCGCCGACGATTACGACTGTGCTATTAGGGATAGGGTCGCTACCTAGACCGGTAACGAGTTGGCCACCCGTGATTGCGGTTGTCATGAGTAAGAATAAGAAAGGTCAGAAATTGTGAGTCAGTGAAGCTGCAAAGAGGTATTGTAGTCACCCAAACCAATACCTCGCATCCTCAAAAACTGTAAGGTGGAATACTATAGTAAGTCGACAGTAGCGGTACCGACTGGATAGGGTCGATAAAGGAAGGGTGCGATGAACCTTAAAAACGTAGCAGCAGTGGTTACTGGCGGTGGATCCGGTCTGGGTAGGGCGACGGCCAGAGCCCTTGCCCAACGGGGTGCTCGCGTGGGCGTCATTGATCTTGACGAGGGCGCGGCAACTGCAGTTGCCAACGGCATTGATGGGCTTGCCATTGCTTGCGATGTTTCAGATGCAGAATCTACCGCGTCAGCAGTAGATCAGGTGATCGAGCAATTCGGTGTACCGCGGATATTGATCAACTGTGTGGGGATTGGTGTTGCCGCTCGCATCGTCGGGCGTGATGGACCGCATAGCCTGGATCTGTTTGCAAAGGTAATCCGGGTGAATCTGATTGGCACCTTCAACCTGTTGCGGTTAGTGTCGGCTCACATGGTGGCGCTCGAGCCGATAACCGAAAGCGGGGGTCGTGGCGTGATTGTTAATACGGCTTCGGTGGCGGCCTATGAGGGACAGGTTGGCCAAGCCGCTTACAGTGCATCAAAGGGTGGCGTGGTCGCCTTGACCTTGCCCGCAGCCCGGGAGCTGGCAAGCAGTGGTATCCGCGTACTTACTATTGCACCTGGAATGATCGAAACGCCAATGTTTGGAGGACTGTCACAGGAGGTGCAGGATCAACTGGCGGCGCAGGTGCCGTTCCCGAGACGATTGGGTCATCCTAAGGAGTTTGCGGCTCTGGTAGAGCACATCATTGATAATGAGCTGCTCAATGGGGAAGTCATCCGTCTCGATGGTGCGATTCGAATGCAGCCCCGGTGACGTTTAGTTTGTTTTCTCCTCGTTCAGTGCTAGTGCTCTTTCACGTAGTTTGAATTTCTGCACCTTACCGGTGCTGGTTTTCGGCAAAGGTCCGAAGAGCACTGTTTTCGGCGCTTTAAAGCGGGCCATATGCTCACGACAGAAGTCGATCACCTGCGATTCGGTAATATCAGCGAGACCTTGTTTCAGGGTTACGAATGCGCAAGGCGTTTCGCCCCATTGTTCATCAGGTCGGGCCACCACTGCCGCTTCAAGTACCGCCGGGTGACGATACAGAATCTCTTCCACCTCAATGGATGAGATATTTTCACCGCCAGAGATAATAATATCTTTGGAGCGATCTTTGAGTTGTATGTAGTGATCCGTGTGCATAACTCCAAGGTCGCCGGAATGAAACCAGCCGCCGGCAAATGCCGCTGCCGTCGCTTCGGGATTTTTAAGATAACCCTTCATCACGTTGTTGCCCCGAAACATGGCTTCGCCCATGGTTTTTCCATCGGCTGTGACGGCGGTCATGGTTTCTGGGTCGAATATTTCTAACTGGTCCAGCATATGATAAGGCACACCCTGGCGTGAATTCTTTTCGGCCCGGGCGTCGGTGCTGAGTGCATTCCAACTTTCATGCCACGCGCAAATGACTGCTGGCCCGTAGGTTTCTGTCAGGCCATAGACATGGGTCACTAGGAAGCCGGCAGATTCCATGGCAGCAAGTACTGCGGCCGGCGGTGGTGACGCGGCGGTCATGACGCGGACAACCTGATTAAATTCACGTTTTTCACTTTCCGGGGCATTGATTAGCATCCCCAAGACTACCGGTGCACCACAAAAATGTGTGATGCCGGCATCCGCAATGGCATCATAGATGGGCGCCGGCTCAACTTTGCGCAGGCAGACACTAGTCCCGGCAACGGCGGCTAGCGCCCACGGAAAGCACCAGCCGTTGCAGTGAAACATCGGCAAAGTCCAAAGGTAGACGGGATGATGCGCCATCTCCCAGCCGATGAGGTTGCTGATCGCATTCAGATAGGCCCCACGATGATGATAGACAACCCCTTTGGGCTTGCCGGTCGTACCAGAGGTGTAATTAAGAGAGATTGCCTGCCACTCGTCAGCGGGTAGGGACCAAGCAAAGTTTGGATCCCCCTCGGCAAGTAATGCTTCGTAAGTGATTTCCCCAATGCAGCCGTCTTGGGGTCCCAGTGGGTCGTCGATATCAATGACCAGGATGTTGCGGCCGGTTTTGGCCACCGCGTGTGTCATCACTTCAGAGAATTCGGAATCTGTGATCAAGGCTTTGGCTTCACCGTGGTCGAGAATAAAAGCCAGGGTATCGGCATCGAGACGGATATTGAGCGTGTTAAGCACCGCACCCGCCATGGGTACGCCAAAATGCGCCTCATACATGGCCGGTACATTGGGTGACATGATGGCGACGGTATCGCCCATTGTGATGCCTCGGCGCGTGAGGGCAGAGGCTAGTTGGCGACAGCGGCGGTAAGTATCGGCCCAGTTCTGTCGCTGTGGTCCATGCACCAGTGCCGTGTGTTCCGGGTAGACACGAGCCGTACGGTGGATAAAACTGAGTGGACTCAGCGCGGTGAAGTTGGCTTCACAACGCTCGAGACCCACCTCATAAATGGAGTCGATGTGGCTCAAAGCAATTCTCCTTTTGTCGTATCCATTTTTTGGATACACGATGCGCCGGCTTGTTTGACTACAGCGACATTATAGATAAATCGCGGCGGTTGCCAGTCGCTGCTAGTCTCCAAACACAGTGGGCAAAACGTATTGCCTCTTAGCAAGTACCGTCCGGACTCGGTCGGGGTAGTCACTGATGATGCCATCGACCGCATAGTCCACCATGGTCTCAATATGTGTTATTTCATTGACAGTCCAGGTGTGGACTTCAAGTCCTAACGATTGGGCCTCGGCGACCAGTGAACGCGTAAGATCCTGAAAGCACGGACCCCAGTAATGCCCGCCTGCGGCAGCGATGGCCTGTGGCAGGCTATGACTGAATTGCGCCGGGTCGTAACCATCAAGCCAAGGGGAAGCGCTGTTCGCATGTGCAGTGATGGTGTCGAAGTCTGGTTGTGCGCTGGTTAGACATCCAGTGGGTAGTTTGTCCGTTAATGCGTGAATCTGACGCAGTACACGCCAGTCAAAAGACTGGACCCAACATTGATTCATCAGGCCGAGAGTGTTGAGTTCATCAACCAGGGTGGTTGCCCAGGCTGTTGGTGTTGGTCCTTGTTCAGGTTTTAACGGATCAGACTTAATTTCGATGTTGAGTAGTAAACCGTCATTGAGTGCAGGCGCTACCCGATCACGAAGCATCGCAAGATCAGGAATCGTTTGCCCATCTCGAGCGGTTTGACGGGGAAAGCGTTTAAGGATGGACGATCCGGGTCGGGTCTGACCCATGTCGAATTGCTGAAGCGCTTCAAACGTATAATGATCAAGCGGTTTGGTGGGAGGGGTGAGCCAAGTGCCTGCCTTGATGCGTGTCAGGTCAGGATTAAGCTTTCTGTCGTGGTGGATGACGATCTTTCCATCTCCGCTCATTCGAAGGTCCAGCTCCAGTACATCGACGCCTACCTTAAGCGCGCAAGCAAAACCTGCCAGGGTGTTCTCTGGAGCCAGTCCGCGTGCACCGCGATGGCCATGGATCAGGATGCGTGGCTGAAGTTGGGAGTTCATGGAACACACGATACACCGTAAAATATAGGCCACAAGAGGGCGCCTTGGCGGGCGGCATTAATACCGGGTGTGTCGACGTTATTGTGCATTTCGGAGTAATGAACCCATGAACCTATCTCAGCAGCGTGGACATGAGTGGCTTGCCACNNCCGCCGGTTTGTGATGCTGGGCGCTGGGGGTAGTCTTTTGTGGCAACAGTCCGGCGATGATTTGACGGACAGCGGTCATCCATTGGATACGTTTTCGGTAAATGCCGCTGGTCGTGTGGTAACCGAGTATTGGGGTGGCGGAGAGGTGGAGATCCTTTATCCGGGGCCGATACCGGTGCCCTTGCAGCAGCTTGGTATGTTTGCCGGTTGGAGTCACGTGTCACCCCTCGGCTTTGGCATTAACACGGAGTTTGGAACGTGGTTCGCGTACCGGGCGTTGTTTGCCCTGGATAATCCGTTGCAGGAGACAGTGTCGCTGGCTTCGCAAGGAACGCCGTGCGATCGATGTGTGGAAAAACCGTGCCGAAGTGCATGTCCAGCGGGGGCAGTACGATGGCACAAGTCCTTCGACCTGGGTCGCTGCGTTTCGCATCGCCTGAAATCCGCCTCGTCTTGCGCAGATCGGTGTCACGCCCGGCTTGCCTGTCCCGTTGGACAGGATTGGCGTTACGGCGAGGATCAGCTCGTTTATCATGGCCAGCGTTCACTGGCCAGTTTGCAGGTGCGGCGTGAAGAGTAATCCGATTCAAATGGATGATCGCTATAATTCGGGCGCTCTCACCGACCGGATGGTTGTAATGATCGAATCGTTTCACGGATTGCTCGCGTGGTAAGCGCTGTGGCACCGGGTTCGCGCATCGCGCGTTGTCTTCTGTTGGTTTTAATAGGCCTCGGGTTGGGCGTCATATCGTATCCGGCGTTCACAGATGATGCGGATGCGGCGTTTGCCGCGGGTAACTTTCAAAAGGCCTTCGAGATCTGGTTGCCTCGTGCCTATGAGGGCGATACGGAAGCACAGTTTCGTGTCGCACTGATGTTGGATAGTGGAAAAGGTGTGGTGCAAAATGTACGTGAGGCGGCGTACTGGTTTACTCACGCCGCAGAGTTAGGGCATGTGGAGGCACAGTATCGTATTGGGGTTGCTCATCTTTCTGGTCTTGGTGCTCCCAAAGATTTGGCGAGGGCGCTGGGTTGGTGGCGTCTCGCGGCCGATAGTGGTAATGCGGACGCGCAATATGGACTAGGCCGGGCCTGTCTTTACGGGATTGGTCTGCCAAAAGATCGCACGGAAGCGATCACATGGTTAAAAGCTGCGGCTGGGCAGGGCCATGCCCAGGCCACACGCTTGTTGAAGAGTCTGCAGGAGCAGGGTGCGGCCACCTCACAAAATAGTTCTGCCGTGTATTTCAGAGTAGGTGCCTCGCCGCTTCACGTCCATGCTTCGTTTAATCGCCTTTCTCCCATTGTCGATCGGCTGCCCTCTGGTGCATTGGTGCAGTTAGTGGAGCGCCGATCGGGGTGGGTTAAAGTGCTTGTGGGCCAGGGTTTTCGACTGTGGCTCGATGGGGCACACCTCAGTGGGGACAGCACGCACGGCTGGCGCACGGAAGGGCAGGTCAAGGTGTTTGCCGAAGTGTCCCCGCGGGATGCGTCTCCTGTAGTGGGTGAAATTGAGTCGGGTGTGTCGCTAGATATTCTTGACTGGCGAGGAGGGTGGGCACAAATTCAGGCGCCAAAAGAGATAGGAGGTTGGGTGAAAGCTTTAGGGTTGGTGGCAGCAACTGAAACGGAGGCTGTCTTGCATGCCGAATGGCGTTTTGCCGATGTCCCATTGAACACCACTGCAAAAAAGCCGGTGGTCGCCG
>LWDU01038983.1_pt2 | contig 12817 bp, 10 predicted proteins | sample 727161 | NCBI WGS metagenome assembly LWDU01 (sample SAMN04566230, study PRJNA314399) | hydrothermal vent metagenome | isolation source: deep sea hydrothermal plume seawater | place: Mexico: Gulf of California, Guaymas Basin | collected 2004-07-11 | reverse complement strand
TGGCTCTCGACGGACTCGAGCAGCAGCCCGTGATGGGAGCCGGCGCGAACGGCAACATATCGGACCAGTCGGACGATTCCGGCGCCCAGACTCAGCGCGGCGGCGCGGGTCTCGGCCCCAAAACCTGGAGCGAGCAGAATGGATCGGACCGGGGCCGAAGGGGCCAGTTCCAGTTCAGGAGCCAGTTTCGCCCAATCGCATACCCGGACTGCGACCCACGCGCGTTGGGCGAGTGAACGAGTCAGAAGAGCGGCATCGTTTTCACCCTCCAGCGCTAGGAGAATAAGGCTGACCTCGCCCCGATCGTTCACTGTCAGCAGATCAATGGGAGACGTGAGCCCCATGATATTTTCGGCGACGACTCGAAGCGCGGGATCCAGTTGTGGGAGCTGCCGCGCGACGTCTCTTCGTAGATCGTCAACCGACTGGGGCTGGCTTTTTCGGATTTCAGTCAAGGGGATCCTGCTGGGAGTCGGCAAGGAGTAACTGCGCGACATCGCGGAGAGCTCTTGCCGCGGGGGACTGGGGATGGGCCAGGCCTATAGGGCGTTGAGCAACGATCGCTCGGTAAACGTGCAGATCGTCGACGAGCAGCCCGTAGCTTCGAACGTCGTGCTCAAGGTCTCTTCGGGAAGCTCTCGCCACCCGTCCGAACGCGGTCTCGGCTTCCTTTCGGCACTCGGCACCGTGAATCGTGACTCCGACTCGGGCCTGGGGTTGGCTGCGCACGATCATTTTGGTGCTTTCGAGGATTTCCTTCAGGTCAGATGTTCTGGATGACGTCAGAAGCAAAGTCCAGCGCAGCAGGCCGGAGTCGCTGTGGCCAGCCGCGAGCCAAGTCGGCGGGATTCTCACGAAGATCAACCCCGGTTCGCCGCCCCGAAGCGCGGTTGTCGAAGCAGCCTGCTGGGCGATTCGATCGAGGCTCTTTAGATCCTTCGCAAGGGTCGGGCGGAGTTCGACGCCCAGAGGCCCGGTGCCCTCCTGAGGCCACAACGGCGAGGGACTACCGTCGTCGGGTGCGATCACTGATGCACGACCGCCGAGCCGGGCGATCTCAACCGCGAGGTTCCAGGTGAATGCCGCCCGAACGACATCGCGGTCACCGATGGGAACGCCGATAATTTGAGGCGCGAGCGAACGAGCCGCAGAGACGGGCCTCTCTGGGGTATGCCGACCCTGGGAGTCACCGGACTGAGCCAGTTCGGGCCCGAAGTAGTGAAGCACGTCGGAGAGGTCGCGAGGCAATTGAAGACGCTAGCGGACGTGGAGGACCGAGTTGGTCTGGCCCATGGGACCGGCTGAAATGTCCTGATTCGCCGGGTCAACTCGCCATCTGCCATCGACGAAGTAGCGGTACTGGTAGGTCCCCGGGGGCAGGCGCAGTACTTTGACCCAAACCCGGGTTCGACCCTGGGCTTCGACGCGGGAGAGGACATCGCGGTCAGGAACCCAGCCGTTGAAATCTCCGGCGATCCTCACGTCTCCAGCCTCGGAATCTCGATATTCGATCACGATCTCGCGGGCTGACTGAGTTTCGAGGGCTTCATTCTCCGCAATCGCGGCGGTGACATCTTTGGGTGCACCGAGAGCGACCTCCATGGCGACCGCCGCGTAGTCCAAGGATCCATTGGCCTTGGGGGCGTAGAGGTTGATGGGTACGCCCTTCTGGGCGGCTTCACGGAGTTTCACGTTCAGCCGTACGACCGAGTCGAAGCAGAGTTCTTTGAATAGTTCGCGAATTTCGCCGAGGGTCTCTCGGGCATAGCGGGTCCGGCCGTCGTAGAGGGTTGGAAGCACTTGAACCGAGAGTGAGTGGCCCACACGGTCCATTAGCAGAGCGATGGTCTCTAGGAGTTTCTGAACTCCGTCTACTGCAAACGAACTGGTTTCCAGCGGCACGATGACTTCTTGAGAGGCCCTCAGGGCATTGAATGTCAGCAAGCTGACCGCCGGGGGGCAGTCGATCAGAACGAAGTCGTAGGCGGTTTGCAGGGAACTGAGCGCTGCAGAGAGTCTTTCAGTTCGCGCTTCGTGGTTTTCGGAGGCGAGCTTCTGCTCGAGCGCAGAGAGAACGATTCCGGCGGGCGCGAGATCGATTCCTGGGCAAGCGTTGAGGATGATCCTACTGAGTTTGGATGCTCCGGTGGGATCAACCAGAACCTCGTAGAGATTCTCCTCAAGGTCATCCGGTTCGACCCCCAGTGCGAGGCTGGCGTGGGCTTGTGGGTCCATGTCGACCACGAGGACGGCGAAACCGTCCGCCGCCAAAGCGCCTGCGAGATTCACGGTTGTCGTAGTTTTCCCGCAACCTCCCTTTTGGTTGACGATGCTGATCGTTCGCATAGCGTATCCCCCGATTACGCAAGAACAGTTGGACAGTGGCTTCCTCAGCCTGCACTATTTCGGTGCGTCGAGCCTGCCGACCAACGCGCCGACCCAACGACCGGTGATCCGGTTTCGAACCCGAAGGCGTCCCACTCAATGCGCCGGGATAGTCGTGCCTTCGTCAGAGCCTCGGTCAGAGTCTGGCCTCCGTCTGTCGGTTTCAAACCTTCTTCAAGGAATCTACGTTTGTGTGGAGCGATACTTCTCTTTTTACGCTTCGCGGTTCATGAAGTTTCCGCCAAGCGTCGACTTCGCGGCAGAATTCTCCAACCGGAAAGATCCACTCCTTCCCCCGGACGGTGTGGATGTCTGTCGCTTCGCCGAGCACCAGTAACACGTCTCCAGTGGCAACGAGAGTCAGCTTTCGGGCTGGCAAGGCAAGCGTGGAGAGAACCTCTCGAAGGGTTTGGATGCTGGTCCGGATTCGCTGGACCGAAACGCCTGCGTCGATCAGACGCTTGGCGGCCTTGAGGGCGATGAGATCCTCAAAGCTGTACCTGTGGTGCCCGCCCTGGGTTCTCGCCGAGGGTTTAACAAGGTTCGTCTGAGCCCAGTATTGAAGCTGGCGTCGGGAAATGCCAAGAAGTTGGAGAACGTCCCGGGTGCGAAAGAGTTCCGAGGCAGACGGGTTTGCTTCGAGGGGTTCGACAGGCTCGGATTGAACTCCGGCCTTGGTTCGGTTCTGCCAAGCGGCGAATTGTGCTTTTGAGGATCGTTTCGCAGAACTCAATGCGGCCTCCGCTTCCGTGTTTCTCTGCTGACCTCTGTCTGCTGACCGATGGGGGTAGCGCCTCATATTCGCTAAATCGCGTCAATTCGCACCAAATCACACCATGCTCGGGCGCTCACCGAGCGGAACCCATCACCGGAATGAACTCGCGGAGGACGATCCCCGAAGAGATCACCCTCACGATGCTTGGGGTAACTCTAAAGGAGCCTGGAAGCTAACCCAAAAAGGGGCTATTTTGTTCGATTAAGTGTTAATACTCCCGGGATACGGGTATTTGTGGTGCCGTCCGTGTACAGTGGTGGGTCTGCGCCTAGCGCTGGGCCCTATTGGCCCCATGGACTAACCCGCACGCGCACGCGTAGCTCGGTTTGGGACGCGAGGAAGTATTATTGTCGCGCCAGAAGGCTGCAATGGATCCCGAGAGCGACGGATCGGCTCCCGATGCCAGTCGAAGGGAAGACGTGCGCGCCAGTTCGGATTCCGAGGAGCTTGAGCAGCGTGTACTGGTTGTGGAAGAGTCCGGCGTAGTCCGACCCTATATGCGCGGGATTATGGTTCACGCCCTGATGGCACGCGGAGTCAGTTTTGACGACGCGTACTCGACCGCGCAGACAGTCGGGGACCGAATCCAAGGGCGCGGTTCGGTCGAGCGCGTCGAGTTGAGCAAAATCGTCAGGGAGATCCTCGGCGATGAATCTGAAAATGAGCCGCCGATTCCGCTTCCCACCACAATCAAAGTCGTTGGTAATCGGGGGAGCACGCATTTCTCAAAAGGGACGCTGTCTCAGAGCTTGTTGGCGGCCTCGGTAGGCCCCGACGATGCCTTCGAGGTCGCTCGGCAGATAGAAACTGGGTTGATCCTGCAGGGGCGGGAAGAGGTCACCCAGGCCGAATTGCGGCGACTCGCCTTCGACGCACTGCTCAATCGTTTCGGCGAACGCGTGGCCGAACGTTATCTGGTCTGGCGGGAGTTTGAGGAACCCGACAAGCCCGTCATCATCCTGCTCGGAGGAACGGCAGGGGTGGGCAAGACTTCGCTGGCTCTAGCGGTCGCTCAGCGTCTGGGTGTCAATCGTATGCTCTCGACCGACTCGATCCGGCATATCATGCGAATCATGCTTTCCGCGGACCTTGTACCCGCGATCCACGTTTCATCCTTCGATGCGTATCGTGAACTGCCCGCTCTGGGGCACGAAGATGATCCGGTCATCGATGGTTTCCTCTCCCAGGCCACTACGGTTTCAGTCGGTGTTCGGGCGATGCTCGACCGCGCAATCGAGGAGAACACGAGTCTGGTGCTGGATGGGGTCGCCTTGGTGCCGGGCCTGATCGATTTGGCAGAATATGCCGATCGCGCTCATGTCTTCTTCCTGATGGTGGGGCGCCTGGATGAAGAGGCCTTCGAGAGCCAATTTGAAGCTCGAGCCCAACGGCAGAGGGCGCGAGATGCGGCCCGGTACGTCGAGCGACTCGAAGAAATTCTGAAGATCCAGCGGTATCTACTTGAGCAGGCCGACCGAAACAATGTGCCCATTGTCGATAATGTCACTGTCGATGGGTCTGCTCTCTTGGTCATCCGTCATGTGGTCGAGTCTCTCCGCATCGACTGCGGAATGGACTTCCCCAACGAACTCTAGTCTTTCCTGCCCCATGCGGAGCGTGCGGGCTAGATGGGGGCTCAGATTGCTTAGCCTAGTTCCCAGTTGGCCTAGTCTTCCGGGTGTGCGTTGCCCGGAGAATGGGCTGGATGGTGGGAGGGGCTGATCCCCGTATGGCTCGATCTCTAAAATACGAAATCCCAGGCACCGATCGGCGCTCAGACGCGCTCGAATTGGCCGAGATTGGTTTTGATGGTCTGTTCAGTACGGATTTGGACAGTCCCGAAGAGCGTGTACTGGAGATTGGCTTTGGTCGCGGGGAATTTCTGTTGGAGATGGCCGCAAAACGACCCCGCTCGGTGTTCTTGGGTATTGAGATTTCCTTCAAGCGAGTCCTCAAAATGGCGCGGAAGGTTGGCCGGGCAGAATTGTTAAATGTTCGACTGATCGAGGCCAGAGGCGAAGTTGTTCTGAGTGACCTGATCCCCCCGAGTTCTCTTGACGAGATATGGGTGAATTTTTCAGATCCCTGGCCTAAAGACAGGCATGCTCGGCGACGGGTCATCCAACCCGAATTCGTCAAAAATGCTGCAAAGAGTCTTGTTGCTGGGGGCTTCTTGCACATCGCGACTGACGATGTTCCCTACGCACATCAGATCGCAGAGACATTGGACGCGGAACTTTTATTCGAGAACGCGTTTTCGCCGCACGCTTGGTTGCCGGAGGTGCCAGGGCGAGTCCAAACCGGTTATGAGATCGATTGGCGGGCAGCGGGACGCCCATTGCACTTTTTTGCGAGTCGGCGCAATTCAGTCAACGCTTCGGCCTGCTGATGGGCGGAATACTCAGATCCGAGGGCGCGGGCAAACCGCGTCCCAACCTCAAGGGTTACTCGCGCGAGGCGCTCCGCGAACGTTTTGCGAACGCGGGCCTGCCCCCTTATCGGGCGGATCAGGTTATGGCATGGCTCTACGGCAGGGGAATCGACGATATCCACGCGATGACCGACTTGCCTCAGGAGTTGAGGGAGTCCCTCGCCAAATTTTGGGATTGCAGGGCTCTCGAACTGCGCAATCTTCAGACGTCTTCGGATGGAACCCGCAAACTCGTCCTAGAGACTCATGACCATGAAGTTTTGGAAGCGGTTCTAATCCCCGAGGAGCGGAGAACTACCCTCTGCGTGTCGACCCAAGTCGGCTGTCCTCTCGCTTGTTCATTCTGCGCTACCGGAAAAATGGGACTGAAGCGAAATCTTGGCGTCGCCGAAATTGTCGATCAGTTCCTGCGGGCTCGAGAACTGCTGAGTGGCGACGACGCCATCACGAATATCGTCTTCATGGGGATGGGGGAGCCTCTTCTCAACTTGGCGGCCGTGAAGGAGTCGATCCGAATTTTTACGGACCCACGCGGGCTTGGCATGGCGCCTCGGCGAATTACCGTGTCAACTTCTGGAATTGTTCCGCAGATCCGTCCCTTGCTGGAAATCGGCCCGATTAATCTCGCGATTTCGCTTCACGCCTCCACGGACGCGGTACGCGATGAACTGGTCCCTCTCAATAAACGGTTCCCCCTAAAAGTTCTACTCGGGGCGCTTCGGGAGGAGGAACTGATATCAAGAAAGAGGCCAGTTTTCTTTGAGTACACCCTGATGAAGGATACAAACGACAGCCTCGAAGATGCCCGAAGACTTTCTCACATTCTTGAGGGCATCCCGGGCAAGGTTAATCTGATTCCGATGAATCCTCACCCCGATGCACGCTATCAGCCACCAAGCCGCGAGACCTGCGACGCGTTCGCCGCCGAAGTTCACAGATCGGGGCTGCGCGTGACCTTGCGAAGAAATCGGGGCCGGGACATCGATGCTGCTTGTGGGCAATTGGCTGCGCGGAGTCTCTCCGAAGAGAATTCCATCGTCCAGCCTCCTGGTGGCTGAATTTCGGTTTCAGTTGGCCTTGGGAGCAGTGCGCCTCTCGAGTATTGGGGCAATTATCTCGGTTCCTGCGGAGGCCGTTTCGAAATCGATGTCGGGGTTGTATTGCTGGAGCAGCCAAAGAGGAATGTTGAATCGCTGATGGGCTAAATCCCAGATGGAGTCTCCACGCTTTAGCTTGTGGGTAAAACTTCCGACGATTGCTCTCTCAGAAAAATACCGTTCTTGGATGGAACGTTGAAAATCAATTCGTTGCCTTTCGAAGAGCGGTTGAGTGACCCGGCTGAAGTCGAGTTGAAGTCGGCTGTGGATGGGGAGCGCCTCGCCGAAGCGGAGCCGGTTGAGAACTCGAATTTGTTGTGCCCGAATGTCCAGCCAGTCGGCGTAATGGCCCAGGGTCTCGCCGAACTGAACTTCGATCGTGTTGTCTGGACCCACAAGGTAGTCGCTGGGGTCGGCTAGGAGATTGAAAGGAGTAGGCCCACGTATAGCCTCAAGCCTGACGGCTTCAATTTCCTCGTCGTTCACTTCATTTTTCCGTGGCTCGGCCTTTAGGGGCTGACTGTCAGGAAAAGTCTTGTCCGAGATCGACCGCACGGCTTGGTCATCAGATGGGCCGGGAAACTTTAACTGCTGGCCTGCATAGATGCGGTTGCGGTTCTGGATTCCGTTAGCCCAGGCGATTTCCTCTTCATCGAGACCGAAGCGCAGCGCGATTGAAGCCAGGGTCTCACCTTTGCTGACGGTGTAGATGCCGCTGATCGGAGGAGATGTCGGGGTTCGCGCCTGTTTCCCCCTTTGTTTTGATTTTGAGGCATGTTCGACAGGTAGACGGAGTTTCTGGCCGACTCGGATCTTGTTTCGGTTGTGTAGGTTGTTCAGGTTTTCTAAGTCACGGATTGAAACCTGATACTTCTGGGCGATTCGCGAAAGTGTTTCGCCTCGGCGAACCGTGTGAAAGCTGTCGCGAGTTTGTCGAGAAAATCGTTCGGACACGGGCAGGGAGGTGAAGGCTTGAGCCAAAGGTTGACTCAGTTCTGCGACGGGAACCTTGAATTCAAAGCCCAGGGGAACTCTCTTTTGACCATTCCAGACCGGGGCCAATAGGGCAGGATTGGATGCTCGGAGGGTCGCGAGGTCGACGTTGAGTGCCCGTGATAACGCTTCGGCCGAAGCGTAGTAGGGTAGAGGGAGGCTCTCGTATTGGATCGGTGAATCGAGCACCAACTCTCCGAAATATTGTTTTGGGTTTTCGGCGATCCGTGATGCCGCTACGAATTCAACGTAGAAATTGCGTGAAGCAAAGCCGAACCGACGACTCCTATAGTCGCGTACGATCCTTTCGATATCACTGTGCCCGAGTTTTCGAGTCGCTCGACGCATTCCCGAGGCGCCATGGTTGTAGGCCGTTACGGCCAAGGGCCAGGAACCCGTTGTGCGACGATTTTGAGCCAGAAGCCGACCGGCACCGGTCGTAGCCCTGTAGGGGTCGAGTCTTTCGTCGACGACCTGATCCACCCGCATGTAGCGACGTCCTGTGGCGCGTGTGAACTGCCAGAGGCCCGCTGCGCCAACCCTTGAATATGCTCCGGGTGTAAACGAAGACTCGACGTGCGGGAGGGCTGCCAGTTGTGGGGGGAGGTCCATTTCGAGAAGGGTCTTCTGGATGTGATCCGCATACGCCCCCGAGCGAATCAGGCCCGCGCGAAATTGATCTGCCTGGCCGAGCTGGAAGCGAATGCGCTTGGCGTGGTCACGCAGGGTTTTGTTGGAAACGTCGGGGGCAAATAGATCGAGTATCCGCTGTTCCTCGAGATTGAGGCCCTCGCGCTTTCCCCTTCCAAGTTCCTTGAGAACCCTGCGATACTTGTCTTTTCGCTTGTCCACATAGATCTCAGTCGCAGCGACGGAGCGACTCTTGGGGAGATCCAGTTCCTCGTAGACGATGAAAACATTTTTAGAGTCATGCAGGAGGCCGCTCTCTTGGCCCACTCGAGTGTAAATCCGTATCCAGAACTGAACGTCGGGTTCTAGGCCCGGAGGCTCGACGAAAAGGGAAACGTCGCGCTCTGTGGCGTGGCCGATAGAACTGGCGAGCAAAAGGATGGGAGCGCAGGCAATGAACCGCAGAAATGATCTCATGACTTCCTTTTAGAAGAAAATCTTTGCCTGAAGGTGTGTAAAGTCCGATCCGGATTCGTTGTGCATCTGAGTCCGCTCGGCCGGCGATCGCTCCGGCGTTCTACCCGTTCCGCTTCTCTGTTCTCGATTTTCTGCTCTCGCTCCGCAGTTGGGTTCCGCCCGGGCTGGTGTTGTTCCCGGTAGGAGCAGGCACACGGGTTCACTTCTTTTTTTTCTTCTTACTCCGGCTCCTCTGTCGCGATTTTCGAGCCTGTTGACGCTTATTTTTCCGCTGCTGGGTGGCTTTGGCGCTTCGGGGTTGTGCAGGGGCACCAACCAATGCCCCCATGCCCGGCCCGCCAGCGGCGGAAAGGAGTGCGCTGGGGTCGATTCCTGCACCGTCGCCTCCCCCTGCCCCCATCATCTGCCCCATCCCCGGCAGCCGGGAGAGGAGTCCTCCCTGCTTGCCCAGGGATCCCATCATCTCGCGCATTTGTTTGAAACGCGCGATGAGGTCCAATACGTCTTTGGACTTGCGTCCGCATCCACCCGCGATTCGATTGGCTCGGCTTTTATTGATGACATCCGGGGTACTCCGCTCTTGTCGAGTCATCGAGTGGAGCATCGATTCGACTTTGCCGAGATCGCCTTCTTCGACCTTGTCGGCCATGGACCCAAACATGGGCATTTTCGCGAAAATTTCGCGGAGCGAACCCATTTTCTGAATAGTCCGGAGTTGGGTCAGTAGATCATCGAGGGTGAACTGGCCCTTGAGTATTCTCTCAGCGTCCGCCTCGGCTTGTTTTTCGTCGACAACCTCCTCGAAATCACGCACTAGGCCGACGACGTCACCCATGCCGAGAATTCGCGATGCGAGTCCCTCGGGACGAAATTCCTCGAGTCTCTCTAGGGTCTCGCCTGTGCCCAGGAATTTGATGGGTACACCTGTGACTGCCTTGATGGCCAGCGCCGCTCCGCCTCGGGCGTCACCATCCAACTTCGTAAGCACGACTCCATCGATTTGAATCCGTTCGGAGAAGGTCTGGGCGACATTTACGGCATCTCTACCCATGAGTGAGTCGCATACGAGCAACGTGTTGGCTGGCTTCACCGACCGCTTGATTTCCTCAAGCTCCATCATCAGTGCGTCGTCAAGCGCAAGGCGACCGGCGGTGTCGTATATGATGGCGTCGAGTCCTTCGCTCCGTGCTCGCTGCAGGGCATCGCCGCAGATCTGCGGCGGGTTCTGTCCCTCGACCCCGCTGTGAACCGGGATCCCAATGGAGTCACCGAGGGTGATCAGTTGTTGAACCGCGGCCGGCCGGTAGATGTCGGCGGCAACCAGAATGGGCCGGCACCCTTGCTTTTGGAGGTGGCGAGCCAGTTTGGCGGCGACAGTGGTTTTCCCGACGCCCTGCAGCCCGGCGAGCATGACGGACGTGGCCCCGGAGTCCCTGGCGAGGCCGGTATCCACTGGCCCCATGAGCTCGACAAGTTCATCTTGGCACGCCTTAACGAAGTGCTGTCCTGGAGTAATTTTGACCGCTCGGCCCGACGCGTCTCGTACTCGAGTCTCGACTTTCTCGCCTAGCGCTCGTTCCTTGACTCTGGCGAGGAAATTCTTGACTACACCAAAATCGACGTCCGCCTCCAAGAGCGACATCCGGACGCTGCTGAGAGCCTCCTCGACATTGGACTCATGCAGTTCTCGGACGCCGCGAAGGCGTTCGGTCGCAGATTTAAAACCCTGGCTTACGGTTTCGAGCACGTGAGTCCCCCGGTGGGTTCGGAGCCTAGCAGGCCGCAGAGCTGAACGGGGCGGCATAGCCTTGCTCTGGGGGATTCCCGAGTGCATGATGTTGTGCGGAATGTTTTAACGGGCCGACGCCACGGGGAGACGATGTATTGATCGAAATTGAAGCAGAAATCGCCGGAAACGTGTGGAAGGTCGAGAAGGCGGTGGGAGATTGCGTAAAGGAAGAGGATGTTCTCTTGATTTTGGAGTCAATGAAAATGGAGATTCCCGTTGAGGCTCCTTGCGCTGGAACCGTGCGTGAGGTTCGCGTTCAGGAAGGCGAGACCGTGGAAGAGGGCACAGTTTTGGTGGTGCTTGAGAGTTGATGGTCTCCTCGCGAGGATCGAGCATCAGTGCGGGTTTCATGGTTCGCCGCCAGGCGAAGGAGGTACTCGCACGACTACGTCTCGAACCGCGTCACAACCTGTTGCTGCTGGATTTGGTCTTGGGCATCGAAGCGGAAGCGATTACTGAATTTTCACAACCTCAGGTGGTGGTGGCCTGGGCGGGAAATGAAGTTGCGGGAGTCGTCTCGCTTCGCCCCAGCCTGATTCTGGAGGCCGGTCTGGATTCCGGGTCTCTGGCCGCGGTGCTGCCCCTGCTTTCTGGGATGGAAAGGGGTCTGATCAAGAGCCAGGCAGATGCGGTGGGGCCGGTCTGGGAAAGCCTTCGCGTTTTGGGGCGTCAGTCGCTCTTGGATCGTTATGAAGAATGTCATGTGCTCGATGGGAAGAACGCATCTAGGACTCCGCTAATTTTGCCTCGGGGAGCGCGTTTTAGGCGAGCGGATCCCGGTGATCTTGAAGCGCTTGTCTTCGCGGCACGATCCAGTTTGCGCGAGGAAAATCGTCCAGACCCGTTCTATGGAGACCCAGAGGGATTTCGCCGCTGGGTCCAAGGTCGGGTCGAGCGGGCTCGTTTGCTTGAGGTCTCAGGTCAGCCGGTCTTTGTGGGCTACGCGGATGTGCAGCGTCCCGAAGGCTGGTTGATTCAGGGTGTCTATAGCTGGCCCGACCAGCGCCGGAGGGGGTACGCTCGTGCCGGCATGTTGGGCATGGTGAATGAAGCCATCGAGTCGGGTGCGGAGCACGTTCAGCTCGCGGTAGTGGAAGGGAATCTGCCAGCCCTTGGCCTTTATGGCGCTCTGGGTTTTGAGCCATTGTCTCGCCTTCGGACTATCCTTTTCTGCTAATTCCGGGTCCTGCGTCCGCTTCTTGGACGAGCCGTTGCACCGGAAACGCCTTGAAGCATCGGCGTCACGTCGGCTAATCTTGTCCTTCGGCCTCGCCGTATGCGGATCGACGGACTCTGGACTTCTCTCTTCGTCAGGGAAGGGTCTGGCCAGCAGGCGAGTTCGTTTCTCCCATTCATCAGCGGAAAAAATCTGAATAAAAGGAGGACTCTTCGATGGGTTTGCTCGACGGAAAAGTTGTTGTCATTACTGGCGCAGGTGGCGGAATTGGGCGAGAGCACGCGATCGCCATGGCTAAAGAGGGAGCCGCCATTGTGGTCAACGATCTCGGGGGTGCGCGGGATGGCTCCGGGGGCGGCAGCACGATGGCGGATCAAGTCGTCGAGGAGATCAAGGCTTTGGGAGCAGAGGCTGCCGCCAATTACGACAACGTTGCCAGTGTCGAGGGCGGTGAAGGGATCTTGAAGACTGCTCTCGATGCGTTTGGAACTGTCGATTGCGTAATCAATAACGCGGGCATTCTGCGGGATAAATCCTTCTCAAATACCACCGAAGATCTTTGGGATCCGGTTATCGCCGTTCACCTCAAGGGGACGTATTGCGTTACGCGCCCGATCTTCAACCACATGAAAGAGACGGGCAATGGCGGTGTCGTGATCAACACATCTTCGACCTCGGGTCTCAATGGGAATTTCGGCCAGTGCAATTACGGCGCAGCGAAAGCCGGGATCGCGGGGTTTACTCGCTGTTTGGCCATCGAGGGTAAGAAGTATGGAATTCGCTGTTTCATTCTCGCTCCAGTGGCCTTGACTCGCCTGACCGAAGATCTTCCGGGTTTTGACGCCGACGCCATGCGGGATCAAATGGCGCCGGGGCTCGTTTCTCCCCTGCTGGGCTTTCTCGCGAGCGATCTTTCCAAGGAGATGACGGGAAATACCTTTTTCTGCGGGGGAGGGCGCATCGCCGAGATGAAAGTCGTGACGACCCGGGGTGTCACAAAGAGCGACGACGGCGGCCTATGGACGCCCCAAGAGATCGCAGAGGCGATGAAGCCCGGGGAAAT
>LWDU01035256.1_pt1 | contig 12820 bp, 12 predicted proteins | sample 727161 | NCBI WGS metagenome assembly LWDU01 (sample SAMN04566230, study PRJNA314399) | hydrothermal vent metagenome | isolation source: deep sea hydrothermal plume seawater | place: Mexico: Gulf of California, Guaymas Basin | collected 2004-07-11 | reverse complement strand
TGTGACGAAACCAAGGCTATTTCGGAATGGGTCGTTCGGGGTACACCAGGAGATGGAGCGGCATTTGAGTATCTTGGTTGTGATCTCTGGGAGTTCAAGGATGGCTTGGTAACTAAAAAGGATACCTACTGGAAGTTTGTTTCATAAGGCGCGAATGGATTTGTGGGCAACTGAAAGGGTCTCCAAAAGGCAGTGGGATCGTCCTGGATTTTCGGCACACGACAAATTCGAAGCCGGAAGGGGCTAGCGAATTTGACCTAAAAGTAGTGGAATATGTTGGGCACGGCTGGATCTGAACTTCCGGTCCCTACCTCCCAAAGCAGAGGGCTCTGCCATATAGTCCGATTAACCCTTTAATGATCAGGCATTAACTCCACGCAAACGGATCTGAATGGACTGGAGAGAACAGGAATAGATCCAGTTTCAGCGTAGTCGAAGTAGGAGAAACTCTCTCCAACGCCCTTGCCGATAGGGTTAACCTAGCATCCTATTATCTAGCCGAACTCATATTGTTCCGGCGATAAGTCGTCATGCTTCAATCTCAAATTCGATGCCAGACACATTTGTGTTACTCAGAATCTCAGGATTCTGATCCACGTCAAGGTCTTTCGATAAGTAACCAGCGCCGGTCTGATAGTTAATCACCTGGGTCGGATTGGGGTTCGAATTCAAAATTAGAAATGTCGCCCCGCCCTGATTCAGAACATGACGGTTCAGCGAATGCCAGGTCCCGCGCTTGAAAGAGTAGCCTATGCTGGGATCTATCCGGAAAGCACGCACATCGTCAGGTCGTGGAATATCATAAAGGTTTTCTGGGTCAGTCGGGGCTGCGGCACATACGACAGCTGAACCTCCGGACAATTGAACAAAACTCTGTGTAACTCCGAAATGTCGTTCGAGCTGGTCGAATCTTAGTCCGCCTTGAGGTTGCCAAATCACGTGAACGGTCGATTGGCCATCGTGGCTATATGAAGTCGGGAACAAAATGCGTCGGTCAGAAGGTTTTTCAGATGCAGACCAAACTTCACCAAAGGGTTTAAAGCTATCCTCGGTCATAGGTTCGACTGTGAGCATATGAATTTGGGCCATGGTGATCTCTATAAGGAAAAACTGTTCTTGCGGTCGTTACGGTCAGTCGAGCCGATTATTATTGCAACCAGTGTATTGGGTGCGGATTCTTATATTTTTCTTTAAACCCCTTCGAGAATAATCTGTGTCTTAATCGTGGTAAGTGACTCCCTGAGTTCTTTCCATGGTCTGTAGTCAGGGTCAGACGCCAACGCATCAAGTGCTTCTCGTGATGGAAACTTCAACATGACGATCCGATCTGGATTCCAGCCACCTACTAGGACATCGACCTCTCCACCTCGACAACAGTATTCTCCACCATGGCGTGCCACATACTGTGGTGCCTGTTCTTTGTATTTCTCGTACGCTTCAACATCGTGGACTACAGCCTCAGTCATCAGGTATACCGACATTTGATGTTCTCCTATATATTAAGCTCGAATGTGACTACATGATTACGGCAGCCAGATAGTCAATACGTATTTAGATCATACCCCACATAGCCTGAGTCATAGTGATTGGTGGTTGTAATGGAGTCGGATCGTGAAGCATTCTGAGTATAGATTCGCACGCTAACCCAAGGGGTGCTCACCTCCTTTTTATATACCGACAGAACCTGTATATCTGATTTACTCATGTGGGACTGACAGGACGAAAACAATGCCCAAATTAACGCTGTGCCCAACTCACCTTAACTTCCAGCCAAGACCCACCTATCCCTATGCCCCCGGCACAGCGGGGGGTGGATTCGTATTTACTGCCGGACAAGTGGCGTGGGACGAAACAGGTGAAATCACTGGCATCGGCGATGTTGTCGCACAAACCGAGCAGACCCTGCACAATGTGCTATCAGTTCTTGCCGAAGGGGGTGCCTCACCTGAGGATGTCCTTAAATGTACGGTTTACCTGAAAAATATCGAAGACTTCCAGAAAATGAACGATGTCTTTTCACGAATATTTGGGGAGATGCCGCCGGCCCGCACCACAGTGCAGGCACATCTTGCGGAGCCGATCATGCTGGTTGAGATCGAAGCCATCGCATTTGTCGGTAAAAGTTAACGGGCAAATGGTTCCCCGCACAGCGGTTAATAATTGTTAGCTACTATTGTTTGTACTGAGCGCCGTTTCTCTCAAGCAAACGGATCATGGCGCTCCATTCCAGTTTGCCAAAATCATCGTTGGCACGATAAGTTCCATAACGCTGCTTTACGTCTTCCAGTACTTTCGAATCTATCGGTGTTAGTTCGGTATTGAGGGACGTAGCTGCAACCTGCTCAGAGCAGGCGTGTTCAAAAAAATACATGCGTAGAAAGGCAGCTGGGATGCTTGTGCCCAGCGTTAACAGGCCGTGGTTTCTCAATATGACGCAGTTGATATCTTTGCAACTGCGTCCGAGAGCGTCACACTCTGCCTGACCCGCTGGGGTGCCGTAATCGTGATAGCCGACGTCATCTATGACTACCGCGGCATCCTGGCTAATGGGCAGTAAGCCCTGCTTAGTGATGGATATGGCGACACCTGCGTTCGTGTGCGTGTGGGCCACGCACGTAACATCTGGTCGTGCTTTGTAGACACCACTGTGGATGGTAAATCCGGCTTCATTGTAACTGTCCTGATCGCCAATGACGTTACCTTCAAAATCCATTTTGACTAACGAAGATGCTGTCACCTCGTCGAACATATCCCCATAATTATTGATCAAAAACGTGTCTTTCTCTCCCGGGATACGAGCTGTCATGTGGGTATAAATCAGATCGGTCATTCGCAGGTGATGAAATATGCGATAGAGCGCGGCCAAGTCACATCGTGTTTCCCATTCGGCGTCTGACATCATTGGTTGGGTCGGTAGACTGGTAATTGCCATGCAGGAGTCCTCGTAGCGAAGGTATCTAGGAGAATAGAAATTATAAACCCTGCATCAAACCGAGATTCGGACGAGGTTCGCAACTCGATGCAGGGCTCTCATAAAATGTTCAGCACACGACATATTCAGAGTAGGAATGAATCAGTAAAATCAGCCTAAAATCAGTGAAAAATGGTGGGTGCGGTTAGATTTGAACCAGCGAGCTCCGCTGAGTGAAGTAAGGGGCCAGTACTATAGGCGGAGTGTTCCCCCTATATTTATAGGTGCCCTAATTGCTTATCGTTGTCTTTTGTGGGTCGTTTGACCCCACACGTTAGACACAAAATACATCCCAATAAAGGCGGGGCTTTCTTTAGTTTGTCTTAGGAGCTATTTTATCGCTCCTGTAAAAGGAACAGGATAGTAGTATGGAACGCCTGTTTGTTATTGTTTTCTTGCTTGCAACTGTTTGAGGAGTTAAACAACCATGAGTCGAGTACAGCTCGCGATCAATGTTGAGAGTCTTGAAGAGGCCATTGATTTTTACTCGCGATTAATTGACACAGTGCCAGCCAAGGTGCAACCGGGTTATGCGAACTTTGCAATTGTTGATCCGCCACTGAAGTTGGTCTTGTTTGAGAATCAAGGGAAAGGCGGCAGCATCAATCACCTGGGTGTAGAGGTCCAGACCACTGAAGAGGTGCTAACAACCGAGGACCGGCTGACTCGAGCAGGTATGTTGACCACCGGTATCGATGAAACACAGTGTTGTTATGCCGAGAAAACCGAGGTATGGGTCGATGGACCGGACGGTGTACGCTGGGAGTGGTATGTAAAGCACGCTGATTCTGACCAGTTTGAAAATGTGATCATTGACCGAGGTCAATCAAAGCGCAAGTGTTGTCCTTAACAAGTCCAGATGCGGACAGGTGGCGGCTGTAAAAAGATGAACACTCTATATGCTGAAGACTACAAAGCGGGTGATGTATTTGACCTTGGAACGTATGACGTTACACACGATGAGATCATAGAGTTTTCACGACAGTACGACCCTTTCCCATTCCACATCGACGATCAGGCGGCTCAAGAAACTGTATTTGGAGGTATTATTTCCAGCGGTTGGTTGACAGCTTTGGTCTGGCTTCGACTGATGCATAAGGCGTTCCTATGTTATGAGACAACATTAGGTTCGCCTGGTCATGAAGAAATGATCTGGCCGACACCCGTGCGGCCTGGTGATCAATTGAGCGGGCAACTCGAAATTAATGAAAGTCGTGTGTCGAAGAGCAAACCGGATTTGGGTTTTGTTCGCTACACCTCCAAATTGAGCAATCAAAAGGGTGAAGAGGTCTTTGTGACGACAAGCACTTTGATTGTGAAACCCCGCCCCGCGTAGAGAAGGGTATTCTGAATCTCTAGAAATGTTGTCAACTCAGAAAAATAAAGACCCCGTGGTAGCGGGGCCTTTATTCAAACAAGACTCAGTTCAGTACATTAGCAGAAATATTTAGTCAGATTTCTTACGATACACAAGGAACAGAATGCCAATTATGGCAGTCACTATTATATTGCCGTAAGCAGTGGCCCCAGATGCTTGTCCTGACACAATATGGTATCCAATAATCAAAACCCACAATCCATGAAAAATAGCAAATAGCTGCCCAAATGATGCTATCCCTTGGCCTGCAAGGTCTGGCGTTCTCCAATACAGTAGCGCAAGAATTAAGAAGGTCACGCCCATAAACTGGCCTACGGTTAGGAGAGAAGGAGACATCGTAAGGTTGGCCATTTCAAAAAATGTTCCCGTTGAAAAAAGTAGCCCCAACGCATTTATTAGAAAAACTACAGCACCAATTCGAAATACAATTTTTAGATTCATAAACTCTCCAGTTCTATAGATACTGATTGCAGTGAATAGAACATTAATTTTAAGGTAGAGGCAGTGCAAACAATACTTGACATGCTTTATGCTGGCAGGTTTGGTATATGTCTATTTATGGCCAAACAAAAAGAACTACCAAAATTTGTTAAAGGCCACTGATGATTGAAAATTAGGAACCCCGTTCGAGGTAACTAGGTGGAGTTATCAGCCTGTTCCAGTAATTCCGAGGCTGCGAACCAATGACCTTCCAATTCTTGATGAAGTTGTGCGTTTCGCGCTTGATCGAACAATAATTCACGTAACTGACTTCGATTGGCTTCGTTGTAGATCTCTGGTTCAGCTAGTTCTTGTTCAATGCGCTGCTGCACTTCGGTTGCCTTCGCGATTTGTTTTTCGATTCTATCTAGACTGGCGCGTAGCGGTTTGACCTTTATTCTTTGTTTTGCTCTTTCTTGTCGGGCAGATTTTGACGACCGAGTGATTTGCTCGACTGTTATACCGGTATCTTTTTCTATTTTTATTTCTTCATCCAGTTGACGCTCGATGAGCTTACCGGTTCCTTTTTGCCGATGGCGGAGCCAGTTCACATAGTCATCAAGATCGCCATCAAAGGGACGAAGAGAACCATCGTCTATCAGCCAGAGTTCGTCAGTGACTAGCCGTAGCAAGTGTCTATCATGGGCGACCACGACTAGGCAGCCATCGTAGGACTGAAGCGCAAATGAGATGGACTCACGCATTTGAATATCTAAATGGTTAGTCGGCTCGTCCAGCAGCAGCAAGTTGGGTTTGCGGTAAACAATCAACGCCAGCACCAGGCGCGCTTTTTCTCCCCCAGAGCGGATCGCAACTGGTTCCGTCGCCGCGTCACCAGAGAACCCGAAACGCCCAAGGAATGCACGCAGGGAGCGTTCAGTTTGTTGATGTGCAAGGTCCGTTAGATGATCAAGGGGAGACCACTGTGGATTCAAAAGTTCCAGCTGATGCTGCGCAAAATAACCAATACGCAATTTGGAATCGCCGGTATATTCACCCTGAAGGGGAGGGAGTTGGGCTGCGAGGGTCTTCATTAAGGTGGTTTTACCAGCGCCATTTCTTCCCAGTAAGCCGATACGGTCACCATCTGAAAGGCGAAAGTTGACGTTTGATAAGACAACGTCGTCATAACCTGCATTGATTCCTTTGAGGTCGACCAGTTGATGTGGAGAGTGGTCCGGCGTTTCGAACTCGAAGACAAATCCGTTTTCCTGATGAATCGGTGAAATAATATCCAGACGTTCTAGTGCTTTCAAACGGCTTTGAGCTTGTCTCGCTTTTGAGGCCTTGTAACGAAATCGATCGATATAGGATCGCATGTGACGAACTTGTTTTTGCTGACGCAGGTGTTGTTTATTTTGAATTTCAATCCATGCGGCCCGACGCTCTTCTGCCAGGCTGTAGTTTCCTTCGTAGACTTGAATCGTACGGTTCTCAATGTGAGCAATGCGGGTGACTGAGCGATCAAGAAATTCACGATCATGAGAGATTACGAGCACAATTCCGATATAACTAGACAGCCATCGTTCCAGCCAGACCATAGCGTCGAGATCCAAGTGATTTGTAGGCTCATCAAGCAATAGTAAATCGGCCCGTGTCATGAGTGCGCAGGCGAGATTAAGGCGTATGCGCCAACCGCCAGAGAACGTATTCACACTCTGACTTTGTTCTTTTGCAGTAAAGCCTAATCCATGCAGCAGCTGGCCGGCGCGAGCTGAGACTCGAAACCCATCTATGTCGTCCATCTGACTATGCAGGGTTGCTAGTAGAGTGCCGTTGTCGTCGTGTTCTGCTTGTGCAATCTTGAGTTCAAGGGATCGATAGAGTTGATCGCCATCAATAACGTAGTCGATGGCCGTGCGATTTGAATCGGGAGTTTCCTGCAGCACCTCGGTAATCAGGGTGTCGCGAGGCAACGTTACGTTGCCCTGGTCTGCCTCTAGTCGTCCGGCAATGACGGCAAATAGACTGGACTTACCGGAGCCGTTAGCACCGGTCAGGCCCATTCGCTGACCTGGGAACACATCAAGTTCAACATTTTCTAACAATAGGCGGCTACCACGTCGCAAGGAAAGATCAGTAATTTTGAGCATGGTAAAGACTACCAATTAAGATATGACAGCTGGTGGTGATTAGGCGAGCTGCCAGATAACAGCAGGCGGGAGTGGATTATGCGGAAAGTTGAGCAGTCGGTACAAGCCCTCCAGAAAAACAAGCCGATAAGCGCCAAAACAAACCAGCCAACAAACATGAGACCAGAAGAAATCAGCAAACTACCTGGCATGACAATCAGTGCAGCATGGCTCCACAATGTGTGGCTGTGAGTATCGACCCCTGTCGTGTGAAAGCAAAGCGCTCCACTAGCAAGACCATCAGACCACATATCGCTTTGAGCTAACGTCCGTCCCGGGAACCATTCTCCAGATGGAGCAAAGACTAGCTTTGCACTAACATCCAAGCTGTACCAGTTAACGGAGGCCGGTCAGTCTTGGAGACGACTATCGGTGGATCTAGCTGTCTAACCTGGCTCGTTGGTCATTCGTCATTTTGGCTAGATAATCCGCTCAATCATTCCGCTTGGTGGGTCAATTAAAGGTGAGTACACTTGGCCTTTCAGTTTATCGGGTACCAAGAATATTTGTTATGCATCCTGATACTGTATTTGAGGATATGCGTCGCTTTCTAAATGGTACTAGTCGGGGGAAATGAAAGATGACAAGGCACTTTGAGTACCTCCGTCCGGAGTCCGTCGAGGCAGCCATTGATATGAAGGTTGAGCATGGGTCGCGAGGCAGATTCTGGGCCGGTGGTACAGACATGATGTTGCTCTGGCAGCGTCGCGCGGTTGATTTTGACTACTGCATTGATCTTACCTACATCAAAGCCCTGCGATTTATCGAGATGGATAGCTCTGCCCTTCGGATTGGAGCGATGGCCACTCTTGATGATCTCGATCTCAGGTCGGGTCTAAACTCAGCGCTCACTGTTCTCGGCGAAACGGCGAGGCTTATGAATACAAAGCAGACTCGAACGATTGCAACAGTTGGGGGTAATCTCTGTCACGCGTCCCCGTCAGCGGATTTAACACCACCGCTAATCGCTATGGGTACCCAGGTGAGGTTGCGCGGCTCTGAAGGAGAGCGTGTTATACCACTTGAAGAGTTTCATACCGGTGTCAACCAGACGGTACTGACTGATGGTGAAATGGTTACAGAGTTTTTAGTGCCTCACGTCAACGAAAAGCTAGCAGCGTCCTACAACCGGATTGCACGAACCGTCGTGGACATTGCGTTGGTAAGTTCTGCTGTGTGTCTTCGGCTGGATGATGCCAGAACAGTCCAGTATGCTGGAATAGCATTAGGTGCCGTGGGACCAACGGCAATACGGGCAATCGATGCGGAGAAAACATTGACTGGTCTTCGTTTGGACGAGCTTGCAAATGGGTCGGTCCAAGTGGCCGGTGAGCAGGCATCCATGGCAGCTAGAGCGATCTCTGACATACGTGCGAGCCAGGAATTCCGTACCAGCATGACTTCAGTTATGACGCAGAGGTCAATCGGTCGCTGTATAGAAATTCTGGAGGACTTTTGATGACTTATATGCTCAATGTAAATGGACAAGACTTTGAAGTTGAGATTAAGTCTCATGAGACGCTGGCTGATGTTTTGCGCGAAAAGTTAGGTTTGATCGGCGTCAAAGTTTCTTGCGGAGAGGGTGAATGTGGTTCATGTACAATTTTAGTTGATGGGGTTCCTTGTACGGCTTGCCTGATGCTAGGTCGCCAGGGAGAAAATCATGAGCTCACTACTGTGGAAGGCATAGGAGACTACAATAATCTCCATCCAATACAACAAGCATTCATCGATGAGCAGGGATTTCAGTGTGGTTTTTGTACGCCAGGATTTATTATGACAGCAAAGGCATTTCTCGATGAAAATCCCAACCCAACCGAAGAGGAAGTCTCGATAGCCATGAGTGGAAATATCTGTCGATGTGGCGCTTACCCATGGATCATCAAATCCGTTCTTAAAGCGGCGGAGACGCTTAGGAATGAACAGAGATAGGATACAACACCGTCGTACGAGTAAATGACTTGAGTCGATCACAATACCGAAAGGGGTATCTATCATGAATTTCATGAACGAACAGCAGGTCGCGAAGGATCGAAAAGTTGTTGGCAAGAGTGTGCCTGTCTTAGATGCTCGCGAAAAAGTTACCGGATCACTTAAGTATGGTGTCGATTTTACTGTGCCAGGCGTGGTGCACGGCAAGATTTTAAGAAGCACAGTTCCGCATGGCCGAGTCAAGCGGATAGATGCTAGTAAGGCAGAATCCCTGCCGGGTGTCTTAGGAATCGTGACACATGAAGATGCACCCGATTTGAATTGGATGGGAGTGTGGGATAACTATCGCGGAAAAGTGCTTGATGGTACTGCGCGTTTCGTAGGGGATGAGATTGCCGCTGTGGCCGCTAGCACAGTGGAAATTGCAGAGCAGGCCCTTGAGTTGATCGAAGTCGAATACGAACTCTTGCCGGCAGTGTTAGATGTTGAGAAGGCATTGCTCCAAGATGCGCCGCAGGTCCGTGAGGAAGGAAATGTACGTGACGAGTATGTTGTTGAATGGGGTGATCTAGAGCAGGGTACTGCTGAGGCTGATTACATTTTCGACATCGAAATGCGGTACAAATCCCAGAACTATGCCGGTATCGGCAGAAATGCATGTGTCTGTGAATGGGATGGTGACAGGGTAACGATGTGGACGTCTTCACAAACACCCTCTGAGTTGCAATCAGGCATTCATGAAGCGTTCGGTATGCCGATGAGTAACGTACGTGTAATCGCATTGCCATCTGGTTGTTCTTTCGGATTATGGTGGAGCAATAACTTTATGATGGTCACGGCCTTGCTCGCCAAGAAGGTCCGAAAACCAGTGAAGATCGAACTAACGAGTCAAGAGTGCATGGCAACTGTAAAACGTCGGCACATGGAAATCACTCGGGGCCAGATGGGTGTAAAGAAGGATGGTACGTTAACACTCGCGAATTTTTCGCATCTCATGGACAACGGAGCCTATGGTTTTAAAACAGATGTGTATTTCTTTTGTGTCGATCTATGGGGAGGAGCACTTAACGGCGATTACCGGGTCCGGGGCGTTAACACGAACTTAGTCACCTCTGGGTGTATGCGTGCTGTTGGAGACATTACGATGGGTTTGGCAGTCGAGCGGTTGGCTGATATGTGTGCTGCCAAAGTTGACATTGATCCCGTCGAATTTCGGATCAAGAATCAGCTTAAATCAGGTCAGCTGCTTCGTATGCAGGAACCGCGTGGCCACATGAAAGGAACGCTGTCGCAATACCTTGATGCGTTATCAGATGAACAGAAGCAAGATTGGCCGAAGATGTTTCATTTGTCGAGTGGATCGACTCACGAATTACTGATACAGGGTGCTGATAAATTCGGCTGGGCTGACCGATGGAAGGGCTGGGGTGTACCGGCGTCTGTCAACGGCTCTAAATATCGTGGTGTGGGCGTGGGTACGGGTGCTCATTGTTGCGGTGTCGAATTTGGTGGCAATACCTCGTCAGTGGTACGAGTAAACCTTGATGGCAGTATCAACGTGTTCAGTGCTTGTGGCCGGCAAGGGCAAGGTAGCGAAACGACTCTCGCGCAGGTGGCAGCTGAAGAGATGGGTGTATCGTTAGATAGGGTCAGTATTGTTACGGGGGATACCGATTCTGTGCCCTGGGCCTCTGGTTCATCTGCGAGTACGACCATGTTCAGAACTGGCTGGGCCACCCGCGAAGCATGTCGCGATGCAAAGAAACAGCTGTTCAGAATTGCATCGCAAGAATTCTTTAATGGTATACCTGAAGATGAGCTGGACATTGCAGAAGGCGTTGTGCAGGTACGAGATTATCCCGACAATCATCCGAGGATCCCATTGGACGAGATGATGAATGTCTTATGTTCTGACTCTTTGTCTCAGACTAGCGTTATTACCGGGCGACCAAACAGCGTGATGCCACCAACTATTGCGTTTGCACGTCAATGGGCGGCCCAATTTGCAGAGGTTGAGGTGGATATTGAGACCGGAGAAATAAAGATTACCGATTTCCTGGCTGGGCAGGATAGTGGAACCGTGATGAATCCAAATGTTCTTAAGAATCAAGTTATAGGCGGAGCCATATGTGGTGCTGGTTTTGTGCTCTATGAGGGTATTGAGTTTGATCAAAATGACGGGCGGATTTTGAACGATAGCTTGCTTGACTATAAAGTACTCCGAAGCGGAGATTTTCCATCAGATGTAGAGGTTTTCTTTGTAGAGTCTGAGGATCCAGTTGGTCCATTTGGCGCTCGTGGCGCTGGAGAATCTCCAGCCGCTGCCGCAGGCCCAGCAATATGTCAGGCGGTACATAATGCGATTGGCGTGTGGGTTGATGTGCCGATGATGCCCGAGACAGTATTAAAAGCGCTTAAAGTGAAATCAGAATGATGAAGTGTCTCTGTTATGCGCTGACAGCCGAGCTGATAAAGGTGATCAAGAAATTCGGCGCGCTCTCACCAAGAAATTGAATCTATCCGAAGCAGAGCAAGGATTGAGAGTTTTTGAACCCATGACCTCAGACACTGGGTATCGGGGGTAAAGATTCCTATAAATAGGTAGTTCGCTGTAGTATTGTTTCCTATACAAACATGAAATTGATCCAATTCATTGGCGCAGTTGTCTTTTGTATAAGCTCCGATGTAGGCGCGAATGATGCTTGGAACAGTAATTGGATTTGGGCAGGGCAGCAATGGGACGCTACCTCAACTGGCGGCATCTCCAGAACACTGTTACGCCAAGGGGGTTCGATTGAGACCACTCTTAGAATTAATGATTGTGTACGAAATCCGGACAGTGCATTTGTAGACGACTGCGATAGATATATTCGAAGGGCACAAGCAAGAAGTCATCAGAAGTTTGATAAGAATAGAAATCTGCGTTATCAATTTAGTGTTCGTAAACCGTTAGCTCACGGCGACCCTACTCAGGGTGGCTATATAAACTTTTTCGAAATTAAACCGTGGTCTGATGGTAAAACACACACGGTGCCGACAGTTGCGTTGTATATCAATCCGAAAACCAATGAAATGAATTTAATTCAGTCATTGGGAAACCATGGTGCCAACCCGGCATCTCAAAACGATATTTACACAGCTCTCGGTAGAATGGGGCAGGGCTGGAACAATTTTAGGATCGAAACGAATCAATCCACCGGTACGGATGGTTATCTAAGAATTTATCAGAACGGACAATTGATCTACAGTTATCGAGGTAAAACCACCTACCCGCATAGTCGCCCCATCAAATATTGGATTGGCCCCTACATTTGTTGCAAGTTAAAAGAATTAACCAACGAGCCGGATCACATTTTTGTTTACAAGAATGTACAGGCAGAGTCGGGTGTTGAACCGCAATCCAATTTCTCGACCTATGTTGACAAATATAGAGATTTATTAGCGGCTTATAGGGCGACTGGTAGCGGGGAATCGAAAGCTACCTGGGGTAAGCGGCATTACTGTAACTATGGCCATGGTGAAGGTCGGTCCAGTTCTGGACTGACGTCATCGGTGTGTGCGACGACGCTCAATACCACCTCACCCACGATCAAAGTGTCCGTTAAGGATATCCTGGAGCGGGGTAACCGGTTCAGTACTGAGATCATTCGTGGCGTTGGGGAATTCTCGAAGACTGCGGTATTCAATGGTGAGATCTTCTCCTTTAAGGACTACGAGACCTTCAGGGCCATCAAGGTGAGGGAAAATCAGGGTCTGATGCTGGGTTTTTCGAAGCATCGGGATAAAGACGGTGTACTCCATGATCCTGTCGGTATTGGCTGGTTGTTTGATGATGTTGCCTTGATGGTGGCCCAGGACAATTCAATGTTTGGGTATAGGGCCGAGGGTGTATTTGACTTCAAGGACCCTAGCACCACCTATGTTGAT
>LWDU01043797.1_pt1 | contig 12824 bp, 8 predicted proteins | sample 727161 | NCBI WGS metagenome assembly LWDU01 (sample SAMN04566230, study PRJNA314399) | hydrothermal vent metagenome | isolation source: deep sea hydrothermal plume seawater | place: Mexico: Gulf of California, Guaymas Basin | collected 2004-07-11 | reverse complement strand
CTAAGACACCCTCGTACTTGACAATTTCATCCGGCCCCAACTTTTGTCTGCCCCGCCACTCGTTCAAAAGAGCTTGAACAGTTGAAAATATCTTATACTTGTCGATCTTCTTTCCATAAAATTTTGGATCATCGATCTTATGATTGATCTCCTTGATCAGACTAGACTTCTCTGTTCGCAACTTTCTAGCGTCATGATTTAAGCACGCGGATCGGCTCTCAGAAATTATCTGCCTCGCTAAATCTCTGTTGGGCACCTTCGTGTGCACCAGTGCATTAAAGAGTCTAAACTCCTTATGCAGCTCCGTGTTCTCCCTAAAACAGTGCTCTAAAATCCCAATATTTAGATCGGCCCTTTTCTTGTCGCCCTCAACAAGATGCTCACTAGCTCGTCTCACTAGCTGCTCATGTAGTAGACCGACGTTGCGTTTCTTATTGTGCTTCGCCATTCTGGTCTTCGCTCCTTAGATCGAATTCGTCATCAGACTCTGATAATAAAGTCTTCTTATCTATACCTATCTTGCTCGACATGTGCCCAAGCGTTTTAACTAAATCATAAGTTAATCTTGGCGGGGCAATCGACAGTGCTTGTGACTCTTGAAACGGTGCGAGCATGAAATCATCGTCAAAAGGCTTGTTGAGGCTGTCCTGCCCTCGGCCCTGCCGACCAACAGACGTCATCCTAGCAAAATCAGGTGTGTGTGTAGATTCTGCACCGTTTCTCACAATCCTTCTATTTTTGACTGGTTCACCGAAAGCATTCATGATAGCATTCTGAGCCTTTATCGGCGCATCTTCGTCGTCAATACTAAGATTAATGATGATGTCCTCATCCTCCTCAATATCCTCCGCCTCTGTACCGTCAGGAGGCAGTGCTGTCAATAGACCTCCCTCAGGACGATCTGCTGCGAAAAGGCCCTCCTCCTCCTCACCGCCGGCCTCCTCGCCGGCGGCCTCGTCTGTGGCGCCGGCGCCTTCCACCTCAGCATCATCAAGCTTATCCTGAATTCTGCCCTGGAGAACATCCTTGATCTCCTCATCAGTTAATCCTAGCACATTTTTTTGGATCCAAGCTCTATTGACAGAGCCTTCGGGCGCAGTGCCGGCAATCTCAAAACGTGACCGGACGAGCTCTAGTTTTTGCTGCTGTCCTATTGTTGAAGGATTGGATAGGTGAAGTTCAAAATCAGCTAACTCCTCACCCTCGTAGCCGTGACAGTACAGATGAATCATAGCTAACTTGTTCAATTCAGACAGAATGGTCTTTTGGATGCGTTGAATTGATCGAGAGAATCTAATATCCTCCTGGGCGAGGGTCGCCTTCGCGCCGACATCCTCATCATAGCCCAGATACGCGCGCGGAATCTTAAGCGCCGCAAACAGCTTCTTCTGGATATACTGAACATCTTCAATTGCAGCCGTATTTTGTCCTCCGGCCAGCGTCTCGATTTTAGTTCCAGACTCTCCACCTCGCACAGGCAAAAAGTAATCCTCATCGACGCTCAGCGGATTGTATCTAAGATCAACCTTGCCAGTGTCCTTGTCAACTACCTGATTCTTCTTAAGCGAAGTCTGCGCCTGCTCGAGATAGTTAGGGACGTCCTCCGGAGGCACATTGCCCACGTCGATATAGAACACTCGTCGCTCGGGCGCCCTGATCACCCTGTAGACTAACATAGCATCCTCAATGAGGATCAATTGTCTCCAAATTCGACGAGCGGCCTCGAGGACTGAGCTCCCATACGGTAAGAACGCATCATTTCCTAGCAGTCTAAAGTGGGAGATTTGCCAATTTTCTAAGAGTTGGTTCCCCTGAGTCACCCATCTAAATCTCACAGCTAATGGATCATCCGGATCAAAGCCTTCCTCACGCTCCATCTCACTAATTGCAATCGGATAAGCGGCCACAACCCCGAACTCAGGTGACACATCATTAAAGAGAAAAAAGTCCCCATACTTGCAGAGGTTCCTCACCCACATGACAAGATTGAACTCAACGTTCAGGACGTCATAAAATAAATGCTCCAGATGTTCCTGGATTTTTCTGTTCTCGGAGTAAATGTGAAGACTTCTACCGTGCTCATCAGCAGAGACAGTCTCCTCCGCGTAGATATCCAGTGCGGAGGCGATCTCAGGAGTCGTCTCCATTTCAGCGAAATCGCTGTACCGCGACATTCTATCATACGCGCCATAAGCACTCAGCGTGTTGCTGTAGACATCACTGTGGGCTCGTCTAAAGACCGAAAGCGCTGACGACGCGGCCGGTTGTTGATAGTTCTTGACGCGCTTCTTGACGACGGGCCCAGATCTAAACAGGCGGGTCAGTCGATTGAAAAGGTTCGGTTGCTTTGGCATCTTATCCTTATTACTAGGTAGGCTGTATTAATTCTAATCTAATAACAGCCACCCGTAATCTATTCCATCATCTGATCCGGATAGCGGCATGTCAGCCATGTTATAAGGCTTGAATGGATTGTATGCGATCTTGCTCCACCGATTAGTTATTCTCTGGGACTGGGTCTGGTTCACCGCAAACCCTGCTAGCATTGCCTTGTTCAGATCGTGTGTCTGTGGGTGGTGCATTGGACTCGTATCAAATAGCCACACACCAATCGCGGCCGCGATCACGAGATCATCATTCTTACCCTTTTGGGCCTGGGCCTTGGACCCCTTCCAGACAAAAGTTTTCAGTTCATCATAGAGGCGAGCTGAGTAGAACCTTACAGCAGTGGTCCTTATGACCTCCTCAAATTTAGTTAGAATTTGCCCGCGCGTCTGTGAGTTGGTTTGAAATCCTATCTTGGCCACCTCAGGAACACCCACACCATATAGAGCAGCGAACTTATCCTTCTCATTCTTGAAGTACAAATTTCGATACCCTAGATCAACTAACTTTACAATGGTGGCATATCCATATGTGTTGTTCTCAGGGCAGATGAGAGCGTCGCCGTACCTATGTCCCGCCTCTGCCAATAAAACAGAAAATTGATCCGGAGGTAACTTTCCTTTATACTCAGCAACTTGTTCAGAATTCACTATATCGAACACTTGAAATGCAGAATAATCAGCTGCATCCCCGCGGGAGATATCAGCTGATATTACGTACTTGTGAGATGATAGGTAATACTTCCAGACCCACACACCCATATCTGGGCCCCAGCGTTCTAGGGGCGTCTGCATCTGCATTGACATCTTTTCTAGATCAGGCGCCGCCAAAAATGTCTCTCCGGACGCAGTAAAGTCACACATGAGCTCCTGGGCTATTTGCCGATTACTCATGTTCTTGGTCTCAGCCTTGAACCACACTTCATCCCGCTCAGGGTGGACATCCCATAAGAGCTTGATGAAATTGAACTTATTCTCACCATTTTGGGCGCCCATGCAGAGCTCGTGATACTTGTCTCCCACTCCATGAGGGGTTGATAGGACGATAGCCCGACCTCCGGTGGACAGTGTTGAATACAAGCCCATCCACAGTTCGTCGAAGTTCCTGATGAATGCTGCCTCGTCGACGATCAGCAAGGAGAGAGCTTCTGACCGGCCAGCGTCGTCCGACGTCGGTACTGCCTTGATGGTCGAGCCGTTACTGAATTCTACGCCTTGTTTGTTAGCAGACGTTATCTCCGGAATCATCAACCATCTGGGCATACTCCTCAAGGCAGTCTTCACTTTCTTGATGAAGTTTTGTGCGACCGCGAGTTTAGTGGCAATGACAAGGATGTTCTTATCCCTGTAAAAAGCGGCTAGCCAAACTGCATAGCACGCAGTCAGTGTTGATATTCCAAGCTGTCTAGACTTTAGAATGATATTGAAGCGATGCGCAACAAAATCAGAAAAACACGCATCCTGAAAGGCGTACGTGTCGAAAGTAATTAACCCTCTGGTGGGATGCTGAATCTTGACGTATTTATTAACAAAGTAAACAGGATCCTTCCCACACCTGACTATCTCCTTTACCTGTTTTGCTTTGCCTATTTTCGCCACGGCTAGTCTTGGACATCAAAAACATGATTGTACCGATAGTAGGCAACCCTTTTAGGTCCCACCGGTTGGCGCAATTCCAAGTCATCCTGACCTCCCAAGTCCTCTAGCTTCAGAGACTTACCGACGTACTCCTTGTACACACGCTTCAGATCAGCAATCTTAGCATCAACAAGTTGGATGGCTTGATTATTTGCAGCATCTACTTGGGGCTTGAGAGAATCCTCGGATACGAACTGGACTATGGTAGTAAATTTGAGCGTGAGCTTGTCATGTCCCAAATCATATTTGATCGAATAAGTTCCGTCGGCACTCGACTCGCGTCCCCACGAATTATCTAATACTTTAGCAATGAGTCGTACTGTTTCTAAGTTCATTACACACCTCTTATGTTAAATATTACGCTTATGTGGTCCTTGCTTCCTTAACATCAGGCCGCCACCCTTTTTTCCACTTTTCTAAATTGATATATTTGAAGTTTGTGACACAATTAGTGCACGCTGTGTGTTCCTTGACCGATTTTACATCCTCTAAGTCACGTAGAACAAACTTACAGACACCACATGTGAAAGGCTGTTTCTCCCCCACGAAGATAATTTTCGACTTAGACGAATATGACATGCGAGTCGACACCTCTCCGCTCTATCTCTAGAACGTTATCAACAATGTCCTTGACAGCATCTACATGAGAAATTACCAGTATTGTCTTGAACCACTGTTTTAGTGCCTCCAAAAACCTACCACACGCCTCAACATTGCTGCTATCTAGTGTCCCGAACCCCTCGTCAATGATCAACACGTCAGACTTAGACAGAACAGAAAAATTAATCAGGGCGACACGAATTGCCAGAGCAGACATCATCTTTTCCATCCCACTGCAGCACTCAACAATTCTGCGAGAATCCCCGTAATTCACATAGATCGACATCTCATTTGATCCCTCATCGGATTCCAGTTCCACTGTGAATCCCGTAATCCCTTGCAACACACTAGCTATCTCTTCATTGATCGCTGGTAGTCTAGACCGGATCACCTCCAGAGGAATTCCATTCTTTGATGTCGCCTGTAGGAACAACTCGAAAACCTTCCACTGTTCGATCAAATTCCTAAATTGTTCCTTATCTTTTTGAAGCTTATCTATGTCAGATGCCAGTAATCCAATTGTCTCTGAGAGTGCTGCATGTTTGGTTTCACCCTCTCTAATGTCTTTCTTGAGGTTACTCAGCTTCTCTCTTAGCTGCTTTATCTGCAACGCGGCATCATCAGATGCTAGATTAGCGCGCATCTCATCTAAATTAGCCTCTTCCACGCTGAGTGTCTCACAACTCTCTCTCAAAACATTCTGTTCAGTGTTCAACCTAAGTTCTAATTGGCCCTTCTCAATTTCTATTTCATTGTGCCTAGAAATTAGATCGTTATACCTTTCTATCTTTACTTCCAGATCCTGTTCTAAAAGTTTTTTGAGACACTTTCGTAAAGCTTGGAGATCTTCCTTCAACTCCTCTATCTTTACATCCTGGGCAGCTACCTTCTTCTTAGATTTTTGTGCGTTTACTATATACTGACATGTGGGGAACTCATCCCCACAGGGCACATCCGTCAATCTTTCCACCTGCTTGTTGTAGACCTTTAAACGCTGCTTCTCCTTCTCAATAGTGTGCTTGACTGAGGATCTAGAGATCTCAAGCTGCCTTTGTTCACCCAGAGAAGTTCGCAAGTCGTCTACAGGAAAATTTTCCTTGAAGTCAAACATTTTTTTAGACTTCTCAATTAAATCAACCAACTCCTGGTTTAATTGCTGTTCTAGAGATTTTCTTCGAGAGATCTCAATGTTCAAATTAGTAATTTTTTCCTGTTGCTCATCGATATCCTGCTGAGTTACAAGGTTTCCATCTGATCGAGTGGCTAGAGTTAATTCAAGCTCCCTCGACTTGTGTCGGAGCTGTTCTAAAATCCCCCACAGAGCCTCTCGCTCAATCTCCCGGGCCCGGTGCTTATTTCTAAACTCTATGATAGACACGTCAAAATCCCGATCGGGGACATTCTTCAAAATTTGTTTGACGCCGGCGCTCTCCTCCTTGGCAGCATCATGCAGGCGCTCGAAAACATCAAGCTCCAAAAATTTCGATAATATTGTCTTTCTAGCTGACGCCTTCTGTTTGAGAAAAGTATTCATTTCCCCTTGGGCTGCGAAGGATGTTAAGAGAAAATCCTCAGCTGTTCCCACTATTTTTCTCAGAGTCTTTTCTGTCTCTCGACGTTGCTCCCCGCAGAGATCCTTAATGACATTTTGATCTTCATCGACCTCAAATAAATTCAATTGAGTTGTGGCACTTAATTTTCCAGACCTAGTCTGTCTTTTGACAGTCTGTCGCTCAATTAGATAATTTTTTCCCGATTTAGACACTACAGTCTTAGTCTTACAGTGACCCTTCCTAGAATTGATGACATGTAAATTAGAGATTGGGCCTCGATCTGTGGAATTGAATAGGTTATACATTACACTTCCACAAATGGAAGATTTTCCAATTCTATTTCTTCCGAAGACTCCAACAATGCCTTCTGCAGCATCGAAATTAATCTTATTCCCCTTACCAAATCCAAATGTATTATCAAACTCTAAAGATTTTAGGGACCACCTTCCGACTGGAATAGGGTCAGCCTTGACTGCCGACTTCCATAATCTATGTACCAAGTCATCTAATCTAGAATTCATCCTGTCACTCAAGCCGGCCTTGCTAAAATAGTCTTGTACCATTTGAGAGACAAATTTGGGATCTCGTAAGTTCAGATGATTAGATGATTTTACACTCTCAATTGTGGAATCAATTCGTACGGGCTCTTGCTTCATCACAATCTCAGAAGCGTTCTTGAATTCCTTAAGGGACGCATACAGCTGCCTTATTTCCCCTTGATTGATGGGTGTAGTTGTCCTAATTCTAAATCTCGAACGATCCGGATATACATCGGCTGCGTCGAGTGTCTCTGCAACTGTCCCTTGCCAATCAACAGTCACAAAAGGTCGATCATGTGGAACCGTGATGTGTCTAGACTGATACTGATTTTTAGAATCAATCTCCCACAACATGAACCCCTTGTCCGGCTTCTCACCAAAATTCTGTTGTATTGTCGAACCACAGTAAGCTATCCTGTTCTCCTTGTCCAGATACTGATACTTGTGAATATCACCTAGAAAGACGAAATCGTAGCCATCGAACATATCGGCATCGACCTCCCCATCCATCTCCCACTCAATGTCAGTCTTGCTGCCCCTCACAGCTCCGTGGAAAAGGGCTATATTCATCTTGTCCTCAGTAGGCTCTAAGGCACCCCAGGTTTCCTCATCAAAACAGGAAAAATTGCTAATATCAATCTCATCATTATGTGAAAATTTCTCAGTCATTTTAATAAGATGCAAATTAGGCAGATTGAGAGCACGAATGATCGGACTTATCGCATCCTCCCGATCCTTATTCAGTATCAGACCATCGTGATTTCCCAACGTAATATAGGTCGGTGCAATATCATTCATCTCCCTAAACCACCAGCAGAGGCTGTCAATTAGTTCAGGTGAAATCCCCTGTGTCTTGGAGTGGACAATGTCCCCCACAATAAAGATTCCATCAATTTTAAGATTTCGTAGAGACTGAAAAGCTTTTTCGAAGGCTCTACGATACTCACCGTGACGACTCAGACCACGCCAATGCACATCGGCGAAATGGGCAAAACTATACTTCATAATTTTTATAAGCGGGAGCCTGAACTGATCTCGCTTATTTTGTGAGATATTCTCATCATATCAGTATAGGGTCTCGCTCGAGAGAGAACTGATGCCACTTCTATCTTTGTCAGCTCCCCCAAGTCCCTGCCCATCGGAGCAAACGCAATCCTAACAGCACAACCGGCAGCAGAGAGCAGATCAGCCAACTTAAAGGCTTTATGTTTTAAGTCCGGATCTAATGATACAATACAAGGAGTCTGGTGTCGCATCAACATCTTATACAGCCTAGATCTCCTAGAGAGGCTGGATCCCAAGATGGGAACTGTGTTCTCAGGACACTTCATCGCATCCATGACGCCCTCGGTCAAAACCACCTCCTCGGACCAGTCTAAATCAACCTCATTAAAAATAACATCCTCTTTGGAGACCTTAGAATTCTGATACTTCATCTTTACATCCGGGTCTATAGATCTCGCCACATAGTAGTTTAACTCTCCCTCATGATCAAAGGAAGGAATTATGACCCGTCTTCGAAAAGTTCCGGTAGGGCAAGACAGTGCTCGCCATCTCATCATATCCTTACAACTTAATCCTCGTCTCTTCAAATAATTGACAGCCGCTCGTACATCCGGATCACGTGGTTGGCTTATACATCCCAGCAGGGCTGTGTCCTTTGGAAGCAATACCTCTGAGGGATCCTCTTGTTGTTTTTCTGCTTCCTTTCTTAGATTGACATTTCTAGCATCACTTAAGAGATCCGGACGAAACTTCGCTATTAATCGATTGACGCTTGAGCCCTTAGCCCCACACACCCAACAGTGATATCGGCCGTCGTCAAGACGAACCACAAGTTTTCTTTTTTCTGACCGGGGATCCTTACATTCGGGGCAGCTCAGACAATAGTTTATTCCGTCCCTAGATAGTACACCCCTACCAAAGGCCCGATCTAACAGGGCTTTGATATCTTTAACATCACTCACATCTCAAGTGTATGATGTATTATTCTGTTGTTCAAGTTTTAGCCCAGCCAGACAGACCACAGCAGCATCGGCGATGTCAAAACACTCCGGAGCGTCAATAGTCAGACCCTTCCTGACACCTGACTTTAACGTCTTGGTGGGCCAATCAAAATTCTGAAACTCTGGGGTGGATCTGACCCACTCAAGGACCTGTTCCTTGATTGTTTGCTCGCTCTTTCTGTCGACCTTGAGGCCTGCAAGGGACCTGGCGCTGTTCACATTGATCATCTCTACGGGTGCACCAAAAACATCCTGCGCTAAAAAAGTGACGATCCCATTGAAACGGGCTAGAGTAGACAAGGTCCTCGCAGAGGACAAGCCACGGCGGAATGCCTGTAAGTTTTCCTCGATCACTATCTTATCAATCTCAAACTTCTTCGATAGCTTCTTAAATTCATCTCGGACCATCAGGGATTTGATGTATGGGTCCTTTACCTTAGCAATGATTATACTATCAGACTTTATCAACCGATGTCCCACAGTGTCTCCTGTGTCCATTATACAGTACCCAGTGATGGATGTAGATACATCTAGGCCTAAAATCATCATTAAAAGTCCATTCTCAAACGCACAACAATCCTGTCCTCATCCCGCTTGATGATCGGCTGCGCAAAGTTCGCCCGACCAATGACATTAAAATTATTATCATGCAAGTTGATGCCAGTCAGATAAGTGAATTTCTTGGCTGTCTCATTAGTATAATCACTGGGTGCTAATTCCTGATATGTGGGGTTGGTTGAGGAGCTGAACAGAGACGTGGTTGCTGGAATCATCACCTCTAACATGTACACGTAGCGCTCTCCTGAGAACGTCACTCTGAACGAGTCCTTTCCAAAGAGCGGCATGTGAGGTGTTTTGATCACAATGATGCCCTCCTCGTAGAACACGTTGCCCACAGAAGCCCAAGTCGCGTGTTTCGATAGACTGTCTGCCCTGTATAGGTTCCCGAAGGTGTCGTCCCTCAATTTGAACGTCATTCGACCGCTGGATCCGGTGACAGCGAGATCTTCCACAATAAGTGTACCTGGTTTTATCTTATCTCCATAAAATATATTTGACGCATCGAAAAATACAACCTCATTTGAGCTTGGATCATGTGTGCGCTGAAGAACTGTCAAAATACTGCCCGTGGCAACACCTGGATCCTCCGGAGTAGCACCCTGTAACGAAGACAAAAGAGAGCCAGACGGTTCAGATCTTGTTGGAATGCTGCCAGGCAGTAGACTCGATGTGGCAACCATGTTCTTAAGGCTGACCCATGAGTAGTTCGAATTACCGAAATCATCGACAAATCGATCATCAAATGATCCTGAGTAGAGGGCTACATCTACAGCAGCGCCCACGGCGCCTGTCACACCCATCACCGGAGGTGTCTTCAGAAGATCAAAGTTGGGAAAGAACAGTCCGTTATCACACGGTGTGATTGTTAAATTTCTCTTTCTCGCAGATCCCGACTCATACAACAGGTAATTCGCGGTTCGAGGAATCTGCACCTGACTGTCGATTCGCGATGCTGTCAAGGTGAGGAGTCTTGGAAACTGATTTGTGACGAAATCCTTAGTGAAATTCTCGAGGTTCACACACATCCCATTCACTCCGAATGAGAGTGCGACATTAAAAGGATCCTCAGTCGATCCCCGGGCGTCAAAGAACGGTGTCTGCAGCACATTGCGTTGCCGGGAGTCCTTTATGAAGAACGGCGGCACATAGAACATCAGATCACTCGTTAGTGATGACCCCTTCTCGGAAGTCGCGGTGATCTCGTGATCGAATCGATACTTGCTGAAAATTTTCAGGTCGTGCACCTCAGCGTTCAGCGCATGCGTGAAATTAAAAACAGCTGGATCATCCTCGGGATAATTGTCGTTAAAGTTCAGCACACCCTCTTGTCGAGCTGCAAGTGGATTAAAAAAGAGGCCAATCGCATTAGCACCGTAATTGTTCCCCTCATAGAAGTTACCGACAAAGAGGGCATCCGGGTCGAGAAGGGCTGTCCCACTGGACGACGCCTGCATGATGCTCGAGGAATTTATCCCAAAGGTGAAGTTCTCTGTGCCATCAATCACGAATGATCCTGTGCCGCTATTAACGAATGGCCCACCCCATCTGACAGCCACATGGTGCCACCTGTTACGCTTTAGAGAGTTGTCTGATGACGCATATATGAATGAACTATCCTCTCCTGTCTCTGCTGTTGTGGCTGTGTTACCGATAATCGTACACTTCGACGGACGAACATTAGCACTGGAACTCAGCTGCAACAACAACCTGAATCCGTCGGGCTTCCCGTCCGGAGCAATTGAACTTCCGGTGACCAAGCTCAACGCATAGCAGGAAGACATGTGCAGTATTGTGCCTGGAGTGTACGCATCCCCAGGGTTCGGAGTCGTGTATCTTGGGTTGATATAGAAATCAAAGGTAAATGCGTTAGAAGGGGCTAGCGGATTGAAGTCTTCCAGCGCGACAGTGCCAGTCCCAGCTGGGTATATCAACACTGAGTCTGTGGGGAGATTCCCACCCGTCACAAAATTGAGACAATTGTAATTAGTATAGGCCCACTGTGCAGTGGGATATACGTTCTTATAATAGGGGTAGAGAATCTCCTTGACTGTCCGCTTCCTCAGAAAATTCTCCTCAAAAGTCACCCCAGGCGTAAATCGTATCACCTCCTGGCGCTTGGACGATCGAACGGGATCCGGGAGATTATGCACTAAATCAAGATAACCTGACAACGCATCCTCTATATTAGTGCTGCCACCTTGAGCTGTCTCCAGGATCTGATTTCTGACAAGGTCAATTTGGTTATCACTGACAAAACTGGGGGCATCACCAAAGGTCGGCTCTAGATCCTTTATACTTCCGGATGCTGCGTCCGCAAAGAGCGCAACGGAGCCCGTGACACCTGATGATGACGATGCAAAGGTTCGCATCGGATTCGCGAGAAGTTCGAGTCTCTCAAAGTTATCGTTTGTTAGCCGAATGATGGCCATTCAACTGGTCCCTTTTAGAAGTCCAAACGAATTCTGAACGTTATATCCTTCTCATCATTCTTCTCAATTGGACGCGACATCTTGGCAACTGCTAGTAGATTACCGAACTCATCGTGTAGACCCACAGTGGTTGGGAAGGTGAACGATCGCTGTGTGTCCTCTTGACCTTGGTCTACCACTCTGATCCTACCCGCGGTATCGGTGTATGTTGGGTTCGTCGAGTAGTTGAACTCATCTGCAGTGGCCCTGCAGAAGATCAGGGTCGAGTTGATGTTAGTGATATTTTGGAAGGTTCCAGCAGTCAAGGATCCGGATTGGAAACGTGTTGAAGCGATGCAATCAACAATCTGGTCAATTGATCCAGAGACGAGGAAATCTGGCACCCACTTTGCCTCTTTGTTCCCCCCGACTATTGTCCCCATCACTGTGTACCCCGCGGGAATACTGTCACCGTCGAGTGTACCTGCAACAGCCATGGCTTGGATCGCTCCGCTCATGTGTTGATCTGTCCAGAACAGTTTTCCCATATCCAGGACAACAGTTCCCTGATCATAGAAAATTAAACCAAGGGTCTCAGCAGTATTCGCCGAGTTGACAATGTTTCCTACATCTCCTCCAAAAGTTCTCCGCACATTTGATGCTGCACCGATGTCACTAAGAATCGAGCTGCCGGAAACAGATGTGAGCGCTAAGTTAGACCTAGGAGGATCCGGGGGCCATCCAGGGATATTCTTTTCGAAAGTTGTTGCATTAGTAGATCCGTCCAAGTTACCGCTACGATAAATTCGAAGAGCGAAAGTCTCCCTCTTGATTCTATCCCGAGAGAATAGACGCTTAAAGGAGAGAAAAAGTGCTTCCTCAATTCGATCATTGGCATGACGGTCCGACGTGCTAGTGGATACACTGCCGAACGGAGCGAAGAATGCAGTGTCAGCATCCCCTATCAAATTTGCCGCGTACTGCTTATAGATGTCCACCTTCTCACGCATCATGAGGGACTGGGATGGGAATAGCAGCTTTCCAGCAGAGTCCTGCCCTGTTGAACAATTTGTAACTGTCGTGCCCGATGCAAAGAGCCCGATGGTCATGTCGAAGATCGGATTAGCTGTCTGCA
>LWDU01040248.1_pt1 | contig 12824 bp, 7 predicted proteins | sample 727161 | NCBI WGS metagenome assembly LWDU01 (sample SAMN04566230, study PRJNA314399) | hydrothermal vent metagenome | isolation source: deep sea hydrothermal plume seawater | place: Mexico: Gulf of California, Guaymas Basin | collected 2004-07-11 | reverse complement strand
CTGGATGGCGGGTGACGAGTTCTCACTCCGTAAATCTATGAGCGTACAGGGAAAATTTGAGGAGGCGATTTCGTCTCTACTTAATCAATTTGGTGAGGAGAAAACTCGCCCCGTCGGAAAAATTTATATTGATCCGCAATTTAACCAGAAGGTTTTGCTCGTTGAATCCAAACGTGACTATTAATCACTTTTGATCGTGGGCCGATATCGCAAAAGTCTTAAAAAAGCAGGGGAGAATTCCGGCTTTATATAAAATGGACTTTGCGTTGAAACAGGGTAATGACTAAGGTTTAAACGGAAAAATATAAGAATCACTATCTGTCGGAGTCCGATATATGTCTTTTAAGAAGTGGCTGTTAACTACAGTTATAACAGGCGGCTTGGTTGCTGCATCATGCGGCGGCGCATTGGCGCAGTCAGGAAAGCTGCTGCATCCTAACAGTGGCTGGGCGGTGTCCAAGCTCGCAGCTTCAGGTGCTGAGCCGTATTGTGCGCTCGCCCGTCGCTTTAACGGAAACATCATACTCACGATGGCACGCAATGGTTCCGATGAAAGTTCGGTAGCTATTGATTTTCAAAAGCAGGCTCTGGATAACAAACAATCTTATGCTGTGACGCTCGATCCGGGTTTCCAACAGTTCCGTTCTTACTCGGTCCGTCCTGTTTCAGGTAAAGCCATGGTTGTTCGCCTTGGTCAGGATTATGCTTTTCTAGACGCCCTTAATCGTTCAGGTAAGTTGACAGTTGATATCAGTGGTGAGGAGTATAGTTTTCACCTTCCTGATTTTGCCGAAGGCCAAAGTGAAATGGCGGGTTGTTTGGCAGGCCTAGTAGAACCTGCTGCCGGCAACTCTGCAAGAACAGCGGCGGTGCCAACACCAATGCCTGCAGTGCCACAGCAGCCTGTTCAACAGCAAGCGCTTGCACCACAACCAGTTCAGCAGCAGCCGGTCCCAGCACCTGTAAGTTCTGAGCCTGTGTCATTGAAGGCTCCTGTAGCACAACAATATGCTCAAGCAACGAATATTGCACCAGTTCCTGCGCCTGTCAGGGCAGTGCCCGTAACCAAGGTGAGCGAGCCTGTAACAGCGAGCAGCGGTAGTGCTGTTGATTTGCAAAATTTGCGTGAAGAGAATACCCGTTTGCGTAATGCGCTTGAAAGAGAGCGCCGCGTTTACGAAGACCGCTTTATGAAGGAAGGCCAGAGCAGCAGTCAGGTTGCCGAGCTGAGCGAGCGCTTGCAGATTTTAGAGCGCGAGAATAGCGATTTGCGCCAGCAGATAAACAATAAGCCAATGGCTGAAGCTACACAGGCACCTTCTGTTTTGTCATGTGAAACTGATACAGCGGCAGCTGAGGAAGCTGCTGCAAGCAGTGCTGCCATGGCAAGTATGGCGTCCGAGATGGATGCGCTTAAACTTGATAATGAGCGTTTGAAACGTGAAATTCAGGAGCAGCAAGCTGAGATGGCGCTTCTGGAACAGCAAATTGTGACAGCTAGCGCTGCGGCGCCAACTGCTGATGCTGAAGAAATAGCTGCGAAAGAAGCTATTATTGACCGTCTGAATGGTCGCGTTAAAACTCTGGAAGAAGAGAATTCTGCGCTTAAGACGGCACAGCGCCAGGAGGCCGGTGGTTCATCTGTGTCTCTTGCTCAGTTACGTTCATTGGAAGAGCAGCTGCGTTATACGCAGGAAGATCGTGATAAGCTTGCCAAGGAAGTCGCTGCTATGCGTGATGGCAAAGGTGATGAGCTTATGAGTATCTCATCCTCTAACTGGAACTTGGAGCAAGCAACGCAGCGTTATAATGAGGCGGAAAAAGAAATCCGCCGCTTGTCGCGTCAATTGCAGGACCAGCGCACACAGTGTGCAGGCGAGAAGAAAGAGCTTGAATATATGCTCTTTGATCCTGATGTGGCCGAGGAAGCGCAAATCTCGAGACTTATTCACTTGGAAAACCAGCTTGATGACATTAGTACACGCTTTGCCGAGCAGGAAAGCCGTCATGAAATCGAACTGGATCGTTTGAAGGCGACAAAGAGTGCTAGTGATGAGTTGAAGGCTAAGGTGGCGGCGTTGCAGTCCAGCTTGACATCATTGCAAAAAGATAAGGCTGAGTTCGAGACGGAGCGCAAATCTTTAGAAGGCAAGATTGCAGCGCTTCAGACGAAAAACAGTTCTGAAAAGGCTGCTGTTGTGGCTGAGCGCGATGATTTGTTGCAAAAGGTAGCGCGGTTAGAGGCTGAAACCTCTCGTGTTCAGGCGTCAGGTAATGCTGAGCGTGAAGAGCTGTTGCAGAAAATTGCTAAACTCGAAGCTCAATCCACGCATTTAAAAGATATCACTGCCGCTGAGCGTGAAGATCTTGCGAAGCAAATGACCACTCTTGAAGCTAAATATACGAATGAGAATGCCCAGTTGATCGCAGAGCGTGATCAATTGAAACAGCGCATTGGTTTGCTGCAAGCTCAGGTGTCTCAGGGGGAGAGTGTTTCAGAAGCGGAACGTCAGGAGCTGACACAGAAGATTTCACAGCTCGAAGCTCAATACTCTCAAGAAAAAGAGACGATTGCTGCTGAGCGTGACAAATTGCAGGAGCAGGTCGAGTTTCTCGAAGCACAGGCTTCACAGGCGGATAGTATTACTGATGCGCAGCGTCAGGAAATGTCACAGAAGATGTCACAGCTTGAAGCACAATATGAGCGTGAGAACGAAATTATTGCGGCCGAGCGTGATGAACTTCTTGAGCAAGTTGCAAGTTTGGAAGCTGCGCTGTCTAATATCTCTACAGCTGCGGGTGCACCGCAAGCGGCAACGAGCCGTGTGTCTGCACCAGAGCCTGTTAAAGCGGAACCTATTTCAGTATCGTCATCCAGACCATCACGCGCCCCTGTTGATATGGCATCTGCAGGACCGTCTGCTGTTGATTACGAGAATGGCGAAAAGACAGCCCTTTATGGCAACGAGGCGCCATCGTCGGTTCCAAGTACAGTAGGGCAGGCGATGCAGGCTGCAAGCAGCCCTGCTGCTAATGTTAACTTTGGCACAGTCCAAGATATTGGCCGCATTCTAGGACAGGCGCAAATTCCTGTTCAAGGCGCTGTTAAGGATGAGGCTATTGATGGCGGTAAAGCCTTTAGCTGGGATACGGGAAGTCTGTTCGGTAGTTCAGAAGAGAAGCCAATGGATGATATCGGCCAGTTTGATAACATGGCGCAAGCCTATCTCGTGAAAACCAAAGGACGTTGTGGTGGTGAGTTTGCTGCTGTTCCGGTGATGTCTGATCAAAATGGCTCTATTCGCGTGTCAGCATATGATATAGCGTGTATCGGTGAGAATGCTGGCGCGTCCGCATCTATCCTGTTTTATAATAAGGACGGCATATTCCATGCCTATGCGCATGAGACAGGTCTAGATTCAATGGATCTAGCTATGGATGCACGTGACAAGCTGATGAAGGTTTTGTTGGGATCTGATATCGCTTTAAAGTAAGGCACTGATATTTATAGATTAATTTGAAGCGCCGTGGCTATGCTGCGGCGTTTTTCTATAAAAGAAAAAATTTATCTAAAATTTTATATAAATCGTAAGGATTTGGTAAGGATTTCGCTAGTACACTGAAAATGGAGGAATATTTTGGTTTCTATGCTTTTGGTAGTGTTTCTAAGGGGTAGAGCCAGCGTGTACGAGGGATATATAGAGTACTGTTATGGATCATTTGTTATTAGAGCACTTGAAGGGTGCGTTGGCAAAAAGTAATGTTATCGCCTATGTTTGGGACATTGGCGGTGATGAATTGCATTGGCTCGGAGACATGGAGAGCTTTGCCGGCCATAGCGGAGAGCAAATTCGTCAAAACAGCAATCAATTCAATTTATTACTAAACCCTCATGATACGCCGCAGCGCATTTCTGATGTGCAAAATTATATCGATACAGCGCGTGGCAAACTTGATGCCGGCGAGTCTGTAGATGAGTTTAGTTCAAAATTCAAAATACGTTCCGGTAGCGGCATTAATATAGATGTCACTGAGACAGCGTCTTTGAAGCATGATGATGCATCTGGGCGTCTTTTGTTGTGCGGACGTTTGGAGAAAAGTGTGTCTCAGGCAGCTCCTGAAGTTGTGATGCCTAAGGAAGAAGCTAACATTGCACGTATGGCTGCCGGTGGTGGTGGTCATATTCTGATTGGCAGGATCAAGCGCGCCGGGATTCAGCACATAGAACAGGTTACCTGCTGACGGTTGGTATTGACCGTATGGCTATGTTCAATGAAGTCGTTGGTGCCAGTAAGGCTGATGAAATTCTTGAACGTACCGGTGAGCGCTTAGAGCAAATTGCTGGTCGTGCTGCAGAAGTAATTCGCGTTGATGGCGATGTGTTTGGCGTTTTGTTTGCCGAAGGCGCACATAACGAAATGGCTGCTGTCGGACAGTATATTCTAAACAACTTTAGCAATATGCCGCTGATGATCGAGCGTGGTCCTGTAGGGATTAGCGTGTCTGTTGGTGGTATCGCTTTATCAGTGAGAAGTAGTAAAGATCCCGCGTCTTATCTTGCTATGGCTGAGCGTGCTCTGCAGTTAGCTAAAGACAAGGGCGGCAACAGTTTTGAGTCTTATGATGAGAGCAATAGCTTGATGGGTGAGAGCCGCTTGCTGTTAAAGTCGGCGGAAACCTTTATGGATGCCATGAAGGATAACCGTTTGAAGCTGGCTTTCCAGCCAATTATGAGCGGTATTAACCAGGAAGTATCTTTCCATGAATCTCTTATCCGTCTGGAAGACGAGAAGGGGCGTGTTCTTCCTGCGGCTGAATTTATTCCGGCAATCGAACGTATGGGGTTAAGCCGTTTAGTGGATCAGTTTGCTTTACAAGAAGCTATTCAAGAATTGATGATGTTCCCTGAACTGTGCCTATCTGTAAATGTCTCTAATTTAACACTAGCTAATCAGGATTGGTTGCGTAGTCTTGTTTATGCATTGCGTGATCGTCCGAGTGTTGCTAAGCGCTTGATTATCGAGATTACTGAATCTGCTGTGGTTCATGATATCAAGAAGACAATGCGCATCATTAGCACATTGCAGGATCTAGGTTGTCAGGTTGCGCTAGATGATTTTGGTGCTGGCTACACAGCGTTTTCACAGCTGAAGAATTTGAATATTGATATTGTTAAGATTGATAAGTCTTTTGTTCGCAATATTGCAGACGATCATAACCACTTGTTTGTAAAAACACTTCGTACACTTGCTGAGGGAGTTAATGTTAAAACAGTGGGTGAGGGTGCCGAAACTTTGGCAGAAGCACAGATCCTTATTGATGACGGTATTGATTATATTCAGGGCTATGTATATGGCTTCCCTAGAACAGAGCGTGTATGGCTTCCCGAAAACCATATGCACCGTAAGATTATGAGCTCGACAGCACAATCTACTTTACGTGATAGCGGTCTGACATCTTCTGATATGTTTGGTGATCATGACGTCTTTCGCACTAAAATGAATTAAATTCCATCTCCTAACCAAATACGAAAAAAAAGCGCCCTAAGGGGCGCTTTTTGAATTCTAATAGTGCAGCTAAATTAGTCGTCGCTCTTTTTAGAGTTCGGCATAGTCGAGAATGGCTGCCACGCCTTCATAGCTTTTTCGAACATAGCCATGTTTTGACGGTTGATCTCTTCCATTGCCGTGACAGGGTTCATCATGCCTTCAAAAGACTTGTTGATTTGTGCACGCATTTCTTCTTGGTTTTTTGTGAAAGTATCAAACGCTTGTTCCAGATAACCCGGTACAAAAGCCTGTAGATTGTCACCGTAAAAACCGATGAGTTGACGCAGGAACGGGATAGGCAGAAGGTTTTCACCTTTAGCTTCCTGATCTACGATAATCTGTGTCAGAACCTGACGTGTCAGGTCTTCGCCTGATTTCGCATCATAAACCACGAAGTCGTGGCCTTCTTTTACCATTTCACACAGATCATCCAGAGTGACGTAGCTGCTGCGACCTGTGTCGTACAGACGGCGGTTCGCATATTTCTTGATAACTGTGGGGTTATCTTCTTTCTTCTTTGCATTAGTCATGGATAATCTCCTTATATATGCTAGGGATTTGATAGCCCATTATGCACAAATTTTGCAACGCGGAAAGGGAAAATTGCTGCAGTGAAAAATGCCGGAAACAAAGCAGAGATTAACTGGCAGCGCCGTGGCCTTTCGCCGCTTCCCTTGCAGATGGGTTTAATTCAGGCGGAGTATATGCGTCTGCAGCAAATGGGCTTAGCTGACGAAAAAGACCTGCACAATATGTTGCAGGGTATCAAGTTGTATCAAGAGCATCCTTATCAAAGAGGGGAGATGGAAGAACATACAGTTTGGCAGCAGGGCAGTGTGCGGCTGCTGGCAGCATCAGGTCACAAAAATGCTGCATCTTCTGTGCCATTAATCTTGATTCCATCTCTTATAAATAAGGCAGATGTGCTTCATATTACTGAGGAAAAATCCTTTATGAATTGGCTGCAGTGTCATGGGGTTAATTGTTATCTACTTGATTGGGGTGAAACGGTAGATGACGTAAAGCTACAGACTATGGATGGTTTGATTACAGAGCGTTTATTGCCGGCCATTGATTATCTTGTCGGAGAGTATGGCGGCCGTGTTGATGCGCTTGGATATTGTATGGGCGGTACATTGTTGGCAGCCGCGGCACAGATTGCAGAAGGTAAAATTCGCAAAGCTGTATTTCTTGCCAGCCCTTGGGATTTTGAAGCAGGTGACCAGAAGCTTCGTAAAGAGGTCAGGGCGGGCATGGCACCGGCGCTTCAGCGGGTCATGTATGGTCAGACTTTGCCAAAGGACTGGATACAGTCAGTTTTTGCTGCGGTTAATGCGCAGAGGGCCCTTAAAAAGTTCAGTAATTTTGCAGCAATGGACCAAGATAGCGATGAGGCGTCATTGTTTGTTGCTGTTGAGGACTGGCTGAATGACGGTGTGGATTTGCCTGCGGATCTTGCGCGAACTTGTATTATTGATTGGTACGATAAGAACCAGCCTGGTAAAGCACAATGGTGCGTCGATGGTCAGGTTATCCAACCACAGAATTTAAAATGTGAATGCTTTGTCGTGGCATCTGAAAACGATGTGATTGTGCCGCTTGAATCTTCATTGTCTTTAGCACAATTAATTGATCATGCTGCGGTATTAAAAACCCGTAAGGGGCATATTGGTATGATCACGGGCAGACAGGCCGAATCAGAAGTTTGGCAGCCTGTTTTAAACTGGTTGCAATCGTAATGGATGGACTTACAATAGCATTTCAATTTTTACAGAAGAGGTTCCCATGTCCAAGAGTTTAGCTGAAGATCCTGTTGTTATCGTTGCCGCTAGAAGAACGCCAATTGGCGCTTTTGCAGGTGGTTTGAAATCAGTAGCGGCGCATGATTTGGTCGCTATTGCAATTGGTTCTGTTTTCGAGGATACGGGTCTTTCTGGCGCGGATGTGGACGAGCTGATTATGGGACAGGTTTTGACAGCTGGTTGCGGCCAGAATCCTGCACGTCAGGCGGCAATTGCTGCGGGTATTCCGCAGGAGCGCACTGCCTATACAATAAACCAGGTTTGTGGGTCCGGTCTTCGTACTCTGGCTTTGGGATTGCAATCAATTGCTAATGATGACGCTTCAATCGTAGTGGCAGGTGGTCAGGAGAATATGAGTCTGGCGCCGCACGCCATGCATATGCGTGACGGCGTTAAATTTGGTGATGTCAGTATGACAGACACAATGATCAAAGACGGCCTTTGGGATGCGTTTAATGATTACCACATGGGTATTACGGCAGAAAATATTGCACAAAAATATCAGATTACTCGTAGCGATCAGGATAACTTTGCAGCCTCTTCGCAGCAAAAAGCAGAGAAGGCGATTAACGAGGGTAAGTTCAAAACTGAGATCGTGCCTGTGACAATTAAGGGTCGAAAAGGTGATACTGTTATTGAAGCAGATGAGTTTCCGCGCTCCGGCGTGACGGCAGAAGGTCTGGCAGGTCTGCGCCCTGCCTTTAAATCTGACGGGACTGTGACAGCTGCAAATGCGTCGGGCATTAATGATGGTGCGGCTGCAGTTATTTTGATGCGTAAGAGCGAAGCTGATAAGCGCGGTTTGCCTATTCTGGCTGTGGTCAAATCATGGGCAACGGCTGGTGTTGATCCTTCGATCATGGGTACTGGTCCAATCCCTGCATCACGTAAAGCGTTGGAGAAAGCTGGATGGTCTGTCAGTGATCTTGATCTGGTTGAATCTAACGAGGCATTTGCGGCGCAATCCCTTTGTGTGCTTAAGGAATTGGCACTGGATGCAGAGAAGGTCAATGTGAATGGCGGTGCGATTGCATTGGGGCACCCGATTGGTGCATCAGGTACGCGTGTGGCCGTAACATTGCTGCATGAAATGGCGCGCCGTGATGTTTCTAAAGGTCTTGCTACGCTATGTATTGGTGGTGGCATGGGTATTGCGATGTGTTTTGAGCGCGATGCCTCTATGAATTTAAAGAGTGTGGCTTAGGTTTTAAGATAAGTATTAGAGGAGAGAGAGAGATGTCTCAAAAAGTAGCAGTCGTAACAGGCGGGACCCGTGGTATCGGTCTATCAATTTCTAACGCCTTGATTGCTGAAGGTCACAAAGTGGCTGCGGTATATTTTGGTAACAACGAAGCTGCCATGAAATTTGAAGGTGCGGCTAATGGTAACGGCAAAGCTTTCAAGTTTGATGTGTCGGATTATGCAGCGTGTGAGCGCGGTTATGCCGAGATTGTTGAAAGTCTGGGTGACGTTAGCATTCTTGTTAATAATGCAGGAATTACGCGCGATGGCATGTTCCATAAGATGCCTGAAGAAAACTGGCATTCTGTTATACATACTAATTTGAACTCTTGTTTCAATATGTGTCGTGTCATTGTGCCTGGTATGCGCGATCAAAAATTCGGTCGTATTGTAAATATCAGCTCAATCAATGGTCAAAAGGGTCAGTTTGGTCAGGTGAACTATGCTGCAGCCAAGGCGGGTATGATTGGTTTTTCAAAGGCACTGGCGCTGGAAAGTGCTGCTAAAGGGATTACCGTGAATACTGTGTGCCCTGGTTATATCGAGACAGAAATGACAGGTCATATGAACCAGGATGTTCTGGATAGCATTGTGAAGCAGATTCCAGTCGGACGTATGGGTAAGCCGCAGGAAATTGCGGATGTGGTTTCCTTCTTGGTTTCTGAAAAGGCGGCTTTTATAACAGGTGCAACGCTTTCCGCCAATGGCGGTCAGTATATGGCATAAGAGGCTGTATACCATATGAGTGCTTCTACTGGCGGGAATAATACCATTCATGAAAGGCGCGCTGCCCCTAAGGGCAGTGTCATTATGCGCCAAGGTGAAAAGGGCGTTTGTGCCTTTTTAATTCAATCAGGCAAGGTGCGCATTTTTGCAGAGCATAATGGCCTGCGTACTGATCTTGCAGATCTTTCTGCGGGGGAAATCTTTGGGGAGATGGCGCTTGTCAGTGAAATGCCACGCACGGCCTCAGTAGAAGCGCTGGAAGACACCAATCTGATCCTTATAACGCGTGATGTTTTAAACGGTAAGTTAGCCAAGAGTGACCCAACTGTGCGTGCGCTTGTGCCGATGCTGATTAAGCGTATCGTTCAGACTAATGACGATCGTATGAAAAAGGCGGATAATATTGCCACCTTTAAGGAAATGGTAAGCAGAACATATAAGAATATTCATGGGCAACACCCCGCGGTGAAAAAGAAGACCATGGATAATATGGTGCGCCCACAATTAGAAGCCTTCCTCGATGCTTTGACCGAGTTCGAGAAGATGAATAGCGATTAACGCTTTATTTTTGTTAAGTTTAATCGGGATAGTTTATACGGAGTTTCACTTGATATCTTCATTCGGGGATATAACTCTGTATATGTATAGGTCAATAACCAGCTTTTAAAACTTATTGAGAAGAGGTCGATGTGAAACGCCTGTTTGTTCTATTTTCTATTATTGTTGTTCTACTTGTTGCCGCTTTGGTCGGCCCCAGTTTTGTGGATTGGAACAAGTATAAGCCGCAGATTATAGAGCAGGCGCAAAAGGCGACGGGATATGAAATCGAGATTGCCGGTGATTTGTCGATGGCAATCTTGCCGTTTCCACATCTTTCCATTGCCGGACTGACCGTTAATAACCCGGATGCCCGTAAACAAAAACCTTTAGCAAAGGCTGAGAGTGTTTCTGTTCAAGTGGCCTTAGCACCTTTGTTTAGTGGGGCGATTGAAGTCAGTGACGTGTCTTTGCAGTCCCCTGATATTTATGTCGTTGTTGATAAGGACGGCCAGCCGAGCTGGCAAACAGCTAAAATGAAAAACAAACAGGCAGGCGAGGGCACCAAGTCTGATTTGTCTGACTCTGTTGCTTTGAATAGCGTGAATATTAAAAATGGTGCTCTGGCTTATATTGATTTGCGCAGTGAAACAAAACATGAGGTTAGTGACTTGAACCTGTCCGTTTCGGGTGATGGTTTGATGGGCCCTTACGACTCAGAAGGCAGTCTTGTCTATAATGGTCAAAAGATCGCCTTCAAACACGAAAGCGGTGACCTGACGAAGCTTTCCGAAGCTCTTCCTGTTGAAGTGACAGCATCATTGCCTGATCTTGGCACGAACTTTTCTTATAAAGGTATAGTTGCCCAGAAGGATGGCGGCGTTGAAGCGCAGGGTAATCTTGATTTCAAAACGGATGCACCTCAAAAATTGGCGAAAGCCTATAAAGTTTCTATTCCTGAACACCTTAACAAGAAGGCAGCTGTTTCTGGCTTTGTAACTCTAGGCGGAAAGGATTTTAATCTGCGCGAAGCGACTATTTCCTACGGCGCGACGACAGTTACTGGATATGCGCTGATCAGCAATTATAAACCGGATGCTTCGGCTCCATTGCACGCTGAGTTAAGTTTGGCTTCTAACGGCGTTGTAAATTTTGATGAGTTGATGGCACCTAAAGCTAAGACTACAAAGTCAACTGGCGGTTTCTTGCCAGCGTCTTTGACGCTGCCTCAAGATGTTACAGGTAACATTAGTTTTAAGTCTCCTGCTATTATTTTGAATGGTCAGAAATATCAAAATGTTGATGTGGCTCTGACAACTAAAGACAAGCAATACGATATTACGGCGGGCGTTGGTGCTGCTGGTAACACGCAAGTTAACTTTACCGGTGCTATGGCTTTTGGTGCTAAATCTAAATCTGCATCAGGTAAGTCGGTAACGATGACCGAGCCAAGTGTGGCTGGTACTGTGAAGGTGACAAGTCAGGAGCCTGATAAGCTTGCTGAAGCTCTGGCGGCCGGTAAGTTGTCCGACGATATGAAACGTGCACTTGCCTATAACTTGGCGAGTGAGGTGCAGCTGAAAGTCACGCCGCGTCTTCTGGATGCAACGGCTGGCTATGTGAAGCTGGATGACACACGCGTGAACTTTTCTGGCAGCTATGCCAAGGGCGCAGAGCGTGATAAAGCAACAATTGCAGCGAGCGCTGTGACCGTTGATGCTGATAAGTGGCTGGGGCGTATGGCGAAGAAGAGTGCTGCGATTCCGACAACGCCAGCTTCAACAGATGTAAAGGGGATCGCCGCTGGTATTAAAGTGCCGTTTGACCTTGTTTACAGCCTTGATGTTCAAGGGCTGCGTCTAAAAGGCCGTGACTATCTCTCAATGAAAGCTAACGGTTCTTTGGTAGGGGATGATCTTCGTATTGATACGGCTTCACTGACCAGTAATTCCAGCGACAACTTTGCTTTGAAGGGGTATATAAAGGATCTTTCTAAGCTTGGCGGTCTTGATGTGACCTTGCAGGCGAACATTAATGATCTTGAACAAACACTGGCTTCGTTTAACTTGCAGAATATTTCATTGCCTGCACGTGTTGGTAAAGCAGATATCATTTCCGAATTTAAAGGTTCGCCTGAAAAGCTTGCTTTTACTACGAATGTAAATGCTTTGCGTGCTGAAACACAGGCAAGCGGTGTTATCTCTGATACGCTAACTGCACCGAAGGTCAGTGACCTGACATTGCGTCTAAAACACCCAAGCTATGTTGATCTTGTGCGCTTGTTTAAGCCTGACTTCACTAGCGGTGTGGCTATCAAAAAGGATGTGGATGTTTTTGCCAGCATGAAACGTGATGGTGATGTTTATAGTTTCTCTGAATTGCGCGCGACTTTTGGCCCGACGACTTTGACAGGTGATGTCTCTGTAACTATGGGCGGCAAGCCATACATTAAAGCAGCTGTCGACTTTACGGAGATGCCGGTAGATTCATTGCTGGGTATTGATACGCGTGCAAAGAAAACTGATATGCGTAAAGGTACAACAGGTACGGCGCAAGATGTACGCTGGTCTCGTAATGCCATTGACACAAGCTGGATGCATAAAGCCAATTTCGATGTGAAGGCGACGGGTAAGTCTATTTCATATGGAGGTTGGAAATTCCTGAATGCGGGTGCCAATGTCACGATGAAAGACGGGACAATGGACCTCAAGCAGCTTGATGGTGCTTTTGCCGGTGGCCAAGTGGCGTTCACAGGGAACATGAAATCTTCTGCCGAAGCACGTCAGCCTTTATCAGTGGCGGGCAACTTCATTCTGCAGAATGTCAGTATTGAAGAATTTGTGGCTGCTTTTAGTGGCTCAAATAAACTAGTTAAGGCAAGCGGTGATGTGTCCATTACTGGTGATGTCGCGACAACAGGTCTTAGCCCTGCAGCGCTGGTCTTTGATCTGAACGGTAAGGCCAAAGC
>LWDU01035026.1_pt1 | contig 12824 bp, 11 predicted proteins | sample 727161 | NCBI WGS metagenome assembly LWDU01 (sample SAMN04566230, study PRJNA314399) | hydrothermal vent metagenome | isolation source: deep sea hydrothermal plume seawater | place: Mexico: Gulf of California, Guaymas Basin | collected 2004-07-11 | reverse complement strand
TTAACGAATTCAAATCCCTCCCCACGTGGCATCGGTTCAACACGAAGATATACCTCACCAAATTGACCCGCACCACCGGTCTGCTTCTTGTGCCGACAATGCCCCTCCGACTTGCGAGAGATGGTCTCCCGGTATGGGATAGTGGGAACAGCTGTCTCAACTTCAATACCATACTGCTCCTTCATTCTTTCAAATGCGATACGAAGATGAAGGTCTCCCATGCCACGGAGAACAGTTTCATTAGCAGCAGCATTACGCTCAATGCGAAGACATGGGTCCGATTCGATTAACTTGCCCAATGCTTCGGCTATCTTCTGCTCATCGCCACGATTCTTTGGCGTCACCGATAGACCAACCATGGGCATCGGCAAGGCCTGCTGTTCGAGCCGCGGCGGCTCGAATTGAGATGAATACCATCGACTTTGGCTAACATCATGATGTCGCCAGCAATCGCCAATGCGCGCTCCCGCGGCTCCTTGCCAAGCGGGCTGGCCATATTGGCCGCCTTGATGGCCTTACGCGCATCGTCAACAAACAATGGTTCGTCCTTGTTGAGGGTCCCTTGATGCACTCGGAAATAGATCTGACGACCGACAAATGGGTCAAAGGCAACTTTGAATACGTGCCCCAATAGAGCTTTCTCAGGGTCAGCGGAGACCGCTAACGCCGTCTCCTCCTCCGCACCGGTGACGAACTTCAGGGGATTGCCTTCTTTAGGATTGGGCATTAAACGAGTGATCACTTCAAGTAATTCCGTAACGCCTGCACCCGTCTCAGACGACAAAAAACACACCGGCACTAAATGCCCCTCACGCATTGCTTGCTCGAACGGGTCATGCAATTGATCGGGTGACACTTCGCCCTGGTCCAGGTAAACAGTCATCAACTCCTCATCAACCTCTACCACTTGATCGACAATCGCCGTATGTGCCTCCTCCACCGATGAAAAATCAGCATCACCCGCAGGATCAAAAAAACAATCGACCACAGTAGTGGCGTCACTCGTGGGCAAATTGACGGCGAGACACTCTCGACCGAAAGCATCACGAATCTCATCGTAAACCCCCGCCAGATCGGTTCCGGGAATATCGACCTTATTCACGACGACCATACGACAGCGGTTAGCATTTTTCGCCCACTCCATCATGCGCCGGGTTGTGCCTTCAACTCCGCTGGCCGCATTGACGACCACTACCACCGTTTCGACCGCCGACAAAACACTAAGGGTTACGCCGACAAAATCTGGAGCGCCCGGTGTATCAATCAAATTGATCTGATGCTTATCGTAGTGAAAAGCCGCGATTGACGCTTCCAGTGAGTGCTGGTGTTTTTTTTCTAAAATATCAAAGTCATTGATCGTACTGCCTTTATCAACCCGACCGGCTGAAGTAATCGCACCGGCCTTATGAAGCAGCGCTTCAGCCAAAGACGTCTTTCCGGAGCCCGCGTGACCGACGAGGACTACGTTTCTGATATCAGCCGTTGTGTATTCTGTCATCTCGCCTCCTCCATCCAACTCTGTGGTAACCCGTTCTTGTCATACCTCGCGGCACACCAACATCAGCTAAATGACCGCTAGACATGCCAGACATGCCAGACATGCGTGAATTTTTTGTTATCGATTGGGTTAGGGGTAGCACGAAAACGATCTTGAATCAAGATTGATCGGCCAGTGGGTTCCCGATGCCGTGTCCCGCAGGCAACCACAACAGCAATGCGCGAGGTCAGCGAAGGCCACAACGACCGCAACCCCGAGCCCGGACCACACCTGTGATAGGCAAAAAAGACCCATCGTCGCTGGCGCCACAGTTGCATCGATGAGAACTCTTGCCTAAAGTTCGGCCCCTGTAATCAGGAGACGGGAGCTTCGAGCGAATGAAACACAAATGGCTGACGGCACTCGGCGTGATGGCCATCATGATGAGTGACCTGGCGACAGCCGACGGGGATCCCCTCGCCGGTCAAGAAAAGGCATACACGTGTATGGGCTGTCACGGTGCCCCAGGCATGCGCAATGCTTACCCAGCGTATCGTGTTCCCAAACTTGGGGGCCAACATGCAGGTTATATCGTAACGGCCCTTAAAGCCTACCGGAACAAGAGCCGTTCCCACCCTACAATGCAAGCGCAGGCTTCGACTTTAAGTGATGCTGACATGGAAAATATTGCGGCTTACTTCATGACTCTCGGTAAGCATTAGTCTTGAACCAACACGCCCACACGACATAACGATTACGGCCTGACCCAACAGGAGTCCCAGCTGTCATGATTAGAATGGTTTATTACGCATTACCACTCACCCTTGCGTTATCCGTCATTACCACGCCCGCTTTCGCAGGTGGTGACCCTAATGTCGGAAAAGAAAAGTCAGCGCTCTGTGCGGGCTGTCATGGTGCTAACGGCAACAGCGCCAACTCTCAGTTCCCCATTCTCGCCGGGCAATATCCAGAGTACTTGGTTCGCGCACTGGCGGATTACAAATCTGGGGCGCGAAATAACCCGATCATGAAAGGCATGGTAACCGGACTGTCTCCGGACGACATGCGAGACTTAGCGGCCTACTTTTCTTCCCAACCCTCAGCACTTTCCAGCCCTACTAACTGGTAAAACGATCGCCGTACGGTTGTTTCCTCTATCCCCGGCCGGATTTACCCGAGGCCGGCATTCTTTGCACTAAACTGACGATCACTCAAAGGTGCCAACGCCACAGACTCCCGACCCGACCAAGAACGGTGACTCATGAGCCACTTTATTGACCAGATTATCGAAGCTGCCCTAGAAGAAAATCCTGGGTTAACTGTCACCACGCGTTTTCCGCCCGAACCTAACGGGCACCTGCACATTGGCCATGCAAAATCTATCTGCCTGAACTTTGGAATAGCGGAAGTTTATGGGGGCAAGTGCTTCATGCGCTTTGACGATACAAATCCCGCCAAAGAAAGCGCTGAGTACGTCACCGCCATCATGACCGATGTGCGCTGGTTGGGATTTGACTGGGACGACAGGCTGACCCACGCCTCGGATTACTTCGAATCACTTTACGCATGGGCAGTGGAGCTAATTCGAAATGGAAAAGCTTACGTTTGCTCTCTCGATGGTGAGGAAATGCGCGTGTCCCGTGGCTCACTCACTCGACCTGGTAGTAACAGCCCCTATCGAGATCGTTCCACCACTGAAAATCTTGATCTCTTTGCCCGAATGCGCGCAGGAGAATTCCCTGATGGCACGCATGTTTTGCGGGCAAAAATTGATATGTCCTCACCCAACATGAATCTGCGTGACCCGGCGTTGTATCGCATCCGTCATCAGCCTCACCAACGCACCAACAGCGAGTGGTGTATCTACCCGATGTACGATTACACGCACGCACTATCCGACGCGCTTGAGGGAATAACCCATTCATTATGCACACTGGAGTTTGAAGACCACCGCCCCTTGTACGACTGGGTATTGGATCACACCACTGCACCTTGCCACCCTCAACAAATAGAGTTCTCACGTCTTGAGTTGGACTACACGGTCACGAGCAAACGTTTACTGACTCAACTGGTAAACGCCGGTGCTGTTGACGGTTGGGATGACCCCCGCATGCCAACACTGGCGGGAATGCGCAGGCGCGGCTACCCCCCCGCCGCCATTCGAGATTTCTGTAATCGAATCGGTGTAACGAAAAAAAATCAACGCATAGCGATGAGCGTCCTTGAACAATGCGTTCGGGAATCTCTGGAACCAACAACACCGCGTGCACTCGGTGTCCTACGGCCAATCAAACTAATTATCGACAACTATCCCGCCGGAGTTTTCGAGGAATTTGATATTCCCAACCACCCAAATGACCCATCTGCTGGAAGTCGAAAAGTAATGTTTGGGCGCGAGATATATATAGACGAGGCGGATTTTCTCGAGGACCCACCTCGGCGTTTCTTTCGACTATCGCCAGGCCGCGAAGTCCGACTGCGATATGCCTACTATGTGACTTGCGTTGACGTTGACCGCGACTCCAACGGTGATATCTCAACCATCCATTGCACCTACGACCCTGACAGCCGTGGCGGCGGCACACCAGATAAGCGCAAGGTCAAAGGAACACTCCATTGGGTATCGGCGGCACACGCGCTACCTGCACAAGCCAGACTCTACGAGCCGCTGTTTTATTCAACCAATCCCTTGGAAGACCCGAATGTTGAACTAACAGATCAATTGAATGCGACATCACGCACAGTGATCCATAACGCACAACTAGAATCCAACCTACAACACGCCGCTGTCGGCACGCGTGTTCAACTGGAACGGATCGGCTATTTCTGTGTCGATCCAGACACTCAACAAGATCGACTCGTTCTTAATCAGATCGTTGCCTTACGCGATTCTTTGCCACGCGACAAACCGTCATGAAGCGTCGTCAGGGTGTTCCATGGATGACGGCAGACGCCTATGCACACTCCCTTAGCGGTTTGACGGTCAACTTGCTAGTCCACCAGATTGACGCTGCTCTTGATTTTCATGAGCGGGTTCTCATGGTTAAAACGGTCTATAGCGACCCGGACTTTGCTGTTGTCCGTGGTTATGATGCCGAGTGGATACTGCACGCCGATCACACCTACGACGAACACCCCGCGCGAAAGCGGCTTCAGGCGTTTCCGCAACGAGGGGGCGCCCTAGAACTGCGTTTACATGGCTGTGACCCCGATGCCGCCGCACGACGTGCCGAGGCATTAGGCTACGAGGTGATACAGACTCCGACCGACAAAGCCCATGGACTGCGCGAAACCTATCTCGTGGACTCAGACGGCTATCTGTGGGTGCCAGATATGCCTGTAGCTTCCGTTTCGAGGCACGACCACGGTGTGTGATCCAAATGTTTGTCTCAGTGCTGGTCTCTTACGCATAATCGACTGACTCGATTCCTCTGCGGACCAACCAAACCACAAGCCATGTCAACAGAACCTGAAACGCCTTTGCTAGACAGTGGATTTCGTCACCGAGACCGCTCTGTGCAACCCAGACTGCTGTGGCCAGAATATAAATCGACGCTGAACCGCGCACCCACTCAACCCTTGGTCCCACTCTCACCCACTTTGTCGGAAATTACTGGGCCAACCTTTTCTCCACAGGAGATCGATCTAGCTGATCGAGACTTGCTGAAAAATGCCCGAATCGATCGCGACCCGTTGGGCGAACGAACTTTGCTTACGGGCCGCGTCATAGATCAAGATGGCACACCCGTTTGCGCCACGAGGATAGAAATCTGGCAAGCCAATGCTGCTGGGCGTTACCAACATGCGAGCGACAACTACCAGGCGCCACTCGACCCCAATTTCAGCGGCTATGGCTGCTGCCTCACCGATGAATTAGGCAATTACGAGTTTCTGACTATCCGTCCGGGGCCTTACCCTTTTGCCAACGGCGCCAATACTTGGCGCCCTTCCCACGTGCATTTTTCAATCTTTGGGCCTGCCTTCGCGACCCGCCTGGTAACACAGATGTATTTCGAAGGAGACCCTCTAATCCGGGACTGCCCGATGCTCGGTTCGATTCCCGATCGCAGTGCCCAATCTCGACTCGTTGCAGCATTCGATATGGAGCGATCGCGACCCTTTGACTGTCTTGCCTACCGCTTCGATCTGGTATTGCGGGGTCCGAAACAGACGCATTTCGAAAATCGACCGGACGGGTTGTAAATCATGTCAAAAGATCCGCTACACCATGAAACATCATCTCAAACCGTCGGACCCTTTGTCCACATTGGGCTCTATCCCACAGTCTCCGGTATCCTGGCGCGTTCTCGCACCTATGGTAACCAATTGGCCACCACGCATGCATATGGCCAACGTATTCGAGTCGAAGGTCAGATCATCGACGGCAATGGCGAAACGGTCCGAGACGCCTTGCTTGAATTCTGGCAAGCGGATGGACTTGGCCGCTATGCACACCCTGCCGATCCTCAGGCAGAATCCGCGGACGCTGGCCTGAGCGGATTTGGTCGTTCCGTGACTGACCCTGACACGGGGACATGGACGTTAGAGTCAATTAAGCCTGGCACGGTCAGGGATCTTAACCAACGGCCCATGGCACCCCACATCAATCTTGCTTTGTTCGCGCGCGGGCTGAATATTCACTTGCATAGTCGCATCTATTTTGATGACGAAGTGAAAGCGAATGCCCTCGATCCTGTGCTACAGCAGTGTGTGCCAGCTCCGCGCCGACAAACACTTATCGCCCGCCGCAAGGAACCCACACAAGACCCCTGTGTTTACCGATTTGATATGGTGCTACAAGGGAAAAACGAAACCGTGTTCTTTGATCTCTGACCGCATTAGAAACGGAGGCACTCGTCCATACGGCCAAAGAATGCGTTGCCTTATCGGTGCTAGTTGAGATCAGAGAAAGTACGACCCTCACGTACCAGTTGCTCTAGCAACGACGACGGCTTCCAGAAAACATCGTCTGTCCTCGCGTAATCCTTTAGCGCCTTCAGGATCTCGTCTAACCCCGTTTCGTCCGCAAAATGCATTGGACCTCCTCTCCATCGGGGAAATCCGTAGCCAAAAACCTTCACCATATCGATGTCCAAGGGTCTCAGCGCAATGCCCTCCTCTAGCACCCGCGCTGCTTCGTTAATCATAGCCAGCGTAACGCGGTGCTGTATTTCTTCCACAGAAAAAAAACGTCGCTGGATGCCATGCCGCGCTGACTCAGTATGAATAATCGGTTCTACCTCTGGATTCGGTAAAACAGTCCCATCGTCCTGGTACACATACCAACCCTGGCCGCTCTTGCGACCAAACCAGCCACGTTCACACAGTCGCTCTGCGATTTCCACGTAACGCTCTCGCCGAGCGAGCGTGGGTGCCAGCCGCTGCCGGTTAGCCCATCCAATATCCAACCCTGCTTGATCCATGACTCGAAAAGGGCCCATCGCCATACCGAATGATTCCATCGCCTGGTCTATCTCCCAGGGCATCGCGCCATCTTCAAGCATGTAATCGATCTGCTTACGGTAATGAAACAATATTCGATTGCCAATAAATCCGTCACAAACACTAGCCAGCACGCCGACCTTGTCTAACCGGCGCGCGAACGCAAGGCAGGTCGCTACGACGCGGGGATCCGTTTTCTCGCCTTTAACCACTTCAATCAAGCGCATCAACTGCGCGGGCGAGAAGAAGTGTAAGCCAATAACATCCTCTGGTCGGGTGGTAGCGGCTGCGATCTCATCGGTATTCAGATAAGAGGTGTTGGTTGCCAGGATAGTCCCTTCCGGAGCGTGCTCATCGAGTCGCCGGAAAACCTCTTTTTTTACCTCCATGTCTTCAAACACGGCTTCAATAACAAGCTCGGCAGTAGACAAACAGCCGTAGTCCGTATCGGTCACCAAGCGTTGACACGCCGCAGTGTGGTTAGAAGAAGTCATTCGACCGCGCTCGACAAATTCCTGCAGGCTGGCTTCGATCCCCTCTCTAGCCCGAGCGCCTTCTACCAGAGTGCGCTCCAAGAGCACCACATTAAACCCTGCCTTGAGCGCGCATACCGCGATGCCGATACCCATGGTGCCACCGCCCACAATGCCGAGATGCTGGATATCACTAGCATGTGTGTTTTCCAGTCCCGGAATTTTGGCCACCGCTCGTTCGGCGAAAAACACATGTCGAAGGGCCCGTGACTGGGCGGATGTCCGCAATGCCTGGAATACTGTACGTTCGTTCCGAAGGCCTTCTTCGAAGGGCACGCTCAAACCAAATTCAATCGATTCAAGTGCCTTCAATGGACTTTCCTGTCCCCTGGCCCGCCGAATGACGCTGGCCCGCTTCTCGACAAAAACTGACGTTGGTGGGTCTTCTGGCGACGCTCTTTGACTCAGCGGCACCGGCAACTGCGTTGACCCACGATCTACGAAGTCAACCGCAAACTCAATCTCATCACCTTCTATGAGCGCATCAACCAAGCCAAGCGCAACCGCTTCGTCGGCCCCCATCGGCCGACCAGAAGTCACCAGATCAATCGCAACGTCAATTCCAACCAGACGGGGCAACCGTTGTGTACCCCCAGCACCAGGAATCAATCCCAGTTTTACCTCCGGCAAAGCCAACCGGGCCTCGCTGCCTGCGAGCCGGTAATGGCATCCCAACGCAAGTTCCAGACCCCCGCCAAAAGCCACTCCGTGAATCAATGCCACAACTGGTTTGGGGCAAGCCTCGATCAGGCGAATAATGTCTGGCAAACTCGGGGCTTGGGGTGCTTGATCGAATTCGCGGACATCCGCTCCGGCACAGAATGCGCGACCTTCACCGCAAAGAATCGCGCCCTTGATCTCACTATCCGTCATGACTTTAGTTAATACACGGTCCAGTCCCAATCTGACCGAATGCGATAACGTATTGAGCGGCGGGTTAGAAATCGTAATCACAGCAATTGCGCCGCGTTGTTCGAGAATCACCGGTGTTCGTTGATCTTGAGTCATGACCTCATATCCAGAAATCCAAGAAAGCGCCAACCAATTTCAGCGCGTTAAAGTGCTCAGCCTAACAAATGCTTTGTTGCTCCTAGCCATATCTGGCCCGCACAACGCCACATCAGGTCCATCATGCCCAACAACAACACCCTAACAATCAACAATCTAAAACTTGAGTATCGCGCAGTAGGTGACATCAGGTCACGCAAAAAAACTATCGTGATGCTTCATGAAGGCCTCGGGTGTGTTTCGCTGTGGAATGACTTCCCCGAACGCCTCGCGGAGGCAACCGGTTGGCGGGTGATTACCTATTCACGCAGCGGCTACGGATCTTCGTCACCGTGCGACCTACCCCGCCCATTGACTTATATGCACGACGAGGCCTTCGAGGTGCTCCCCGCGGTACTCGACCGTGTGGGTTTCGATGGTGGGATCCTTCTCGGACACAGTGATGGGGCCTCCATTGCTGCTATGTACGCTGGCGCTCACTCCGATGATCGCCTGCGGGGGCTAGTCCTAATAGCTCCCCATTTCTTTATCGAAGCGGCCGGGTTGGAAGCCATCGAACGGGCCCGGATTGCATTCGTTAATGGCGATTTGCGCCCGCGCCTTGAGAAGCACCACAAGGAAAACATCGACTGCGCATTCTGGGGTTGGTGTAACGCCTGGCTAGACCCAGACTTTGAACGGTGGGACATTCGGGAACACTTGTCCGATATCGCTCAACCCGTGCTCGCCATACAAGGGGTAAATGACGAATACGGCAGCCTCGAACAACTGGACGAGCTTGAGGCATATTGCCGGGCCTCCGTGGCCCGCTTCATTATCCCCAACTGTGGACACGCGCCTCACCGCGAAAAGCCGGCAGCGACACTCAGTGCAATTCACACTCTAATTAATAGACTGCCGTAACCTTGTACACCTGTTCTTCACCTCACAACTGGTGCACTACGGTCTTAATCGGTTCATAATTCAGTCGTATTACAGACACCCACACGTTGACTTGATGCCAATGCAAATTAACTTCCAGACCGACCCCGAAAATTACCGGCACTGGCATCTGGAAATTAATGGCGACGTCGCAACATTGCGGCTTGATGTCTCTGAAGACGGTGGCCTATTCGATGGTTATCAACTAAAACTAAATTCTTACGATCTCGGTGTTGATATCGAGCTTTATGACGCGACCCAACGTTTGCGTTTCGAGCATCCTGCAGTTCGTGCCGTTGTCATTCGTTCTAACCTGGATCGCGTCTTTTGTGCCGGTGCGAATATCCGGATGCTGGCCAGCGCCAGCCATCATCTCAAGGTCAATTTCTGCAAATTCACTAACGAGACGCGTAACGGTATCGAAGACGCGAGCACTCATTCCAGACAACGTTATCTATGTGCCGTTAATGGAGCCTGCGCCGGGGGGGGCTACGAATTGGCTCTCGCTACGGATTACATTATGCTGGCCGATGACGGGGCATCCTCTGTCTCACTTCCAGAAGTCCCGCTACTGGCAGTACTCCCAGGGACAGGCGGCCTAACACGAGTGACTGACAAGCGTCGCGTCCGACGCGATCTTGCCGATGTATTTTGCACACTGGAAGAGGGCGTCAAAGGCCAGCGGGCACTCGATTGGCAGTTGGTAGATGAGATCGTTCCGGCCAGTGATTTCGATTCAGCCGTAGAAAAAAGTGCCCAAAAGCTCGCAGCGACGTCCGATCGTCCAAGCGATGGAAAAGGTATTGTCCTGGAGCCCTTGAAACGACGGTCTACGCCTGATCATCTGGCCTATTGCGCGGTCGACCTGACTATTTCGCGGGATGTAGGGGTTGCCACGCTCACCATATCGGGCCCCCCATCCCCTCCACCCACCAATTTGGCCGAGCTGATCAACAGCGGGTCTGCGTTCTGGCCATTGAACACTGCCCGAGAATTAGACGATGCGATCCTGTATCTGCGCTTTAACGAACCAGAGATAGGGGTACTTAAGTTTGCCAGTCACGGTGACCTGTCAAGAGTCCTCTCCTATGACCAGTTTCTGGAACAACATTCTGATCACTGGCTTTGCAGAGAAATTAGACTGTACTGGAAGCGTGTGCTGAAACGACTCGATGTAACTTCCCGTTCCATGATCAGCGTCATCGAACCTGGCAGCTGCTTTGCCGGCACTCTCGCTGAAATACTTTTTGCCTGTGACCGGAGCTACATGCTGAGCGGAATGCCGGAAGGCACCAACATACCACCCGCCAGTATTTTACTTACCAGCGTCAATTTTGGTGCATATCCAATGTCTAACGGTCTAACCAGACTGGAGACCCGTTTCCTGGGGCAACCGGAATTGCTGAAAGAAGCCGAAATAAGGGTTGACGCTCCATTGCTGGGTGACGAATGCGAATCAATGGGATTAGTAACATTTGCATTTGATGAAATTGACTGGGATGACGAAATACGAATTTTTCTCGAGGAACGCACCGCGTTCTCACCTGACGCCCTGATCGGGATGGAGGCCAACCTGCGTTTTGCTGGACCCGAGACTATGGAAACAAAGATTTTTTCTCGCTTAAGTGCATGGCAGAACTGGATTTTCCAACGGCCAAACGCCGTTGGTCAGAAAGGGGCGCTGAAGCGCTATGGAAGCGGCCAAAAAGGAGAGTTCAACCGGGAACGGGTGTGATTGACCCTACCCCGAACGGAGAATAATCAATGACTGATTCGGTCAACGTCAACTATGACACCTTGATACCCAATAATGTTGGCCTCGCTTCCGATCGTCGAGTGCTGCGCGGCCTCGAACAGTGGCACAGCAACTACCTCAATTGGTGGAAACAAACTGGACCGGAAGGCTTTCAAGATGCATCCGTTTACTTGCGCACTGCCGTTAGCGTCGAACGTGAAGGCTGGGCAAAATTCGGTTTTGTCAAAATGTCAGACTATCGTTGGGGCATCCTGCTAGCCCCAGCCATTGAGGATCGACGTATCCCATTTGGCTTGCATAAAGGCGAACCTGTTTGGCAGGAAATACCTGGAGAATACCGCGCCATGCTCCGCCGGCTCATCGTCATACAAGGCGACACCGAACCGGCATCGGTCGAGCAACAACGTTATCTTGGCCAAACGGCCCCATCACTTTACGACATGCGCAATGTTTTTCAGGTAAATGTTGAAGAAGCCCGTCACCTGTGGGCCATGGTCTACCTGCTTCACAAATATTTCGGCCGCGATGGCCGCGAAGAAGCACAAGAACTACTTAGTCGCCGTTCGGGGGACAAAAACAGACCTCGATTACTGGGTGCATTCAACGAAGAAACACCGGACTGGTTATCTTTTTTTATGTTTACATTTTTTACCGACCGTGATGGCAAGATGCAACTTGAAAGCCTGGCGCAGTCAGGATTCGACCCTCTGTCACGCACCACTCGTTTTATGTTAACGGAAGAAGCCCATCACATGTTTGTTGGCATAAGCGGTATTTCCCGCGTCATCCAAAAAACTTGTAGCGCAATGAAAGAAGCAGGCATCGAAGATCCGAATGCAATTGAAAAAATTCGCTCTCTAGGAGTTATTGACCTGCCCACTATCCAGAAGAAAGCCAATTTTCATTATTCCGTTTCACTTGATTTGTTTGGATCAGAACTTTCGACCAATGCGGCTAATTTTTTCAATTCGGGACTTAAAGGACGTTACCAGGAAAACGATATTGACGATGATCATTGCCTTACCGACGCGACTTACCCAGTCATGCGTTTGATCAACGGTGTAATCACGCAAACTCAGGAAGCCGCTTTGCCAGCACTCAACACGAGACTCCGCGATGATTACGTGCGCGACTGCGCGCGGGGCGTTGAACGATGGAATCAACTCATTGCTAAAGAAGCAATTGAGTTTTCTATCGAACTGCCGCACGTTGCATTCAATCGACATGTTGGGGAGTTCTCCAGCATCAATGCAACGCCGCAAGGAATGATTATTAACGAGGCCAAGTGGCAGAAAAATATACAAAAGTACTTGCCGTCAGTTGAAGATAAGGACTACATCGCTTCGCTGATGAGATCCGTAACGGCGCCTGGCAGTTATGCGTCCTGGATCTCTCCGCCAGCCCGCATGATCGATAACAAGCCGGAAGATTTTGAATTTGTTCGCATCCAACACTGAGCCGTGCCCGCATAATGGTCACGACCTGTGACTAACAATGGCCCCCCGTTTCGTGCGGATCATGTGGGTAGTCTGCTCCGGCCACCCTCCTTAATGCAGGCCTACCGTGACCATCGGAATGGCAAGGCAACTGATGTCTCACTGGCTATAGCCCAAGACGATGCCATTCGGGAGGCTATCGCCCTCCAAGAAGCGGTGGGACTCGAATCAATCACTGATGGAGAATTCCG
>LWDU01037514.1_pt1 | contig 12826 bp, 12 predicted proteins | sample 727161 | NCBI WGS metagenome assembly LWDU01 (sample SAMN04566230, study PRJNA314399) | hydrothermal vent metagenome | isolation source: deep sea hydrothermal plume seawater | place: Mexico: Gulf of California, Guaymas Basin | collected 2004-07-11 | reverse complement strand
ACCTTCAGGCCGCCACACTGGAAGATGTGAAAGATTTCTACCGAACCTGGTACACGCCGAATAACGTCACCCTCGTGGTCGCCGGCGATTTCGACACGGCACAGGCGCGGGAATGGGTCGAAAAGTACTTCGCGGAAATTCCCCGCGGCCCGGATATCGAGCCACAGCCGAAAGAGCCGGGCGTCGTCACCGAAACGGTGAAACTCTTCCATGAGGACAATTTCGCAAATCAACCGCAGCTCAATATGGTCTAGCCGACCGTCGAGGAATACCACCCGGACAGTTATCCGCTCGCCGTGCTGGCGCAGCTGCTGACGGATGGAAAAGACGCGCCGCTGAACGAGGTGCTGGTGGACGAAGAAAAGCTCGCGCCTGCCGTGGCCGCCTTCGCCTATACCAGCGAACTTGCCGGGGAGATGATCCTGCGGGTCAGCGCCTTTGAAGGCACCGACCTCGACACGGTCGCTGCCGCCATTGAGGACGGCTTTGCCCGCTTTGAAGCCGAGCCGATCACCGAGGACGATCTCAACCGGATCAAGACCGAGCAGGAAGTCGCTTTCTACCAGGCGCTTGGAAGTGTCCTCGGCAAGGGCGCGCAGCTTGCCCAGTACAACATCTTTGCGGGCGACCCGGGATATATCGACGAGGACCTTGCCCGCATTCAGGCCGTGACGGCAGAAGACGTGCGCCGGGTCTATGAGACCTATATCAAGGGCCGCAATTACGTCGCCACCAGCTTCGTGCCGAACGGCTCACCAGAGCTCGCGCTTGAAGGTTCAGAGCGCGCCGAGGTCGTGATCGAACCGATCGTTCAGGGCGCTGAGGACGAGGTCGATCCAACAACAGACAGCAGCTATGAGCGCACGCCGTCCCTGATCGACCGCAGCGTCGAGCCACCCTATGGCGCATCGCCGGAAGTCGCTGCCCCGGATGTGTGGAAGGACGAGACCGCAAACGGCATCAAGGTCTACGGCATCTCGGACGATGAACTGCCGCTGGTTCGCTTCTCGCTGTCCAGCGAAGGCGGACACCTGCTCGATAGGCCGGAAACGGCCGGCACGGCCAATATGCTCGGCGAAATTCTGACGAAGGGCACCGCCAGCAAGACACCTGCTGAGCTCGACAAGGCGTTTGCCCTGCTCGGCGCGGATGTATCGGTGAATGTGACGAGCGACGCCTTTGAGATTAATGGCGAGACGCTTGCCCGCAACTTCCTGCCGACCATGGAACTTGTTGAGGAAATTCTGCTGGAGCCACGCTGGGACGAGGCTGAATTCGACCTCGCCGTCGCGCGCACGCGTGACGCCATTCAGGCGAACCAGGCCGACCCGAATGCGATCGCGTCGCGGGCTTATAGCTATGTCACCTTCGGACCGGGCAGCATGCGCGCGCTTAGCACGCTGGGCAGCGAAACCTCGCTGGACGGGATCACCCTCGAGGATCTGAAAGCCTGGCATTCAGACAATCTCGTGCCGCAACTGAGCAGCCTGCGCGTCGTGGGCGATGTCAGCAAGGATGATGTCATGACGGCCCTCTCCGGCCTCTCCGAACGCTGGAGCGGCGAGGCGCCCGAACTCACCTACGCGCCCGCGCCGGGTGCGCCAGATAGCTCGACCGTTTATTTCTATGACGTGCCGGGCTCGTCCCAGTCGGTCTTCCGCTTTGGCTATCCATCGCTGACGCGGACCGATCCTGACTTCGTGACGGCAGGCGCGATGAACTACCGGCTCGGTGGCGGCGGCTTTGCCTCAAGGCTGACGCAGGAGCTGCGCGAGGGCAAAGGCTATACCTATGGCATTTTCTCGGACTTTGATGGCACCGACAAAGTCGGCACCTTCACGATAGGCAGCGGCATCCGCTCCAATGTCACGCTGGAAGCGGCCACGCTCGTACGCGACATTCTGAGCGATTATGCCGAGACCTACACCGAGGAGGACCTCGCCGTGACGAAGAGCTTCTTCACCAAGAGCCAGGCGCGGCGTTTCGAGACGCTTGGCGCAAAGCTCGGCGCGCTATCGGACATCGCAGACTATGGCCTGCCCTATGATTTCGTTTCTCAGGAAATCGCGGCGGTGGAAGCGCTGAGCCTTGATGATGTGCAGGGCCTCGCCGCGCGCCTCATCCGTCCAGACGAGATGAACTATGTCATCGTTGGCGACGCTGAAACGCAGATGCAACGGCTTGTCGAACTCGGCTATGGCGACCCGGTTGCCATCAATGAAGCTGTCGATGATCTGAGCGACTAGAGATAACCCTCGCAGGCGCCTTCAGACTGAAGGCGCCTGTTGCCGGGCTACTACCATACCATCGCTTCTTTCAGCTTCGCGTGGAGCGATGGGGGGATCTCTTCGGCCTTGCTGTTGCGCTTGATATCGGCAGGGGCCTCATCCGGCTTCAGATACCGCCAGCCCTGAAAGGGGCGTTTCGGCGTTGGCTCAACGAGGACGGTTTCCGGGTCCAGCACGAGCTCGCAGGCCTTGCGGCCATTGCGGTCGGCCATGACGCGGATGTCAGTGATTTTCTGGCGGACCTGGATCAGGCCCTTGATCACCCAATAGATTGAGCCGCCATCAAGCAGCTCATCAACCTGTTTCGGCACCATGCGCGTATGATGGACAGGCTGGGGATAGGAGCGCATCAGGCGCTTCTGCCACGCCTCAAGGTCGCCAATCTCTTCGGCGCCTACGCAGAGTTTGACCATGTTCAGGCTCACGAGACGAATTTAATGCCGCCCGCAAGAGAGGCCAGTCCCTCTCTGTCATTCCTGTGGAAACGGGCCAGTGGGAGAACGGGCCTAGACCTCTTCCAGCTCGACCAGCATGACGCCTTCCGCGACCTGCTCACCCACGCTGGCGCCAACCGCCTTCACCACGCCGTCACGCGGCGCTTTCAGACTGTGCTCCATTTTCATGGCTTCCATGACAGCGAGCGTCTGATCCTTGGTGACCTCGTCGCCCGGCTGGACGCACAGGTCGATCACCTTGCCCGGCATTGGCGCAGACACCTTGTCGCCACCCGCAATCGCCTCGGCCTCTGCCTCGTAGTCCGGAATGTCCACGAGGACCGTGTCGCCATCAACGGCGACGGCGAAGCTGTGATCGGTGATGGAGATGGCCGGCATGATATCCATGGCCGCGTCCCGCTCGTCGACGGCAATGTCTGCAATCTCACCGTCCAGCTTCAACCGGATGGAGCGGCGCGCCGGTGCATTGAGGCGCCAGCCATCCTTCTGGTCAAAAGGTGTGTCGCCGGTATCCGTCAGCAGCGCATGCGCGACCAGTCGGCCTGCTGCCTCTCGGATGTCGGTCTTTGCTTGTGTCAGCGCGTAGATCTCTTCCGCAATCCAGTTCACGTGATGCTCGCCGCTGCGGAAGACAGGGTGATCAAGACAGCGCTTCAGGAAGCCGACATTGCTCGGGATGCCCGCAATGATACTTTCGCCGAGGCTTTCAGACAGCGCATCGATTGCGCTCTCTCGGTCCCAGCTTTTCACAATCGCTTTAGCAATCATGGAGTCGTAGACCGCAGGCACGGTGTCGCCTGCGCCAAAGCCGCTATCGAGCCGGTAAAGCGTGAGGTCGCCATCGAGCGCGTCTGCTGGTGCGCCAGCGCTGCTTTCGGACAGGCGTTCGACATTGCCGAGATTGAAGGCATATAGCCGCCCTGCCCCCGGCCGGAAATTGTCAGCTGGGTCTTCGGCGCAGATACGCGCCTCGATGGCGTGTCCGTTTAATGGGATATCACCCTGTTTCAGGGGCAGTTTCTCACCTGAGGCAACACGCAGCTGCCATTCGACGAGGTCGGTGCCGGTGATGAGTTCGGTCACTGGGTGCTCGACCTGCAGGCGCGTATTCATCTCAAGGAAGAAGAACGTGTCCTTGGCGAGCGGCCGGGTGCCATCGACGATGAACTCCACTGTGCCTGCGCCCTGATAGCCAACTGCCTTGGCGAGATCGACGGCTGCGCCTGTCATGGCGGCGCGCACATCCTCCGGCATTCCGGGCGCGGGCGCTTCCTCGACGACTTTCTGACGGCGGCGCTGCAGCGAGCAATCGCGCTCATAGAGGTGGACCGCGTCGCCATGGCTGTCGCCAAAGACCTGGACCTCAATGTGGCGGGGCTGTTCGACCAGCTTTTCAAGCATCACGCGGCCATCGCCGAATGAGGATTTCGCCTCACGCACGGCGCTTTCAAGCTCGCCCGCGAGATCTGCCTTCTTTGCAACGAGACGGATGCCGCGCCCACCGCCGCCAGCGACGGCCTTGATCAGGAGCGGATAGCCGATGCGCTCGGCTTCGCCTTCGAGCGTGGCAGCATCCTGCGCCTGCCCGGCAGCACCGGAACGCCTGCCTCTTCTGCAATACGCTTGGCTTCATCCTTGAGGCCCATGGAGCGGATCGTCGCCGCCGTCGGGCCAACCCAGATCAGGCCCGCCTTTGCGACTGCTTCGGCAAAGTCTGCATTCTCTGACAGGAAGCCATAGCCTGGATGGATCGCTTCTGCGCCTGCAGCCTTTGCTGCCTCAATGATGCGGCCCGCTTGAAGGTAGCTCTCTGTCGCCGGGGACGCGCCGATATGGACAGCCTCATCGGCCATGGCGACATGGCGGGCATAGACATCGGCGTCAGAATAGACAGCGACAGTGCGCACGCCGAGGCGTTTGCAGGTCTCGATTATCCGGCAGGCGATCTCACCCCGGTTCGCGATCAGCAGGCTTTTCAGCATCTTGTCCTTCCCGGTGCCGGTGGAGGTACCAAGAGCCGAATTTTGCCGGGGAAACAAGTTTCCAGACTGACTCCTGCCCCGGATAGGTCCAGGCCCGCGCAAGTGTTCCAATATTCTCGGCAAACCAGATAAAAAGTGCAACCAGGCCAAAGCCGATGACGAGCGGCATGGGCCTGTGGTCCCGGTCCGCCCTGAACCAGACCACACATGGACCGTAGATCAGAACGGTCGCAACGAACAGAACGTTGCGAATGTCGAGCGTGTAGTGATGGGCAAAGAAGTTCACATAGATCGCGGTGGCCAGGAGGCCCTGCAGCCAGAGCGGCGGGAACCTGTCAAAGCGGAAGTCGAAAATGCGCCAGACGCGGGCGAGGTAGCTGCCGACAGCTGCATACATGAAGCCGGAAAAGAGCGGCACGCCGCCAATGCGCAGGAAGCTTTCTTCAGGATAGATCCAGCTGCCAGCGCCCGTCTTGAAGACTTCCATCGCCGTGCCGACAATATGGAAAGCGAGGATCACCTTGGCTTCCTCAAGGCTTTCCAGACCCGTGGCGATCAGGGCAATCTGGATGAGCACCGCCGCGACGACAAAGAAGTCGTAGCGGCTGATCGGGGCGCCTTCAGGATAGAACAGGTGCGTCAGCAGGATCAGCGCAAGCAGCAGGCCGCCAAAGATACAGGCCCAGCCCTGCTTGATCCCGAAGCTCAGAAACTCGAAGAAGGCAGCGCCGACAGGCCCGCGTACGAGCCGCTGCCTGACGTTTTCACGCTGCCTCGAAAGCCAGTCCTGCCATTGCGTCCATGTCCACATGACAGGCTCTTTAACTGTTGAACCGGGCGACCAGAAGGCAGCTCAAAGGCGATCTGCCGCAAGGGGCGCGGCGATTTCAAGACCTGCCCTTGGACCCACGCCTACTCTGCCCAGCCGGGTTTGCGCTTTTCGAGGAAGGCGCTGAGGCCCTCCTTGCCCTCGTCGCTGACACGGCGCGCGGCAATACGCTTGGCCGTTTCATGACTGAGCGACTGGTCGATGGCGACACCGGCGAAATCCTGCACCAGCCGCTTGCTGTCATGGATCGCACCGGGCGCGGCCTTGCTCGCGAGGTCAGCCAGATACTCTTCCATCTCGAGAAGGCCTTCATTGGTCTCGACCACATACTGGACGAGGCCAATGCGCTCGGCGAAGGCGGCGTCGAAGCTTTCAGCCGACACGAAAAGCGCCTTGGCCCAACGCGGACCGATGGCCGAAATCACGAAAGGGCTGATCGTCGCCGGGGTCAGACCGAGGCGAACTTCGGAAAAGCGGAACTTGGTGTCCTTCATGGCGACAGCCACATCGCAAGCGGCCACAAGACCTGCGCCCCCGCCCATGACCGCGCCGTGCACCAGCGCGACCGTCATCTGCGGCAAGGCCGCAAGCTTGCGTAGCATCTCTGCCAGCTTGAAGGCGTCTTCCTCATTCTCATGGCGCGAATAGCTGGCAGCGGCCTTCATCCATTCGAGGTCGGCGCCAGCAGAGAAGCTTGGCCCGTTGCCGCGCAGGATAACCATGCGGATAGTCGTCTGCTCGGTGAGGGTTTCGATGGCGTCGGTTAGTTCCTCAATGACGATAGCATTGAAGGCATTGTGTTTTTCCGGCCGGTTCAGCGTGATGACGGCGATACCGCCCGGCGTCGCATCGAGGGAAATGGTCTCGTAGGCCATGAAAATCTCCTGTGATCTGAGGATGACGTTAGGCCTGACACGGCCGTTTTGGAATGGGCGTTAGCCGTCCTTTGCAGCCTGCCTGTAATGACTGTCACGGCGGAGGGCCGGTTTCTCGACAAACCACCAGAGCAGGAAGCTCGCGGCCAGCGTGAGTAGCGCTGCGATAGCAAAACCCGCAGACAGCCCGGCGGTTGCGAAGACACCTGCCATGATCAGCCCCTGAAGGATCGGGAAGTGGGTGATGTAGAGGCCATAGCTGATGTCGCCATACCGCGCGGCGTTGAGGACAGGACCGGGCGCAAACGCTGCCCAGGCGATGAGGCCCGCAAGCCCCGCAGCACGCAATGGCTCCAGAACGGGGTGCACGAAGGAAGCCATAAAAAGCGCCAGTCCGATGAGGCCGAGCTGTCCCGTCTTTTCCTTCGCCAGATCCCAGACCAGCCAGAGCCCCATGCCGCTTGCAAAGAATGCCATCTGGCCCGGCAGCTGGCGTGCCAGCTCGGGGGCGAGCGCGATGAGTGACGGCGAGGCATTTGCTGCGCCCAGCGCAGGCTCAAGCAGTAGCCGCCAGGCCTCCCCCGCGACGTACAAGAATGCCAATACGGCCCATTGCGCTTTGCCTGCGCGCCGCATCACCCAGGCGATAATCGGGAGCGCGAGGTAGAACATCACTTCGACCTTGAGCGTCCAGAGCGCGCCATTGACGGCTTCAAAGCGCTGGCCGTCAAACAGACCGGGTTCAGGAAAACAAGATTGGCGGCGAGATACTGAAGAATTCCCGCAAAAGCGCCTGGACCGGCCACCATCAGGCTGATGAGGGCGGGGATCAGGATGATGACGGCATAGGCGGGGTAAAGTCGCCGCACGCGCTTCTCCGCGTAATCACTGAGTGACCTCGATCGCACAAGCGACCCGAAGACGAGCGCGCCAGAAACGATAAAGAAACCCTGGATTGAAATCTCAGCAAGCGCGCCGAGCGCTGTTTCAAGAGAGCCGTCTGGCGCAATCGCGGTCAGCGCCACAGCGTGAAACACGGTCACACCAGCGGCAAAAACCAGTCGCAGGAGATCAAAACGGTTCGCGGTCAGGGCACCAAACTCCGCCTGAAGGAATGGCATGACCGGGTGGCATGGACCGGAGCTGTGCGCAAGCAAAAGGGGCATGCATGTGCAGGCCCCTTCGCTGGTCTGATTGTCAGGACGCGATCTAATAGTCGGTGTCCACACCCATCTCAGAATCATCCGTCATGTCATCAGAAGCGTCTTTTTCTTCGGCCCAGTCTTCCTTGGCCTCTTCGTATTCGGCTTCAGTGACTTCGCCATCATAATCGGCGTCGACCATGGCGAACTTTTCGGTCGCTTCGGCTTCTGTCACGTCGCCATCGGCGGTCTTCCAGGTAACGAACTCCTCTTGGGAGATGGTACCGCTGGCATCGGTATCGATATCACCGAAGGCGGTCATTTCACCTGCGGAGGCTGCGAAGGTGCCTGCTGCTGCTGCACCGGCGAGGATAATTGCAAAGCGTTTCATAGCTCTCTCCTTTTTCTGCGATCTCTTTCTGAGATGCGAAAAGAAGACGCCCGGCGCGCGGCGCAGGATGCGTTACATTGGCGTTAGGCCGCTAAACAAGCGCCCCTCGGACCGAATAGCGCATATAAATCAGCACACTGGGTCTGCCATTAAGCTTCCGACAGGTTGCTGAGCTACATGCGGAACACGCCGAATCCGCGCTCACCGAGTGGCGCATTGAGCGCTGCGGCGAGCGACAGGCCAAGCACCCGGCGCGTATCAGCAGGGTCAATGATACCATCATCCCAGAGACGCGCGGTGGAATAATACGGGCTGCCCTCGGCTTCATAGGCTTCGCGGATCGGGGCCTTGAAAGCTTCCTCATCCGCCGTGCTCCATTCCTCACCGCGCCGCTCCATACCGTCGCGGCGGACCGTCGCCAGCACAGAAGCCGCCTGTTCGCCGCCCATGACGGAGATGCGGGCGTTCGGCCACATGAAGAGGAAACGCGGGCTATAGGCCCGGCCGCACATGCCATAATTGCCGGCCCCGAAGCTGCCGCCCGTCACGACGGTGAACTTCGGAACCGATGCGGTTGCAACGGCCGTCACCATCTTGGCGCCGTCCTTGGCGATGCCGCCTGCCTCATACTTGGAGCCGACCATGAAGCCGGTGATGTTCTGAAGGAAGATGAGCGGCGTGCGACGCTGGTCGGCCAATTCGATGAAGTGCGCCGCCTTCTGTGCGCTTTCAGAAAACAGGATGCCATTATTGGCAAGGATCGCCACAGGCATGCCGTAGATATGCGCGAAGCCACAGACGAGCGTGTCGCCATAGAGCTGTTTGAACTCATGGAATTCGGACCCGTCGACGGTGCGCGCAATCACTTCGCGTGCATCATAGGGTTCACGCACGTCGCGCGGCACGAGGCCATGCAGCTCACGCGGATTGTAGAGCGGCTCTCGAACGTCCGTGAAGCCGACTGTGTCTGGCTTGGGCTGGTGCAAGGTGCGCACGATGGAGCGGACAATAGCCAGCGCATGCTCATCACTGGCGGCATAGTGGTCCGCCACGCCCGACTTCCGGGCGTGGACGTCTGCGCCGCCAAGGTCTTCCGCGGAGATCTCCTCGCCGGTCGCCGCTTTGACCAGCGGAGGGCCGCCAAGGAAGATGGTGCCCTGCTTGCGGACAATAATGGTCTCATCCGACATGGCAGGCACATAGGCGCCGCCCGCGGTACAGGACCCCATGACCGACGCGATCTGCGGGATGCCCTTCGCGCTCATCTGCGCCTGATTGTAGAAGATGCGGCCGAAGTGCTCGCGGTCCGGGAAAACCTCTGCCTGGTGCGGCAGGTTCGCGCCGCCACTGTCGACCAGATAGATGCAGGGAAGATGGTTCTGCATCGCGATTTCCTGGGCGCGCAGATGCTTCTTCACCGTCATCGGGAAGTAAGCCCCGCCCTTCACCGTCGCATCATTGCAGACGATCATGCACTCGCGGCCTTCGACACGGCCAATTCCCGTGATGATACCAGCGCCGGGCGCCTCATCATCATACATGCCGTTTGCGGCAAGCGCTCCGATCTCAAGGAAGGGTGCACCGGGATCAATGAGGCGCTCGACCCGCTCACGGGGCAATAGCTTGCCGCGCTCTGTATGACGCTCGCGTGCCCGCTCAGGACCGCCCAGCGCGGCGCTTGCGCTCTTCTGCCTCAGCTCTTCGAGCAGTGCCTCCATGGCCTGCCAGTTCGACGAGAATTTTTCGCCAGATGTGTCGAGCGTGGATTTCAGTACGGGCATTGGCCCTCCCGGAGACTGTTTCTTGCAGACCTATCGCCGGTTGCGGGCAATGTCATCCCGCAGCGGTAACCAGACTGACATATATATGTGCCTATGACTGGCCGCAGAGAGGCCTTTTCATCGCCACTCTGAGGGAACACACTGTGGCACTGATGAGTCTGGATATCGCGCCAACGCTGAAGTCGATCCCGTTTCTGGGCGATGTCCCGAAGCGCGCCCTGAAAGCGGCTGGGCGCGAAGCAAAATGGTTCGCTCTGCCTGCCGGGTGGGAGCTGTTCAAGGCTGGCGATATCTCGGAGTCCATCTACTTTGTCCTGTCCGGATCGCTTGGCGCGTTCAAGACGATGCCGGACGGGCGCTCTGACTTTCTCGGCCACATCCGAGCCGGCGAACCGGTGGGGGAGATGGCGCTCTTCGAGGGCGCCGTCGATTTCAATGGCGACGGCCTGCCCGACAATGCGCCGCATACGAGCTCTGTCTACGCGCTGCGCGATTCTGAGATTCTCGAGATATCGCGCAAAGGTTTTGACCGGATCACGAAGGCTGATCCGGACATTCTGACTTCAATGATACAGGTGATGCTGGCGCGCTTGCGTGAGGGCCGCAAACCGAACAAGCGTAATGCGCCGAAAGTCTTCGCCTTGGTGGCCACGTCACCGACGATAGACCTCACTTTACGCGCCGAAGCACTGCAGACGGCGCTCGGCCGCTTCAACATGAAATGCCGTATCATCGATGAGGCTGAAGGCCGCGACAAGCCGACCGGCTTCTTCGATGAGCTTGAGGCCAATAATGACATCGTCATGCTGGTCACCTCGGTGGGCGACTCCTCATGGTTCCGGCTCTCGACGAGGCAGGCAGACCGTGTCTGGGTTTTCGGGCGCGCCGATGCGCGGCCTTCCAAGCCGCTCATGCCGTCGCACGACTCACCCGCGCGGGCATTGCAGCTGGTCGATATCATCCTCCTGCACCACAGCTCAGAACGACAGGCCTCTCATCCATCAGACTGGCTGGAGGCGTCCGGGGCAGCGCGGTTGTTTCACTGGAAGGGGCTCGATAGCGAGAATTGCGACCGCCTCGCCCGCGTGATGGCTGGGCGCTCGACCGGAATCCTGCTTTCGGGCGGCGGCGCACGAGCCTATGCCCATATCGGCGTTGTCCGCGCCATCCGCGAAGCCGGAATACCGATCGATTTTGCCGGCGGGGCTTCGATGGGCGCTGTGGTTGCCGCTTGCGTGGCTATGGGCTGGGACGACGCAGAGATCGACCGACGGATTCGCAAAGCCTTTGTCGAGACGAACCCGCTTGGCGACTACAATCTGCCAGTCATTTCCATGGTGCGGGGCAAGAGGGTCAACCGACGCCTCGAGGAACACTTTGGCGATATCGACATCAGCGAGTTGAAGATCCCCTTCTTCGCCGTCTCGACCAATCTGTCGGACGGGACGTACCGCGTGCACCGGACAGGTCAGCTTCGCACCGCCCTGCGCGCCACCATTTCCCTGCCCGGGATCCTGCCGCCAGTGATCCACAATGGCGAGGTTCTGGTTGACGGGGCGGTGCTAAACAATTTCCCGACTGACGTCATGCGAGAGCTTCATCGCGGCATGGTCATTGGCTCGGATGTGTCGCGCGCGCCTGAAGGACTTAAGGCGGAAGACTTTGTGAACCCGCCAAACTTCTTCCAGTGGGTCTGGAGGCATGGCTTTTCATCAGCGCCGCCTATCGCAGGCCTTCTGATGCGATCGGCCACGCTGAACATAAACCCGAATGCAGGCCGTGAGCTTGCTGACATGCTGATCGTGCCGGAGCTTCGTGATATCGAGTTGCGCGACTGGACAGCCTATGACGAAGCCGTGGAGGCCGGATACGAAGCCACTCGCAATGCACTTGCGAGCGGCTCCCTTCATGAATTCTGCTTCGGGTCAAAGCCCGGCAATGCACATAGCGACCGGGGCATCGACCTTAAACAGGTGTGACTTAGAGCGGCTTTTAGGCCGCCTTGTCCCAGTCTGGCGCCCAGCTTGGATCAATCAGGCGCTGATTGTTCGCCTTGAGCGCTGTGATCCGGCCCATCTCTTCGGCTGACAGTTCGAAATCATGCACATCATTGTTCTGACGCAGGTGTTCAGGTGACGATGAACGCGGGATCGTGATGACACCAGGCTGCTGCGTGAACCACCGAATGACGACCTGCGCAGGTGTCTTCCCGTGGGCCTCGCCAATCTCTTTCAAGATAGCGCTGTCGAAGACCTGTCCCTGTGCAAGCGGCGAGTAGGCGGTGACAGACGTGCCAATCGCGTGCGCTGCCTCCAGCACCGGGGTCTGGTCGATGAAGGGATGGTACTCGACCTGATTGGTCAAGATGGGTGCCTTGGACAGCTTAACCGCCTGCCCCAGCTGGTCGACCGTGAAGTTCGATACACCGATATGCTTTGCGAGCCCCTTGTCGCGGACATCGTTCAGAGCGCCGAGGGTTTCTTCCAGCGCCACATCATCGTTCGGCCAGTGGAGCAGGATAAGGTCGACATAATCGGTGCCGAGCTTGCTGACGCTCTTTTCGACAGACTTCTGAAGATCGCCGTCCTTGTATTCGGACATCCAGACCTTTGTGGTCACCCACAGATCTTCGCGCGGCAATTGGGCGTCGGCGATCCCCCTGCCGACATCCTTCTCGTTCTCATAGGCCTGCGCGGTATCGATCATCCGGTAGCCAGCCTCGATCGCCTTGGAGACGCACTCCTGCGCCGTCTCGCCTTTCAGCTTCCAAGTGCCGAACCCGATTGCTGGGATATCGACGCCAAAATGTTTGGTTGTCAGGGTCATGGTGATCCTTTCTTGCGTCTTTTAATCTCTCGAGAAAGCAACGGGAGGTCACCCGCGAGGTTCCGCCAGGTGCGGCGTCATGACTGGTTCAGGCCAAGCTCTCGCTGCAGCCTTTTCGTGAGGCCGAGCGAGACCAGCCGGTAGCTCTCACGCAGATAATCTTTCAGGGCCTCGTCATCGACGGCATCGTCCGAAAAACGCTGGATCCACTTCATGCCGCGTGAGGCCAGATGCGGCGCGCCCTGGCAGCCGGGCTG
>LWDU01000689.1_pt1 | contig 12826 bp, 6 predicted proteins | sample 727161 | NCBI WGS metagenome assembly LWDU01 (sample SAMN04566230, study PRJNA314399) | hydrothermal vent metagenome | isolation source: deep sea hydrothermal plume seawater | place: Mexico: Gulf of California, Guaymas Basin | collected 2004-07-11 | reverse complement strand
TAAGTTTATGTTCATCACAAAGAACAAGAAACTTGCATTCAATCACTCCCCAAATATTGTCGGACTTCTTTTATACGAGTACAACGACAATCTAGAAAGATTCACCCATCTCGCAGATCAAACAGTCGAATGGATTCTTTCTCACGCCCCCACCCGACATCACGGAAACAAACTTGCTATAGAAGGATATGCGTTTGGTGCTAAAGGACAAGTATTTAATATAGGTGAGAATACCGGAATACTTAAATATAAACTAGCAGAAAAAGTATCTAATGTTATTGATGTAATTGCCCCCTCCACAATAAAAAAATTCGCAACTGGAAAAGGAAACGCTAATAAACTATTAATGTACGAAGCATTTGTAGAAGAAACTGGCGATGACCTTGCAAAGTTGTTTGAATTTGACCCCTATAATGGACAATCCCCTGTTTCTGATATTGTAGATTCTTATTATATAGCCAAGTATAGTGACATAAATTCATAAATATATATATGGAAGATGTTTTTAAATATAGATCCGTTACTGAATGGAACGGTTATGTTGTTGAGTTTGGAATGCCGTCTTCGGATGGTAACCTGCGACTTACTGAAATGTGTTTGGCTGCCGATTCGTGTCTAGAAGCCACCAAAGATGCAATATCCCTTTCTTGGATAAATATTGAATTTCAACCGGCTAGATCATCTCCAGTATTAGAAATTATAAGAACTTTATTTGGAGGAGATGGAAAAGCAGTAATAACTTATCCATTGATTGTGGACGGAGTTTATTATATTACGTGTCCGCCGACTGAATTTGCTATCGAATTTCCCGATGAAGATTGGGAAGTCAGTATTGTACACGAAGATGCTTTTGATTTGTCGCTTGATCTAATGACCAGAGATATATCAGTAGAGATTGGAACTGACGAATGGTACCAATTATTTGTAGGTACCGGCATTTTTCTCCAAGATATCACGAAAACCGCCATTATAGAAAAACACGCCTATAATCCCCGTTGGGAACCATATACTCCCGCCACTGAACAAGAGCCAGGAATTTATACGGACTCAGGATACGATTCCTATGATGATGGTTGGTGGGACCCGACACATTGGGATAATGACGGAGCACCTTGGGTTGAAGTAAAATGGACTGACATTACGTTCCAGCAGGAATGTTCCGCATCTTTTGGGCTATATGCTATGGGAAACATAGGGATCTGTGAAGAACAAGTAAGAAGTGGATTTTGCAGACAAGTCGATTTTCAAGAACCTCTAGTTATTAGTAATAAACATACGGCAAAATGTTCTAATAATGATCTCAAGACTAAAATACTCTGTGAAGAGGCAGAGTATACTTGGACACCAATAGCAATTCCATATTCCAATAAGGAAGAAGTATTTCCAGCCTTCGATGACGCCTTCATACTTCAGCCGTTAAAGGAAGCTCAATGTACTGGAATAAATTTAGATCCAGAGTGGGGTACTTATAATGTAGAAACATTAGGATACAACTCCAATTCTTACGAATATGTGTTTGTTGATCTTGAAACGCCATTGGGTTTTGTTCCTGGTACAGCGGTAATTACAATGGTTAGATTTAGAGGTGATTTTGAGTGGTATAAGGAATTTATTGATGTAAGTATTGGAATGTCTGTAAGCTGGGAAAATCTCGGACAATATGCCGAGTCAAAATCGTCTGGGGTTTGGCAAGATGCACAGGATGGAGTTTTTTCACCCTTTGTTGTTAGTGGTTATGGGTCTCAGCAAAGCGAACTGGGCACATATCAGGGTAAAGTTGGATTTTTTACCGGTATTCAACCATCACCAGATGTTGACAACACTACATCCTATTGTAGGGATGCAATAACAGATGAGCCTTTCCCTCCCGGAAATTTCAAGAATTACTATGAATCAGACTGCATCGAAGATAATAGCTACGGACCGGTGGGCATTTGGGAGCCAGCCCTGGAATGGTGGCAAATCCAATTCGAGATTCGAGCAGAAGAAGAAGTAGGACTTATTGACAATTGGACTAATGGTGGTAAATGCTTATTCACGAGTGATCAATGGCCTGGAGGTGCTGGAGTCGACTGGAAACAAGCGAGCATTTTCACTTCCAGAACTATGTGTATGGAAACTTCACAAACTATGCCACAATGGGATAATTACTATCTAATGTGGATAGAGGAAACTAATTATTGGACAAAAGTTTATCATAACTGGATTGGAACTACTGGTTCTAGTCTATACTTCCACGGCGCTCCCGAAAATTCCCGTAAGTGGTTCCCCCCTGGCGGTGGTACGTGGTCTAGCGGAAGAGAACCTTATTGTTATCCTTCTGAAGCGGGTACTTGTAGCAATACAGCTTACAATTATGATGCAAACAATCCCGGAGGATCTTACAACGAGTCTTACTACTGGAAGCATCTTTGTGAAGACTACGGCTACACCTGGTATGATGCCGATACCGAAAGTGTTTGTTTAGCACTTGGTCAAGGTAATGCAACCGATAACGGCGGAACTTGGTGGACAGATTATGGCAATTATTGGGGCGGTGGATACGACACGGTTTGGGAGAATTTGGCAGCCGGTAATATGGCGGTAGACGGTTCAATGTATCATCATCGGTCGTATAATATCTTGACTTCAAAGAGTCATAGAATACATCCTAAGAAGCACATAGACATTCCGCTTGAAGCTGTTTTTCCCTACGTAGCCAGCACGAGCATCAGAATGAATCATCGTGATACCAATTTGAGTTGGGGTAATGGTGCTGAAGTAGGTCGTGCAACCATACCAACTTGGATTACTAATTCCTTCAACTGGCCAGATGCCGACCGGATTTATGATTATTGTCATATGCGTGGATGGAACGCCGCTCATACTCATTACACGGACTACGGTGAGGCCCCACAATCTCAATGGTCTCTGCCCCTTTATGATGATATTGCTCTTGGAAATCCATATCAAGGATGGGGATGCAATACCTCAGGGAAGTGTGTAACAAGACCTGAAATTACAGGACAGAATTATGTGGAGGTTCCTCAATTTGAGGCTGATTCAAATGGATGCTATGGTGAGTATAGATGCAATAACCAAGACCAATATTCAACTTGGGGTCTAACAAGCGTTGAATGTACTGATGGAGGATATAATCGTCGGGATTTTAATCCGCTTACCGAGGCGTTCGAGAATTCTTACCCTCCTTCTCCTTATTTTTGTTGGGGCAGCCAAACAGCCCAACGTGCCGATGGTACTTATGGGACAGTTTACGCATATTACCAATGTAAATATGGTGGAAAATGTTTGGACTCGTCCAACAACTTAATGGGACTCGATTGTACCAATGGTAATCGGGGCAATCAAAACGGATATTATACAACAGGTTTTGGCGGTTCCTGGTCAGGCGATGCTTGGGCCGGAGTTAAATGTGCCGCCGGAAAGTGGAACAACAAGGGGAGTTGTATAAATTCAGGAACCTGTGTCCGAATGTGGAATTTGCATTGCAATTACAATAATTGTGGTTGGAGACACGCAAGTGGCTCTAATCACTCAGGAGGTATCCGTCATAACTATGGCAGTAACGATTATGACTGGTGTATGTCTCAAGCCGCATCTCTGACGGCTTGGTGTAACAGTAACTGGTACTGCATAGGAGAATATACCACTTGGACTTCAGATAATTACCACTGGGAAGGAGGAACAACCTCGAACGATTTCTATTCATCCTTATGGTCTCCGACCTATTTGTCGAACTTCTTAGATGACGGAGGCACTAATGGTTGGGGTCGCAAGCACATCTTCCGCTCCGGTGATGGCACAACAGATACGGAATTTTACACTTGGCAGAAAACTTACCCTAAGACCGCCACTGAAAATCCTATTTTCGATCATATTTCGGATCCTGAATTGCAACACATAAATCAAATGTATCCTGCCCACGCATTTGTAGAAGATGCAACTATTTTTGATGGAACATCATTCGAAGGTTGGTGTTCATCTGATGGAACCTCTACAGGAAATGTAGTTCCTCTGGAAAGCTACGATGATTTCTCGTACTACTCCTCTTGGCAGCACGTGTGGATCCACAGTTACGGTTGCGATGAAGCAGGTACTTGTTCTGATCCCACTTACGGCCAACAAAATGGCCTGGGTACAGCAAACGGTGCTAACGATGATTGTGTCGCCGCTGGTATTTGTTCTGATCCAGCTCATAACAATAACGAATATGATTGCTTGAATGTCGGTGTTTGCACCCTCAATGGAGTTGTAATTCCCTGGGCGGTTACTCCTTATAATTGTGGCCAGATAGGAACTTGTTCACTTGATCCCGCTTTTGACATTCCTGGAATTCACACGACCCCTGGGTACAATGGAAATCCCTGGGGCTCATTTTATTGCTCTGATGCTGGCGCTGGTCCGTGGAACCCCACTCCTGGTATTTTTACTGCCGACAATACTTGGACAAGTGATGGAAATGTCTGGACATATTTCGATTGGGCTTGGATCGAACCACTCCGCCATTTTGCCAGCGAGCCTACAGAATCTTTTGGTTATCATACAGCGGATAGACCAGATGGAGCTCTGATTCGATGGAAAGCTCCAGAATCAAATATTGAAATAGGACAGAGACTCTATACTAGACCTACTCATTTTAGGATTTATCGTTCTCCTTGGGTCTCACCGGAAGGACTTTCATTTACTGGATCTGATTATGAAGAGCAGATGTGGACCTTTGCCGGTGAAGTGATTTGCGATTCCGATTACGATTTTCAGTATTATACAGATTCCAAAAACGATTTAGTCAGAGCTGGCGTTGGTCCATTTGATCGGGTATATTATCGTATTACAGCAGTATGGAAAGATTGGAATTGGAGAGCAGGTTACGATGCCCGTACATTTGGGGGATATGGGTGTGATGGGAATTGGCTGACAATGCAGGTTTGGGATTACCGTTTTTATCAGCAATGGTCTCATTTCGCCCAACCCGGATTAGAGGACGAATTTGGAGCTACAGAAAGACTTGACGGCTCTTGTTCAGATAACGGTCAATGGTACCCATCACTGCCGACTTATGAAGCCGCGTGTCTTGATTCAGGTACTTGTACTTGGTCTCAATTCACAGATGAAGCAACTTGTACCGGGCAAGGTACTTGCTCGTGGTCAGAATTAAACAATAATGAATCGGAATGTCTGTCCCACGGTGTATGTTCTGATCCAACATTTAACTTTTATATAGGTACTGGAGGTTTTCAGAATTTTGCAGATGAAGCAGGCTGTCTTGCCTACAGCGGTACTTGTACTAATCTAAGTATAGGAAGTTGTTCTCTCAACTGGCATAACGATCACGCGGCTTGTGTAGCCTCTGGAAGCATTTGGACTTCTATAATCTATCCCCAATTTGACAATGAAGTTGACTGTATCGCTGAAATCAATGGAAAATGTAGTGAACCATTATATCATTCAGATGAAGCAGGCTGTCTGAATTCAGCTGGTACTTGCAATGGTGATCCAGCTTTTGATAATAATCCGACGGGATGTCTTGGTGCAGGGGAATGTGATCCCAATTACTGGTATGATAATGATGAAGCAGGCTGTCTTGCCGCTAATGGCGGTCAAAGCGGACCTACTCCAAATACTTTCATTTCTGCAAACTATACTTTCACTGGTACAGGTATTTGGACATTCAATACTTGGACTCCTGTAACTAATTCGTGGACGCCTGCCGGTCTCACTTGGCTTGAAACGGGAGACACTTGTTCGGATCCTACATATAATCAGAATTTATCGGGATGTGTAGGTGCAGGGGAATGTACTGATTGGGCATATCACAATGATGAAGCCGGGTGTCTTGCTCTAGGCGATTGTTCTGATCCTTATTATGGTAATGAAAATGACTGTTTAAGTGCCCCGGGAAATTGTCTCGATGTTTCCGGTAATCACATCCGGGCATCAAATGGAACTAGCCCATTAACGCAGGACTGGATCTGTGCGTCGGCAGGAACTTGCAATGGAGTCGCTAGTTGGTGGCCATCCAGCTGTTTGGCTGTAGGTAATTGTCTAGATCCGAGTGGGGCAACCCTGCCAGTATATCAAAATGATGAAGATTACTGTATTCACGATTTAGGCACTTGTTCTGATCCTACTCATAATGATCAAGGATGGAGTTGTATAGCACCCGGTACTTGTGCTGATCCAGCGGATGGGACGCCCTATCCTCAATGGGACAATGATCGTTATGCTTGTGCCGGTGCTTTTGGAGGAGATTTTTCAGAACCCTTTTGGCATAGGGGTTGGGATTGGTGGACTCCCGCAAATACTTGGACTCCCGATAATACTTTCGAGCGGACTAATACTTGGATAACTCTTGGTATTTGGACTAACAGTTGTAGTGATCCAGCATTTGGTTCCGGAATGTCTGGCACAATTATTCCTGGTAATCTGCCGCACTGCATTGGCGCAGGCGATTGTTATGATCCCCAATGGGACAATGAAGAAGTTGATTGTCTTGCTAACTTTAGTTGTTCTGATCTTGCTTATACTACTCAAGTTTTGTGCCTTGCGGCAGGTCTTTGTTCTGATTCAAATTGGACCATAGAGGTTGATTGTGACAATGCAGGTACTTGTACTGATGTGGCCTATAACAATAATGAAATAGATTGTTTGGCAAACGGAACGTGTATGGCCGTTAGCGGGAATCATCCTGGTTGGGGTTCAGCAGATAATGAAGCCGGTTGCGAATCGCAGGGAGAATGTGCTCCTGATTCGATGAATTTTAATGAAACCGCTTGTCTTAATCAAGGTACTTGTTCTAATTCTTCTTTTAATAATAATCGAATTGGTTGTTTAACTGCAGGTAGTTGTACTGATTCCCAATGGGACAATCAGGAGGTCGGCTGTCTTGCTGGCTTTTATTGTACTGATACTATGTATACTGATGAAGCCTCCTGTATTGCTGACGGTTATTGTTCTCCTGATACGATGATGTGGAGTGAACAATATTGTCTCGATGCAGGAACTTGTTCTGATTCAACTTGGGACGGGAATTTAGGACTGACAAGCGGATTTCCAAATTATGGAATTCCTACGGGAACGGGCTGTTTATCTCAAGGAACTTGTTCTGATTCAGCTTTTGATAACGATGTTTATTCCTGTCTCACTCAAGGCGATTGTTATGATGGTACTGGCACAGTCATACCAGGTAATCAGAATAATGTGTGGATGTGCTTGGGACCTGGAACTTGTTATGACGGATCTTCCACACTACCTTTTCCTGATGAAGTAAGTTGTCTACACTCCACCGGCATTTGTTCTGATGGAACGACTTTGCACGATGAATGTCTATTTTTAGGTACTTGTTCTGATCCTCATAATATGTGGGATAATAATCAATGGGCCTGTGAATTTGCAGGATACACTTATACTTCCACCAATACTTGGACTTCCACTTATAGTTGGACTCCCGATAATACTTGGACTCAAACTGGTGTTTGGACTCAAACTGGTGTTTGGACTTTCTCTAATACTTGGACTCCTCATACTTGGGGTCCAAATACTTGGACTCCTGAAAACAATACTTTCCTGAAAACAATACTTACACTTCTGTCAATAGTTGGGATTATTTTTATTGGGTGCCAGAAACTTGGACTCCCGCAAATAATACTTGGACTCCCACTCCTGGTACGTGGGATGCAAACACTTGGATAGGTTCTCCTAATACTTGGAATGGAAATTCTTGGAATGAAGAGTATTGGACAAGTGCGGGTAATACTTGGAATGGACCTGTATGGACTTCCGACAATTATACTTGGTCAACAGGATCCTGGGCAGGGACACCGCATCCCAATTATGCTTGGTACGGAAAAACGTTGTTCCATCTCATAGAAGAAAACGGAGTTTTTCCTAATGCCAATCATATGATTATAGGACGTTCTTTGGTAAATGCTGCCACCCTCTGGCATCCAGTAGCGGGAGACGAATGGGGAGATATGGACGATGGTTCTAATACTGTGAGATACACAGGATTTTTCAAGGCGCCTGTGTCTGGAGAATATCAATTTAAAGTTTCATCATATGATGCCAGTTATCTTTGGTTGGGAGAAAATGGATGGAGTATGGATGATCTAGTTGCTTGGAGAGAACACGACAATTATTTAGCCGGTTGCCCTGGTGACCATGGTAGGCACGATGAGGATACCGCTTCCCTACCTGGATATCAATTTCACATTGGACGCATTTCACTTGTGAAGGATGAAGTATATCCTTTACTAGCTTATTTTACCTCTTTCTCACAATCTCCGTGTGTGATGCAGGAGGATTGGAGACCGAAATGGGATATAAGAGTCCATTATCCCGACGGTGATTGGAATAATGGAGGTAACGGTTCAGGCGTATGGGGGACTGGATCATTTTCTTTGATGCCAGGATATTTATCGCCTACTGGTAGTGGATCCGGATTCCGCCCCAGCCATGGTAGCGGAAATTCGCCTGGGACCGCATTTGTTCAGCCGACAATGAACGGTCAAACTGTAGAGGGCATTCATACAAACGAAGGCGATCTTCCATATGACTACTGGTATTACCGGGAAGCAAATTTACTGGTAGATGGAGAATATGAGGGCGATATTTATTCCTTTTATACTACATAAAAGACTTGACATTGATTCTAGATTTTAGTATAATAGAGACTATTATGTTAATTGGATTTATATTTGCAGTCATATATCTGCACATACTACTAAATTATTGGATATAAAATTATGGAAAAAGAAAATGAAGAATGTTGTCCCGAAGGTGAGATTTGTGAAGAGCCTGTGATTGAAGAGCCTGAAGAAGTAAAGCACGTTAATCCCTACGAAATCCCCTATGTTCCTAGTTCCCACGTACAGGAACTTATGGCGAGAAAGAAGAAGAGAGACAAGAAGTTAAAAATAGTACAAAAACAGAAATGAATCACAAAGTAATTGATAATTTTTTAGAGGAAGAATATTTTAACAGTTTAGTAGCTCTTTTAGAAGAAATACCTTGGTATTATCTTTCAACAGTGGCGGCATCTCGCATAACCGAAAATAATATATTTTATCTTTATCATTTGTTATATACAGATAATAAGCCAACCAGTCCTCATTATGATAAACTTCTTCCGGTAGTAAGAAAATTGGGAGGGGAGAGTTTGATACGAATAAAGGGCAATCTTTATCCAAATACAGAAACATTACACGAACATCCAATGCATACAGATTTTCCTTTTTCACATACTTCTGCCATATTATATTTGAATACGTGTGATGGATATACTAAGTTAGTAGATGGTACAAAGATTGACAGTATTGCAAATCGTGTTCTTGTATTTGATTCAGGTGAGGAACATTGTTCAACAACCACAACAAATGCCCCTACAAGATTTAATATCAATTTTAATTACTTGCAACCCGAAACTCCAGAAAGGATGTTCAAAGAGGAACAGCACCCTGAATTAAGAGAATTTAGAACTTGACATTTATTATTAATTCTAGTATAATATGTATAGTTAATTATAAATGAAGTGAAAAATCAATAATGAAACAAGGAGAATATTATGGCAAAAGTTTTACCAACATATAAGATTTTTATCACGGAAGAAGAAGTAGAGAAAGACCTCACACGAGTGGATATTGTCGAACTACTCTATAATGACGTAGCAACCGTTACGTTTACAAAAGTAGATGGATCTGAAAGAGTGATGCAATGTACGTTGCACAAAGATATTTTAAATGATCGATGGAAGCAAACCGGCCGATCTGATCCTCGCTTAGAAGTTGAAGTACCCCCAGCCCTCGAAGAAAAAGTGGCAAAGCATTCAAGCCCGAATCACTTGGATGACGGTAGAAATATGGAGAAAAGAATAATGAAAAGTCTAGATACCGTTGCAGTATATGATCTAGAAGTTGAATCGTGGAGATCATTTAGACTAGACTCTATAAAGAGTATCGGATTTCCCACCACTATTCATAACGATTCAGGTACAGTTATACCCACATACAAGGAACCTGAAATGGAACCTTTGCCTCCGGCAGAACCACCGCCAATCGAAATTGACGTAACTAACTTAAACTAGAAATAATTATCGATGCGTAAGAACGATGTAAAAGTTCTTTCCGAAATCGAACACGTCCTACATCGCCCAGGAATGTATGTCGGAGACACCACTATTGGTGATCACGACAAATGGGTGATGAGGGATGGGTCAATCGTTAAGGAAAAAGTTAAAATTGTTCCTGCTTTTCTCAAACTCTTTGATGAGATTATATCAAATAGTATTGATGAGGGTTTCAGGACTGATTTTAAATTTGCAAACGAGATCAAAATCCATCTGGAAGATAATGGAAAAATCACAATCTCTGATAATGGTCGTGGTATTCCTGTTGTAGATATTCCAGAATTGGGTAAAACACAAGCAGAATTAGCATTTACAAATCTACGAGCTGGAGCTAATTTTGAAGATGATGGTCACGTTTCAATCGGTACACACGGACTCGGTTCAACTCTAGTCAACATCTTATCAAGAAAATTTATAGCCCATACCGATGATGGAGTGAAACATTTTAGACTTCATTGTGGACATAATCTGTCCGAGATTGATTCCGAAATAACTGAATCGAAAGGTACATTAGGTACTAACGTTTCGTTTTTCCCAGACTTAGAGAAACTCGGTATGACAGAAATTACTGAGGATCATAAGAATCTGATTGAAAAGCGAGTCTATGATCTAGCAGTATGTTTTCCAAAGATACGATTTAAATATAATGGTCGTGTCGTTCAAGCAAGCACTTTCAAACAATATTTAAAGAAAATAGGAGATCATTTTGAAATACTTGAAACATCTAAATTTAAAGTGGCAGTTCTTCCCTCAGAGACTTATGAGCATATATCTTTTATTAATGGTATTGACACTTTCGGAGGGGGCGTACATTGTGATATTGTCTCTAATGATATATCGTGGACATTAAAAGAGGCAATCAAAAAGAAACACCGGATTGCAGTCCGTTCATCAGATATTAAAAATCACCTGTGTTTCGCCACTATCACCAATTCAGTAGGTGATCCAAAATTTGATTCTCAGACAAAAGAACGCCTGACTAACAATGCAAACGAAATCAAACCTATCTTTGATGGACTTCTTGATGAGAAATTCATAGGACGTATTCTAAGAAATGAAGAGATAATACAACCTATTATCGAAACACTTATTCTTAAAAAGCAGTTGGCAGAAGCACGAGCATTGAAAAAAGCCAACAAGGGTATGAAGAAAAAGAAAATAGCCACTCATATCTCTGCATCCTCCAAATATGCTGATGATAAGATTCTTTTTATCACAGAAGGACAATCAGCAATTTCCAATCTAATTAATGTACGAGATACAGAGTGTCACGGTGGATTTCCATTACGTGGTAAAGTTCGTAATGTAAGAGAACTGAAGCCCACCGAGATTATGAAGAATAAAGAATTATCTGAACTAATGTCTATTATAGGTTTAGAACTAGGTGAGCCTGCAGAAGATTTGAATTATGGACATATTGGCATTTTAGCGGATGCTGATTTCGATGGATTTTCTATAGCTGCCCTTCTAGTAAACTTCTTTTCTAACTGGAAAGAATTATTCGAGGAAGAACGGATACTATTAATTAAATCTCCGATTGTCATTGCCAAGAAGGGTAATTCAATTAAAAGATTTTATGATCTAAAAGATTTTGTAGACGAATCCCTCGACCTCAGTTGGAAAATAGAGTATAATAAAGGATTAGGTAGTTTATCAATAGACGAATATGATTTGATGATTAATGATCCAATGACAGAGGTCATTGAATACGATAGTGGAAGTAATGCTTCACTCGAAACTGCGTTTGGAAAAAACGCACTCCCAAGAAAACAATGGTTAATGCAATGAATATATCTGAACTAATTGACGGAAAATATAAGGACTACAGTAAATACGTTCTGTATAGTAGAGCAATTCCTCATATGATTGATGGTCTCAAACCATCACAAAGGAAGATTCTTTTTACAGCATTGAAGACGGCCAAGAATAGTCGTATCAAGACCGCTTCACTAAGTGGTAATACTATATCAAGTGCTAATTATCATCACGGTGACGCTTCATTAAATGAAGCTATTACGAAGATGGTTCAAGTTCATTCAAATAATATACCATTGCTTGTAGGAGAAGGAAGTTTCGGATCTAGATTAGTGCCAGATGCGGCCGCACCACGATATACGTTTGTCAAGATGAGTGCTAATTTTGATAAATATTTTGCTGATACAATGGTTGCAGATAAGAGTGCCGATCCAGAAGATCCAGAACCCGAATTCTATTTACCTATTATTCCCTGGGTGTTAGTAAATGGAATTAAAGGAATCGCTGTCGGATTTGCTACAGAAATACAACCAAGAAATCCAAAAGAAATTGCGGAGTTGTGTCAGGCATATCTTCAAGGCAAAAACATAGATAAGGAAAAACTTCTTCCATACTATCCAAAGTTCTCAGGAAAGGTCTATGAGGAGAATGATGAAATCTATTGTGAGGGCGAATTTACTCTAACAGGACAAACCAAGCTAGAAATTACAGAAGTGCCTGTTGGATTCAATAGAGAAACATACGTTCAAATTCTAGACAAACTTGAAGATACTGGAAAAATTGTATCATATACAGACAAATGTGACAAGACAGGATTCAAATTTGATGTTACGTTAAAGCGGGCCAAGAAATTGAAAGATCATCAGATTGTCTCCCTATTCAAATTGAGAAAAAAGATCAACGAAAATATTACGGTCATTACCGCCAAAGGGAATTTGAAAGTATATGATT
>LWDU01042556.1_pt1 | contig 12829 bp, 14 predicted proteins | sample 727161 | NCBI WGS metagenome assembly LWDU01 (sample SAMN04566230, study PRJNA314399) | hydrothermal vent metagenome | isolation source: deep sea hydrothermal plume seawater | place: Mexico: Gulf of California, Guaymas Basin | collected 2004-07-11 | reverse complement strand
GAGGAGTAGTGCCCCGACGAATTTCAGCGGATGCCATCTCCAGACCAAACAATGAACCCACCATTCCATCATCGTGTCCCCGATTCCAGCGCCAGCCTGTGGCACCACAATCGGAAAGAGAGCACCGATCGCCCGGCCAACGTATTCCAGTGTGTGGCACTGTTTCTGCCATGCAAGGGGGAAGATGAGCGGGCAATCCCCGGGTCTTGCTCCACCCCCTGGGTGGCAGAAGTTGCGGGTTCACTGGGCTACTGTACGATCCGCATCTGCCCACCATTCTCCTGGGCGATGGCGCTGAACAGATCGATTCCTGCGGCGTAGGTACCGAGGAAGATGGTGTCGATGCGATGCATGTCCCAGTTTCCCATGACAATCTCCGCCACCACCATCTCGGCATCGTTATTGCCGGCGCAAAACTGTCCTCCATCGCCAATCAGGATCAATCTTCGAGAATCGATCTCTTTCGACGAGGTTCGGAGAATTTGCAGTCCCGCATTGACACCCAGGGAGATACAGGTCGCCCCCATCGGTTGCAGTTCTGAGAGGAAGGAGATGGCGAGCGCACGGGCATTAGGACCGGAGACGACCATCTGATCGTTCCACGGCACGATCGGAGTGGAAAAGGCGACAATCCCCAGCTCTGCATTGCTGGAGAGGCTTTGAATGGCGGTGACCATCTCCTGGAGCAGGATGCCCCACTTGCCGCCGGTACTCATCGACCCACTGCGATCGATGACGAACAGGAACGCATCGGCCTCGTAGTGATGCCCGTAGAAGTGGATGATCTCGGCAATCTCATCCTGGTCCTGCATCGACTGTCGCGCTCCTCCCGACGGAAGGTCGAGCGGTCGACGTGTCGGTGCCTCTGCACCTAGTGCAGTGAGAACCCACAATCCACTGAGTAACACGATCAATTTTTTCATCTTCTTCAACTCGCCAGGCGGGCGAACTCACCGGGGCGGGCAAGTCACCTGTTCAGTGCTCCTTTGACCCTCTTCGGCAAATTTCAGACCACTCTGAAGGCAAAATGATGGACACTCTCAGAATCGGCAATGGCGGTCGCAGGGAGTGATTCATACGGGTATGCTGTCGACCAGTTACGAAGATGGAGTCTTGACAGGATCCGATTGCCCCAGAAAGACGCAATGGCCATCGTCTCATTTCGACACACGAGCAGTGCCCTGCTGCTGGGAGCTCTACTGGGTCTTCTGAGCAGTTGGCCGCTGACCACGCCGGCGGACCCACCCGCCGCCGTCATCGCCCACCAGGTGATGCAAGTGGTCGAAGGACGCTACGTCGAAGAGGTCGATGGCCCCAAGTGGCTGCTCGAGGGACTCGACCAGGCGCTCTCTCAACTCGACCGCCACAGCCGTTTCTTCGCGCCAGCGGAGGCGACCCGGTTCGAACAGGAAACCGGCGGCATCCTGTTCGGGATCGGCATCATCATGAAGAAGAACGAAAACGGTGGAGCGACCATCGACAAGGTGCTGCCGGATGGGCCCGCACAACTGGCTGGAATCCTTGCCGGAGATCAGATCATCTCCATCGAAGGGGACCGTACCGAGGACTGGGAACTGGCCCAGATCTCGGCACGGATTCGCGGGATTCTCGATACCGAAGTCTCGCTGGGCCTGCTGAGAAACGGCACCGAACTGCAGGTCACTGCTCGTCGTGCCGAGGTCCAGATCCCCAGTATCACCGAATCAACACTCTTCACCGCGGCGGATCGATCCACCACCACGGTCGGCCTGATCCGTTTGCAGCAGTTCCAGCCAGAGAGCTCATCTCGATTGCAGCAAGCGGTACAGAAGATGGTCGCCTCCGGTGCCGAGGGTGTGATCCTCGATCTGCGAAATAACGGCGGAGGCTTGCTGCACGAGGCGGTCAAGATCGTATCCTTGTTCCTCCAGGAGGGGCAAACGGTGGTCTCGACCCGCGGTCGAAGCGGATCGGGTGATCACCAGGTCTTCCAGAACGATGATGATGGTCCGTTCCTCGAGTTACCGCTGGCGATCCTGATCGACCGCTACAGTGCCAGCGCTTCGGAGATCGTGGCGTCTTCACTTCGGGATCATCAGCGTGCGGTACTGGTCGGAGAGGTTTCCTTCGGCAAGTGGTCGGTTCAGGACTTGATCCCCGTCGGTCGCGGCAAGACTCGCTCTCTGGTGAAGTTGACCACCCAGTCGTTCCATGCCCCACAGAGCCTCAGGGTGACCCACGATGAAAATGGTGACCGGGCAGGAATCCAGCCCGATCTGGAGGTCGAAACCAAACCACAACAGCATCTCCAGTTGAGCAGCCACTGGCGCCAGCGCAGTTTTGATCGAATCGAAAACCCAACCGAACTGACACGTCTCGCAGATCCCGATGATTCGCTGGAGATCGACGAAATCGGCAACGGTGATCCGGTCCTCTCGGCGGCGATCCAGTTACTTCGAGATGCCCCATCCCGAACGACACTGCTCAACAACTCGACTCCCGTCTCGCAGAAGACGGAAGGTCCGGCAGTTGAGGAGACGCCACGATGAAGGTCCTGGCGATCGAAACTACCTGCGATGAAACCGCCGCTGCGGTGGTCGAGCGGGGCCCGGTGGTCCTCTCCGACGTGGTCTATTCTCAGATCGAGGAACATGCTCCTTTCGGCGGTGTGGTGCCGGAGATCGCCAGCCGAAGTCATGTCGAACAGTTGACTGCGTTGATCGAGGAGGCGCTGACCCGTGCTCGATTACAGCCCTGCGAACTCGACGCCATCGCGGTCGCCCATCGACCGGGTCTGATCGGCGCCCTGATGATCGGAGTGACCACCGCCAAGGCATTGGCCTGGTCGTGGGACCTCCCCATCATCGGAGTTCACCACCTGCAGGCGCACCTTGAAGCGGCAGCACTGGCCGGAGAAGAGATCTCCACACCGTACCTGGGTGTGGTGATTTCCGGCGGCCACACCGACATGCACCGCGTCGAACAAGCGGGCCGGTCGAAGTGGCTCGGGGGCACGCGCGATGACGCCCTCGGAGAGGCCTTTGACAAGGTCGCCGCAGTGCTGGGACTGGGTTATCCGGGGGGGCCTGCGGTCGAACGTGCTGCCCTTCAGGGAAACCCCAAGGCGCTCCGATTGCCACGAACCTTGCTCGCAGATGACTCGCTCGACTTTTCCTTTTCCGGCATCAAGACTGCAGTGCTGTATCGCTGGCGCGGCCCCAACGCAACCTACCCCGGAAGAGCTCCCGGAGCGCCAGAGCCGCAAGACATCTGTGCAGCATTCCAGGAGGCGGTCTTCGATGTACTGGCGGAGAAGATCCGCCGAGCATGCACACAGGAGTCGCTCGCTGAAGTGGTGCTCGGTGGTGGAGTCACCGCCAACCAGGCGCTACGACAGGGATTGGCCGAGCGGCTGGGAAATCAGATCCGACTGGTCTTTCCCCCCTTGCAGTTTGCCACCGACAACGCTGCAATGATCGGAGCCCTCGCCTTGCGACGGCTCGAGGATGGTCATCGAGACGACCTGGAACTGGTCGCGGAGGCGCAACCATGATGCAACACGACAATCTCGACCTCGATCATGACCGCCAGCAACGGTGCGGATTTCCCGAGGTGGTCTACGGAGCGGGCAAATCTCCAGAGGAAATTGTTGCGGCTCTCACTTCCATCGCGGATCGATCCCAAATCGCCCTGGCGACCCGTGTCGATGATCAAGTGGGTGCTGACATCGCCCATCAGATCGATGATGCCCAGTGGCACCATCGATGTCGCTGTATCTCCATCGACCGGGAGAATCGACCGCGGCTGGGTCAGGTCACCATCATCTGCGCTGGATCGAGTGACCTTCCGGTCGCCCAGGAGGCACAGGTGACGGCAGATCTCGCCGGAGCCTCTACCGAAGTGATCCCCGATGCCGGAGTCGCCGGCATCCACCGGATCCTCGCTCACGATGAGATTCTTCGCGCCTCCAATGCGCTGATCGTGGTCGCTGGTATGGAAGGCGCGCTTCCTTCGGTGGTGGCGGGCAGGGTCGCCGTGCCGGTGATTGCAGTCCCCACCAGCGTCGGCTATGGCGCGGCCTTTGGCGGAGTCACGGCTCTCCTCGGGATGCTATGCTCCTGCGCAGCAGGCATCTCCGTGGTCAACATCGATAACGGTTTCGGCGCAGGTATCCTTGCCGCTCGAATCAATCGTCTCGCCTGCGATGGAGGCCCCGCCAGTGGTCGGTGAGACCTTTCCCGCCCTGCCTCCTCGCCCGTTCGACGCCAACAAATCGACGATGGGATCGGTGACGGTAGTGGGCGCATCGACGGGGCTCAGCGGTGCCGCATTGCTCGCGGCTCATGCGGCGATTCGTTCCGGCTGTGGTCGAGTGACCGTCGCAGTCCCCGCAACGGTGGCGAATGTTGCCGAGGAGCAAAAACCACTCGAGGTGATGTGCTGGAGTCCCCACGATGGGGAGTCTTGCTGGACAGCCACTGCCATCGATTCGCTACTGCAGTCCCCCCACCCCGATTGCTGGGTCTTCGGCTGCGGTCTCGGACGCGATCGAAGGAGCACTGCAGCGCTCGCCAGCTGGCTCATGGCCCGAACGAGTCCGGCGGTGATCGATGCCGACGGGTTGTGGCACCTCGGGGAAGATCCAGCGCTGATCGGGCAACTCGGCCAAGACACCATCTTGACCCCCCATGAGGGAGAACTGAATCGACTGGCACAAGTATTCGACCTGAAGGGTTTGCGACGAGAAGATCTCGGCACCACACTGCATCAACGGAGTGGTTCAGTGGTGGTGGCCAAGGGCCCTGGCACCGTCACCATAGGACCCTCAGGAGTACACCCCAACCGCACCGGCAATCCCGGCATGGCCACAGCAGGCAGCGGAGATGTACTGGCAGGAGTGATCGGAGCGCTGGTCGCCCGAGGGGATCCACCCGAGACCGCGGCCCGCAGAGGAGTCTGGCTCCACGGATACGCCGGTGATCTTGCCGCAGGTCAACGAGGCCAGGAATCGATGATCGCCGGAGACATCATCGAGATGCTTGGCGAGGCCTTTCAGAAACTTGAGGAGTGCCGATGAAGATGCCGATGCAACAGTGCCTGGTCGATGACTTCGAGGTGATCGAGAATGTTCACCTCGGCGAAGGGTGGTTCCGCCTCGACGTCGAAGCGCCCTCCATCGCATCGACAGCAAGAGCGGGCCAGTTCGTCCAGGTCCGGATCGGATCCACCGACGATCCGTTGATCCGACGTCCCTTCAGCATCTTCGATGTGGGACCGGAGCCGGGACCAGAGGCGACGATGCTGAGCTTGCTGGTGCAAAGGGTCGGTCCCGGAACCCGCGCCATGATGCAGTTATCTGCCGGAGATCGGATTCACCTGATGGGTCCACTCGGGCACCCGATGCCAAGACCCTCTCTGGGAGAGGACGGCGTCTTGCTCCTGATCGGAGGGGGGATCGGTGTCGCTCCACTCTACTTCTATTGTCGCGAGCTGGCCGCAGAGGGATCCCCGCTGAAGCACCAGGTGCTCCTGGGTGCCCGCAGTTCCGCCCTGCTGATCGGCATCGATGCCTTCCACAAGATCGGTGTCGAGACCCACGCGGCGACCGACGATGGCAGCTGCGGTTTTCACGGCAATGTCATCGAACTGCTCGAGGAGAAGCTGGAGTCCTTGACCGATCCTGGCCAGATCGCCGGCATCGGTTGCGGTCCTCACGGAATGAATCTGGCGCTGCGTGATATCGCCATCGAGCGCGATCTGGACTTCTCCATCTCGCTCGAGAATTACATGCCGTGCGGCTTTGGAGCCTGTTTTGGCTGCGTCATCGAGGGCCCCGCCGATCAGCCTCTGCGCTATCGCAGGGTCTGCGTCGAGGGTCCGTGCTTTCCGGTGCGGGAGTTGCCAGAGAAGTTCTAGCCGTACACTTCCGTTACGCCTGCTCGACTCCCCCCCTTCGGGTACTCCAGCCGAGAGCCGAAGACTGTTCAGAATCGTCCCCGATGCCGCGAGAAGCGTATCTATTGGTGACGGAGTCGCGATTCGCCGGGGTGAATGAGATTCTCGGCCCCGCTCCCGATGACCAACTGGCTGTTTTCTGGCCACAATATCCGGGTCAGCCGTTCTTCTGGAAGTCAGTGGTTCGATTGGCTATGGTGTCTCCGGCTAGGAACGGCTTTCACCACGGTGTGAGTCCGGCGGTGTGAGTCCGGCGGTGTGAGTCCGGCGAGGTCCGGGGAATTGTGCCTCGGACTTCTTGCCACGATCGGCTGCTGAAGCAGCGTGTCGATGATGTGTCGATGATGTTGCGCCGTCGCGAAGATCCTGCGGGAGATCCTGCGGGTGAATGTTGCCAACAGAGACACCGGGTTCTGATACTTTCGAGTTTCAGAACTCCGCAAAGTTAGTACTCCGGAGGGGCATCGGCCCCCTCGATCCTGATGCGCCGGGAGAGTGAACCCCTCTCCCGGCTTTTTTTCATCGCCGGAACAGAGTCGTCCACTTCACTGACCCGGTGAGGTCTTCAGGTGCGACGGAGCCAGCGAGCGGCTCCTTTCTGACACCCACTCGCGGATCGCACTCTCCATGCTCTCGAGGTCCTCGGGAAGCGCCACAGGCAACACACGCCACCCCTCTGCAGTCGCCGCCGCCCTATCCTCGATGCGAATCCCGAAACCCTCTTGTGGGATTGAGATCCCCGCTTCGACGGTCACCACCATACCCTTCTGAAACTTGCGAAAGGGTCCGACATCGTGCACATCCAACCCCATGTGATGACTGGTGCCGTGAGGAAATAAGCGGAATAACCCGCCTTCCGAATCGCCGCTCGAGCGGCGGCGTCCTCGTGAGGTCTGCGGTGTATGGACCACAACGTGATCCTCCATCCATCTGCCACAGATCTCCCCTTTGACCCGACCTTCATTCTTCATCCAGTGCAGGCAACAATTTTTCTTGCCACTACCCTCGATGAAAGGAAACCCGGGTGCCTGAGATCCTGGTCGGCGGAACTGCTCCTCGATCGCGGCCTCGCCCTGCTACTCGTTGCCACTGGCGATGGCCGCTGCCGCACCGGCGCGCGGTCCCACCTCGGTGCGCTCGATGGCGCTCTCGAGTTGTTGCACTTCCCGGTCACTCTTGAGTTGTCGCAGAGGATGGAGCGGCGCACCGACTCCCGCCCTTCGGGTTCGAGCTGACGTGGCTCAGAGAATCGTGACCACCGCCCTTCGGGGAGCAGCCGTGGGGTGATCCATGACCGGGTCCCCGCCCGCGGACGGCTCTCCTCGCCTCCCTCCGCTTGACCACCCGCACTGCAACCTGCAAGGCACTGGTGACCTGGGAACTGCGACCTGGGAATGGCGGCTGGCGAGTTCCTGATCGGCGGGCCCGAGGTCGGCAACGTAGGCGGACAGAACGGGAAAGCCACCTGACCGGAGCAGAGTACACCGGCACACGCACAGGCTACGGCGGGTACAGTGCGATTTCATCGATTCAATCTGCCTGTTCCAACCCATCGATGCGAGTCGCCAACTGGAAATCAACAGCAGTCAAACCATCGACCGAATGGGTATAGATCTTCACTCCCACCCGGCCCCAACTCAGTTCCAGGTCCGGATGATGACCCAGAGCCTCCGCCACCGCACCGATCCTGCCGATCCGCTCGAGAGCAGAGACGAAATCGGCAAAGCGGTAACTGCGAACCAGGTGGTGCCCCTGCTCGACTCGCCAGTCGGGACGACTCTCCAGCCAGTGGTGGATCTGTTCGGATGAGACTATTTTTTGCCGATCGACGGTGGGAGCCGGCTCCTCCGGGGAAGTCTCGTCAGCGGGTGAGTCGGGATTCATGACAGTCTCCTGACCACTGATCTTGACGGCCATCTTGAGGGCGAACTTGGGGCGATCCACGAGTGCTGGATCGGTACCCTGACAGGTTTGACAGTATAGTCATAATACTACCAATAGTAAGGACTTAAGACGAAACCTGTGGCTCCCCTTGGCCACCAAATGTCGAATATGGCCAGATGCGGCCAGCCAAATCGATGCCATCGCCCAAGATCGCCTCTAAAGCGCTGTTTCTCGTTTGGCATACACCTTGCATACAAACCGTAGAAGATATTGATCTTGTACAGATCGAATCGGCTCAAAATCACCTGCAGTGCAGGTCTGGCAGATTCGCCTTGGTATGCAAAAAATCGTTTATTCAATCCGCACTGTGCGTTTATTTTGTGCGGTTTGCCTCTGGTCACCGGCAGGGGTTTGAGGAGGGACAGGGATGGCCCTCTTCGACTTCGGCGACCAGAGGCTATTATTTTATCTTCCTCTATTGCAACCCCCTTTTCCTCTCTCCGACCGCCCCTTTCCTCGCTAGATCATCGTCGATGGCATCTGTACCCTTGATGCAACGGGCTCAATGCCCTGGGAGGGAATGGATTGACTGCTCTTCTGGAACTACCCACCTTGGTTCTCAATCGAGGGTGGATGCCGATCCACACCCTACCAGCAAGGCTCGCCATCGGCATGGTCGCCCGGAATGCGGCGCGAATCATCGACCCCGAGACCTACTCGGTTCATGATCTCCAATCGTGGCATGCGATTTCTCAAGGCAAGGAATTGGTCGAGGGACTCTCCATCCGCTCCGAAACTCTATCTCTGGCTCCTCTCGAGGTGATCGTTCTCACCTCCTATTCCGGGGTCGGTGATCAAACCGTCACCTTCTCTCGACTCAACCTGTACCGTCGCGATCAAAATACTTGCCAGTACTGTGGCGATCGCCCGGGTACTCGAGAATTGACCATCGATCACATCTTGCCACGCAGCCGTGGAGGCAAGTTGAGCTGGGAAAATTGTGTTCTTGCCTGCGTCAGTTGCAACAAGCGCAAGGCCAATCGAACCCCGGAGGAAGCACGGATGAAACTGCTGTCGGAACCGAGCCAGCCGGACTGGCGAATGATCCGGCGGATCCCCCCCCGGCCGATCTGGTCATCGTGGGAGAAGTTCATCAGTGATGCGTACTGGAGGCAAGAGTTGATCGATTGAGGAGAGGGCCGATCGGTCGATCCTCCCGACGGTTGCACTGGATCGATGGCTACTTCTCGCAGTGGGCTTTTCCGGAGCGCGATCTGGCGCAGTAGATCCGCCCGTGGGGCTTGACCCGCAGGCGCCCCACCAGAGCGCTGATTTCTCCGAGGGGCCGGATTCCTCGATCCCCATCATCGACGGGCAGTTCGGCTGAAGCTGCGAGGTCCGGTGGAGGAGCCACCACGTCTGCCATCGGATCGAGGCTCGGATCCGAGGCTCGTAGTTGTGCCACCCGCTCATCGAGCCACCCAACCACCTCCTCAACACTCTCTCCCTCGACGATTTCATCGGTAGCACGATGGTGCTTTCGATGGAGGATTCGACACGCATCCAGATGGCCGGGAGCGCCTCGATCTCGAACCGCTTGCTGGAGCAAGCCGTGGATGCGCGGATCATCCCAGCGCTGGTACTCCTCCGGCGAATCGGGATATCGTCCGAGCGGGATCACCGCCCTCAGGAAATCGAGTAAATGGCGATCGAGGATCCGGCGAGTGTGATGAAAGTACACCTGGGTGAACATCGAGAAGCGTGCCCACTGCATTCCCTCTGCTGCGAGAACACCCCCTCGCTCGATTCCGAGCCGCACTCCATCGGCAGTCTCGATCGGTTGCAGCGTGTGGAGGATTCGCGGCAAATCAAACTGACCGTACTGAACGCCAAGGCCTTGTGAATCACGCAGCAAGTAATCCATTCGATCCGCACCAAAACGACCACACACCAGTGAGCGAATGAAGCGAAGATCCGCAGGGAGTTGACGATCCGCAGGATCGAGTACACGCACCACTGACGGGTAAAGGTAGTCTCCGCGAATCTTCATCGGTCGCGCCACCTGTGGATCCTCCAGCAGGGCGCAGGTCATCTCCTCGTGCCCTCCTCGCGGCAGTAACTGCTCGGTGACGTGAGAAAATGGAGCGTGGCCCAGGTCGTGCAGCAGCGCCACGTGTCGGGCGATTCGCAGCAGGCGTACCCACTGCCTCTCATCGGCGACAAGACCCAGCGGAGCGAGCAGACGATCGAGACCGAGGCGACCTCGCATCTCCTCCAGCAGCCGGGTGGCGACCTCGAGGGTACCGAGGGCATGCTCGAAGCGGCTGTGGCGAGCACCGGGGTAAACCCGATCGGTGAGCCCCAGTTGCGAGATCGATCGCAAGCGCTGAACCGGCGCACCATCGAGCAGCGGGAGATCTTCCCGTTCCAGACGAATCAGCCCGTGAACCGGATCTCGGATCGCTTCCGACAGGATCAAACCGACCTCCCCTCTCGCACCTCAGCATGAGGTGAAGAAACCTCTTCAGCAAGATGGGACGGCGGTTATCCTGAGGACAAAGGAGTCTCGTGAGCGGCAGCCACTATTTCCATCACCAGCATCTCTGTCTCGACGGAATCGAACTGGGATTCGCTGCCATCTGGCACGACGACCAGTTGCTGGCCACCTCTCTCAGCCCCGATGAAGATCGAGCCCGCCAACAGTGTCAATTACAGGCGGGTTCTCCCCCGTTGAAGCGGGCTCCCTTTCCGCAGCCACTGGAGCAGGACATCCGTGCAGCCATGGCGGGACAGCCGGTGGTCTGGCACTACCAGGCAAGCCCACGGATCGGTACTCCTTTCCAGCGTCAGGTGTGGCAGCAGATGGAACGGATCGTGGTGGGATCGACACTCGAGTATGGACAGTTAGCCAGCCGTATACAGCGACCTGGTGCCGCCCGGGCAGTCGGCAGCGCCTGCGGAAAGAATCCGCTGCCCTTGAGGGTTCCTTGCCATCGAGTGGTACAGGCGGGGGGCCATCTGGGTGGATTTACCGGCGACCTTCGGGTGAAAGCGCTCCTTCTCGAGAGAGAATCCGCACCATCGGAGTGTGACCGGAAGACATGATCATGTGATGCATCGCCTCGCGCTCCTTCCCTTGCTTGAAATAGAGCTGCGCCAACAGACGGTGGCAGGACGCACGGCCCGGATCACCCTGCAGGGAGAAGAAGAGACACTCCGCCGCCAGATCCTCGATACCATCTTCCAGCAGTAACAGTGCGAAGCGCTCCCAGGCCGCAGAGCAGGCTGGATCCGCTCTCAGCAGCAAGGCCAGGTCGGAGCGGGCTTCCACCAGCATCCCCGATTCCTGCAGAGCACAGGCGACCTCGAAGGTACCACTGGGAACCCCTGATTGTCGCACCAGCACCTGCTGATCTCCGAACAGCGAATAATGCTCCAGGATCAGGCCTTCGATATTTTCATCGAAGGGAAGGAGGACATGATCCACATCCGCATCGATGGTAGCTCTACGATGAGTGCCGCCAACCAGACCGTGAGCCCAGCGACCACCGACCGCTGCTCCGGGTGGGAGCAGCCGTTCCAGCCCTTCTCTCGACCTCTGCCAGTGCCCATCTTCGTGGGAGATGCGATGCAGGTTGAGGGGCAGACAGAACGCCAACGTCGCCGCCACGGCGAGCCACACCCCTTGCGACCGTTTCATTCCTGAGCGGATCGCCAGGACGATGGCCAGCCCGACCATCGACAATCCCATCGACATGGCGATACGGACCTGGGAGTCGGCACTCCCCGATGAGGCGAGGGAAGCCACCAACAAACTGGTGACCACGAACAGGGTCAACGCCAGACGAGGTCCAGTTCCCGCCAGAGTCGCAGTGGCGATCACCGTACGCCCGCGCGAGGCGAGCAGGTCGATGGTGAGGAGGATTCCGATCGGAATCAGCACGACCAACGGAAACACCGGCAGGGTGCCCGACAGAAGCCACGGTAACAAACCAGCCACCAGAGTCATTCTCATCGGCCGGAACTGTGCATCTCGACCACGAGGGCCGGCGATCAACACGGCGAGGACAGCCAACAGCCAGCCCGGATCGGATCCGAAGATCGACGGTACCGCACCGCTTCGATAGAGGTCGGTACAGCCAGTCAGTCCAGTGGCCAAGCTGATCGGATCCGCACCCACCTGACGCAACGACAGCAAGATGGCTGCGGCCAGCAGTGTCAACACCCACCCCTCCGGGCGTAGGTGACGAGGAATCGAGCGACGCACCCCTTCGATCCAGCAGGCGGGTGCCACCACCACGATCAGCGGGCTGACACCCCATTGCAGCAATGCACAGAGGAATAATGCCACCCATGGAGCCGGCTTCCAGCGAGCGCCAGCGAACAATGCCAGTGCCAGCACCGAGAGCGCCGCCAGTGGAACCGTGTTGGGAACGCTGGCCCAGGGCAATAGTGTCGGCTGCAGTGCCACCACCAGGGCCGCCAGGATTCCCACCGCCTCACCTCTTCGCCGAACCAGAGCAAAGGCGACCAGTAACAAACATCCGACCAATGAGATCACCGAGAAAACCTTGAGGGAGTCGAAGCCATCGCCGAAGAAATCCATCGACCAGCCGACCATCGCGGTAAAGATCGGTGCATCTACGCTTTCCGGAACTCCTGCATCGAGGCCGTAGAACTCGGCACGTGCATGTGCGAAGGGCCAGGTACCCGTTTCCGGATAGACTGAAGCGACACCGGTCGGCAGGTCAGGGTCACCGGTAGACTTGCCACTGAGAAGGATGGCCATACAGATGACGAGTGCGAGGGCCAGTCCAGCCATCGGCATCCTCGGTGTCGGCATCCTCGATGTCGGGCTCCACTGCATATTCACGGCGCGTCGGATACGATGCGGGAGCGAATCCCTAATTTTTTCGAGCGGTATCGAAGTTGTCGGTAGGAGACTCCGAGTAATTGGGCTGCACGGGTCTGATTTCCCCCGGTGCGCTCCAGTGCCTGAAGAATCAGCGAT
>LWDU01036386.1_pt1 | contig 12830 bp, 10 predicted proteins | sample 727161 | NCBI WGS metagenome assembly LWDU01 (sample SAMN04566230, study PRJNA314399) | hydrothermal vent metagenome | isolation source: deep sea hydrothermal plume seawater | place: Mexico: Gulf of California, Guaymas Basin | collected 2004-07-11 | reverse complement strand
CAATGTTGTCGGACACTATCCGCAGAAAGCCGGCTGGCTGTATCAGTTTTACAAATCAGAAACGGACGCCACCAATCCGGCGGGTGAGTGGAACACACTGCGAGTGCTGATTACACCCAAAAAATGTGTGCACTGGATGAACGGCAAGAAGTACCTTGAGTACGTCAAGGGATCGGACGACTGGAACGAACGTCTGGCGGCCAGCAAGTTCAGTAAGTTTCCGAAGTTTGGTGTCGCCACGAAGGGACACATCTGTCTGCAGGACCATGGCAATCTGGTGTCATTCCGCAACATCAAGATTCGCGAGGTCAAGTAGATGGATCTTGGCCTGCAGGACAAGGTAGCTCTGGTAACCGGAGGTTCGAAAGGCATCGGTCTGGGGATCGTACGATCCCTGATCGCCGAAGGCGCGCGAGTAGCTAACGTCAATCGCAGCGAAGCAGAAGGCCGCGCGCTGGAAGCCGAATATTCGCAACAGGGACACGATTGCTATTTCATCCAGGGAGATCTGACGGACACATCCGCCTGCCAGAACGCTGTGGAACAGACTCTGCAGCGCTTCGGCAGGATCGACGTTGTCGTCAACAATGCGGGCGTCAACGATGGCGTCGGTCTGGAGGACGGACCGGCGGCGTTTCTGGAATCGCTGAAGCGAAACCTGATTCACTACTACGCGATTGTTCATTTTTCGCTGGACGCATTGAAGAAGTCCAAAGGCTGCGTCATCAACATTGGATCGAAGGTTTGCGAAACGGGGCAGGGCGGTACGTCGGGCTACGCCGCGTCCAAAGGTGGTATCAACGGCCTGACGCGTGAGTGGGCCGTCGACCTGGCTGCTCATGGCATCCGGGTGAACACTGTTCTGCCTGCCGAAACATGGACGCCGCTGTACGAAAAATGCCTCGCGGCGATGCCCGATCCCGCAGCAGCGAAGGCAGAAATCGAACGGTTGATTCCCCTGGGTCAGCGTTTTACGACGATCGAAGAACTGGCCGACATGGTCGTGTTTCTGGCGTCGCCGCGATCCAGTCACACCACAGGACAGATCATTTTCGTCGATGGCGGTTACACCCACTTTGACCGCAAATGCACCAGTCCCAGCGATATCACGTCGTTCGGCGCAGCGGCGGACTGATCCGGGTCAATTTGCCAGGTAGTCGTCAGCGTATTGATTGGCAGCAGGCTCGTAATCGCGTGCCGAGGCGGTGAAACACCACCGAATTCCCCATTTCACGGCAACAGCAACCATAGAGGGAATCGAGTATTGCAGATGTCCGTCAATGACGACGGGGGGAGCCGACAGTACAATACTTCAGCAGCAGAACCATGTGTCGCTGTCCCGCCGAAAAATCCCCGGTGCTATCTCATGAGAACCGATTCCGCTTTCGTCTGTATCTGCTTCCTGCTTTCTACCAGTACATCATTGGCAGATGATGCCAGTCCGGATGCGCGTATCGGATTCAACGAACACATCCGACCCATTCTGTCCGAGTACTGCTTCGCCTGCCATGGGCGGGATTCCGGAAGTCGAAAGGGAGAGTTGCGGCTGGATGTTCGAGTAGCAGCGGTCGAAAGTGGAGCTGTTACAGCCGGTGATGCCGAGAACTCTGAACTGATCGCAAGAATCACCAGCGACGATTCGGAACTGGTGATGCCGCCGCCCGATTCTCACAAGACGTTGAAGCCTGAACACAAACAACTGCTGATTCGGTGGATCAACGAAGGTGCCGAATACGAAAACCACTGGTCGTTCATCAAGCCGAAGCGACCGGCGATGCCAAAACCGGCGGACAACGCAGAATGGTCGGGCAACACAATTGACCATTTCATACTGCAGCAACTGGACGGACTTGGATTGAAACCAAACGCGGCGGCCGATCGTCACGTGCTGGCCCGTCGAGCGGCCCTTGATGTCACCGGGCTGCCACCCACGGGCGAAATGCTACAGACCTTCGTTGGTGATTCATCCGACGACGCATGGTCGAAATACATTGACCGACTGCTGAAGTCAGAGCACGCTGGCGAACACCGTGCACGGTACTGGCTGGACGCTGCACGATACGGTGACACGCACGGCATGCACGTGGATAACTATCGTGAGATGTGGCCGTACCGGGACTGGGTCGTGCGTGCTTTTAACGCCAACATGCCATTCGACCGGTTTGTCGTCGAACAGCTGGCCGGTGACCTGTTGCCGGAACCGACGCAGGATCAGCTGATCGCTACCGGGTTCAGCCGTTGCAATATCACGACGTCCGAAGGCGGAGCAATTCCTGCGGAACTCGACGTGCGATACATGGTGGATCGCGTGGAAACGACGGCCACCGTTTTTCTGGGCCTGACGGCCGGTTGTGCTGTGTGCCACGATCACAAGTACGACCCGATCAGTCAGCGGGAATTTTATCAGCTTGGTGCCTTCTTCAATAACACCACCACACCCGCGATGGATGGCAACCAGAAGGACACGCCACCGGTCGTCACGTTGCCCTCTGACGAATTCGCGCAGGAATGGAACGACCTGCGGGCGCAGCGAATTCGGCTGGGCAGCGAATTTGACGCGTTGAGTTCAGATGTTGCTGAATGGTGGCCATCACGAACCCGGGACGTCGCACATCCAGTGTCGGTGGACGAGCTTCTTGCGTCATTGCCACTGACGGAGGGCGAAGCAGACACCGTCAAGCTGCCCGAGTCCGCCAACTGGGCCACGGAGCATCCAGCCGGCCGGCGAGGAATGCGGTTCGGCGAGAAGGGACAGCTTACGGCCGATCTGCCCAGCCTGCGCACTGACGAACCGCTGTCGATCAGTTTCTGGTATCGGACTCCTGAGCGGCTGATGTCGACGACGGTGTTCGATCAGACAGCGAAAACAGAAGATAAGAAGACCATCGGGTGGAAGATCGCCGGCAATACTCAGGGAGGACTGACCTTCGAATTCAACGACGGACAGGGAAAGAAAATCCGCGCTCTGTTGCCAGGCGAAGAAGCACTCACGCCGCGATCGTGGCAGCATGTCTGTGTCCGCTATTCCGGTGGTCAATCTAATTCGTCCATCACCATTCTTGTCGATGGGCGTGCTGGCGTGCTGCGGAATTCGACAGAAGACCTGATGGGCGCGGCTGAAGTGCCGGCCGGTCCGCTGAGAATTGCCAGCCGACTGCCAACCGCCGGACTCAGCGATATTCGCATCTTCCGTCGCTGGCTGACGGACGAAGAAACACAACTGCTGGCCCACGAATATGAGTTGATGACTTTGTTTCAATCAGACGCAGCATGGGCCGACCTCGACAAAGAGCAACAGAACTCGGTCACGGCGTTTCATCGAGCGACGGTCAACGCCGACGGCATCGCCAGGCTGCGCGAGTATGGCAGCTCTCAACGCCGACGGGATTTCATCTATTCCCGATCGACGACGACTCTTGTGATGCAGGAACGTTCCTCAAAGCCGCGTGCGTGGGTGCTGGCACGCGGTGAATATGATCAACGCCGTGAAGAAGTTGCTCCGTGGATTCCTGACGTGCTGAACTTTCCCGGCACAGGTTTTCGGACAGCGGACGGCGGGTCAGGAACGCAGCTGACAAGTCGGCTTGATCTGGCGCGTTGGTTGGTACATCCGGATCATCCGCTGACTGCACGCGTCATGGTGAATCGTCTGTGGCACGGAAGACTTTGGCGTGATGGGAGACCGCCCTTCACACCCCGAACTGCTGGACTGGCTGGCGGTCGAGTTTGTGGAATCCGGATGGAACGTGAACCACATTCTGAAACTAATTCTGACATCATCGACATACCGACAAAGTGGCGCTGTTACAGCGGAGAAACTAGCGCAGGATGCGGACAACCGATACCTGGCCCGGGGACCACGCATTCGACTGGATGCAGAAGTGCTGCGTGACCAGGTCCTGGCGGTCAGTGGATTGCTGCGGCGAGACATGGGCGGCCCGAGTGTCAAGCCTTACCAGCCCGCCGGGTTGTGGAAAGTCGTTGCCATCACGGGCAGTAATACACGCGTTTTCTCACGCGATACAGGCGACGCGTTGTATCGCCGCAGCGTTTACAGTTTCTGGAAACGAACTGCCCCTCCGCCATCGATGGCCGCCTTCAACGCACCGACTCGCGAACTATGTACCGTTCGCCGCGAACGTACGAACACGCCCATTCAGGCGCTGGTGCTGATGAACGATCCTCAGTTTGTTGAATCCGCAAGGCGACTTGCGGAAAACGCCATCCGACAGGAAGCCGACGACCAGGTTCGGGCGGAATGGATGCTGTCGACTGTACTCAGCCGGCCGGCAGAAGCTGTGGACGTGACTGAAATGACGGCTGCGGCCAGCGAATTCCGAACGATGTTTCAGCAGAAGCCGGAGGCTGCGAAGAAACTAATCAGTACCGGCGACACCAAGCCAGACGAAACACTGGACGCAGCGGAACTGGCAGCGTGGACGCTGGTGGCAAACATTCTGATGAATCGCGATGACTTCGTAAACAAATAAAGCCGGTACCGGCCGGCCGCTGCCGACCGGCGGCGGATGCGAGCTAACGCTCGGAAGATACAGGTCGAGTGAGCAGGGCAACACAGGAAGCCGCGAACGGATTAAACATTTTTGACGGTCACACGGTCATTGAATCATGAATACAAACCCGATCGATCAATGGATCAATTTGGAAACGCGGCGGCAGTTCTTCGGTCGCAGTTCAAAGGGACTGGGGGCCGCGGCGCTGGCAGGATTGCTAAGTCAGCAGGCCGCCGGAAACACTACGGCAGGCAATCCGCATCAGCACTTTCCGGCTCGGGCAAAGCGAGTGATCTGGTTGTTCATGGCGGGTGCTCCGTCGCACCTGGACACGTTTGACTACAAGCCGCAGATGGTCGACTGGTACAACAAAGACCTGCCGGAATCCGTCCGCAAGGGACAGCGGTTAACGACGATGACCGCGTCGCAGGCACGGTTTCCCATCGCACCGTCCATGTTTCGTTTCGACCAGCATGGCGACAGCGGCAAGCGGGTCAGCGAGTTGTTGCCAAAAATCGGTTCTATGTCCGATGACATCGCTACGATACACACCGTCTGGACAGAGGCCATTAATCACGATCCGGCGATCACTTTCATCCAGACGGGCAACCAGATACCGGGTCGACCAACACTCGGCGCATGGATCAGCTACGGTCTGGGCAGTCTGAATCGCAACCTGCCGGAATTCATTGTTTTGAATTGTGAACCTCGTGGCCAGGCGCTGTACTCGCGGTTGTGGGGCAGTGGATTCCTGCCGTCAACGCATGCCGGTGTGGCCTTTCGTGCTCAGGGAGATCCCGTTCTGTATCTGTCGAATCCTGGCGGTGTGACTCAGGAAACCCGCCGTTTGATGCTGGATCGCCTGCAGGTGATGAATCACCGAATCCACGACCAGCTGGGTGATCCGGAAACGCAGACACGAATTGCACAGTACGAAATGGCATTCCGAATGCAGTCGTCCGTTCCTGATCTGGTGGATGTGTCTGGTGAGCCGAAACACATCCTGGACATGTACGGCGACGACGCATTGAAACCCGGCACGTTTGGTAACAACTGTTTATTGGCTCGACGAATGGCCGAACGCGACGTCCGCTTCATTCAGATTTTCCATCGTGGTTGGGACCATCACAGTGGTCTGCCGACTAATATTCGCCGTCAGACGAAAGAAGTTGATCAACCGGCCTGGGCATTGATCCAGGATTTGAAACAGCGAGGTTTGCTGGACGACACGCTGGTCATCTGGGGCGGTGAATTCGGCCGCACGATCTATAGTCAGGGCACGCTCACCAAAAACAACTACGGCCGAGACCATCATCCGAAATGTTATTCGATGTGGCTGGCCGGTGGTGGAATCAAAGGCGGCACGACTCATGGGGAAACCGACGAATTCGGTTACAACATCCTGCGTGACCCCGTCCATATCCGAGACTTGAACGCCACAATTCTCCATCAGCTGGGCATCGACCACGCACGTTTTACGGTCAAACATCGCGGGCTGGACGAACGCCTGACCGGAGTCCAGGAACTGGCCCGTCCCGTGTTGGAAATTCTGTCGTAACGACTTTTCTTCTTCTCGTTCCCAAGCTCCGCTTCGTCGTTAGCTGGCGCTATCGCCAATCGGTCACGACATTGATCAGACTTTCCTGCCCGGCATAGTTCCGAGCGCTGGACCACCTCCAATGCACTGGGTCGTCGACGAAGCCTCGGTTCACCGGGTTGTTGTGGCCGTATTCAACTTTCTGCTGCATCATTTTATAATTTTTTATCTGCTTCGGCGTTCTTCTCGTTCGCAAAGATCCGGCGTGGGAACGAGGAGAATTCAGGGACGTGCGTAGTAGTGAGCCGCTGGAGCAGTTTACTTATTGTCGTGGACGATACTGGCTCGTGGGGGCAACCAAACTGCTATTGAAAAACGATCTTAGCGGCCACAAGTCAGCGTGAAACGCTGTAATCTCATATCAACTGCAGCAACGACGAATAGGTTGAAGGAGCTCAAACATGAGTCCATGTTGTCTGAAAACCGGGTACGCACTTGTCTGGATGACCACAGTGATCGTGTGCGTCGGAGGTGTGGTATCAGTCGGTGTGGTATCAGTCGGTGTGGCTCAGGAACGTGTGGAAGCCAGCGTAGCCCACCAGGCCGTTGTTGATGCCGAAGCGTCATTGCCGGAAATACTGGTAGGTCACAAGCAAATCGCTGCTGTGCCTGGCAAAAACGGTGGGCAAAAGATTCCCATCGTCGTTGTGGTGATAGCGGGCGCCATAGCACTCGTCGCAGGCATCATCCTGATGGTACGCCACTTCGAAAAGAAGCGGACAGCAGCCCTGAATGTGATCGCATCGGAAATCGGTTTGGCATTTTCCGCAATTCAGGATGACGAACTATTGGCCAGGGTGCGGGTTTTCTCTTTGTTCAACAAAGGGCACAGTCGCAAAATGCGTAACGTGATGAAGGCCGAGGGCGAAAGCGCAACGCTGGCGATCTTTGACTATCAGTACACGACTGGCAGCGGAAAGCACCAGCAGTGTCATTCCCAGACCGTAGTTTCTGTGGAATCAGATTCGCTCAGCCTTCCCAGCTTCACGTTGTGGTCCGAAGGGCTGTTGGCAAAGTTAGGTGCCATGATGGGAGCTCAGGATATCGACTTTGATGAACATCCAGAGTTTTCGAAATCGTTTGTTCTGAAGGGAGACGATGTGCCTGCGATCCGGGATTTCTTCGATGTGGAGAAGCTCGATTTTTTCGCGGAACGAAGGGGTGCGTACATCGAAACGGCTCCCAACCTGTTCATCTATTTTCGTGGCAAGCGCAGGAAGCCGGAACAGATTCGCGAGCTGATGACCGATGGCTATACCGCTTACGCCGTTTTTGGGGGACGCTCGCCGAACGGATCGTCGCCGGACTCCTACGACGTATAGCAGCGCGTCGACTTGATTTATTCGTACGGAGCTACTCGGTCGACTCCTCCATCGCATTCCCTTCCACGCGGACACCGGTCGATTCGGCGATTGACAACGATTCCTGAGCTGTCGGACTGATCGAATTCATCGCCAGCAGATTGCCCTGACCTTTGCCGGAAAACCGAACGGCGTGTTTGGACTTCCGCGCAGTTCTGGTCTCGTGGATCGAACACCCGTTGACATTGACGTTACTGCAGTCGACGGCGTCCAGTCCGCACGGGACACCGTCAATCAACTGGCTACCGGAGATATTGATGCGGTTGCAGTTTACCAGTTCCAGCAGAGACGCTCCTGATGGCTGACCTTCCGGATGTTCGTCCAGGATCGAGCATCCATTCAATGTAATGTCGGACGATCCAACAATTCGAACACCTGTTCCCATGGCTGGAGTGTGGCGTCGGAAGGTGTTATTGCCCACGTTGATCTGTCTGGAATCTTCGATCAACAGATTGCGGTTTGAGCAGGAATAGATGCAGTTACCGCTGATGGAAATGCCGTAGCACCCGGTCAGGTGCACGTTGTTTTCCTGGCTGCCGATGATGTTTCCGGAAATTGCCCACAGCCCTGGCGGACGCTCTTTGTCGCCGTTGGATTCATGGATGCGGATATTGCATCCGCCTGCCGATGGCGTGGCCTGAATGGTATTCGATGCAATCGTCACTTCGTTGACGCTGGCGCCCGGCGCGGTGGTATCGACGTAGATTTCTGCGGTCGGTTCCGGTTCGGTTTTGTGTGCGGCATGGTTGTTGTATTCAATGTCATTGCCGGTGATCTGCAGGTTTCGCACCTGTGATCCTTCGACGCGAATGCCTCCCAGGCGATTGTAACTGATATGGCTGCTGGCAATGTTGATCTGATGCAGATTGATGCGGTCCAGGAATATGCCGACGCCCGTGTTGTGATAAATGTGGCAGTGACTGATCAGCACATTTCGATTTCGCTCGAACAGGTGAATGCCATGCCGACAACGGCGAATTAGTACGCCCTCGAGGACCGATTGCATTGTTCCGACAAGCTGGATGCCATCGGATTCAGGATGCACACCTTCGATTTCGATGTTCTTAATCGTTGGCAGCCGCTGGCCTGGATACACATTGCCTTTGACTGAGTTCGGGTCGCCGGTACCACCGTGAGTCCCCACCAGTCGAAAAGCGGGCCCCGGCCCATCCATCAGGATCCGCGCCGTTCCGCTGGTGCCGTCGATTCCCGTCGGTCCGGCGTTTTCCAGGTCCACTTCAATCGGTTCCGTGATTCGATAGCTGCCAGGCGGAAAATGCAGCACGCCATCCCCGTCCTGCAAAGCATGTCGAATGGCTTCAGTGTCGTTCGTGACTCCATCACCCGTGGCGCCGAATCGTTGCACATTACTCATTGTTGTTTTGATCCTGTGGAAATGTAGATCGCGGAAACGGCAATCCTGTTGCTGCCGACATTCCGAGTTTGTAACCGTGGCCGCTTAATCAGGCACGTTCCGCGCCGGGTTTGCCGTTTTCGATAACGAATGTGGCCCGAGTCAGGCAGGGTGATTCTGGTTCGGTCACAACCGGCACGACTCGAAAATCAGTCTTCCATTGACTGGGAGTCAACTCGCAGCGAACGTAGCCTCGCTCAGCGTTAAAGAACTTCACGAATGGATTTTCGGCCAGCATGGCGTCCGTGTTTCTTCCCTTTTCAACACCGTTGCCACCCGACGTAATGGACGTTCCGACAAGTTCCGTAGCGACCGCGGCCGCCGTTTCGTCATCAAAGTCAACCTTGATGTCGTTGACCCAATTTGTGTGAATGTCGCCCGTGAGCACAACGGGATTCGCGATCTGGTGATCGGCGAGGAATTGAACAAGCCGCTGTCGCCCCACTTCGTAACCCGCCCACTGGTCCATGCTGAACGCCACAGCCTCACCCGGTTTCTGGTCGACGCGGGCCATCATGACCTGCTGGGCCAGAATGTTCCAGCGCGACGGTGATGCCGCCAGACCGTCGCATAACCACTTCTCCTGAATGTCTCCCAACAGAGTAGCGCGTGGATCGAAGACGCCTTCGCACTGCGGTTCTTTGCCGTCGCCACACGGCTGGTCTGTTCGGTATTGTCGGGTGTCGAGGACCGAGAACTGAGCCAGTCGGCCATATGTCACATTTCGGTACAACTGCATCATCGGGCCGTGAGGCAACGTGGACCGTCGCAGTGGCATGTGTTCGTAGTACGCCTTGTACGCGTCGGCCCGCCGCTTCAGAAACTGCTCTGCACTCACACCCCGTTGCTCAGAAATGTCACCGGCGCAGTTGTTGTCGAACTCGTGGTCATCCCACGTTACGATCCACGGAAACGCGGCATGAGCCGCCTGCAGATCCGGATCCGACTGATACTGCGCGTATCGATTGCGGTAGTCATTCAGCGAAACCGTTTCTGCGCTGTTATGTCTGCGGGTCAAATTCTCCGAGGTGCCACCTTCATAGATGTAATCGCCCAGGTGCACAACGGCATGCAAATCCTCGTCCGCCAGGTGTCGCAACGCATTGAAGTAGCCGTATTCGTAGTGTTGGCATGATGCGAAGGCGAAACGGAAACTGTCAGGCATCACGTCGGCTACCGGTGTCGTTCTGGTGCGACCGACACCGCTGGTCTCGCCAGCGGCACTAAACTGATACCAATATGTGCGGTCCGGTTGTAGTCCCTGTACTTCGACGTGGACGGAATGAGCCCAGTCTTTAGACGCCGTGGCCACGCCTTTGCGTACAACTTTTGTCATGCCTTCATCGGTCGCAACTTGCCACCGCACGCGGACGTCCTCATATGGCATGCCGCCGCCATTCAAAGGATCCGGTGCCAGCCGAGTCCACAGGACCACGCCATCGGGCGCCGGATCGCCTGAGGCAATGCCCAGCTGGAAGGGATAGTCTGCGGTGTGAACCCGCCGGTCGGCCGCTGTGCCGATCCGAATATTTGCCAATGGCCAGGCGATCGTGGCAGACGTAGCTGCGAGAAACGAGCGGCGACTTCGTTGACTTGGCTGTGTCATGTTTTTCGCTATCCGTAGGCGGGGGGCGGCGTGCAGTGGACGTGGACAGAGTCTGGTAAGTTGTGGTGGTCGTTGACCGGAGAAACCATCGATTCCTGAAAGCCGTAAGCGCGCATTCATGTCGAGGGACAGCCTCGCATTTTCCTATGTTAACCAGAGGCCCGGAGCAGATGCCACTGGGTGAGCAAACAGGCAGACATGCGCGGGACGAAGGTCTGCTGATCTCGGTCACACCGCTGGTGGCAGGTCTTCCGCTGGCCAGCGAGTACGTTGAGACCTTCGGTCATCAATGTGCGGGGTCGGCAGACCGACCCTCGCACAGCGCGGGTGGCGGCTTCCGGGTTCAGAGCACGCGTCCAACCGCCAAGCGGGTTGAGCGTTTCGTCAGCTTGCGATTCCACGGATGGGCATGCCGGCCACGGTCACGGTGTGTGCGGTTCTGGATTCGACCGGAAGTAATCGTCGGACTTGGCCAATGGATCATCAGTACCCCACATGATGAGCTTGTCCTTCTTTTCCAGAAGTGGCACATGTTTTGAACAGTGAATATAGGCTTCATCGATGGTAATCACGACCCAGCATTCAACAGCAGAGTCCAAATGTAGTGGTTCGCTGTCGAGATACGCTGCCAGTGTGGAAGGCAGTTCCGTGGATGAGTACCAATGCGCAGCACCATTGACATGCAATCCTACGGTCGTGTGGAAGACATCGACGAATACCAGGCCAAGGTGCGGATTCTCGCTGATGTTTCCCAGGCTCGCAAAGACTCCGTTGCCTCGGAGTTCGGGGTACGCAAGCGTCCTGTCATCCAGCACAAGAACGAATCCCGCCTGTCCAAACCGTGGCGAGCAGTCGCAGTTTCCGTGCGCATCGGAGGTTGCGATGAACATCATTTCCTGCCGACGAATGAGCTCAACCATCTTTGCGGACAGCCGGTCGCGCATTTGACGGTCATAGAACCGTTTCGCACGCACCTGGCTATCCAGTTGGGTTTGCACTTGGCGTTCACCAGGAGTTCCGTGATTCACCATTTGATCCATGAAATATTGTTTAGTGAGATGTGACGGCGACGTTACGCCAGAATTTCAAATGTCGCCCGGTCCGCTGCAATGTGGAACCAATCGGTCTCTTGAAGCGGACTACAGCGTTTCACGCTGACTTGTGGCCGCGAAGAACGCTTTTCAGTAGCCGTTTCGTTACCCCCACGAGCCAGTATCGTCCACGACAATAAGTAAACTGCTCTAATGAGGAGAATACGTCGTCACACAAAACGCGTCACGCCCAATGTCACCAGTCCATCCTGCTTGGTCCTCATTTCCGTTTCGTGATTTCAATGGCAGGGACCGTCTCATGGAAAGCCTTTGCCAAGGTCATGTTGTTGACGTTGCCGAAATTAACGTTACTGTTTGGTAACGTATTGAGTTCCGTTTACATTTCTAACGACCGGAGGCTTTCCTCATGATCAACACGAAAAAAGTCACAGGACGGCGGGAGATCCGATACGAATCGATCGACGACTATGTGGCTGACGCTGAACGCCTGGCCGGTCCGAACGTTCATACACTGGGAAACTGGTCGCCGGGCCAGATCCACGAGCATCTTGCCACGACCATGAATTCGTCGATCGATGGCTTCAGCAGCATGCTGCCCGCTCCCGTTCGTTGGCTCCTGACACTGCTCATGAAGCGAAAGTTCCTGACAAAGGGGCTTCCCGCAGGGTTCAAAGCACCGTCCAACTTCGTACCGGCAGCGACGTCAGTTGAAGACGGGCTGGCAGCGATGCGAGCTGCGGTTGCGCGGCAGAAAGAAGAATCCTCGCGAGCCCAGCATCCGGGGTTTGGCCGGCTTACTCATGACGAGTGGAATGATTTTCATCTGCGGCACGCGGAACTGCATATGAGTTTTTTGGACGATAGTGATTAGACAGGAGTTTTTCGTGCACCCCAGCGTATTCCGCTGCACCAACAGCGGCGGTGCGACCACGCCAATTCAATGACACTGACTTAAGGAGAATCACTTTGGCTGAGATTCAGGATCTCACGCTCGACATCACCCAGAGCCTGGAAATCAAGGCGGCCGTTGGCGACGCATGGTCTGCTCTGTTAGGCCGATTGACGAGCGAGAACTCAACCCCCGACAACAAGCCGATGCCGATGGTGCTGGAAGAGTGGCTGGGCGGACGCTGGCTGCGGGACCTTGGCAATGGGCACGGCCACCTGTGGGGATTCGTTCAGGTCATCAAGCCGCCGAACCTGATCGAGATTCAGGGCCCCATGTTCATGTCGTACGCCGTCGCCGGGCACCTGCAACTGCGTTTGTCGCAGATCTCGGGTGGCACGGA
>LWDU01000068.1_pt2 | contig 12831 bp, 10 predicted proteins | sample 727161 | NCBI WGS metagenome assembly LWDU01 (sample SAMN04566230, study PRJNA314399) | hydrothermal vent metagenome | isolation source: deep sea hydrothermal plume seawater | place: Mexico: Gulf of California, Guaymas Basin | collected 2004-07-11 | reverse complement strand
AATGAGAAGGTGATGGTTTCTGTCAGATCATCGGTATAGTCGTTAATTCGGTTACCCGCTGAAGTGAGGTTCACGGTGTCTCCTTGGGTCAAGGCACCCCAACTGCTACTGGCTGCATTATATTGCTGGTACCAAAAGGTGATACTGGCCAAGCCGCTATCGTCCGCTGCCCACAGGTAGAGGTTTCTGTCTTCGGTGGAGTGGTAGACCTCATAATCAAACAGGCCGACCAGTTCGGCAATGGGTGCAATGTTAGGGAATGGGTCAGCGCTGATGGCGCTGCCGATCCTAAGGATGCCCCAGTACTCGAGTGTCGGAATAGTGACAGTCAGGCTGCCATCAGTATTGGTTGTAATAGTCAGGGTGACCGGGTCATCGTCGGCTGAAGTGGCATAGCTGGCAACAAGTGCCCCAGTGAACATGGCGGGGGTGGGCAGAGTCAAATCAAAGTTGGTATGCGTGGTTACGGCGCTGCCGGAGGCATTAAAATCATGATTCAGCAAATGGTAAACATCGGATGAATCACCGCCTGAATCGGTATAGCGTAGCACTCTTACCTTTTCCGCTGAGCTGGAAACGGCCGGGATACCACTGGGCAGGGCGCCACTCACTCCGCTTTGAATCGCTGCCAGGGTGCTGCTTACTATTACTGGGTCATTGGCATTGGCTTTGGCTGTGTACATGTAAGACGCCCAGGTGTCCAGGGATATGACCTGGATACTGCCACTGCCGATGGTCTGGCTACCTACGGTATTAAAAAGGGTCTGATAGTCAAGGGCGCCGTTACCCCTGCTGCTGCTCTTATCGTTACCGAGTTCATCGTAGCGCAGCACGTTAGCGCCAATGATCAATAGCTTGCCACCCGCGCTGACGTATTCAATGAGTTGAGAAAATTGGTTGTCTGTTACCTGAATCGTTTCAGCGGCGATCACCAGGGCATAATCTGATACATCGGCCGCGCTGAAGGTGTCGGCCCTGGCCAGGTCATCAGCAGCGAAGGCTACATCGTAATTAATGTTCAGATCGGCCATAAGATAGCCCAGGCCCAGATACCAGTAGTGCTGGCCACCAATCATAGCGTCATTACCCGTGGCCAGGCCAACGTTGTGCTCGAGAGTAGCCTGCGGATAGAAAATCCCAACTTCGCTGGTGGGTTGCAGATCCAATTGATCCTGAAAGCGGTAAGCCAGTCTTGCAATCGGGGCTGTATCCGGATAGTCATCGCGCCAGTCGGCGACGCCATTATTGGCGATGTTTGATGCCAGGTAGACTGATTGTACGGCAGTACTGGTGTTTGGCGGCTGGTTCCAGGACTCGAAGCGTTTGTCAAAACTTTTGAGGCCAGCTCTGAATACCGGCTCCAGGGTATGGCCATCTTCGTAGTTCCAGGTAACACCTTGAAACCAGGTCTCGCCCAGATTACCTGAGCTCAGGTCGATTGAGTTCCAGCGGCCTGCAGGTGTATGAAAAAAGCCATAACGATTAAAATAGAATTCAATTTCCCTGCCCAGTTCCTGTTCAGCATAAGCGTTAACGGTCTGAATTAGCGTGTTCGTTATCTCTCTTTCACGATAATTATTAAAAGCACGCCAGAGCCGAAAATGCGCGCTCTCATTGGTTTTGGAAGCATAATAGCTACTGGTAGTGACACCCTTAGCTTCAAGGTACTGCCGGTAGTCGAAGCTGCTAGCGTCGATGGATTGGCCGAAGATCTCAGTTAGTTTGGTATCGGTGTAGCCTTTAGTAACGATTAACCAGGTATTAAAGGCGGTCAGGCTGTCTGCATCGAAAGAACCCATACCGCCGGGGGCACCATGGATATCATATTCAATTCCGTCAACGCCAGCATCGACATAGGCGCTTGCAGCAGCGATCGCCGCGGCCATAGCAAGACTGTTGGTAATGTTGATTTCAGTGGTAGTGGTGCCTTCGACGTTGACCCGTAAGGCTGCCTCCGGCGTGGTGCCACCGTCAAAATACGGCGTGATCTGGCCAAAATGCGTGTAGGCCAGGTATTTTTGACCTCTGCTGCGATACCAGGCGATGTCGGGGGCAATATCTAACGCTGTTCTGGAAGAATCGATCTCGCTGGTGGCATCCAGTCTGATGGTCGTTAACACCCCATTTTCAACTGCCTCATAGCCACGCCGATTGGACAGGCCTTGTGACTCAAAGCCTCTTAACAGGAGACCTTCGGGTTTCGGTGCGGCGGCATCAGACAATGGACCGTAGAACAACAGAAGTGCTGCTAGAACGGGGAACTGTATTTTCAATGAGCTGACCTCCTGATTAGTGGATCAGGCACTATCATAATTAGATCAAGGCTTATCCACGAGCCTGGCCTGAATTGACGGTTCCTGATTGACTCTTGCAGCCATTTACTTGCTATGATAGAACATTATATTCATAAAGTAAGCCATTGATGTCAATGGCTTAGGTTGCGGTTGAAACAGTTTATCTGACTGACTTGGCATTAACGCGCGACAAGGTTAGGGTTAACTTAAGATTCCTCTTCAACTTACTGCAAGGAGCGTTCTATGGCGGCCATGTTCTCATTCACTGAAGAGCAAGATGTCCTGATTGGTCCGGTCAGGACACCGAGAAATAGTGCCATCAGTGCAGGCGCTGGTAGTATCCATGATCAGGCCACCGCACAGAAGCTTGGTTTCAGAGGGGGTACCGTCGCCGGTTCTTTACACATGGAGCAGTTTTCGCCTTTGCTTATCGAAGCTTTAGGTGATGACTGGCTGTCAACTGGCAGTATGTAGTTGTATTTCAGGTACGCTACCACTGACGGGGAGCCCGTACAGGCAGCAGTTAATCGTCCAGGAGCAGCGCACAATCAGGTTGATATCTGGATGGATGATCCCGCTGGTAACCGAGTCTGCGATGGCACTGCCAGTGTCGGTGACATCGATAGGTCATCTGCAGTTCGTAAAAGAATTGCAGCGGTACCTGAACCGCAAGATCTTAGAATTCTTGCCAATGTTGAAGTCGGAAAAGCAGGCCCCTTGGTTGCGTCGAGCATAGAGCAGGCAGGTCTTGATGCCAGGCTCGCGGTCATCACGGAACCGCTGGAGGCATATACTGTCGCAGGGCTGTTTGGTCGCAGAATCATGACCCCGGCACTACAGGTGCAAGCCATGCGCCCTGGCGAGGCAGCGCTTCTACCTAGGGATGGTAGTTATGGTGTGGGTTTATTTGGTGCCATCGAACTACAGCAGGTGAATGGCCCAGCTTTTGTAGATTATTCTTACGAAACTTTCGCCAAAGTCCTTGCAGTCGGCGAAACACCGAAAACCGAATACTATTACTACGAGGCTACATTGCTTGACCCAAAAAGTGACCAGACAGTGATGACAATGCTGATGATGATTCGCTTTATGAAAGCGTCGTCTCCTCTATGGCATTAGGCTAAAGCCCTAAGGTGGAGTTGGCAGTGGCGGTCACTGATTGTGGCCTTTGCCTCCAATTTTGTTACCTAAGGGAATGAGCCTCTACCAGACCACGGAATTTGCCTTGGGATCGCTGGCACGGCCGGTCTATCGGCGCTGTAATTTTTTTATCTATGCAGTATGTTCTGATCAGACTGTGGGTTACAGTGGCTGAACGCGATTGGATTGCGTTGCTGAGTAAAATCAAGATAAGTAGGCCAGTTTAGACGAGATCAAGCCTCAATGACACGGGGCGTTTAAGCCTTATTGTCAGGCCAATGTTTAACGAATGTGAACGAGGTTAACGATGCTGGATTTAAGAATATCTGATGTCAATATTGTCGATGGTACCGGTAAACCCGGTTTCCATGGGGCAGTAGGGATTAGCGATGGTTTAATTTCCGAAGTTGGCAAGCAAGTCGGCAAGGCAAAAAGAGAAATCAAGGGCGCGGGGCGTTTGCTCACTCCCGGGTTTGTCGATATCCATACCCACTATGATGGCCAGGTCTGCTGGGACAAACAGCTTACGCCAAGCTGCTGGCATGGTGTCACCAGTATTGTCATGGGCAACTGCGGCGTGGGTTTTGCCCCGCTTCGTCCCGGTGATGAAGATAAACTGGTCGAATTGATGGAAAGTGTTGAGGATATCCCTGGTTCAGCCTTGCACCAGGGCCTGAGCTGGAACTGGGAATCCTATGCGGAATACCTCGATGCCATTGATACCCCTTATGTAATGGATATTGGCAGCCAAGTTCCTCATGTCGCTATGCGTCGCTATGTCATGGCAGACAGGTGTTACGACGATGCCACGGACCAGGACATTGAGCAGATGGCGAATTTGACCCGGGAAGCACTCAGAGCCGGTGGCCTGGGCTTTTCAACCAGCCGATTTTATGGCCATGTTGATAAAGCGGGTAATCTTGTTCCGGGTAACCATGCAGCTGCCAAGGAAATGCTGGCGTTGGGTAATGCCTTTAAAGGCCTGGGTCACGGCACTATAGAGATCATCTCGGATTACCTGGAAAATGACGATGAATTAGAATGGATCGAGCAGATTATGCGTGATACGGGGCGAACCGTTACCACGCTGGCATCCCCGCGTGCAGTGAAGATCTGGGAAAGAGCATCGCAACTCGAACAGCAGGGGCTTGATTTACGGCCACAGATCGGCGCTCGGCCTGCATCTATCCTGATGAGCCTGGAAGGGACGATCAATCCTCTGGCGATTTATCCCAGCTATAAAGCCATTCGCAGCTTACCCATTGAAGAGCAGGTCAAGTTGTTAAGGGATCCTTCTTTTCGAGCAAAACTAAAGGCGGATACGCCCCGGCATCATCGCAACAAGGATGCCAGAAGGTTCACCACCAGCTTTGCCGAGATGTATCCGCTGGATGAGGCTATGACGTATGAACCCACTCAAGCAGATTCTATACAAGGGCTGGCCGATACCTCGCAGCGGCATCATCTTGACGTACTGATGGATGTACTGGCGGACCGGCAACCGATTCTGTTCTTCTTTGGTGGTTATCCAGGAGACTTGAATCAGCAGTTTTCGCTCCTGAATCATGAACGCAGTGTTTTTGGTCTGTCCGATGGTGGCGCTCATTGTGGCGTGCTGTGCGATGCCAGTGTGCCAACTTACATGCTGAGCTACCTGACCCGTGATCGAACGCGGGGAGATACCATGCCCTTGGAGTTTATTGTTAACCAGATGACCCAGAGCACTGCCTCGGTTTATGGTTTACACGATAGGGGGGTTATCACTGAAGGCTACCAGGCTGATCTGAACCTGATTGATTATGATGAGCTGGCACTCGAAGCCCCGGAAATGGTTTTTGATCTGCCGAGTAATGGTAAGAGACTGATTCAGCGAGCCAGGGGTTACGCAGCTACAATCAGTCATGGCAAGGTGACTTTTGAAGATGGTGAGCCGACAGGGCAGATGCCCGGTCGATTGGTCCGTGGGGGTCGGTTATGAAACCGGTCTGTCTGGTCATTGGTGCCGGTGCCGGTATTGGTGGCAATGTCGCCCGGCGGTTCAGTGCTGAAGGTTATCATGCCTGCCTGGTCCGGCGCAGCGATCAGCAGGGCCTGGATAACCTGGTTGCGGGCATTCAGGCAGACGGGGGGTTGGCCTCCGGCTTTCTGCTAAATGCAGTTGAAGAAAATGCCATAGAAGAAAGGGTCCTGGAAATTGAGGCCAATACAGGCCCGATTGAAGTTGCAATCTATAATCTGGGTGCGCAGATTGGTGACAGGTCATTACAGAACACTGGTTACAAAGCCTTTGAAATGGGCTGGAGGCTGGCTACGTTCGGTCTGTTCAGGCTCGCATCCGTGCTTTGCCCGTTGATGCAGGCGCGCGGTAAGGGCACCATTATTGTTACTTCAGCTACAGCAGCGGTCCGTGGTAACAGTGGCCAGCATTCGCATGCTTCTGCAATGGCTGGACGACGCATGTTATGCCAGTCTCTCAACGCTGAATTTTCTGCCAAAGGTATTCACATTGCTCATATTGTTATTGATGGCGCTGTTGATGCGCCGGATACGCTGGGTAAAATGCTGGGCCCTGAGCGGTTTCAGGAACTTAGAAATAGCCGCGGCCTGGAGCACGATGGTCTGATGCTGCCGGCCAGGATAGCGGATACCTATTACCATATCGCCCAGCAACACCGGTCTGCCTGGACTTTTGAGCTGGATATGCGTGCTTTCAGTGATCGTGCCTGGTGGAATCATTAGCAATTCCAGTCAGCGCCTGTTGCAATTGAACCCTCGATTACAAGTGGTCTTTATGCCGAACCCACTCTATAAGTATCGTGATCGCAGATGGTCAATGAAATAGTGTGCCTGAAGGGCTTCTCCAGTGGCTTCTCGCATCAATTCATCTGTGCTCAGAAGGCAGCCTTTCTGCCAGATATTAACGGCCAGCCAGTTAAAGATCGGTTCCAGTTCCAATCGACCGACAAGATCGGCAGCATGGGGTATCGCTTGAACCACCGCATGATGTAACTGGGCGGCGTTCATGGCACCCAGGGTATAGGATGGGAAATAGCCGATAGCACCGGATGGCCAGTGGATATCCTGCATTGGACCATCCTGGTAATTTCCTCGGGTATCTAATCCCAGGTATTTGAGCATGGCCTCATCCCAGCGTTCCGGAATATCGGCTACCGTGGTTCTGCCGAGAATAACATCTCTTTCGATCTCATATCTGAGAATGACATGAAGGGGGTAGGTAACCTCATCTGCATTAACCCGAATGAGACTCGGTTGTACCTGGGTGTAGGTGCTATGCAGATTTTCGGCGTTAAAAGCAGGGTCGGTACCGAGATGTTTGCTTACCATGGGTTGAATGGCATCGACAAAGGCCTTGGAGCGAGCCATCTGCATCTCAAAGAACAAACTCTGACTTTCATGAATGGACATGCCCATGGAATGGCCAACCGGTTTGAAGCGCCAGTCTCGATTCAAACCTGTTTCGTATCGCGAATGACCTGTTTCATGAATGGTCGCCATGATGCTTTCCAGCACATTGTTCTCGTCAATGCGTGATGTGATGCGGCTGTCATCACTGACACCACCGGAGAACGGGTGAAGGGTTTCATCGAGCCGTCCTGCTTCAAAGTCAAAACCCAGTACGCTCATGATGTCTCTGGAAAGTGCAAGCTGGGTTAACCTGGGTACTGGCTGTGATGGCAGCAGCGGAGCCGACAAGCGCTGCTGTCGTGCCATTATGCGGTTCTGCAGGTCTGGCAGGACCGTTTTCAGTTGGTTGAAAAATGTATCAACTTTAGCCAGACGGGTGCCCGGGTCAAACAGGTCCAGCAGCGCATCATAATCATTCTGGTAGCCCTGTTCATCTGCAAGCGCCGTATTCAGTGCCTGGGCTTTTTCTCTACTGAGGTCAAAAACCTTCTCCAGCAACGGTTGGAAATCAAGCCAGTTATTACTACTGCGATAACTTCTCCAGGCGTGCTGGCATTCGTTTGTGGCCATGACTTCGGCCTCTATCAGCTCTCCTGGAACTGCCACAGCCGTTTTCCAGGCCCGCGTCATCTCGCGGAGGTTCCCCTGTTGCCAGGTTTCAAGGCTCAGCTTATCGTCTTCTGCTGCATCAAAAAGATCGCTGAGTGAGTCCTGCTGTAGTATTTCGGTTGCTATGACAGATAGCTCAGCCATAGCTCGTCCTCGGGCGTCGTTGCCTTTGGGCGGCATCATGACCTGCTGGTCCCAGCCGAGCATGGCGCTGGCATGGTCTAGTTGGGCCAGACGATAAAATGTTTTCTCAAGTTGTTGGTAGCTCATCGCGGGATATCTTTTGCTCTAGGGTGACTGAGGGCTTCAGTATCAGGTGACTGCTGTTGTGTTGCAATAGCCCAGGTCGGGGTCACGCCAGATCAGGTAAGACCCAATCGGCCCGCTGATGATTCAGCATTGGTTTGGGTTTAGAATGGGCGACTGGTCCAGCACACCCACACCACAAAGGAAAACATGATGCGAACACTTATCCTGCTGATGCTTCTTGGTAGTCTGGCTGTGAATGCCAGCCAGGTTCCGACTGCGGTTGATGAATTGCTAGATGGCTTTCATCAGGCAGCAGCTGAAAGTAATTTTGATGATTATTTTGGTAGATTTGCCGATAACGCTTATTTTCTGGGAACAGATGCTGGTGAAAGATGGTCAGTTACTGAATTCAAGGCATATGCCAGGGCGGCTTTCATGGAGAGAAGAGGCTGGAAGTATGATGTGGTTCAGCGAAATATTGAGACCAGAGCGAACCTGCAACTATTCTGGTTCGATGAAATCCTGTTTAACCAGAAACTTGGACGATGCCGGGGCACGGGTGTTATTGTCAGGGAGGAGGGTGAATGGAAGATAGCGCACTACAGTCTCAGCATGCTGATCCCGAATGAAATAGCCGCTGCTGTTGCCATCCAGACTAAGAAGGTGGACGCAGGTTCTGAACGGGATCGCAAGCTCAAGTGAGTCTCGCCGACTGTAACTCTGACGTGCTGCTTTCTTAACCACGCAGTCTATTGGCTATGGGAAGAAGTCAGCGTGATTGGAACGCTGCGCCGCAAAGGCTGGCCATGAGCAGGTTTATTAGATTGCCATACAGCAATATCCATATCAGATGTAAGACAACATGCAAGGGAGTCAATAGTGTTTAATTTTAACGGAAAGGCTGTACTGATAACCGGTGCCAGCTATGGGCTGGGAGAACAATTCGCCTATGCTTTCGCCGAGGCCGGCGCGGATCTTATTGTTACCGCCCGAAGTGGCGATTTACTTGAATCGGTCGCTGAGACCTGCAGGGAGAAGGGCGCCAAGGTTTCGGTTGTTATGGGAGATGTGGCTAAGGAAGAAGATGTAAAGCGTGTGGTTGCCACGGGGATACAGGAACATGGGAAAATCGACGTTCTGATCAATAATGCCGGCATTGCAGATATGCGTGGTGTTGCAGCCGAGCAGTTTGATGCGGAAACCTTCAATAATATATTGTCAGTTGATCTGGTAGGCGCTTTTTACTATGCCAGAGAGTGTGGCCGGCACATGCTTGAAAACAGGTCTGGTGCGATAGTCAACATCTGCTCAATAATGGGCAGCGGCGGTAATGAAAATAACATCATTGGTTATACCGCTGCCAAGGGAGGCTTGCGCAATATGACGCTGCAGATGGGTTGCGAGTGGGCGGACCGTGGCGTTAGAGTGAATGCTGTGTCCCCCGGATTCATCGTCACTGAAATGACCCGGCCAGCACTGGAAGCCATGGGTATCGATAAATGGATCGCCAGCCGAACGCCCATGCGCAGAGTCGGTGAAGCCCAGGAAGTAACCAATGCAGTCATGTTTCTGGCCTCGGATCTGGCCAGTTATATAACCGGTGTTGATCTTCTCGTGGATGGTGGAACCAATGCCAGTAATGGCACCTTCCAGATTCCGCCTATCCATCATGAGTGGAATAAAGATACTCCCATGGTGCCAACGACTTACCAGCCGGTTCAACCCAGGCCAGACTGGTACCAGGGCTTGTCAGACGGCGTTCCAGGCGTGCATTTCCCTGTTCCGGAATAGATTTAACTGCTGCAGTGGTGGGACAAGCTATGCGGTAGTAGGAAGTAACCTGAGTTAAGTAGACTAAACGGCCTGGGGAGGTTGTGGGCTGGGCATCACTGGCATTGCCATGTAAGGGCTAAATTGACTGAACCGGTTTAACCGGGAATAGGTTAACAGGTAAATGGTTAGAATAATTGCACTGCTGTTAGCAGTGCTGGGACACAATGCGATGGCTACGGAAAACCCGCTACTCAGCAAGAGCTTCAATATCGCTTATCAACCTGTCCAGGGAGATGATCCGACACGGGCTTTGCTGGATGTTTACCGACCGGCAGATGCAGTAGACGCGCCAGTTCTTCTGTTCTGGCATGGGGGTGCGCTCATGCGGGGCGATAAGCAGTTAGTGACCGGGCTTGCCCGGGCGCTGGCTGAGCAGGGTATTGTTGTGGTCGCTGCGAATCATCGTTTATCACCGGCAGTGCAGCATCCAGTCCACCTGCAGGATGCTGCGGCTGCTGTTAGCTGGGTTAAAAACCACATCGCGGACTATGGCGGTAATCCGCAACTGATCTTCCTTGGCGGGCATTCTGCAGGGGCTTATTTGTCGGTGCAGTTAGCTCTTGATCCCCGCTACCTGGCAGCACATGGCTTGGTGCTGCCTGATATTTCTGGTGTTGCCGCCATCAGCCCGTTTCTTTATGTGGAGGAGGTTGCACCGGTACGACCCAAGGTTGTCTGGGGTAAGGACCCATCTGGCTGGCTGGAACCATCTGTGAGCGGGTATATCAGCAGGGATAAGCCATCTATGCGATTGATATACGCCGACGGGGATGACGACTGGCGACGACAGCAGAACGAACGATTAGCAGCCGCGCTGGTGGCTGTTGACGTCGATGCGCAGGCGGTAATGGTGCAACACAGGTCGCACACCACAATTGTGACAAGCGCTGATCAGGCTGAAGACCCGGTTGTGAAAATGATTTATCAATTCGTTTCAGTTGGACGTTAGATGCACTTGATCATAGGTAGCGGGTGATCCTTTGGGAGTCGTCAACATGAGCAGCAAGCGAGTGCTTGTGGCCCTGAATTTTCGATACGATGAGACGCATCGGTTATCGACGTGTTTCCTAATGGTTGCCGGCACCGGTTTAGCAGGGGCTCTTTCACATCGCAGGCAAAACTATGATTAAATCCTTTTTGAATAATGAATCTGCAAGGGTCGGTCTCTATGGATGACGGGTTAACCAGCGAGATTGACCATATATTGAGTACTGCAAGGTCAGTGCGTCGTAAATTGGATTTTGAAACACCGGTTTCGAAGCAGGATATCGAGGCCTGTATCGATGTCGCAGTTCAGGCGCCAACCGGCCTGGCAGGAGAGAACTGGCGATTCGTGGTCATTACCGACGCGGAGCTGAAGTCGAAAATAGCGGATATTTACCGGGATGTGCTGTTGCAGATCAGTCAGTCCAGGAATGTTACCTTAAAATCCAGTCATCATGCGTTAATGGCACGTCTTCACGAGATCCCCTGCATGATCATGGTTTTCTCCATTGGTGAACCCGGTATTGAAGCGCCTGGGCAACTGGCGTTTTACGGCTCAATCCTGCCGGCTGCATGGTCGCTTATGCTGGCCATGAGGGCCAGAGGTATAGGAACTACCTGGACCAGTTTGTTATCCTCCAGGTCAGACGAGATCAATGAACTGCTGGGTATTCCCAGCGGTGTTACCCAGACTGTGATGCTGCCGGCGGCTTATACAAAAGGAGCGAACCTGAAAAAAGCCAAGCGCCAGCCAGCTCGAGAGGTGACCTATTGGAACGGCTGGCTGCAGAAAGACTGATGCTGAAGGCGCGCCCATATTGCCCGGCGATTACGAGGCGAGGCTACCAGGCCACTATTGCGGTTTTTTGCTTGTTCAGTCACTTGCAAAGCTGACTGCAAACACCAGAAAGAGGTTTATATGAACGAAATACCAAGTTCTATTACAGAAGTAACAGCCGCCTGGCTCGGCCATGTGCTGAAGGCGGATATAGCCAGTATTGTACCTACACAGATTGGCCAGGGCGTGGGTCTGATGGGTGATATTTATCAGGTTAGCATCGTGTATGCAGGATCTGGAGGAGCAGGGCCTGAAAACCCAGAAAGCCCAGAAAGTGTAGTAGTCAAACTACCTTCTTGCTTCGAAGAAAATCGCCAGCAGGGCGTGACCCTGGGCATGTTTGAGGCCGAGATTCGTTTTTACAACGAACTGGCTCCAAGCGCGAGCGCAGGTTTGCCAGAGATCTACTTCACGCGGATTATTCCTGGTACGGCTGACTTCGTTATTGTTATGGAGGACCTTACTCATCTTACCCTGGTTAGCCAAAGTGCCGGCATGTCCTTTAAACAGGCGCTCGCTGCGGTCAAAGTGCTGGCGGGGATCCACTCGGTTTGGTGGAACCAGGCCAGGGTGCCTGAACTGGAATGGATTTCCTCGATGATCGGACCAAGAATCGAGTATGTAGACCAGTTGCTTGAGCAAATCTGCCCCGTGTTTGAAGCCGGGTTTGGCCAGTATTTACCTGCCGGCGGTATGGACCTGTACCAGCAGTTTGCCGGCAACTACCTGAGAATTAATACTGAACTGGCGCAGCGCAGCCCCTGGACAATAGCGCATCAGGACTATCGAGTAGAAAACCTGTTGTTTGGTGAAGAAACGGGGCAGGTCGTGGTTATTGACTGGCAGGGCATTGGTCGCGGTCCGGGTGTTTATGATTTAGCCTATTTGCTCGGAGGGTCCATGGAAATCAGCTTGCGCCGAGCCCACGAAAATGAATTGGTCAATGCCTACCATGCGCAGTTAGTTGAAAGCGGTGTAACTGATTATTCCTTCACTCAAGCCTGGGACGATTACTGTTTTGCTCACCTGCAGGGTGGTCTAGCTACTTCTATGGTGACGGGTGGTACGATGGATCTGAGTAATCAGCGCGGCCTGGAACTGGTGGCGACCATGGCAGAACGTCATGTCACTGCCGCGCTGGATCATGATGGCCTATCCAGGCTGTCGCAGTTGAGCTGATTTGCTCGTTTGTCTCCGACCGCTTAGGGCAGTTTTATGAAAATTCAAGCCTGCCTGGGTTGCCGCTAGTACACGAAAATGCTATTCATTGATCTAAAAATAGGATCATAATTTACTCGTAACCTACTACTTATTTACAATTTAATTCTGTAAATAGCGGTGTCAGCAGATTTTTTTTCAGCACTGCCACATTTGACATCGTGCTTGATTTTTAATATCAATCTTACTGAATACATTACTTTCAGCGAGGGCTTTATGGCACCGATTCCAAAAGGCGGC
>LWDU01036736.1_pt1 | contig 12832 bp, 10 predicted proteins | sample 727161 | NCBI WGS metagenome assembly LWDU01 (sample SAMN04566230, study PRJNA314399) | hydrothermal vent metagenome | isolation source: deep sea hydrothermal plume seawater | place: Mexico: Gulf of California, Guaymas Basin | collected 2004-07-11 | reverse complement strand
TTGTCCGGTTTGTCCATCGCGGAGTATTTCCGTGATGAGAAAAATCAGGATGTTCTCCTGTTTGTCGACAATATTTTCCGATTCTCCCAAGCGGGATCAGAGGTTTCTGCCCTGTTGGGACGAACTCCGAGTGCCGTTGGATATCAGCCGACTCTCGCCGCCGAAATGGGTGATCTTCAAGAGAGAATCACTTCAACCAATAAAGGGTCCATTACCTCTTTCCAGGCAGTTTACGTTCCGGCAGATGACTTGACGGATCCAGCCCCCGCCACCACTTTCGCCCATTTGGATGCTACGATTGTATTGGAGCGGTCCATTGCGGAACTGGGTATTTATCCTGCAGTGGATCCATTGGCCTCGAGTTCAAGAGCGTTGACTCCTGAGATTGTGGGTGAAGAGCATTACCAGACCGCTCGGGGAGTTCAGAAACTGCTTCAGCGTTATAAGGATCTTCAGGATATCATCGCAATCCTTGGTATGGATGAACTATCCGATGAGGATAAATTAACGGTTTACCGTGCTCGAAAGATTCAGAAGTTTCTGAGTCAGCCTTTTACTGTTGCTGAAGTTTTCACGGGAGTTTCAGGAAAGCAGGTCGGAGTTGAAGATACGGTTCAGGGATTCAAGGAAATCCTTGAAGGCAAACACGATGGTGTCCGAGAAGGAAACTTCTACATGAAAGGTGGCATCGGAGAGATCCATGATTAAGGATTAATATGGCCAACACCTTGAAACTTGAAATTGTGACTCCGGAATGTACCAGTTTTTCCGAGGAAGTGGACTTTGTAACCCTACCCGGGTCAGAAGGGGAAATGGGGGTGTTTCCCAATCATATTCCATTAATGACGCAGATTCAAGCAGGCGAGGTTTCTGTCAGGAAAGGTCCTGAAGAATTCTTTCTTGCTGTTGGGGAAGGCTTTGTGGAGATTACGGGAAATCGGGTGGCCATTCTGACCGATATGGCGGTCAAAGAGGAAAACATTGATGAAGCTCAGGCTGAAGAGGCTCGGAAGCGTGCTGAGGAAAGACTTCAATCCAAGCAGTTGTCTGATGAAGAAATCGCCAATGTAAATGCGGCTTTGATGCACTCTCTGGCACAGTTGAAGGTGATACGACGCCGGAGAGGCCTTTAACGAATTTCTTTAAAAATCTTTTTAAGTCAGCGGCCATCAGGCCGCTTTTTTTTCGGCTACGATAAAGGCATTGAACATCAAGTAGCGTACTAGGGTCAGGTTCAACAGCCAATTAATCGGTGCGGATACATACCTATCTGTGCAGGAAACCGAGCGAATGTGGCAACCATAGCGAGATAGGAAGAATTCCATTTCCAAGGCGTTTGTTGCGACGATGGCGTCATCATCCGGCGAAAAAGGCTCCTTGATAATCGGTGTCATTCGATCAAATCGGACGTTCTTCGGCTCATCGCGAATACCCCGTTTCTTCTTCATGAGGCGCCGGGCATTCATGACCTTATTGAGCACGCCTCTCATTCTTGGGTGGTAATCCCGGAAGCCGATCACTCGGTGGAAATTTGGACTGGAAAGGATGATTTTTCCTCCGGGTTTCACCACCCGAATCATTTCCTTAATGAAGTCTTCAGGTTGCTCAACATGTTCCAAGACGTTCAACGCACCCGCTGAATCGAATTCGTCTTCCTCAAAGGGCAGTATCTTTCCATCGTAAAGAGAGCAGGTGTCGGAGATTTTTTTGGCACGCTCAATATTCGGTTGCGATACATCCACCCCAAAAGCATGAATCGACTTTTCCTTGAGCCTCCTGATGACTTGGCCGGTTCCGCAACCCACATCCAGCGCTTTACCGGATTCGGTTGCCGGTATCAAGTTGTCCGCATATTTTGCATAGAAGCTCTCGTCCCAATTGTCCAGAAACTCGGCGTAGGACTCGTTGTGAAGATAGGTTTCCTGATGCCCCATTCTGTAGTTGGCTACTCGGTTTTCCGGTGATCTTTTCCGAGGTAGACTACCGTGAGGATTCCGAAAATCACGGAAACCAATGAAATCGGCAAGCCGTAACTCTGTGGCTTGTATTCAAAGACAACCGTATGAGTTCCGGCACCAACCTCAACGCCCTTCATCAAGTAATTGCACCGCAGAAGAGTTTGTTCATTTCCATCAACCTGGACCTTCCAGTCTGAGCTGTATTTGTCATTGAGAAGCAATACGGATGGCGAGGATGACGAGGTTTCGACTTCCACCCTTTTCGGGCGGTAGTTTGTGATGACAGCTGATCCCCCATTAATTTCTTCGTCCTCCTTATTGATGGATGTGACGTTTTGAGGCAGATCAATTGTTTCATTGACTACCAGAGTGTTGAGAGGGTCAAAAGAGGGGGCCGATAATTTTTTAAGCGTAGCTTCATTCTCGGTTTCAACGATCCATTCATTGAACAATCGAGTCCTGGGAAGAGCTCCATCGAACTCAAACAAAGCGAATTGACCATTGGTTTCGATCAGGGTGTCGTAACTACCGTCTGTTTTTTTCTGGAAGTTGAAAGGTGAGTGAACCTTGAATCTTTTGGCGGTCGGGTCCAATTGATTATTCAGGGTATCCAATAGACCTCGCACCCCAAGGATATATCGGGTTGAAGTCAGTTGCCAGAATTTGCCTCGTAGGTGGTATTGTTTGGGATCATCCGGTGAAAACGCACTGGCAAACGCCAGATCGAGTGAATGCCACCTCGGCATCTGTGTATAGTCTGAGGAGCTGATGTTATAGTATTGAAACAAGTGCTGGAGCCATTCTGAACGATACAGAATATACAGGTTCGGTTCCTGTTTAAGGGCTGTGACCCGCCGTTCATAAGGCTTGTCGCGAAGTATCTCAACGACGGAGTTGGAAGCATATTTCTGTCGATAATTGTAAGAAAGAATCCAGTGGGTGTCCGCTCGAACCAAATCGCAGACCAGAATCAGAGCCAGCAGTCCGACGGCCCATCGGTATCTGTTTCCAGAAAAGAAGCCGCTGAGGATTGCGGTGAGGCCTCCCAGAGAAAGTAGAAAAAACAACAGGTACCAGCCGATCTCAACGATGCTGAACATACGAATACTTTGCACAAATTCATTGGAGAATCCGGCAGTTTCGGAGAAACCGTTTTGCTTTAAATGCCTCAGCAATTCGTTGTTTGAAGACCCGTACAACAACCAGCAGACTAGACTGGCAATCCAAACGATACAGCAGCCAATCGTCCACTTCTTATCGAATGGCGTGATTCTTTCCTTCCACCAGTGTTGAAGATGCTTCTTAAGGGGTAGATCCGAATCGCTAAGTTTAATAATATAGGATTTCCAGATTCCAAAGAGGCCGTAACCAAAAAGTATGATCACGCATAGGTGAAACGGATGCATGAATTTGATCGGGTTTCGCATCGTAGAGAAAAACGGCAACTGGTATAAGACCTTGTAGAACGGGGCGTGGCGTCCAAAGGCAAGGAATAAGGCTACAAGGGCCATTCCACTCCAGAATTGGATGTTGCGCTTCTGTCGGCCCGAAAAGGGAGATCCCTCACTCGTTCTCAAAGACTGGCATAGTGCCCAGAAGGCCAATAGGACAACCAGGATGCCCGCGTATTCTCCAGAGCCGGAATGGCGTGGTAAACCCTGCCCGGTCAATTCGTATGCGGGAGAACGGCCGACTTTTCCCCAGTAGTTCCCCCCATTTTCGGCATCCATGCGATAGCCGAACAATCCGGGAATCAAAACTCTCAATGTTTCAATTTTTGGAAGGCTCCATTGAGTTGCCGGGTCCCATTGTTCCTCTTTAGTCTTTTGATCCTGCTCCATCCCCTGGACTCCCTGAACCTGTGTTTTCACCAAGGTGATGAGGGTATGAGAAGAGGTGATCGCCGACATCGCAACGACAATAATCGCTGTTTTTGCAAATCGACCCCAACGGGGGCCAGAAGACTTTTCGGCCGAATTGAAAGCACTGAAGACCATATAGGCTCCGATGAACAGACTGTAGATGGCTCCGACGTCGTATCCTTCCATGATAGCCAGTCCCAGGGAAACCCCGGCGAGCATCATTTTCAATATCGGATAACGTCCCCTGCTGCTTTCCAAAAAAGCAATGGTCATCATGACACTGCCCAGGCTTAGAGCCCGGGACCCGAGCCCCCAACAGGCATTGGAAAAGGTATTCATGTTCAGGGCTGCGGCAAGAGCCCCCAGTAGGCAAACCATGGGAGGGAATCCGAGTTGCCTGAAAAGAAACCAGCATCCGATTCCCAGAAGAAAAAGTGAGTAAGGTGCATAGAGTTTGGAATACCAGACCGGTCCCATCAACACACTCAAGCCGGTGGAAAGAGTCGGGGAGGCAGACGGTTGGGGAAATCCAATCCAGTTGAGATCCTGCCAGAAACCGGAAAATGATTCCACCGCGGCTCCGGCATCTGAGTGTATCACACCCAGAGGAGCATCGTTCGAAAAGAGCACCTGAGCCGGATCCAGGATCTGGTGGAACACAACCAGTTGTAATAAAGCCAAACCCGACAGAGCCCCATAGAAGCTTCTCCGATAACGGTTGGAATGGTTACCCGAATTTGATTGATCGGTCATAAATCTAAATACCAGACAAAAGACCCCTGTATCCCTCACGGATTAAATGGGAGTCCTTGGCAGACGATAATGAAATCCGGACTTGAGTCCAGTGGCAAATTTCGAGATCTGCCCACAGGTGGTTCAACTTCAGTGGTTCAACCACGATTCCGATGGGTTTCGGAAGGAGGCTGTTGATTTGTTGAATGTTTCGGGATGTTGTTCCTCAGCACTCGACCAATTCTCCCGGAGAGGGTTGCAGAATTCTGGTTTTTGGAAAGCGAATCTTGATTTGTTCGTTGATCCATTCTCTTGCGTCTTGTTCCCCATGGGTAAGGATAACGGTCTGCGGTGCAACTTGACCGACAAAGTCCAGAAGTTCGTCCCGGTTTGCATGGGCTGACAGGTCGAAAGACTCCACCTCACATTTTCTAATCAGGTCAGGGCAAATCCGGCTGAATGAAAACGACTTTCCATTTTCGGATGATTTGAACCTGCCTCCCGGTGTATCGGGCGCGGTATAACCGACAAAAAAAACGGAAGCTTTTGGGTTTTCGGCCAACCTGACAATCAAGTCATGAGAAAAGGTGTTTTCCACCATCATGCCGGATGTCATGACATAGATTCTGCTTTTTCTAATGCGCATTTCATTCAATTGGTTTCGACCGAGAACGACCAAGTTCAAGGCGGAACTTAATTGAAGATCCGGATGTCTTCTGTGGGTCCTGGGAGCCTCCATGTCGTAGATATCAGTAAAAACCTTGCCCAGACCTCCGATATAAATGGGCTGTTCTTTGATTTCTCCAGCCTGAATCATTTCTGAGAGCAAAGTCAGGACTTCCTGGGTTCGCCCCAGTCCGAATGATGGAATGAGCAATGTTCCTTTGACATTTCCAACTTCAACAATCGCTTTTTTCAAACGTTTCACTTCCAGACCTCTGGTAAACCCTTCCGGAATGACCTGGGCACCCCGGGTGGTTTCCAAAATGAGAACATCTGCTTTTACTTGCCCAAATCGAGCGCCTTTCAAAAGGATTTGATCCTGAAAACAGACATCACTAGAATAAAAAACCGATTCGTTCTCAGAACTGGCTAGAATTCCAGCCGAACCCAGCGTATGTCCCGCATCAAAGAATTCCAGCCGGGAATCAACCGGATTGCTCCCATTTTTAGATGCAGTGACCCAGGATTCCGGACTGTTATACTTCCTGCCTTTGAATAAATGGGCGATTTCTTCCACTTCCCGGTGAGTGTATAATGGATAATCCAGTATGCCTTCGTCTTCGCGCCTTCTCCCCATCACGTTAACTGAATTATGCAGAACCCTTTCAATCAGAAAGTAACTCGGTTGGGTCATATACACATCGGTTTTTGAAAAATGCCGGACGGCAAGCGGCAGGGATCCGATGTGATCCTGGTGACAGTGACTCAATGCGATGGCATCCAATTCCCTGTTTTCTACTAAATTGAATCGAGGCAGACTGCTTCTACCCTCCTGGGTCGGATCGGTCCCGGCATCCAGAAGAATTCGACCTCTCTCGAACTCAATATGCCAGGCACTGGCTCCGATTCCATCACGGGGATTTAAATTCCTGATTTTCACTGGAGGCTTTGTCTCTTTATTTCATCATTCCCGTCCAGAGTTTTTTCCTGAATTTAATTTGAACAGATGTGCATCACTCAGGTCGAATCATTATAGTTGGTTTCTAGTGTTGTTAGAATTCAGGAAAATACCGATTTCCCGGATTCTTCTGAGTCTTGTTACTTCGGTTTTATTATAAGTGTTTATTCTCATTGGTTTGGGTTCAAACAAGCGGGTGTCCTTACGGACGTCCGCTTTTTTTATGGAAAATATGTGGGTCAATGTGCTTGTAGCTCTTAATCACGCAAAGAAACGCTCGTATCTGTCATGATTTCCTATCCAGAACCATGTTACGGTATTGCCGTCAAGAACTCCAACTGCTCGGTATCCCCGAGTAAATCTAACCGACCAAACATGTTCATTACGATTAATGCACTTAAATTGAAGCAAGGGATGGAGTGGGTTTTTCGGACCATAGGCCCTGAGCCTTTCCAGATGACGTTTTGATGTCTTTCCTAAGAGAAAAACACCATTCCCAAAATGATGAGAGTGTTGCTGAAATACATTTTTAAATCAGGATAATGCAAAACTGACGGAGAAATACTATGAATTACAGGCGAATTACGAGGTTTAGGCTTTTCTTGACAGAGGTTTGTCCACTGAGCAGGATGGATTGACCCGACCCATGAGAAGGGGTTTACAACAATGAATCGCGAAGAAATCACGGATCTTTATTTTATGGATGCCCGATCGAAACTGATCGATTTGGCCGCTTTTCTAGATCGATTGGACCGATATGAAGGTGCAGACGATTACCGAATGGCCGCTTTTCGAAAAACGGCCGCTGAATTGATGAGTCAGCAACCGGGAAGGGCGGCTCGAGTCCTTACGGCCTTCAGTGATCCAACTGAGGAGCCGATTGTGGCTGCGGGTGAAAAAGGTGCCTCAGGAGCCTGGTCCGGGGATAAGGATTAAGTTGGGCCCAATGGCTGGAAATAGAATTCATGCGTTATATTGAGCCTCATGCCCATATGGTCAGTCGCACGACTGATGATTATGTGTCCATTGTCACTGCTGGATGCCAAGCCGTTTGTGAACCCGCCTTCTGGGCTGGTTTTGACCGGAGTTCCTCCCGAGGATTCTACGACTATTTCCGCCAACTCACTCAATATGAACCACAAAGGGCGGCCAAATTCGGGTTGGCACATTATACTTGGCTTTGCATCAATCCGAAGGAATCCGAAGATTTGGTCCTTGCAGATGAAGTGCTCTCCATCATTCCGGAGTTCATTGATTCCCCGAATGTCTTGGGAATCGGAGAGATCGGGCTCAACAAAAACAGTCGAAATGAACTGAAAGTTCTTGAGAAACACGTCAATTTGGCGGCAGAGAGAGATCAACTCATTCTGGTTCATACTCCCCATCTGGAGGACAAGCTGAAAGGAACTCGTCTGATTGTCGATTTGATTAAGAGTGATTCACGGATTGATCCCGGAAAAGTGATTATCGACCAGATTGCATTGGACGCTGGATTCTGGGCTGGGATTACCTTATATCCGGAATCCAAATGCACACCGCCCCGGGCCATCGACATCGTTGAAAATTTCGGACACGAGCAAATTTGGATGAATTCCGCCTGTGACTGGGGTGTCAGTATCCCGCTTGCCGTTCCCAAAACCGCATTGGAAATGCGACGACGCGGGCATACCGAAGAATTCATCGATCAGCTTCTTTACAGGAATCCGGCGAGATTTATGGGGCAATGCCCGAAGTTTAAACTCCCTCTGGAGTGATAAATCATTAGAAGAGGTTGCGGAATTACTTTGATTAACCCCGGACGCCCATCTCCACAATCTTCGGTTCTGGATTGACTGCATGAAATTACGCAACCACTTAAATCTGGCCTACTGTACCAATGTGCATCGTGGTGAATCCTGGCAGGAAACCTTTGCTTCCCTGAAAGATTNATCGGACTGCGTCTCAGTGCCCGGGCCGCTTCGGAACTGTGCGATTCAGGAACTCTTGATTTATTTCGAGGTTGGCTGAATCGGGAAAATTGCTATGTATTTACCATAAACGGGTTTCCCTATGGAAAATTCCATGGAGGACGGGTAAAGGAGCAGGTTTACCGACCGGATTGGGCCACCCCGGAGCGACTTGAGTATACGTTGAATTTGTTCCGTATTCTGGAATCACTGATTCCGGATGGAGGAGAGGGCAGTGTTTCCACGCTTCCCGGATCCTTCAAGGAATTCCTGGTCGATGAGAACTACTCTGCTGAAATCAGGAAAAACCTGGATCACTGTGCGACACGGATCATGGAGTTATGCGATCCCGAGCCTCTGGGTATGGTCGAAACCAGCACTGAAACCGTGGAGCTTATTCAGCGGATTCGAGAGGGATCGGATTGCCCGGAAGCCGTGACTCGTTGCCTGGGAGTGAATTACGATACCTGCCACTTGGCGGTTGAGTATGAGGAACCTGCGGAGGCCCTCGGACGATTTGCCCATCACGATATTCGGATCAGTAAGATCCATCTCAGTTCGGCGATGAAAGTCCGACCAACACCCGATGTCCTGGAGAGGCTGGAGTCCTTTTCTGAAGATACTTACCTGCATCAGGTAATCGCCAGGAAGAAAAATAATCCGCTGCTCACTCGATTCAGAGATCTTCCTCCGGCGTTGGAAGCGGCGCGCAGGAATTCCGGGGATCCGGATGAGGAGTGGCGTATCCATTTTCATATTCCATTGCATTACCCGTCCGACCAGATTCTAAGCAATGTACTGGCTGAAAACCCCGATTTATGTCATCACTTGGAAATGGAAACCTATACTTGGGAGGTGCTTCCGGATTCCATGAAAAGTCGTCATGTTGTTGAACAGCTCGTCGAGGAGTACCGTTGGATACTTCGAGAATTAAAATCCAGGAACCTCGCAGATTGAGCTATGGATCCCGGCCTGTCGAAAGTCGCATTCAAGAAACAGAGAATTCCGGGTGGTTTACCGGGATTGAAGCAGAAACTGCGGGCTTTTCTTGTCTTGGGCCGAATATCCAATCTTCCGACCGTCTGGTCCAATTGTCTTGCCGGATGGTTGATTGCCGGAGGGGGACTGACTGAGTTTTTCCTGACGCTCTGCGCCTCTGCTTCCTGTCTCTACATTGGTGGCATGTATATGAACGATGCCTGCGATGCTGAATTCGATCGGCAATTCCGAAAAGAGCGACCGATTCCATCAGGGGTTGTTTCTGTAAAACTGGTTTGGGGATTGACGGTGGTCTGGTTTGTCGCAGGACTGTCTCTTGCCGCCTTTTTGGGAAAACCCACTCTTTTAATGTCAATCATCTTGCTGGGGTTCATCGTTCTCTATGATCTCATTCATAAGTATGTCAAATTTTCACCATGGATCATGGCGGTCTGCCGAATGGTATTGTATCTAACCGCTGCAACGGCCGGGTCAGGTTGGGCTGGAGACCGGGGGGGGTTCTTAGGTCAATTGGTCTGGTGTTCCGTTGCCTTGGCGGTCTACATAATCGGTTTGAGCTATCTCGCCAGGCAGGAAAGCAGCCGTCGACCCGTGCTCGAGACATGGCCGTGCCTTCTTCTCGGAGGGCCGATTCTGCTCAGTGTCTTTTTTAACGGAGGTTCTTTCCGCATTACGGGATTGGTTTTTGCCGCGATCTGTGGTGTATGGATCGTCTGGTGTCTCCGAAACGTTTTTCGGAGATCCGCTCCTCAGGTGGGAAAGACGGTCGGGGGGCTGCTGGCCGGAATCGTTCTGGTGGACGCATTGGCCATTGCGCAGACTGATCTGCTGCTGAATGGCTTGTTGGCCGTTCTGTTTCTTTCCGCTTTATTATTGCAGAAAGTTATCCCGGCAACTTGAATGAAAAACTGAATTGATGATGTCCGAAAAAGAATCCTGGAAATTGTTGCGACGCAAGGTCAGGCAAGGAGTTGCCCGATGGCGTCTGCAAAACTGTCTGAGCATTCTGACTCGGTTGACGATCATCATCGCCATTGCAGCCGCTCTATTAAACCTTTCGGTTTATTACCTTTCCTTTGGTCTTTCTGCTTTGCCCTTTATTGGAGTGAGTGCTGTTTTCCTGGTGATTGGCGTGACCGCTTGGGGGTGGGGGACCAAACTGGATCGATCACGGCTCTTTCGCATCATGGACCATAAGGCGGGACTTCCGGATACCATTCGTTCTGCGATGGAACTGCGTCAACTCGTTAAAGGGGGGTGGCGTTATTGCCTGCTTCAGCAATCTGCTCAGCGGCTCAAAGTCATTGACTGGAAGAGTGTCTGGCCGGTTCAGATTCCGAGAGTATTCTGGTTGGCCTTCTTTTGTCTGATCGTTCTTTCAGCAGGTCTTAACTCGCGATATCAAGCTTATGCTGATGACATACTGATTGCGGGGGAGAGCACCAAAGCGGAGGAGAAGGTTGAGGATCTCAAGGCCATCTTCCAGGAATGGGAGAGCCGAATCAATCAAAGTGGTTCAGAGGAAATGAAAAACATGATGGAGGAATTGGCACCTATGAGAGAGAAACTGAAGGAAGGGGATCTTTCCGACAAGGAAATGATGCTCGAACTCAGTCGTATGGAAGACCGTCTGGAAGAAATGGCCGCTGAATTGAATGCCCAATCACTCGAATCGGCTGCTTCCGAATTGGCGGAAGCTTTTGAACCCGTCGAGGGATTAAGCGGTCTCGCTGCCGCATTGCGAAAAAAGGAGTTTGAAAAAGCGCTTGCTGAGGCTTTGGAAGCGGCACGGGAATTCGAAGATTCGGATTCCCCAAGGCTGGATGCCAAGAACCGGGACGCTGCCGCAGAACGGTTCTCCAAGTTGGAGGAAAAGTTTCAGCAGCAGCAGGACAAGGATATGGCCCAGGTAATGAAAGGCATGAAAGAAGGTGCCAAGAGCGGCTCTTCCGATCCGATGAGCAAGGCAATGGATCGAATGGGGCGCCGGTTGGCACAACAGTCGGCAGCGGATAAACAGCAACAGGGGTTGCAGAAAATGATGAAACAATTGGGCATGGCAAAAAGTCAGCTTGGAAAGGGAATGAATATCGGGCAGGGTTTGTCCATGCAGGCTCAGGCCGGAAGGCAGCCTTCGGATAAACCTGGGTCTCAAGCCGGTAGCGCCGATGGAGATAATCCTTTCGGGGATCCAACCCAACTTGGAAGCAACCGGGTCCTCGTTAAAGTGGAGGGAATGCTTGGCGAAGGCGATTCGGAGACCTTTACTCTGCGAGCTGAAGAAGGCCGGGCAGAGGGGAACTCCGGTATCAGTCAGGCTCAGTTTCGCCGGTATGAAAAGCAATCGCAACAGGCTATTGAAAATGAAAACCTGCCGTTTTCACACCGGCAGTCAATTAAGCGGTATTTCGAATCGATTCGACCGAACGAATAGAGGATGAAGGAATTAGAAAAAGAACAGGAAGACAAGAAAATCGTCTATGAATTTAACTCCAAACAGGAGACAGGAGGGGAACGTTCAGCTCTTTCTGTAGATCTTGAGGAGTTTCGACGGCAATTCCGAACTCTGAAGGCAGAAATTCAGAAACTGATTGTCGGGCAGGACGAAATTATCGAGCACACTCTGATGGCGATGATTGCAGGAGGACATGTCCTGCTTGAAGGTGTGCCGGGGTTGGGGAAAACCATGCTGGTTCGTTCTATCTCTCAGGCCCTGAGCCTGCAATTCAAACGTATTCAGTTTACCCCGGACCTGATGCCCGCAGACCTGATCGGAACCAACATCCTGATCGAAGATGCTTCCGGCCACTCCCGGTTTGAGTTCTCTCCCGGGCCGATTTTCTGTAATCTGCTGTTGGGAGATGAAATCAACCGGGCCACTCCAAAAACTCAAAGTGCGCTATTGGAAGCCATGCAGGAAAAGACGGTCACCGTTGCCGGCGAAACCAAATCTCTGGATCTACCGTTTTTTGTATTGGCGACTCAGAATCCTTTGGAAATGGAAGGGACCTATCCTCTTCCGGAAGCCCAGCTCGACCGGTTCTTCTTCAAGTTGATCGTGCCCTATCCCAGCGAGGACGAGTTTGAAAAAATTCTGGATCGAACCACGGAAAAAGAGACACCGGAAATCCAGAAAGTGTTCACTGGAGCAGATTTATTGAAAATGGGGCAACTGGCCAGGGAAATGCCGGTGGCACCCTCCATCAAAAGGCAGGCGGTCCGACTGGTATCAGCCACTCATCCTGAGTCTAAATATGCGGATCCCGATATTAAGCAATATGTTCGCTATGGGGCCAGTCCCCGGGCTGGGCAGGCTTGCATCCTTGCCGCCAAGATTCACGCCATTCTTCAAGGCCGGTTTCATGTGTCCGGTGAAGACATCATCGCCGTTGCTCTCCCGGTTTTACGACATCGAGTCATGTTGAATTTTGAAGCTCAGGCAGACGGATTGGATGCGGATTCTCTGCTCGATAAACTGATTCTCAAACAGCAGAAGGAGTGGCAGAAAGATTGAACTGGATTCTCTTTCTTCGGTTTTATCCGATTACCAATCGGCTTGTTGCTTCCGCATGATATCCACTGACGCAGATGAACTCTTCGACTCCAAACTACTCAAACGGTTGGAGTCATTGAGTTTGGCAACACGCCATCTCGTCAAAGGAAAACAGCGATCGGAGCGTCGCAGTCATCAATGGGGATCCAGTATTGAATTCG
>LWDU01037739.1_pt1 | contig 12838 bp, 12 predicted proteins | sample 727161 | NCBI WGS metagenome assembly LWDU01 (sample SAMN04566230, study PRJNA314399) | hydrothermal vent metagenome | isolation source: deep sea hydrothermal plume seawater | place: Mexico: Gulf of California, Guaymas Basin | collected 2004-07-11 | reverse complement strand
CAACCGCCAGCCGGGCCTGTAGGACACCACCGACGCCGCGCCGCGCGCGGGTCCGACGCAGACTTGGCCGGACCGTTGCTGGAGCGCGCCGGGAGGGCCAGGCACCTTGGGGCGTTCCCCTCCTCTGCCCCTCCATGCGCCTTTCGTTCCTCCCCCGCCTCGCGCTCGCCGCGCTGGCGCTCGCCCTCAGCGCGGACCTCGCCACCGCTCAGGCTCGGCTCGGCCCCGGCCTTCGCGCCACGCTGGACGCCCTCCGTCCCGCCGAGACCCTCACGGTCGTCGTGACGTTCGACCAGGACGGGCCGCTCTCCGCCGCCCAGACGCAACTGCTCTCCGGTCTCGGGATCACCAAGGGCATCACGTTCCAGACGCTGCCCATCGCGGGCGTCGTCGGCACGCGGTCCCAGATCGAGGCCATCGCGAACCTGGAGGGCGTGCGCTCCGTGTGGCCGAACCACCGCGTCTCCCTGCTCAACGCAGAGGCCACGGAGCTGACGGGCGTGAACGGCGTGCGCACCGATGCCCAGTTCCGCCGCTGGAACGGCGGGCTGCCCGTCTCCGGCCGCGGCGTCGGCGTCGTCGTGCACGATTCCGGTGTGGACGGCACCCACCCGGACCTCCAGCTCGGGCGCAACCTCGTCCAGAACGTGCTGGGAAGCCAGAACCTCAGCTCGTACACGAGCATCCTCCCGGCCACCTACATCGAGGACGTGCCCACGACGGACACCAACTCCGGCCACGGCACGCACGTCGCCGGCACGGTGGGCGGCACAGGTGCCGCCAGCGGCGGGCTCCACGAGGGCGTCGCCCCCGGCGCGGACCTCATCGGCTATGGCTCAGGCGGCGTGGTCCTCGTGCTGGACATCGTCGGCGGGTTCGATTACGCCATCGCCAACCAGTTCCGCTACGGCATCCGCGTGATCACGAACTCCTGGGGCTCCTCCGGTGCGTTCGACCCCGCGGACCCCGTCAATGAGGCCTCGTATCGCGCCTACCAGCGCGGCATCTCCGTCTTCTTCGCCGCAGGCAACGACGGGCCGAGCGCGGACACGCACAACCCCTACAGCCAGGCCCCGTGGGTCGTCTCCGTTGCCGCCGGCAACAAGGACGGCCAGACGCTGGCGGACTTCTCCTCGCGAGGCAACGCGGGCGAGAGCGGCGTCTTCCAGACCTACGACGGCCGGACCTGGACCTACGTCAACGAGCCAGACGTGACCGCACCAGGCGTCGGGATCATCTCCCCGTGCGGCGTCTCCCCGCTCTGCGCGACGGGCATCCAGCCGGACAACCCGCGCTACAGCTCCATGCAGGGCACCTCCATGGCAACGCCCCACGTCGCCGGAATCGCGGCGCTCATGCTGGAGGCCAACCCGCAGCTCACCCCGGACGAGGTCTACGCCATCCTCCGCGATACCGCAACGGAGCTGGAGTACGAGGCATGGGAAGCCGGCGCGGGCTACGTCAACGCGTACGCCTCCGTCGCCGCGGCCTACGGCCTGGACCCCACGCCCTACCTCCGCACCATCGGCGGAGACGGCGAGAGCTTGCCCGAAGGCGTGGTCCTGGTCGATGACGAGGGGGACGGCGGCAACCCCGGCACGGACATCGCGGACGTGAGCGTCGCGGAAGACGGGGACCTGCTCATCACGCTCCGCGTCCCCGACCTCGCCGAGGCGACGCCGAGCACGCTCCTCGCCGCCGGCTTCCAACTCGGCGCGATGCAGGACTACAGCGTCGAGTTCGACCTGCTCAAGGCCGACGCCACCACGGTCCGCTACCAGCTCTCCGCCCGCCGGACGCTCGTGAGCGCAGGGCTGGCCGGCTTCGCTCTGGACGCGCCCTCGTTCGACTACGGCGTACGGGCCGCCGACGGCTCCGGCCGAGGCATGGGCGAGATCCCCGGCACGTGGGACGCCGGGTCCGGCCGCATCACCTGGACCGTCTCCCCCGCCCTCCTGACGGTCGCAGCGCCGCCCGCGGACCTCACGGGCGACATCGACCAGTCCGGACGCGCGGCCCGAGCCGGCGACCGGCTGGCGGCGTTCTCCGCCAACGTCGCGACCTCCCTCTGGGCAGGCGCTCTCGGGATCACGCCCGGCCAGACCAGCTACGACTCCGCCAGCGGCACGGCCTCGTACACGATCGGCGGCGGCGATGGTGACGACCCGGGCACGGACCCCGAGCCCGAGGAGCCGGCCGATCCGCCCGCCTCTGGCGACGACGCTCGCGTGGTGGTCTCCGTGATCGACTCCGGCATCAACCCCTACCACGACTTCTACAACGCCGGCGGCGAGCTCTACCCGACGGCCGCGCCGAGCAGCGTGACCCAGGACGTGCTGGACGCCTTCGGCATCGACGAGGCGCACACGATCCGCCTCACGCGCACGGGCGACTTCGCGGCGGACTTCGCGGCCGACGCGGCCGTGTGGGCCAACGTCCAGCCGGGCGAGCTGTACTGGTTCGCCGGGACCAACGTGATGGCGATCTCCTACGACCCGGGCTCGCGCATTCTCCTCCCGGACGACGAGAGCGATACGCACGGCGTCGGGACGAGTGCGGCCGTGCTCCGCGCCAACCCGGACGCCATCGTGGTGTTCGTGGAGGGGATCACGGACGCGAGCGAGACCTTTGCGTTCACGCACCCGGAGATCGACATCGTGTCCACGTCCTACGGCGCGATCGGCAGCCTTCCGCTGCCCTACCACATCAACAACTCGTACCTCGGCGTCGTCACGAACGGTAAGCTCCACATCGGCGCGGCGGACAACTCGCCGTCCACCGCCATCCAGGACGGGACGGCCGGGCCGTGGTGGAGCATCGGCGTGGCCGGCTTCGAGGAGGGCACGTCCAACGGCCGCCAGCTGCTCTCGGGTACCCTCCCGGACGTGGTCGGTGACTTCACGCAGACGCTGCCCTACTGCGCGGAGTGCGAGAGCGGCCAGCAGAGCGCCAGCGGCACGTCCTTCGCGACGCCCCGTACGGCCGGCACGATCTCCAAGGTGCTGCTGGACGCCCGACGGGCCGCGGGCCACACCGGCGGCATCACCGACGTGGACGGGACGCCCGTGATGGTGGCCGGCCCCTCCGGCACGATCACCAACTGGGAGATCCGCCGCGCGATGGAGGAGGCCGCCTACGTGCCGACGCTGACGGAGTACGACCCGGTCGAGGGCGTCTTCGACCAGCTGGCGCTCCCGGTACCCGAGCAGGCCGCGTTCGCGCTCGTGGGCTGGGGCGTCGTCTCGCCCGACCTTGGCGTCGTGGAAGAGACGCTCGCACAGCTCGGCGTGAGCGGCACGCCCCGCGCTCCGAAGGGCGCACCGACGTGCACGTTCATGGAGAGCCTCGTGACGGCGCGGCACCTCTACTGGGACAACCTCGCGGTGGAGAGCGAGAGCTTCCTCATTGGCGACGAGGACCCGTACCTCTACTGCAGCCAGACCGGCAACTCCGCCAAGAGCGGCGACCTCGTGTCTGAGCAGGCGGAGGCGGCGTTCGGCCTGGAGGCCGCGTACCCCAACCCGGTCCGCCAGTCGGCCACGGTGGCGTACGTGCTGCCCGCCGAGGGCGCGGTCCGCCTCGCCGTCTACGACCTCCTCGGTCGCGAGGTGGCCGTGCTCGCGGAGGGCACACGGCCCGCGGGCGCCCACACCGCCCGGTTCGACAGCCGCGCGCTGGCGGCCGGCGCCTACCTCGTGCGCCTGGACGCAGGCGGCCAGAGCGCCACGCGGCGCCTCACGGTCGTGAAGTAGCCCACGCCGGCGAGACGAGACGCGGGGGCGCTGGCATCGGCTGGCGCCCCCGCGGTCTGTCCGCTCGGCTGGCGGTCCTCCTCGCCGAGCGCGAGTGCCAGCCAGCCGGACGGGCGGCGGGCCGTGCAGGCCTGCGCGAGGGACAGCGCGGCGCGCTACGGATCGACGCGCGTCACCCGCCCCTCGGGACCGACCAGCCAGAGCGTGGATCCCGCGGCGCTCAGCCCCCAGTGCGTCTCCGTGGATAGCGTGCTCCACGTGCGGCCCGCGTCCCGCGAGAGGGCCACCCCGCCGGGCCCCACACCGATCACGGTGCGGGTGCCGGGCACGAACGCAGCGCCGTAAAGCGCCCCGGTGAATGGGAGCGCCCCGCCTGCTTCCCACGTCGCGCCGCCATCCTCAGAGACCGCGACCGCAGGCGCGAACTCGTTCGGGGCCGCGATGTCTCCGCCCACGACCACCGCCAGCCCGTCGGGGCCGAGCGCGACGGAGGCACCGCCCGCGGCCTCACCGCCCGCGAGCGGGAGGTCCGTCGTCTGCCACGTCGCGCCCCGGTCCGTGGTGGTGAGGAGCCGAGGCGTCTCGGCGTTGCCGGTCGCCTGCCAGGCCGTCGCTTCGCCAGTGGTCACGAGGCACGTCCCGCTGGAGGCGAACGAGCCTTCGCCATCCTGCGCGGGCGGGAGGTTCTCCGCAGGGATCGGCGTCCACGTCCGCCCGCCGTCCGAGGTGCGGAGGAAGGGGAACACCCCGTCCACGGCGTCGCTGAAGGCGAGGCCGTTGGAGGCGTCCCAGAAATCGAGGCAGTCGTAAAACGCGTCCGGCGTCTGGTTGACCCAGGTCTGCTCGCACGTCTCGCCGCCGTCGTCCGTGCGGTACGTGCGCGAGTCCGTCCCGTTGCCGATGGAGAGCACGATCGCCTCCGTCGCGCTCCACGCGTGCACGTCGCGGAACTGGAGGGAGTCTGCACCCGGGACCGTCATCGCGGTCCAGGTCTCACCGCCGTCCGTCGTGCGGACGACCGTCCCACCGGTGCCCGCCACCCAGACCACGGACTCGTCCACGGCGTCAGCCGCGATGAGGAGGGCGTCGGTGCCGGAGACCTGCGGGCGCAGGGCCGGGGCCGGCGTTGGAGGCGGGGCGCTGGCGCAAGCGGTGAGCGCGAAGGCGAGGGCGAGGGGGGCGAGGCGCATCGGGAAGGGGGAGGTGCGGCGTACGATACGCCCGCAGCCCCCTCGCCGTCCGCTTCTCGCCGCCGCGGGGTCAGGAGCGCGGCTTCGCGAACACCTGCGTCCAGAACCGGTCGGTCTCCGCGGCGCCCATTTGGGTGTAGCCGGCGTTCATGACCGATCGGCAGTGGGAGGCGCTGCTCATCCACGCCTCCATGACCTGATCCACCGAGATCTGCGCCCGCGCGATGTTCTCCCCCACGCGCCGCCAGTCGTAGCCCGCACGCGTGGCCCGGTCTCCTACCCGGCTGCCGTCGGAGCCTTCGTGCGTGAGCACGCCGCGCTCGGCCATATCGCGCGAGTGGCGGGTGGCGGCCGTCTCCAGCCGCCCGCTCCACGTCAGCGCGGACGCAGGCGGGTACCAGTCGCCGCCGCACATGCGGCCTTCGGCGCGCACCTCATTGACCGCATCCAGCATTGCCGTCCAGGGCGTGGACGGCGGCTCGGGCTCGGCAGTGGCCGCCAGCAGGTCGGCCACGTCACAGCCGGCGGCGGTCAGCGCGAGGAGGGCGAGTACAAAGGCGCGGGACATGAGGCACGGAGTTCGCGACCCATCGGATATCGCGCCTTCCGTGGTCCGGTCCAGCAGCCCTTCGGTCTGTTACCGCCCCGTGACAGCTGGCGGACTAGTTGTGGGAGCCCTGCCCCACGGAGAGCGTCGCCGCGAGGTCCACGGTCGTCGGGGGGAGGCAGACGCTGTCGTCGCAGACGGCGAAGCGGACCTGGACCGGGATCCGGTGCCGGCCGGTCGCGCGGCGGTCCACGCGGAGGCCCTGCGCCAGCCGCGCCGATCCGATGTGGTAGGCGTACGGCAGCCCCAGCACTTCGTCCACGCCGTCAGACGTGCGCGATTCGCGGAGCGCCCCCTGCCGCGCGACGCCTTCGGGAAGCGTGCCGAACGTAACCGCCAGCGGGATGCCGGCCTGGCTCTGGGTGCCGTACAGCCGCCACCCCTCGGCGACGGTCGCCTCTACCACGTAGCGCGCCTCTCCGGGCGCCTCCCCTGCCACGATCCGCGCGCGCCACTCCACGAGGTCCGTCGCGCGGAGCGGTCCGCCGACGCGGCTCTGCTGCGCGTGGACGGCGGGCGCCAGCGCGAGGAGGAGGACGAAGAGAAGCCCGGTACGCATGGGGGGATAGGAGGAACGGATCCTGTAAACGTACAGCGCCCGCCTGCGACTGCGGGCGGGCGCTGAAGACTCGCGGGAGACGAGGCTTAGATCGCGTCCTGGTTGGGGACGACCTTCACCTTCACCTCCGCGGTGTGCTCAGGCGAGACGCGGACCGTGGCGGTGTACACCCCGACGGTCTTGATCTCCTCACCGATCACGATCTTGCGGCGGTCCACCGGGAGGCCCTGGGCCTCCAGGCCCTCGGCCACCTGCTGGTTCGTGATGGAGCCGAAGATGCGGTCCTCCTCGCCGGTCTGCATGGCGATGGTGACCTCGGTGCCGTCCAGCTTCTTGGCGAGCTTCTCGGCCTCGGCGCGCTGCGCCTCGATCTTGTGCTCCTGCTGGCGGCGCTCCTCGGTGTAGCGCTTGAGGTTGGACGTGCTCGCGATGACGGCGAGCTGGCGCGGGATGAGGAAGTTGCGCCCGTACCCGTTCTTGACCTCGACGACGTCGCCGCGAAGGCCGAGCGTGTCGTGGTCCTCGGTCAGAATGACTTTCATGGTGCTAGCTCGTGGCCGTCGGCTGGCGGCGCTCCCGGCGCTCGGGTGAGCGGGCCGGGCGAAGGCGCCAGCCGGGCGGCTTACTTGACGTTGTCGGCGGCGAAGGGCAGGAGAGCGACGTGGCGGGCGCGCTTGATGGCCGTCGTCAGCTGGCGCTGGAACTTGGCCGAGACGCCGGTCATGCGGCGCGGCAGGATGCGGCCCTGCTCGTTGATGTACTGCTTGAGCGTCTCGACATCCTTGTAGTCGATGTACTCGATGCCGGCCGACTTGAACGGGCAGCTCTGGCGCTCGTGGCGGGCACCCGGCGCGGCGATCCGCTGGAGGGTGTCGTTGGTGGACCCCGCCATGAGGGTGGCGGCCACGTCCGGGTCAACGGACTTCTTGACGATCTCGCGGTCGCTCTGCTCGGCGATCTGCTCGACCTGGGTCGCGGGGGCCTCCTCGCTGGGCGCATCGGGGGTGATGCCCTCCATCGCGGGAGTCGTGGGGGTTTCGGTGACGTCAGCCATCGGTCAGGTTGGGTTCGGGATCGGGGTTACGCCTCGGCGGTCGCGGCCGGAGCCGACGCGCCGGACTTCTGCGCCTGGTAGTGCCGCTGCATCTTCGCGTCGTAGCGGAGCAGCAGGTGGCGCATGATCTCGTCGTTGATGCGGAGCGCGCGGTCCAAGCGGGCGATGAACTCGCCGGGCGCCGTGAAGTTGACCGTCACGTAGTACCCGTTCCGCTTCTTCTCGATCGGGTAGGCGAGCCGCTGGCTGCCGATCACGTTGGTCTGGTCGATGGAGGCCCCGTTGTCCTTGAGGTAGGTCTCGACGCGCTTGACGATGTCGCCGGTCTGCTCCTCATTGAGGACGGGGTTGATGATGTACATGAGCTCGTACATCGGGCTGGCGGAGGCCATGGGCGTGCGGGGTGTCCCCGCGGCTGTTCCCTGTGGGATACGTGTGGAGTCCGGCCGGGCGCGGGGGCCGCGCTCTGACCGACGTATGCCCGCCTCGGACGTGTGGGTGCCGAACCGGGCAGGGTGCCCCGCCGTGAAGCGGAGCGGACGAGGAAGCTAGGGAGCGCCCCCGCCCCTCCGGGTGCACCGAGGGTGAATTGCGCCGCGCGCTGGCGGTGACTGTGAGGCGAGACCTCGCTCGCACCGAGCGCCAGCCCGTCAGGAGGTCGCGCCAGCGCTCGAGTCCTGCTTTCGTCACCTCGGAGCGCTCACCGATGCCCAGCGCCCAGCCATNNNGGTCAATGCCTGGCCTCTCCCTTCCGCTCATATCCTCTCCTCACATTCCCCTCTTTCGCGATGCACCGTCTCGGCCTCCTCCTCGCCCTCCTCCTGCTCCCAGCGTTTGTGAGCGCTCAGGACGTCCACCCCGCTCTCGCGCCCTATGCACGGCTCGTCGGGCAGTGGGAGGGACCGGCCACCGCGACGAACCCGGGCGGACGCATCGAGATGACACAGACCGAGGAGGTGCGCGTGGAGCTCGGCGGCAATCTGGTCGTGGTGGAGGGCACCGGTCGCGACGCCGAGGGCGAGATCGTCTTCAACGCCTTCGGGGTGTTCTCTGTAGACGGCGCGACGGGCGAGGTGTGGTTCGACGCCTTCACACAGGAGGGCCGCCACACCCGCGTCCAGCCCACGCCGACCGACGATGGCTTCGAGTGGTCTCTCCGGCCCGAGGGCGGGCCGGTGATCCACTACACCATGCGGTTCGACGATGAGGGTCGCTGGGTGGAGACGGGCCGCGTCTCCATGGACGGCGGCACCAACTGGATCGACTTCTTCGAGATGACGCTCGACCGGGTGGAGGAGTAGGCTCCCGTCCCGCTGGCGGCTGGCCTCGGCGGGAGCGGCCGCCAGCGGGTCAGGCGGTCTCCGCGTAGACGAAGCGCGGGGCGCCCGTCGGGACGGTCCGCGCCTCCTCCGGCATCTCGATGGCCGGCAACACCATCGCCGGCTCAGCACCGGGGGGGAGCGGGTTGGGCTCCGCCCAGAGCGTCCCGCGGGTGGTCTCCATGACCACGTGATCGCCGGCGCGGCCGAGGACGTAGTCGCGCGTGAGCGGGACCTTGCCGTCCGGCGTGTCCAGCACGTAGGCAGGAACCGCGAAGCCGGAGGTGTGGCCGCGGAGCCCGCGCATGAGGTGCATCCCCGTCTCGATGGGCGTCCGGAGGTGCGCCGTCCCGCCGATGAGCTGCGCGTGGTAGAGGTAGTACGGCCGGACGCGCATCCGCACGAGCCCCTCGCTCAGCTGGCGGAGCGTCTCGGCGTCGTCGTTGATGCCCGCCAGGAGGACGGACTGATTGCCGACGGGCACGCCGGCCTCCGCCAGCCGCGCGCACGCCTGCTGCGCCTCGGGCGTGAGCTCCTTCGGGTGGTTGAAGTGCGTGTTCAGCCAGACCGGGTGGTGCCGCTTCAGGATCGCGCAGAGGCTGTCCGTGATCCGCATCGGGTTGACGACGGGCAGGCGGCTGCCCAGCCGCACAATCTCGACGTGCGGGATGGCCCGGAGCTCGCCGAGTAGCCAGTCCAGGTTCGCGTCCGAGAACACGAGCGGGTCGCCGCCGGTGAGGAGCACGTCGCGGATGGCGGGGGTGCGGCGGATGTACGCGAGGGCCTCGCGCAGTTCGTCCTTCCGCATCATGAAGTCCGCGTCGCCCACCATCCGCTTGCGGAGGCAGTAGCGGCAGTACACCGCGCACTCGGAGGTGACGCAGAAGGCCACCTTGTCCGGGTAGTTGTGGACGAGGTTCTTGACCGGGCTGTGCCCCACCTCGTCCAACGGGTCCACCACGCCCACGATGTCCGGCGCGACCTCCGCCGCCTGCGGCACGACGTGCTGGCGGATCGGGCAGGCGGGATCGAGCGGGTCCATCAGGCTCGCGTAGTACGGCGTGATGGTCCAGCGGAAGATGCCGCGCGTGGCCTCGATGGCCTCGCGCTCGCCGTCCGTCGGGCGGATGTACCGCTCCAGCGTGGCGAGGTCGTTGACGCGGTGGCGCATCTGCCAGCGCCAGTCCGCCCACTCGTCTGCGGAGGCGTTGTGCTGCGGCCAGGTGGTCACTGCGTCTCCGGACTGCGCGTGATGTAGGGGTAGCGGCGGAACTCCCCCAGCACGACCGGGTCGCGCGTGGTCTCGAAGGACTCGCCGCACCGCCCGCACTTGAACGTGATCTGCTTGGGCGTGCCGCTGGCGCCGTTGAGGATGGCGAACCAGCCGCCGCCGCCGAACTTGAGCTCAGCGCGGGTCCAGTGGTGGTAGCGGTCGTGGCCGCAGGAGCAGACGGGTCGGTCAGCCATCGCAGGGTCGGCGTCGTGGGGCTGGCGGAGGGTACCGCCAGTGCGCGGCGGCGTTCGCGGATCCGCCGTGAGGTCGGGCGTGGGATCGGGAGCCGGGCGGAGGCCGCCGCCAGCGCGCGGCGTACGCGGGCGGCTGGCAGATCCCCTACGCAGCCTCGGGGGCGAACCGGAGCACGAGAACCTGATCTGGACGAAGCGCTAGTAAGGCGTACGTTCGCCCTGACCCGTCGCTGAATTCGACTTCCATCGCGCCGCCTTCGTACTTCTCCACGACGGTGCCGACCTGCCCGCGCGACAGCCCGTGCGTGGGGAGATCTTCGGTCAGTGCGACCACATCGAAGAGGACGGGTGTGGGGGTCATAGCACGTAGCAACTCGCCAATCGCGGGAACGCCTCGCCCGCCCGCACGATCCAGGCGGTGCGAACGACGGCCGACCCGCTGGCGGTGGTCATCGGCAGGTCTACAACGTAGCGCTTTCCGTGCTCGTCTGACGGCCCAGGGCAGCCACTCGGCATCGGCTGGCCCCAGTCCGAGCGCGGTCGCAAAGACCTTCGCCTTGTGTTTTCCCCGCGGGTGGTCAGGGCTGAGCACGTAGTCCGCCAGCTTGCGGAGGTCGATGTAGGCTCGGTCAGCGTTGGGCAGCATGGCACAAACGAAAAAAGGCCGGTCCTCGCTACCGATGAAGAGTAGCGGGGACCGGCCCGAGGGGTCGGTGACGCGAACGGCCGGGATTTCTCTCCCCGCCTGCCCGATGGACTCGCGCTATGTGCACGCCAACATACTACTGGAGTCCCACCACAACAAACTCAATACGGCGCAGGATCGCGCGGGGAGGCCACCGGGTGCGCCACCTCCGGCACCGGCTCGTCAGCGGGCGGCGCGGGGCTGGGTGCCGGCTCGGAGCCGTCGTCCCCGCCGGGCGGGTCCGGCTCGATCCCGCCGCCGAACGCCTCCGCCCACGCCTGCGTGAACTCCGCCCCCACGAGGACGATCAGCGCGGAGTAGTAGACCCATACGAGGATGAGCGCGAGCGAGCCCGCCGCGCCGAACGCGCTCCCCGGATCCGCCGTCCCGAGGTACAGCCCGATGAGGTACTTGCCGATCGTGAACAGGACGGCCGTGACGCCCGCCCCCACCCAGACGTCGCGCCAGCGGATCTCCGCGTCGGGCAGCGTGCGGAACATCAGCCCGAAGAGCAGGGTGACCACCCCCAACGAGACCACGACGTTCGCCGCGCGCACGAGCGATCCCGCGATCCCGCCCGGCACCACGCTGCCGGCCGCGTCGCCCACGGCGGAGAGGAACGCGCTCAGCGCGAGGGAGACGAGGAGCAGGAACGCGATGGTCAGCACCATCCCGAAGGAGAGCACCCGCTTCATCACGATCGCGCCGACCCCGCCGCCCTCCACGGCCTTCTCCACGTTCCACGCCCGGTTGAGCGCCTTCTGCAGTTGACCGAACGCGCCCGTTGCGCCGAAGAGGAGCGCGACGAGCCCGGCCAGCTTGGACCCGATGCCCGAGCCCAGCGAGCTGGCGTTCTCGATCATCGCGCGGATGGCGTCGGAGCCTTGCGAGCCGATGAGGCTCCCGGCCTCGCCGATGAGCGCGTCCTGCACCCGGTCCACGCCGAAGAACGCCCCCGCCAGCCCCACGATCACCACGAGCAGCGGCGGAAGCGAGAACACGGTGTAGTACGCGATGGCAGCCGCCAGACTGGGCACGTCGTCGTTCGAAACCTCGGATGCGGTCGTCTTGACGACGGACACGACGCCGGATGTGGTCAGCTTCACGAATGGAGGGGGGGAGAGGAGCCGTAGAATGCGTTCCCTGCCCGTCCCGTTTCATGCCCCACCTCTCCGACGACGGCCTTTCGGTTACCCTGGACCTCCACGGGGCCCGCGTCCCGGAAGCGGAGGGCCTCGTGCTGGCCGCGGCGGAGCTCGCCGCCGAGTGCGGGCGCTCCACGCTCCGCGTCGTACACGGCGCGAGCACGACGGACTGGGACGGCGGCAACCGCACGGTCAAGACGGCCGTGCTGGCGCTCCTCTCCTCCGGCGACCTGGACGCGTGGGTCGCCAGCGCGCACCACGCAGAGGGCGCCGTCCTCCTCGGTCTGCGGCCGCTCGGACCGCCGGACCGAGAGCCCCTCACGCTCGCCGAGCTTCGCTGACTCCCGCCCCGCTGGCGCCGCCAGCGCGCGGCCACTTCTCTCCCCCACCCCTCCCCCATGCTCCCCCGCATCGGCGTCACGACCTCTCTCAACCGGACCGACCGCGGCGAGCTCGAGCAACGGCTCGACCTCCGCTACGTCCACGCCGTCGAGCGAGCGGGCGGCCTCCCGCTCGTCGTCCCGATGCTGGAATCGGAGGCCGCGGCCGAGGCCTTCGCGGGCCTGCTAGACGGGCTCGTGGTCACGGGCGGCCCGGCCGTCCTCGACCGGCTCGTCGGCGAGCTCCCGGACGACATCGACGAGACCGAGCCGCTCCGCGTCCAGAGCGACACCCGCCTCATGCAGCTCTTCCTGGACGCCCGGCGCCCCACGCTCGGCATCTGCTACGGGATGCAGCTGGCGAGCGCCCTCCGCGGCGGCACCATCTACGCCGACGTGGAGCGCGACGTCCCCGGCACGGCCACGCACAGCCGCGGCCGCGGCGGCTCCGTTCATCCCGCGAGCGTCCACGAAAACACCCGCCTCCGCTCTCTCGTCGGGACAGACACGCTGGACGTGAACACCCGCCACGTGCAGGCGCTGGCGGAGCCCGGCGACGGGCTCATCGTCTCCGCCAGCGCGCCGGACGGCGTCATCGAGGCCATCGAATCCACCGACGGCGCGTTCCTGGGCGTGCAGTTCCACCCGGAGGCCATGGACCCGCCGCTGGACGCGCTCTT
>LWDU01038982.1_pt1 | contig 12839 bp, 9 predicted proteins | sample 727161 | NCBI WGS metagenome assembly LWDU01 (sample SAMN04566230, study PRJNA314399) | hydrothermal vent metagenome | isolation source: deep sea hydrothermal plume seawater | place: Mexico: Gulf of California, Guaymas Basin | collected 2004-07-11 | reverse complement strand
CCCTCGTGCTTTATCTCATCATGAGAGACGTCGCCGAGCCGTGGGTCGCGGCCTCCCTCAGCCTGGCGCTCTTGGTGGTGGGGCCGCTGAGTCTCGTCACTCTGCCCCAGAGCGAGCTTTATTTGGGCTACATCACACCGGGCGTCTTCCACAGCCCGACCTATGTACTGCTGAGGCCCGCAGCATTGGGCCTGCTGATCGTCGGGGCGCGGGCTTTCGACGAGAATGTCGGCGCTCCCCGTTGGGGGCTCGTCGCGACGGCCGCTGGGTTATCCGTATTTTCCTGCCTTTCGAAACCGAGCTTCCAGATTTGCTTCTTGCCTGGGCTGGGCCTTCTGGCGGGCTTGGCCCTCTTGCGAAAAAGAGAGGTTGATCTTCGTCTCTGCGTGCTCGGTATCGCTTTGCCTTCCGTTCTGGTTTTGAGCTGGCAATTCTTTGTCGGTTTTTCTCAGGAGCCAACTTCTGGAATTTTCTTTGCACCGTTTGAAGTCATCGAATTCTTGGCCGACCGTGTTTTTCTCAAATTTCTTCTCTCCATCTTTTTCCCTGTCCTGGTGACGGCGGTTTGTTTCCGCGATGCGCGGCGTGATTCTCGGCTTGTTGTCGCCTGGTCGACGGCTCTTTTCGGTTTGTTCTACGCCTACTTTCTCGCCGAGTCCGGCGCCCGTCTTCCCCACGGAAATTTTCTCTGGAGCGGCTACATCGCGGTATTCGTCCTCTACGTCGCGTGCGTCCCCATTCTGCTTCGCCAGCCCAAGGGCGCCGCGCAAAAAATCTGCTGGGGGGTTTTGGGCCTGCAGGTGCTGAGTGGCACCATTTTTGTTTTTAGTCAGATGCAGGGCAATCGGTACGGCGAGTGGTGGTAGCGCCTCAGTCCGTACCGAAGCTCTGGACGGCTTCGATGACGTCGGATTGTTCGGCTTCGTTCAGCCCGGCGTAGAGGGGCAGGCGAATAAGTTGGTCGCTGATTCTTTCGGTAACTGGGCACTGGCCACGTCGGCCTCCGAAGCTTTGCCCCATGGCGGAAAGATGCAGGGACTGATAGTGGAACACCCCGAGAATTCCGCGCGTAGCTAGGTGTTCGATGAGGCGAGTGCGGTCGCCACCCGAAGGCAAGATCGCGTAGAAGAGATGGGCGGGGTGGGTGCATCGGCGAGGTACATGGGGGAGTTCCACGCCCTGCTCCGCCGCCCAGCCCGAAAGTTCCGTTCGGTAGCGTTGCCAGATTTCACTTCGCCGCTTTTGGATTTTTTCACGAGATTCAAGTTGGGCGAGCAGGAAGGCGGCCAGAATTTCCGATGGGAGATAACTCGAACCGACATCTACCCAGGTGTACTTGTCTATCTGACCGCGAAGAAATCGGCTTCGATCGGTTCCCTTCTCGCGGATAATTTCGGCTCGCTCGACCCAATCCGGTCGGTTGACGACCAGTGCCCCCCCCTCACCACAGATGAAATTTTTTGTTTCATGAAAACTCTGGGTGGCGAGGCAGCCAAAGCTTCCCAATGGTTTCTCTTGATAGGATCCGAGGAGTCCGTGGGCGTTATCCTCGATCACGGGCACTCCGGTGTCGGCGGAGATTGCCTGGATCGCTTCCATCTCGCAGGCGATGCCTGCGTAGTGGAGTACAACGATTGCCTTGGTGCGCTCGGTTATCTTCTCGCGCAACTGGGTCTCATCGATGTTGAGAGTATCGGGGCGGACATCGACAAAAACCGGTTTAGCCCCTCGCAGGGCGAATGCACCTGCCGTTGTGACAAATGCAAAAGAGGGGACGATGACTTCGTCACCTTCCTTTACACCCAGCAGGAGCGCACACATTTCAAGTGCATGGGTGCACGAGGTGGTGAGGAGCACCGGATTCCCGCCAAGCCAGCTTGAGAGCAGTTCCGAGCAGCGCCGGGTGAGAGGGCCGTCTCCTGCAGAATGCCCGTTTTCGATGGCGGCGCGAACGTAGGTGAGTTCCTCACCGACGATGGATGGGCGGTTGAAAGGGATCCGATACGCGCTCAATCGGTCGACTCCTTGCCCAGCCAGAGGTGATACGAGTTTTCGACCGAGATTGTCCGGAAACCGTTCGTCTCATAGAGCCGGGTCGCGTTGATGTTGCGTGCCTGGGTGACAACGCGAATCCGCGTGCAACCCTTGTCGGCGAGCCAGCCCATCGCCCCCTTGATCATGCCCCCACCATAGCCTCGGCCCGCCTCGTCGGCTGCTACGGCGACCAAACCAAGCCCCCCCAGCCCCGGCTCCTGGATTTCGCACGTCACGTACCCCACGGCGCGACTTTTCGGGCGAGCGACAACAACCCCCGCTGAACTTCCGTTGCAGGCGTTTTCGATCCAAATTTCGTAGAGAGCATCGCAACGTTGGGTGGGGAATTCCGGGTCCTGGTAGAACCGGCTGTCTGTGTGGCTCTTCTTGGCAATGGCGCGAAGGTGGGGGATGTCTTCGGCTCGGCCGAGGTCGATGTTCGCCGGGAGGTTGCGGTCTTCTTCGCCGGGGGCCTCGCGCTCTCGAGTGACCCGAACATCCACCAATCGAAATCCAGCCTCCTCGGCGGCCTGGACCTTCCCCGAGTCTCTCGCATCCACAAGGAGGTACAGGCATTCGATGGCTTCGTCACGGGCTCCGCCGAGAAGTCGTTGCACCGACCGGGCCGAAAACTCGGACTCCGCCACCCGAGCGATGCGGCGCTCGAAGAAATTCGAATCCCACTCGAGAAGGGAAAACCCCGAGCGGTCGATCATTCTCGACCGGGCTCCCCGGTGTCCGCAATCGGAACATCGCGGGCGGTGGTCGCCTCAACCGTGTAGGCAGGCTGCTCCATGCTCCGAAAATGCATGCGCGCAAGGTATTCACCAATGATTCCGAGGGCAAAAAGTTGGGCGCCCGAGAATATGGCCACGATGGAGGCCAAAAAGGGAAACCCAGGTACGCTGGTTCCTTCGAGCAAATATCGCCCAAGCACGAAGCCGAGAATCAGGATTCCGACGATGGTAAACGCGAAGCCCACGAGGCTGGCGATCTGGAGCGGAACGACGCTGAAACCCGTCATCATATTTAACGCGTGGACAATCAGGCGACGGACCGTGTAGTTGGATTCGCCATCTTGCCGAGCATCGTGCCGAACAGGGACAGACACGAATCGGTTGGTCCCCCAGGTGAGCAGAACGTCGATGGAGACAAAGGGACCTGGATAGTTGGCGAAGGCCGCACGCACCCTCGACCTGAAGGCGCGAAACGCACTGACTTTTAGTGCTGTCTCGGCCCCCATCCCGCCACTCAGGGCCACCTTGGTGATCCGCGAGGCCATATCGCGCCAGAGTCCGTGTTGTTCGCGGAGAGGCGTTCCGTAGACGACGTCGTGTCCCTGATCGAGTTGGGCCAGAAGCTTGGGAATCTCCTCGGGCGGATTTTGCAGGTCGTCATCAAGAGTGACGATGATGTCGTATCGGGCCCTTCGGATTCCGCACAGCAGTGCGTTGTGCTGACCATAATTTCGCATCAGCCGAACGCCCAGGAGCCATTCGCGAGTTGCTGCCAGATCTTCGATGACTCGCCACGTATCGGTATGACTGCAGTCGTCGACCAGGATGACCTCGTAGGCGTCGCTATGTTCGGCCAGAACGGGTTCTAGACGCGCAATCAGCTTTGGCAGGGCCTCGTCGCTATTGTAGACCGGGACTACGATGCTCAGGGTTCTTGCATCGGGCTCTATTGCCATATCGGACACCTTGCAAGGGAGTTCAGCAATTTTCTGCTCAGCCGGTTGACAGATCTGTGAAAACGAGTGAACTCGGTCGCACCCCGGGCCAGTGGGAACCGGCGTCGAAACGCGAGCCTAGCAGAGAGTAAGCGGCCCTTCATCGAATGGAACTCTACGAAACCTATCTCGAACTTCTCCGCGGCGGAGGGGCTGCGGTTCTGGGGCTCACATTCCAGACGGGCAGCGGCCTCTTTGCTCTTGGGTTGATCGGGCTCTGGCTCCCACTGGTGTTGATGGGCGGGAGTTCCTCGGCGGGGCCCGATGGCCAAACCCTCAATGGGGGTTTCCGACGGGATTGGGTTCTAGTGCTTCCCATCGCCACGGCGGCGGGGTTGGTGACCGCGGTGACTGTCTGGACCCTCTCCCTTTTCGCTCTTGGAAGTTTCTCGCTGGGAAATTGGATCCTCTACGCCGCTTGTCTCGTGGGTGCGGGACTGGCTTGGAGGGGCCGAAGGGAACTCACTCGAAATTTCGACAACCCCCTGGTCTGGCTCTGCGCCTCGCTCTTGGCCCTGGGGCTCGGAGTCTGGCAACACGCGGCCACTGAACTGCTCGTCGTCCAGGATGTGCCGCGTCTGGTTTTTTCTGATCTGCAACGCGACCTCGCTGCGCACGTCAATATGGCAGGGCTCGTTCGCGACGGTGGCTTGCCCATGCAGAGCTTGTGGGGCAGCGAGGACCAGGAGTTCTGGTGGCTCTCGCATACGGGCCACATCGTCCTGATCGCCGGCTTTTCCCAGTGGCTGGGGGTCAGCTTGTACCAGGCTTCCAGCATACTCTGGATCGCGGCAACGATTCTGATCGCGTGGGCGGCGCTTGCGCTCTTCGCCGGAACGCGAATCCCTGGGGTGGCGCGCGTGCTGCTCGTTCTGGGCACCCTGGTCTGGGGAGCCTTCACGTTTCCCGAAGTGCATCGGCTCTACGATCCGTTGCGCGAGCATATCGCCGGCGGATTTGAGCTCGACGCTCCGGGGTATTGGGTTGCGGGTCGGGGGTTCTGGAATCTTCCTCAGACGCTTTCGATTGCGCTCACGCTCTGCGGTTTGCTTTTGTTCGAAGCCTTTGCTGCGGCTCGTAGGTCGCGGGAAACGGGTTGGGGGCTTCTCGTGATCGCTACCGTTTTTCTGATAGGGGGCGGCTGGTCGAAGCCATCGCTGATCATTTTTTACGGTCCGGCCCTTATTCTATGGCTCGCCCTCAATCGCGCCGGAATGCGTGAGTACTCGTGTGTTCTCTTACCCTTGGCCGGGGGGGCTTTCGTCTACGCAATTCCTGCGCTCTTCTTCACTCTGCCCGAAGCGCCCCTCTGGCACCTCGCTTTCAATGGCGAGCAGTGGACGACCGTCTTCGGTTTTGCCCAGATGGCCAGTCCGAGTCTGGTGATTCTCTCCGCTGGGGCGCTGCTGCGCATGCTCGAGCAGTCCGGTCGGCCCGAAGATTTTCGGATTCTGGACCTCGCGCTCTTGGCCGGTGGCGGGAGCTTGCTCTTTGCCTTGTTTTTCAGTGAAGACCAGTTCGTCGGATTCAAGGTATTTCAGCCCAATATCTGGTGGGGCATGTCGGCCTGTATTGTGCTGTTGGTACCGATCCTCGGCCGGGAGGCGTTTACCGAGTTTCGCCGGGCCGGTTGGAGGCGGGTGGCCGCTCTTGCGGGGCTCGGAATGGGGTTGGTTCAGATCTTCAACGGGCTCTGTCTGGCGATTGCCTATCCGACCCTCAATTTGCGAGGCCATTCGATCTCCGACGTCGAGGTTCTCGCGGCGGCGCGAGGGAAAACGGCCTCGGGTACGCGGTTCGCCATCGATCCGCTCCTCGAGGACTACGATCTCGTTAGCTATTTATCCCGTCCGGTCATCATGCCGGTCATCATGCCGGTCAACTTGCCGATCAACACTCCGGCCGATGCGGCTTTCAATGTGCCGTTGGCGGCGGAGCGACGGGATCTGGAGGTCTGGAGGTCTTTTGTGCAGGGTCGCGGGCGCGCGCCGAGGGATCTTGCGAATCGGTTTGATGCTTTGATCGCACATCGGGATCGACGGCACGCCGCTGGAATGCTGCTCTCTTCTGGGTGGCGGCGCGAGGCCTTGGGAGGGGGGTTCGAACTCTGGGTCAGGGGAAGCGAGGCTCAAAGCAACGCGAATCGTGAAGCCGCCCCGTGACCCCTCTGCCGTTCGGCTCCCACCGTACCGAGACGGGGCCGGGCGAATCGGGCCGCGGCCACTATGGCGCTCGGGTGTGCTGTTGTACTCTTGGGCGGCTCAAATTGTTATCGGCTCAAATCATACAGGGAGAGGGGACGCATGGCGGCTACTGCTCGGGGCTGCAAGAAGCCCATTGAGATTCGAGACAGCGACCCCGTAGGCGCGAGATCCTGCCGTGGGATCGTGGGCTCGATTCTGCTCGCGCTTGTCGCGGTTCTGCCGGGGTGCTGGGCCCAACCGGAGCCGCCCCCCGAACCCATTCGGCCGGTAAAGATTTTGAAACTCGAGGGAGGGGCGAGCGTATTCAATGTCGAGTATCCCGGGATCATCGAGGCTGCTCGCAGCGCGCGCATGGCCTTCGAGGTAGCGGGTCGGATCATTGATTTCCCGGTGGTCGAGGGGGATCGGATCGCCAAGGGCGGCTTGATCGCGAGTCTGGACCCTCGTGATTTCGAAGAGGCCCTGGCCAAGCACGAGGCCAACGCCAACTTTCTCAAGGTTGAACGCGATCGGCACCAGTCGCTTTTCGACCAAGGGGTCGATTCCAGACAGATTCTCGACAAGTCGATCAAGAATTACCAAATCGCGCTCTCCTCGGTCGCTCAGGCAAAAAAAGCGATGGAGGATACGGAGTTGCGTGCGCCCTTCGACGGAGTTGTGGCCATCAAGCTCGTCAAGGAATTTCGAAACGTCCGGGCCAAGGAGCAGGTGGTGATCTTCGAGGACGATTCGTACATGAAGATCGTCGTCTCTTTGCCAGAGGCCGACTATGCGCGGCTGACCCCCGGCTTGACCTTGGCGGAGAGGAATTCGAGAGCCGATATGCGGGTCGTGGTGACGTCGATCCCCGACCGCGAATTTCCAGCCCATGTGACCGAAGCCGCGAGCGCAGCGGATCCGGTTACTCGTACCTTTCGCATCACCCTGGCCTTTGAAGTCCCGAAGGATGTCGTTGTGAGTTCAGGGATGACGGCCAGGGCTGTCGCTTCGGCGGAGGTTCTCGTAGGGGATGGTGACGCTGATTTCATGATTCCCATCCAGGCGGCTCGGGGCAACGAGGCCGGTAACCCGTTTGTCTGGTCCCTCGATCCGGCGACCATGGAGGTTCATCGCTCTCCGGTGACACTGGGCGCTGTCTCAGGGGCCATGGTTCGCGTTCTGAGCGGTCTCAATGATGGCGATGAGATTGCGACCTCGGGCGTGGGGGAATTGCGCGAGGGCATGCGGGTCCGTCGATTTGGGATTTGAACGCTACTCGGCGAACTTGACCTCTGGCCTCGATAGAATTAGCAGGACTCTCCGATGAATTTTGCAGAGTATTGGATCAGGCACCGCGTTGTGACCCTCGTGCTGACCTTCGTCACCATCGGTGGCGGAATCATCACGTTTGAGGGAATGAGCCGGCTCGAGGATCCTGAATTTACGATCAAGGACGCTTTGGTGATTACCCCGTATCCCGGGGCAACAGCAGAAGAGGTCGAGCAGGAGGTCAGCGACGAAATCGAGCTGGCGGTCCAGAAGTTGGGCCAACTCAAGGAGGTCGAGTCACGATCGATTCGAAATCTCTCGACGGTGACTGTCACCATCCAGGACAAGTACGGCAAGGACAGCCTGCCCCAGGTTTGGGACGAAGTCCGTCGTAAAGTCAACGACGCTCAGTCGTCCTTGCCGCCGGGGGCTGGCCCCTCGCTTGTCATCGACGACTATGGCGATGTCTTCGGGGTGTTCGTTGCGGTCTACGGAGCCGAGTATTCCTATGCGGAAATCAAGCAAGTCACCGACCTGCTTCGCCGCGAACTGATTCTCGTCCAGGACGTTGCGAAGATCGAGACCTACGGCGAGCGCCAAGAAGCAATTTACATCGAACTCTCCCGGGACCGGATTTCACAGCTTGGGATCACGCCGGCCGAAATTGCGGATAAATTACGCCAGAAGAATTTTGTCAGTAATTCGGGTCGGGTAGATGTCGGCCCGGACTTCCTGAGCATTCAGCCGAGCGGGGGAGTCGACTCGGTTGAAGATCTGGGCAACGTGCTGATCAGTGGCGGAGCCACGAGCCAAATTTATCTGCGCGACATTGGACACGTGCGCAGGGGGTACGTCGAGCCCCAGGACAAAATGATCCGCTACGACGGCAACCAGGCCATTGGGCTGGGGATTTCTACCGTCGCCGGCGGCAACGTCGTGGTGATGGGAGCGGCTCTTGACAAGCGGCTAGCCGAATTGCGCAGCCAGATCCCATTGGGTATTGAGGCGGGCATCGTATCCATGCAGTCCACTTCGGTGGTTAAGTCGATCAACGGCTTTGTGGTTAGTCTGATCGAAGCCGTGGTGATCGTGGTGCTGGTGCTTCTCGTGTTCATGGGCTTGCGAAGCGGCATGCTGATCGGCTTTGTGCTGGTTCAGACGATTCTGGCATCCTTCATCTTCCTGCAGCCCATGGGGGTCGCCCTCGAGCGGATTTCACTCGGAGCTTTAATCATCGCACTGGGGATGTTGGTCGATAATGCCATCGTCATTGTCGACGGAACCCTGGTCAAGTTGCAAAAGGGGATTGACCCCGAAACCGCCGCAAAGGATACGGTGGCCCAATCGGCGATCCCCTTGTTGGGCGCCACCATAATCGCGATTCTGGCCTTCGCGGCCATCGGTACTTCCCAAGACAGCACAGGCGAGTTCTCCAAATCGCTCTACCAGGTGGTGCTGGTTTCACTGATGATGAGCTGGGTGACTGCAGTGACCGTGACTCCGCTGCTCTGTGTGATGTTTCTGAAACAGCCCGAGGTCGCGGACGGCGGCGAAGAGTCCGCGGCCAAAGATCCCTACGACACCCGTTTTTACAGGGTCTTCAAGGGGTTGCTGCGCACTTGTATCCGCCAGCGTTGGGCCAGTGTTGGGGTTGTCGCGACGGTCTTTGCGCTTTCGCTGTATGGGTTTGGGATGATCGAGTCAAGCTTCTTCCCTCCGTCGACCCGACCCCAGTTCACCGTGGATATCTGGCTTCCCGCCGGAACATCGATCGGCGAAACCCGGGACCAGGTAATCCGGGTCGAGAAGTATCTCGAAACCCTGCCCGAGGTGAGGCACGTCTCCTCTCTGGTGGGTCAGGGCGGGCTCCGCTTTCTGCTCACCTACACCCCTGAAAAATTGAATTCCGCGTATGCGCAACTGCTGGTGGATGTCGATGACCCCGAAGTGATCGGAGACTTGCTTCCTCGGATCGAAAAAGATCTGATCGATATCGCCCCCGATGCCCTCACCTATGCGGCTCGCTTCCAGTTGGGTCCGGGCAGTACCGGCAAGGTTCAGGCCCGGTTCAGCGGTCCGGATATAGAGACCCTGCGCGAATTGGCCAACCAGACCATGGGACTCTTTGGCGAGGATCCCGATGCGAAAAGTATAAGGACCGACTGGCAGGACAAGGTCAAGCGGATCACTCCGATCATTGCCGATCAGGCCGCGGATGCCAACGGGATTCAGCGTCCGGACGTGGCCAGGGTCATGCTTGCCGCTTTTCAAGGTGAACAGATTGGGTCGTTTCGCGAGAAGGACCTGATGCTCCCCATCATCATGCGCGCGCCGGAGTCGGAGCGAAGCAACGTTTCCTCCATGCGTGATCTACAGATCTTCAGTCCGGCCGCGGGGAGTATGATTCCTCTTCGCCAGGTCGTTTCGGGTTTCTCAACGCTCTTTGAGGACGAAATTATCGTCCGTCGGGATCGAATCCGAACGATTACGGTCTACTGCGATCCCGTCGTTGGACAACCGAGCAGCCTGTTCGAACGCCTGCGCCCCCAGGTGGAAGCCTTGGAATTGCCGGCGGGCTATCAGTTGAGTTGGGGTGGAGAGTATGAGGACTCGGGCAAAGCCCGGGCGGGCCTAATGGGCAGTATCCCGCTTTTCTTGCTTCTGATGGTTCTCATCACGGTGGGCCTGTTTAATTCGCTCAAGCAACCCCTGGTCATCTGGCTCAATGTGCCTCTGGCATTGATCGGAGTTACGGTGGGTCTACTCATCACCCACCAGCCTTTCGGGTTCATGTCGATTCTCGGGTTCCTCAGCTTGGTGGGGATGCTTATTAAAAACGCAATTGTTCTGGTGGACCAGATCAACTTCGAACTCGCCGAGGGCAAGGCACAACTGGCGGCAATCGTCGATTCGTGCGCGTGCCGACTGCGCCCAGTCGCCATGGCGGCTGCCACCACGGCTCTGGGTATGCTCCCGCTGGTAACCGACGCTTTCTTTTCCGCGATGGCAGTGACGATCATTTTCGGTCTGATTTTTGCCACGGTGCTCACCATGGTGATTCTCCCGGTCTTCTACTCCATCGTATTCAGTGTCAGCATGGACGAAGGAAGCTGAGGGGTGTTTGCGCGTTATCGGTACGCGTATCTCCTGGTAACCCTGGGGATACTCATCATCGGTCGACCATTTCTGCCCGATTTCGGCCGGAATTTCGTGATTGGAATGCTTGGGTTGAGCCTGATCACCGCTGCGGTGACCAGTGCCGACAGCCGCTACCAGGTCTGGATCGGCGTCGTTATGACCTGCGCCATCGTGTTCTCAGCGGCTACTCCCGAGCGTTTCGCGGGAATCAATATGATGGTGTTGTCTCCTGCCCTGGGAATCGTTTTCTGGGCTCTGACGGGTCTCCTGATCATTCGCCGGATCGTGCTGAGAACCGACCGAATTACCGGCGATACCATCAACGGAGCGATCTGCGTCTATCTCTTGTTGGGACTGGGTTGGTCCCACGCGTACGCGCTTCTCGAAGCGATCGAGCCCGGCTCCTTTACGGTGTCAAGGGAATTGGTGGCGGCGGGGGGGCACGCCTTCGAGGGGTTTATCGGCTACAGCTTCGTGACCCTGACGACCCTCGGCTACGGGAACGTCGTGCCGTTGACTCCCCGCGGCGAATCCCTGGCCATCGCTGAGGCAATTACCGGCCAACTCTACTTAGCGGTCTTGTTGGCACGATTGGTTGCCATGGAGATCGCAGTCCGTCGGAACGAATAGGCGCGGGCAGGCCGCCCTTTCGCCGAGTCGTTGCTTGCGCTGGCTATTCCTTGCGGCGCAACGCAGAGAGGGGCCTAGCCTGCCTTGCGTGCTGCAAACAGAGTGTCCTCTTTGTCGACGTCGATTAGATCGTTCCACCAGTGCACGACTTCGACTTCCACGCACTCAAAGACCGCGGCCAGGGTCGCCTCGAAAGCAGGGCTCGGGTCGGTGGACCACACACCGAGCACGCCGCCCGGGTTCAGATGTTCGGCGACGGCGGCCAGGCCTTCGCGGGTATAGAACGCCGCGCTCGCCGAATCGAGGGGTTCGTCGGGAGCGTGGTCCACATCGATCAGGATCACGTCTACGGTCTGGCGAGGCGGGCCGAGCAGCCGCGCATAGACGTCTCCTTGGGATACCTCGAGACGCTTGTCCGAGGCCAGTGCATCCCCGGTAGGGAGCCAGCCCCTTTCCAACCAGGCGATTACGGGTTCGAGAAGTTCGAGCACTTCGACCCGGGCCACTCGATCCGAAGCGAGAGCGGCCTCGGCGGTGTATCCGAGTCCGAGTCCGCCCACGAGCACCGAAAGTTCATCGCCCGGGTGCAGGCCAAGTCCAAACTCCGCCAGTCGTCGCTCGGACTCTGTGTGATAGCTGCTCATGAGAAAGCCCTGATCGAGAGTGACCTCGGTGATAATGACTCCCGGACGCGAGAGCAGTTCGCGCCGACGCAGGCAGAGTTCGCCCAGGGGCGTATCCTGGTGGTCAAGAATTTCGAAAAGCGGACTCAGAGAGATCTCCTTCTTCGCTGAGGCAGTGGAGTATAGAACGGGCGGTCTCGATAGGGACAGAGGAGGGTGGCGTGTATAGTCCCGGTTTTCCGCACCCTGCGCCCGCCGCCCCACCGCTTCCGACACTCAAGGCTTCCGAAACTCAAGGACACCGATGATCGAAATTTTCATCGACGCGGACGCTTGTCCGGTAAAGGACGAGGTGTACGCCGTCGCTGCCCGCCTGGGCCTTCCGGTGGTCGTCGTCGCCAATCAAAAAATCAACGTACCCCGGGAAGTGGGCGTTGAGATGGTGGTGGTGGGTGATGGTGCGGACGCCGCCGACGACTGGATCGCCGACGAAATTCGGTCGGGCGACGTGGTCGTGACTGCGGATATACCGCTGGCCTCACGCTGCTTGGAAAAGGGCGCTCACGCCCTGGGAACACACGGACGCGAGTTCACCGCCGACTCCATCGGCGGCGCGCTGGCGACCCGGGAGATCAAGGCCTCCATGCGTGAGGCTGGGGCCCAGACCGGGGGCCCGCCGCCCATGACCGCCCGGGAGCGCTCGCGTTTCTCCAACGCACTCGACAGCATTGTCCAGCGGGCCCTGCGCACCGCCCGTTAGCGGACTTCGGGAACCGAGAGTCGACGACACCGCTCGGCTTGGGTCAGCCAGGGCGGGGCGATGCGAGGCAGAATCATCGCGCGGGGATGCGGGGAACCGGAATCGCCAAGCCGGTGCTGAGTGCCGCGGCCTCGGCGTAGCTCAGTACCGGGAGACGCGCGATCAGTCCCGCGCGCGCCTCCTCACCGGCGTCGATGACTTCTTGCGCCACATCGTGGATCCGATGGGAGAGCCAATCGCCGGGGGGCGTTTCGCCCAGGGGTTCGGCGAATTCAAGGGCTTCGGTGATTCGGCCGAGTCGCAGCAAGCACCAGACCAGGCGACGCCGAACCGGGATGATTCCGGGGTCGGCTTCTAGACGTTTGCGGTCGAGTTCGATGGCGCGCTCGTACAGTCCGAGCGCGGAATAGATGGCGGCGAGGGTTCCGCGGCCCTGCAGTTTCAGCTTGGGATCCGAGCCGTAGGCAGCC
>LWDU01032788.1_pt1 | contig 12839 bp, 12 predicted proteins | sample 727161 | NCBI WGS metagenome assembly LWDU01 (sample SAMN04566230, study PRJNA314399) | hydrothermal vent metagenome | isolation source: deep sea hydrothermal plume seawater | place: Mexico: Gulf of California, Guaymas Basin | collected 2004-07-11 | reverse complement strand
TGATTAATTTTTAAATCCTTAGAAAGAACTTTATCAACTTTTTTCAAAATGACATCATAAATTAGATTAAAAATCAAAACATAAAGATATCGAATAAAAAATTATATTAATTTGAAAGTTGTTCTAACACAAAATTGTGCTATAAATAACATATCCAATTAATTAGGTATTATTCAATGTAACGTTAAGATATAATAATTTGATCTAAATATTTAGAATATGGGAAAGTTTTTTGCAGGTATAGTTTTATCATTTTTAGTTATTTTTTTAGCACATATTATTTTTTTAATAATCAATGCCTATTTGTGGGCAACAGAAGGATTAGAATCATTATCACAGCAAAGGGATTTTGTTGAAACAGTGTATTTTTCTGTAGTTTTAAAATGGCTGATTTTAGTAGATATTATTTGGATAATATTTGCTTTAGGATCTGCATTAAAACGAAAAAAATACAAAACTGAACCTCAATATTATTTATCGCATAATCCAATCAAAGATCAAAGAATAGCTGTAATTATTCCTACTTTTAATGAAGCAAATAATGTAGAAAAGGTAGTTAAAGATTACATTATGCAGTCAAATGTAAAATATGTTTTTGTCATAGATAATAATAGTACTGATAAAACGCCAGATATAGCTGAAAAATGTGGGGCCATAGTAATTCGGAAAAAAATTAACAAAGGTCTTGCAGATTCATGTATTATTGGATTTAATGAAGTATTGAAAACAGATGCAAATATTGTTGTTTTAACTGAATGTGATGGGACGTATAATGGATATGATATAACAAAAATGGTTCCATATTTGGATAATTGTGATATGGTTGTGGGGACAAGAATTATTCAAGTATTAACTGAGAAAGGAAATCAAAATGGTATGTTTAATACTTGGGGAAATTTCTTTATTGGAAAATTAGTTCAATTAAAATATTTCAGTTTACTTCACATGGGAGTTACATCATTTACAGATGTAGGATGTTCTCATAGATGTATACGACGTGAAGGATTAGAAAAGATGATAGAACAGATTAGAATAGATCATCAAAAGAAAACAGATAGTGATGGATGGATGTTTTTGCCATATCTAAATTTACGTTCAATTGATAGTGAATTAAAGACTGTTGAAATACCAATTACATTTAACAAACGCTCAGGTATATCAAAATCAGGTTCGGATAGAAAATCAAAAGGGTTCAAATTAGGATTAAGAATAATTTGGTTAGTTTTAATGAGTTAATACAAGTTGATGTTTAATAATTAAACTCATGAAAATTTTAATCTGATGTACACGTTTTTATTAATTTAAAAAATCGAAGTAATGTTGACAAATATATTAGTTACAGGTGCAACTGGTTTTATCGGTACTAATCTAATTCACAGGTTATTAGAATCAAATCACAACATAAGCATCTTTGTTCATGAAGAATCAAAAATGGCACACTTGAAAAATATAATTTCAAAATTAGATGTACACAAAATAGATTTAATCAAACCACATATTATGAATGAGAAGATCAAAAAGATAAAACCAGATGTGGTATATCACTTAGCAGCTTATGGGGTTAATCATGATCAAACAAGAAATGATAAAATAATTAATACAAATATTCTTGGGACTTTGAATTTATTTAATGCATTATTAGAACATGCAGACGTAAATAAAATTGTAAACATGGGGAGTTGTTTAGAATATGGTCCAAAAATAAAAAAAATAAAGGAAATTGATGATAATAACCCACAATCGGTGTATGGGTTTTCAAAAATGGCACAAACAAATATTGCAAAACATTTTTACGAACAAAAAAAAATGCCGATAAATACATTAAGTGTTTTTAACGCATATGGTCCATTTCAGAATCAAAGTGGATTGATTCCAAATATAATATCATCAGCGTTAAACCATAAAAAAATATACATAAATAATCCAAACGACATACGTGATTTTATTTTCGTTAAAGATGTCATTGAAGGATTACTTATAGCATCAAAAGTTAAAAAATCTGGAGAAATTTTTAACATTGGAACATCAAATGAGTATACTGTAAAAGACATTGTAAAAAAAATAATAAAGATCACAAAATATGAGAATATAATATTTCATGAAAACAATACTCATGAATATGAAGGAAAAATGGTTGCAAATATCACAAAATCAAAAAACATACTAAAATGGAAACCAAAATACACTATTGATGAAGGTTTAAAAGAAACATTTGAGTGGTTGAAAAATTATTAAGAATTGTATAGAAAGTTTTTTGGAAGTTTAAAAATATGTTTCAGAGTATAAAGAAAATTGCAAAATATCTTTTTAATGGTATAATCAATACATCAATCACATATCCATCATTCATTATTCTATCAGACATCATAGATTATAGACTTGCAATTAGTATTATTTTTCCATTAGGAGCACTATTATCATATTTTATGAATAAAAAACTTGTTTTTAAAAAAGAGAAGGGGAATATGATGATATTTTTTATTGTTATAACTATAATGTATTTAACAAATCTTTCAATAACATGGATTTTAGTTGAATTTGGAGAGGTATCTAAAGAAATATCACAAGCAGTAGCTATATTCATTGCGTTTATTGGAGGTTATTTACTAAATAAAAAATTTTCATTTAAAAAAGTATTATAAAAAATAATAAATTATTTATTTTTAAAAAAAATTAATCTTTTTTTGGATCCATAATATAATTTGGCTTACCAAATGCAATTTTTGGGAGTGCATTAGTAAATGTATCAATCATTACTTGTAACAATACAGGTTGATGGGTATCATTCCAAAACCATTTTAATGCTTCAAACACTTCATTTTGTTCGGTTATAGTTCTAGATGATATTCCATATGCATTAGCAATTAATTCAAAATTAGGAGCACTATACCCCCAAAGAGTAGATTGATATCGTCTATCAAAATATTCTTCTTGAAATTGTCGTACCATACCATGACAATTATTGTTTATAACTATAATTTTGATGGGCAATTTATTATGAATTACAGTTTGCAATTCTTGGATATTCGATTGGAACCCACCATCACCTGCAATTAATACTACAGGAGAAGAAGAATTTGCCAATGCTGCACCTATTGATGCTGGAAGTCCAAATCCCATTGAACCCATCCCTCCAGATGTAATAAATCTTTGAGCACCACCAAGTTTCAATGATTGTGCAGCCCACATTTGATGTTGTCCAACATCTGTAACAAAAACAGAAGCTGATTGAGAAACATCTGATAATTGATGAATAAATAAATTTGGATTAATTCCTTTAGAGTGAATATTCTCATCAGTATCAGGAAATTGTTTTCTTATTTCATTAATTTTGTTGATCCATTCATGTTTTTCAGTAAATTCATGAGTTACAAATTTATCACTCATTGAATCAAAAAAAGATTCAAGATTCATGGAAATTTCAATACATCCTTTTATTCTATTATTTACTTCATTAGTATCAACATCCACATGAAAAATTTTTTTATTTTTAGCGAATTCTTCTACTTTAGAACTGGTCTGACGTATATCTAATCTACTTCCTAAAACAATCAATAGATCTGATTTTGATAAAGCTAAATTAGCCCATCTATTGCCATAACTACCAATTAATCCAACTCGGAATTTATCCAAATAGGGTAAAGCATCAACTGCCATTAATGAATTAACCACTGGAATTTTTACAATTCTGACAAAGTCTCTAAATTTTTCTAAGGAATTTGATGAATGAATCCCACCACCAACAAGAATAATAGGTCTTTTTGCCTTTTTAATGGAATTTATTATGTCTATTGATATCTCAGAAGAAATTAGTTTCTTATCAATTATTTTAGAAGTGATTTTTTCAATCTTATCTACGTTAATGAATTCACGTTGTACATCCATTGGAATATCAATAATGACTGGTCCGGGTCTTTTTTCAGTGGCAGTTACAAATGCATCTTTTAAAATATTAGGAACGTCATTAGGGTTAATAATCAAAGAGGCTTTTTTTGTAATTGGTCTTACAATTGATACAATATCTGTCTCTTGAAAACCTAATTGTCTTACTTTTTTGTCACCCTTAATTTCATTTCTATTAACTTGACCAGTAATAAAAATAGTAGGAGAAGAATCAAAATAAGAACTACCAATGCCTGTGATCAAATTTGTTGCACCAGGACCACTTGTTGCTAATGCGATTCCCGGAATTCCAGTTAACCGTCCATAAGCATCTGCAGCAAATGCTGCAGATTGCTCATGTCTAAAACTAATTATAGTAATTTTAGATTTCTGGTAAATAGAATCAAGTAAACGAGTAATCATCCCACCTGACATTTCAAAAATAAACTTGATTTGATTTTGTTCTAAAAACTGGGCTACATAATCAGATATTTTTATTTTTTTATTCATTAGAAATCAACAAGGATAGACAATAATTACTTAATAAAAGAATAATGATCAATAAATAATAAATCTATAAACAAGTAGAAATAGAAATTTAGGATAAAGGTATAGTTTATAGTAATATTTAGCAATATTATAACATGGGCATATTATTTACATTATTGATTATATCATTACTTCTTTTGATTACTACTCACATAATATTTTTAGGAGTCAATGTATTTTTTTGGATAATTAATGGGATTGATTATATAATTGAAGGTAACACATTTCTTGAAATTATATACTATTCAAAATATCTTAAGTGGTTAGGGATAATGGATCTAATTTGGGGTTCTTTTCTAATTATATTTTTAATTAAAAGAAAACATTACAAAACAGATTCACGTCTTCATTATTTAGAAGAGAAGATAAAAATAGATCCAAAAATTTGTGTCATTATACCCACATTCAATGAAGAACAAATTGTAAAAAATGTAATTGATGATTATCTTAATCAAAAAAATATACATGAAATCATAGTTATTGATAATAATAGTTCAGATAAAACTGTAAAAATTGCAGAATCATGTGGAGTGCGAATAATAAAAAAGAGTTCCAATAAAGGTCTTGCAGATTCAGTAATTTTAGGATTGAATGAATTTTTGAAATCAGATTCAAACATAGTCGCAATTACTGAATGTGATGGAACTTTTAGTGGGCATGATCTTGAAAAAATGATTCCATATCTCGATAATTGTGATATGGTGATTGGGACTAGACAAATTCAAGTTCTTACAGAAAAAGGAAATCAAAATAGTATGTTTTATGTTTGGGGAAATTATATTTTAGCTAAATTAATCCAGATAAAATATTTTAGTTTAATAAATTTAGGAATAGTGAAATTAACTGATGTTGGATGTCTTTATAGATGTATTCGTAAAGAAACATTGAAGAAAATTGAATTTGAATTAACAAGTACAGATGCAAAAAAAATTCGTAATAATCCAAATAGTGGTTTAATTGCAAATTTTCTCACAATGACAGGAATTGAAAACAATTTAAAAATAGTTGAAGTACCTATAACATTTAAAAAAAGAATTGGAATTTCAAAGACTGGGGCTAATAAAAAACTAAAAGCTATTAGTTATGGATTACAATTTTTTTGGTATATTTTAATTAAATAACATTTAGTGATTTTCAAGAAGTAAAATGGATTCATTTAAAATTGTTTCAAGGGAAGAAAATTGTGGTAAATAACCAATTTTTTCTGCTTTTCGGGATAATGAATAATAATTTTTTTCAACCCAGTTATAGAAATTGATTCTGATTGTTCTATTAGTCTAAATTTTAAATCAAACTGATTAGAAAATTCTTGTAAAATTTGAAATTTAGATACGTGTTCTTTGCTAAACACATCAAATTCATCATTAAGTTTTTTGTTAGATATACAATTTTTTATCAAATCATAAAAATCACTTGGATTAACATAATCTCGCATAATATTTTCTTTATGTGTTACAAATGTAGATTTATTTTTTGTCGCTTTAATTAATTCAGACATGAAGAAGATAGTATTTAGATCAATAAATCTACTAAAAAACCCAAAAATCCTTAAATCTACAATATTCATATCGGGTAAAGCACGGTGTTTAGATTCTAGATATATTTTTGAAATTGAATATATTTCACCAATACCAATTTTATTCACAGAAAGTTTGGAAATTGAAAGATCATCAACAGGTTTATCGAATTCTTGACCAAATACTGCTCCACTACTTAAATTGATATATAATGTAGTCGGTGAATTCTTTAAATAATTTATTATCATATTATCATAAAATTCAACAGTTTCAAGTACAGAAAATTGAATTTTTGAAAGTCTACCTGGAGTATTTTCTCCAATACAATTAATGATGACATCATATTCATTTTTTTCAAAATCTTTGTATGAATTTAATGAAAGATTATTTGATAAAAAAAGATCTAATGATTGAAATTTTTTTGGATCCCTAGAAAATAAAAATAAAGAGTAATTATTATCTTTTGAAAAAAAGGATATAATATTTTTAGCAATATGTCCTGTTGAACCAAAAATTGCAATATTTTTATGACTCACAAATTTTTAAGAAATGTATTACATATTAGAGTATATGATTAAAATTTAATGAAAAGAAAAAATTATTTGTATGTATTAATGAATTCATTAAAACTTTTGATTACATAATCTAGCATTTCAAATGTTATTGCAGGGTATATTCCAATCCAAAATGAATCAGACATTATTTTATTAGTATTATCTAAATCTTTTGAAATTTTATAATATATATTTTTAAAATATGGTTGCTTTGTAATATTTCCTGAAAATAATGGTCGTGTATCAATTAATTTACTTGCAAGGAATCCGATAATTTTTTCTCTTGAAAAAACCGATGTATCTCGAATTGTAATTGGAAATCCAAACCAAGATGGTTCACTATGAATTGTAGGTGTAGGAAGTATGAAGTATTTTTCAAGAGAAGTTAATCCTTCTAAAAGATAAGAAAAATTATTTTGCCGTAATTTAATGAATTCAGGTAGTTTCTGTAATTGCCCCAATCCAACAGAAGCCTGCATATCAGTGATTTTTAGATTATATCCAACATGAGAATAAGTATATTTGTGATCATATCCATGTGGCAAATCACCTAATTGCCAATCAAATCGTTTTCCACATGTATCATTTTTACCTGGAGCACAAAAACAATCTCTCCCCCAATCTCTAAAAGATTCAGATATTCGTTTGAGATTACTGTTATTTGTAAAAACTGCCCCTCCTTCACCCATTGTTATTTGATGTGCAGGGTAAAAGCTTAATGTAGAAATATCTCCAAATGTACCAACATTTTTTCCATGAATCTTACTTCCTAATGCATCACAACAATCTTCTATAAACCATAAATTATGTTTTTTACATAATTCTTGTATTTTTTTTGCATCATATGGGTTTCCTAATGTATGAGCAATCATAATTGCTTTAGTTTTTTCAGATATGATTGATTCGATTTGGTCAATTTTTGGACTAAGAGTGGATAAATCAACATCTACAAATACAGGAATTAAATTATTTTGTATTATTGGATTTACTGTAGTTGGAAAACCAGCAGCTAGAGTAATTACTTCATCCTTAGGATTAAGTTTGTTTTCTAATTGATTAGACGTTAAAGATGATAATGCAATAAGATTTGCTGAGGAGCCAGAATTACATGTGAGTGTAAAGTTTACTTGTAAAAAGTTGGATAAATTTTGTTCAAATTCTGAATTAAATCTACCAGTAGTTAACCAAAAATCTAAAGAACTACTTACCAGCATTTGAAGTTCTTTTTCATCATAAACTTTTCCTGAAACTGGAATTAAAGTTTTACCAGGTATAAAATCATGTTTTCTATGGACTTCGTCAGAATATAATTTTACCAAATCTAATATCTTTAATCTTAGCTCTTTTGAAGTAGATGTATTATCTAGTAATGGATTTGATAATAGATTTTTTTCATTCATGATATTTCTCAGTTTTTTACCCATACATGTTTAGATTTTTTTGCTTTAGAAACATAGTCTTCAATTTGAGATACAGTATAATCATGAATAGATTTATCATTATGATTATAATTTAAATACCAATTTACAGTTTCAGTAATACTTTGTTCTATAGAATAGGTTGGTTTCCATTTTAATATATTTGAAATATTACTGGAATCAAGTCGTAGGTATTTTGATTCATGTAAATTATTTTGTTTAATGTTGATTGTTCCACTTCCCCATTTTTTAATAATATTTTTTACAACAGATTGTACAGAAACATCACTAGCAGACATAGGACCTATATTCCATGCTCTTCCTAATTGTGGAGAATTTTTATTCAATTTACTTCCAATTAATAATAATCCCGAAAGTGATTCTAATACATATTGCCATGGTCTAATAGATTTTGGATTTCTTAAAGTAATTTTTTTATTTAATTGAAGTGAACGAATACAATCAGGAATGAGTCTATCTTCTGACCAATCTCCACCTCCAATTACATTTCCTGCTCTAATAGATGCAATTCCAGGACTATTTTTTTGATTGAAAAATGAACGTCTATAACTAGACACAATTAATTCTGAAGCGCCTTTGCTAGCACTATATGGATCATGGCCGCCCATAGGATCATTTTCCCTATACGCATAGTCCCATTCTTTATTTTCATATGCTTTATCACTAGTCATGATAAGACAAGATTTTACAGAAGGTACATCTCTTACAGATTCTAATAAATTAGCAGTTCCAAGTACATTAGTTGAAAAGGTTTCTAATGGAGTGTCATAAGATTTTCTTACTAATGATTGTGCAGCTAAATGAATAACAATGTCAGGTTTGTGTTTAGACATGACAGAAAAAAGTTTATCTTTATTGTTAATATCACTAATTTGACTAGTGATACTTTTTTTAATTTTAAGTGAATCAAACAATGATGGAGATGTTAAAGGTGGAAGAGAATATCCAACTACATTTGCTCCAAGCAACACCAACCATAATGATAACCAGGATCCTTGAAAACCAGTATGACCTGTAATAAATATGGTTTTTCCTTTATAGAATCCATCAAAGATAGTATTCATTTACCATACTTTCCAAGGTGCATTATTTTGTGTCCACAAACGTTCAAGATATTCTTTTTCTCGTAGTGTATCCATTGCTTGCCAAAAACCATCATGTTTGAATACTCCTAATTGATTAATATTTGATAATTGTTCTAAAGGTTCTCTTTCAAGAATAGTTTGATCATTTTTTAAAAATTCAAAAAGTTTTTGTTCAAAAACAAAAAATCCACCATTAATCCAACTAGAATCACCTTTTGGTTTTTCTATAAAGTGTTCTATCATATTTTCTTTTATTTTTAATGCACCAAATCTACCAGGTGGTTGAATAGCAGTTACAGTACCAATCAATCCAGAATTTTTATGGAAATTTATAGATTCACGTATGTTAACATTTGAAATTCCATCACCATATGTCAAACAAAATGTATCGTCAATATATTTTTCAATTCGTTTTATTCTTCCACCAGTCATTGTATCTTTACCAGTATCAATAAGAGTGATTTTCCACGGTTCTGCATTTACATCATGAATTTCAGTTGTATTATTTTTAATATCGATAGTTACATTAGACATATGTAAAATATAGCCCTTATAGCCTAAACATATAATGAATTCATTTATTCCATGATGAGAATAATTTTTTAAAATATGCCAAAGTATAGGAAATCCACCAATTTCTACAAGAGGTTTAGGTTTAACGATAGTTTCTTCTGAAAGCCTAGTTCCAAGACCTCCTGCAAGAATTACTGCCTTCATAGATAATCAAAAAAAACTAAAGAATAAAAATTATTAGAATATGAAAAAGTTGTAAAATAAATGAATAAATTAGAAATAACTAAAATTTTTCATTACAGATTATATTCCTATTCTCAAGTTCTTTTGTACTAAAAACCCTCATAGAATTTACAAATCTTTGTTTTTTTATAAGATATTTCTGGTTTTTGACTAACCACCACACACTTTTAAGAATAATCCAGACATTTGGTTTTGTAGCAATAGTATCTTCATATTTTGTAGGAGATAGTTTAGTTGCATGTCTAAAAGTATAATCTAACCAAATTTTCAATTCTCTTTTTCCGTAGGTTATAAAAAATAATATCATTTTTTCAACAGACAAAATCATCTCAAAATTTGTAATTTTTATGGATAATTGATTCTTAAATCCATGAAATGCAATTTCAGATTTCATTTTTTTCATAGTAGTTCCAGCAGAATGATATACAACAGATGTTGGTACTAAGATTACTCTATATCCAATAATCCATGTACGCCATCCTAAATCAACATCTTCAAAAGATGCAAAAAATTTTTCATCAAATCCTTTAAGTTTATCAAAAATATTTTTTTGAATTAACATTGATGCTCCTCTAGCACTAGAAATTTCTCTGATTTTATTGATTTTTGTTTTTGAATTATACACAACTCCTAGTTTATCAATAAAATCCCCACTAGAATCTATACTTCCATTTGGTTTTAACAAAAGACTTTGACACATCCCAATTGTTTGATCAGATTGTATAGCTTTAATCATTTCTGAAATGAAATTAGGAGTTACAACAGTGTCATTGTTCAAAAATAGTAGATAATCACCTTTTGCAATTTTAGCAGCTATATTATTTGGTTCTGCAAATCCTTTGTTAGAATTAAGTTTAATTATTATTATAGAAGGAAAATGTTTTGAAACAAATTGTATTGTATTATCAGATGAATTATTGTCTACAAGTATTATCTCAAAATTATCATAAGTTATGTTAGATAAAGAGTCTAAGCATTTTTCAAGTAATTTTTGTCCATTATAACTTACAATTATTACTGAAACTTTGGGGATTATCATATATTTTAAAATTATTTTTAAGAATAAAAAGTATTATCTCCCTTGGCGAATTTTGTTTAGATAGAATATTAGAACTTTGTCAGATATCCATGAAGGAATAATTGAAAGGAATTTCATACCAAATTCCATAGTCTTTATTTTTGTTGATTTTATTTTTTGATATTTTTCAAGTTCATTAGTATATTCAACTCTCAAGGAATTTCCAAGATGGCTTAAAATTTCATTTTTAATTTCAGAAATATACTTTATAGTTTTAGAAATATTTTTGTGTGATAACTGATTTGAATGAATTCTATATTTTATGAGAGATTTTGAAATTAAATGAAATTTTATGTTGTATAATAATGCAGCATTAAGAAAAAAATCATAATCAATAGCTACTGGATCATCTAGTGCCCTAATTCTACAGTTCTCAAACAAAAATGATGGAATCAAAGTAGTGTTTACATTAATCTGCTGTCCATCCAATAATCTGACATTATAATCAAAATTAGATAATTCATTATAATTTGATTCATAAAAATCACGAAGTTTGTTTTCTTTTTCATCTATAATTTCCCAATTTGAATACACTATTGTATCAGAATATTTCTTTGCAGTATTTACCAAAATTTCTATTGTCTCAGGATACATTATATCATCAGGTGAAAACCACTTAAACCAAACACCATTCATTTTACTTATTCCAAGATTTAGTGCAGATGCAAGTCCGTTATTTTTCTGAGTTAAAACAGTAAGTTTATCAGAAAATTTTTTTAGAATTTCGGGGGATGAGTCAATTGAACCGTCATCTACTACGATTATCTCAATATTCGGATATGTTTGAGATGTTATTGAATTTAAACAGGTCTCTAAATAGTTCTCAGAATTATAAACAGGGATTATAATTGATACAAGATCTGATGTCATAACATATTAGAAATACTATGAAATTATATTCTTAATGTATTTAGAGCCTTTTTTTAATGAAATCGATTGATTTTACGGGAGAGGGATCTATTCCTAATTTTGCAGCATAATATATTGTAGTATAATCTAAAAGATAAATCAAGCATACAAGTTTTGATAAAATTCCTCCAGTTACTGAAAAAATATCATTATATTTTATTTCATTATGATCAAAATATTCACGCATAATTTTCCATCGTTCTTTGGTTTTGATATGATCATCGATCCCTTCAATAATAATAGGAATCATGTCAGATGGTTTCTCCCAAGACACAATTCCATTATGTCCACTCTCAATAATATCTTCAACTATCACATGAGTTTTTGCATTTTCTTGTAATGAGTTCTTAAAACGAATTGCAACAGAACGAAATCCCCATGGATGATAAATCACAGGAACTCCATCAATGTGATTGGCTAAATTAAGAGAAGTGTTTGTATTAGAAAGATTTGCTGAAGAAATTTCCATAGAAAGACGTTCTAATAATGAAATAGATTGAACAATTTCTTGAGAATTTATTGGTATTATCAAATTTAATGTTTTGAGAATAGAATATACAAAATTTGGAAATGATGCACGTGGTGAATGTATTTTTGAAATTTTTCTAAATTCAATATTATTTTTTATACAAAAAGATTCCAGTTGTCCTCCTGATGAAAATCCTATTAATTTACAATTTAATTTAGTTGCAGACTCTAAAATGGTTAAAGTTTCAATGGTATTACCAGATACACTTATTGCTACAACAAGTGTATTTTTATCTACTGTTTTTGGTAATTCATATCCTTTGACAACTGTTGTATGGATATTAGTTTTTGATAAAACTGAGGATAGTAAATCACCTACACTTCCAGAACCACCCATTCCAGAAAATACAACATGATCAATATTTTTAAAATCAATTGGTTCAATATCTGAATTGTATGCATCTTTTGCAATTTGTGGCCATCGATCATATACCTTATACATTCCATCTAAATCATATTTTTCTAAAATTTCTCTAGTAAGCAATTGATGAAATAAAAAATCTTAATCCATTTAATTTATTCTAAATGAATTATTTATGTAA
>LWDU01036703.1_pt1 | contig 12842 bp, 11 predicted proteins | sample 727161 | NCBI WGS metagenome assembly LWDU01 (sample SAMN04566230, study PRJNA314399) | hydrothermal vent metagenome | isolation source: deep sea hydrothermal plume seawater | place: Mexico: Gulf of California, Guaymas Basin | collected 2004-07-11 | reverse complement strand
GTCGCTCTTTCACCTGATCATCTCCGAATTGAGCGAGTAATTTACGTGCCTGAGTGCGCCCCACGCCGTGAAAGACGAGCTTTGATTCGAGTTCCGATTCCTCTTCCTCGATCTCAATGTTCACTGGGTCTCGAGGTGTCTTTGAAAATTTCTGGAAGTGGATGTTCCACTTACCCCTGGCAATCATTGTAAATCGATCTTCGACGGGACAGGGCATGATGATTTGAGCGGCCTCCAATTGCTCGATTTCCGGTTTAAGTTGCCGCTTGAGCTGTGCCATATCCTTGTAGGCCGTGCGGCTGAGTCCGATTTTGTTGTAAGCAAAATGTGAGAGGTCGAATTTCCAATGCGTTCTCTGGAAGAACCTCTTGTCCAGGAAACAGTAGATGCGTCTTGCTGTTGGGGAATGGAGTTTTCTGTAAGTTTCCAAGTCCAGGGATTTTAGGTTGCCCTGTTTGGAACTTTCGAAAATCTTCTCATTCCAAGTCACCGTCGAGGGCTCGCCGTTTTTGCCCCAGGTTACATTGTCCACCAAGTGGAATCCGCCACTTTCCCATGTGCCTTCGCCTTTGTCCCTCCAGGTATTATCGTAGTAAAACGAGACTCCGAGCCACCGGTTTATCGATTCCTTTATGCGATCGTAATAGTATTCCTGGTTTGACCAACCGAGCACCGCAATGATCTGGTGGCGGTTGAAAGTGACCACTCGTTCCATGAATCCCTGTATCCGACTCAGATTCAAGAGGCCAAGAATCACTTCATCGTCAAAGGAAGTCGGAAGTCCGTATTCGTCCGAGCCCGTGATGACGAGTTTCCTTGGAACGAGCTCTCCGGTTTTTGCGTCGGTGATTTCGTCCTCGTAGGTGATAGTCTTGATGTCTGAATTGAGACGGTTGGCAAGCGCGGCAATGGGGAATTCAGCAATGTTGAGTTCATCCTTTCCTTCGGTGAAAGCAACGAAACCAGGGAACAGCTTCAGCTGTTCTTCCACCGTCTCTTTCTTTTCGCTTACTTTTTCTTTTACCATTTTTAAACTCCCTCAAAATCACAACAACACAGGCTGAGACTGTTGTTGTTTATTGTTTAAAGTACAAGTTTATAGTTTAGGGCTCCGAAACCACATTATTAGCAACGAGTTACAAAGACATTCCTGAGTAGATTATCGTATGACCCTGAGTAAATTATCGTATTAGAACTAGTGATTTTACACCCATACGCATTCCTATCAGGAAACTCAGCCTGCTTTCGTTCATTCAGCATGGAGTTTTAGAACCTCGGAAAGTGTGACACTCAAGCCATCACCCGATGAGGATTGTCGCCATTCGTGCACGAACCGCACATAAATCTGTTGGGACGATACTCGGCCATATGCTCAAAGAAGCTGATCGGATGGGGTCGAGCTAGACGGCAGCTGATTTATTTCTAGCGAGTTCTTGCTTACGGATTTCATATTCATTGTGCTTTTCCGCTTTCTTTTTCTGTCTTTTGGATTGCTCCTGTTCACGTCTCCGCCTTGAAGTCTCTCGTTCTCAATTTTAGGATTACTGCTGACTTGTGACGCGCTACACGATACAATGGAAATAATAAAGTGAAAAATGATCAACAGTTTTCGGCATCGCGGTTTGAAGCGTCTTTATGAACAAGGAGACAGAAGCAAATTGCCACCGGCCCAGGTTAATCGAATTGAGGAGATTATTTTCCAACTCGATGTGTCGAAAGAAGCTCAGCACATGAATCTTCCCGGGTATCGATTGCATAAACTCACGGGAGCACTGAAAGGGTTCTGGAGCGTTAAAGTGTCCGGAAATTTCCGGGTCATATTTCGTTTTGAGAACGGAAACGCCTACGAAGTCGATCTACTGGACTACCATTAGGAAAAGGAGAATAAAATAATGCCGATGAAGAATCCACCCCACCCCGGACGCTCCATTAAACATGCTTGTTTGGAGCCGTTGAACTTGACGGTAACCGAAGCTGCGAAGGTTTTAGGAGTTGGCCGTCCAGCTTTAAGTGCAGTAATCAACGGTAAGGCAGGAATATCACCGGAGATGGCAATTCGTCTTGAGCAAGCATTCGGAAGCACAGCCGATACGTGGCTTGCAATGCAGACTGCATATGATCTGGCCCAAGCCCGTTTGAATTCAGGATCTATCAGGATAAAGCGGTTGGAACTGGCGTAAAATGCGATCGAATTCCCCCCTGCTCTCCTTTGGTTTTGAAAAGATTGGAAGGCCGGGAAAACTCCTCGTTTGGAAGAGCAGAACAAAGGCTGTGGCCTGACCCATGACTTTGTGCTGTTCTCTTTATTCAGACGTCTGAACGCCTTCATGCAGGCTACGATCAGGGTCTATTGGGGAAGGACAGGGTAATCCCGGTATGTTTCGTTTCACGGTATGGATGTAAACACCGCCCGAAAACTGCGAAGGGTGTATCAACCCTTGGAGGGAAGTCAGCGGGACTCTTCCCTATGGGCTACATAATAAGACCGCAAAATGGCGTTAATACGGCTATGGTATCCTTTGCCCTGACTTTTCAACCACGCCAAAACGTCTGCATCCAAGCGAACGGTTAACTGTTTTTTCCCGGACGGCATTACCAGTTCAGCCTTCTTCCAGAAGTCTTCGTCCAGCTTGGGAATGTCGCTGTAGTCGATGTCCTTATCGCGAATAGAGTTTAACTGCCCCAATCTTTCTTTTGATATGGACAGCTCTTTAAGTGATTTTCGAACAGTAGACATTATATTTCTTCCTTTCTATACGGTTAGCCAAACGTGCTGAAATAATACGGATTCGGCCATCCCTCGTGGTGTGGATAACTGTCACCACAACCTTTTCGACCAACTTCCCAATGCTAATCGTCCGGATTTCTCCATAGTCTTTGCGATCATCGATTCTCGTAAACGTCGGTCCTTCAAAAATCAATGCCGCTTCATCGAAGGTAATCCCGTGCTTCTCTCTGTTGGCTAGATTCTTCTTTTCATTCCATTCAAATTCCAACGTTTGTAGCCTTTTCGCTTAATTTTAAGTATCTACATAATGTAACTACATTAAATGTAGTTGTCTAGAATTTAAATTCGAAGAGTTTTGAGTTATCAACTCGTATCAGAGGCCACATATCAATCGGAGTTTGCATTCACTGAATCATGGATATTTTCGGCCCCGGATAGTCACTGTATTACCGCCTCTCACGGTGGGGTGGATCTTCGAGAAATCGATGTTTTCTCAAGTCGGATTTTGTTTGGAAAACTCAGAGGAATTCAGGTCCATTCAGAGCCTTTAAAAAAACGCATTAAGGGTATAGACAACTAATTCAATTGTTTGGACAACTAATGAAGTTTGGATTGTGAATAACTTTGATTTGGGTTTGGACAACTAATTCAATTGTTTGGACAACTAATTCAAAAGGCCGAAATTGTTTGGACAACTAATTCAATTGTTTGGACAACTAATTCAAAAACAAGTCGAAAAAACATTGTAAGTAGTTTGTGTTGAACATGTTGCACTATTCACAAAAATGCTCCCATTTATTTCCCTTTAATGTTTCCCTTTATTTCTCATTACACGGCCTCCGTCCTAAATGCTTTCAAGAAGGAAATAATATCAAAATTATCGGCCTCCGGCCGCCTCCATAATCCGGTGCGACAAGCGGTGATTTGGAGACTTGGATGAGCGCGTATTTTCCAAGGCATCCGACTTGGCTTCTGCGAGCAGATTATGAAATTTCGTTTCTCCAAGAAGTGCCCTTGCCATCTCCAGAAATTTCTCCATTTCAGACACATTGATTTTTCCCATTTCCAGAAGCTCAATTTCGTAGCTGTCCAGTGGCTGGGTTTTCTGAAGTCGCCTATCGATTTCCTTCTGGGTAATTCCCTTATCCAGGAACATCTGGATGAGCTTTGAATTTGTTCCGGGCGACAGAGATTTTTTTTCTGAGACTTTAATCCATGCTTGAAGCTTGTAATCTTTCTTATCGGTTGTTTCGACCATGTTCACATGAAAGGTTCCAAGGAGGGTCTCTGTGCCATCAAGTTGAGAAAGGATGGATGTTCGGTTCTGAGTCACCAGAAGTTTTCTGTGTGCTTTGTATTTCGGGACAGGGTGACTCACCTGATTCAAGAGCTTGGTTACAGTGATTTCAAAAGGGTTATTTTTACTGTGATGATGAGCCCGGCTGGGAATGTAGAGATAAATGGCCTGGGCTAGTGGACTTCGGATGGAGGTCAGAACTTCCAGCTTGATGTACTGAAGCTCCTTCATGTTATTGAGCAATCCGAAAAACTCGGGAGCAATTGAAACACCGTGGAACCACATTTCGGTTTGGTCGGAGGTGGCCAATTGAGAGTCCTTTCTTCTGATGGGACGCTTCTCGATGTCGATCCGCTCCAGGATCCGGTAAACGTGAGAAATCTGAGTGGTCAAATCACGGATTTGAAAATAAGTATCCATCAAGTCGCCCAGGAGGTCGCCAATAGCTCTGCTGTATCGTCCGCCATTACTGCCGGCGTACCTTTTGCAAAGTTCGTTGAAAGAAAAATGAAATTCCGATGTCTCGGAGAAAATGTCCCGAAAGCTCAAAATGGCAAAGCAGAGGCGGGCATGTCTCACATCAAGTGCCGGCGGTTTCCTGGATTGATGAATCGGATGAAATCCGCCAATGGTGTATTCGCGATCACCGACCACTACCTGGCGAGAACCGGATTGCCTGCTCGCCGCAAAAATTGGACCAATTAGAAAATCCTTCGGGACAAGAGCTCTGATCTCTGTCTTGGTTTTTTTCTCCAACTTTGTTTGCTTCATGGTGTCCCTCATTTCCAAATGTCGTGGACGCTTTTAAACGATTCCGGATGTTGCTTGCAGATATCGAAGCTCTTTTTCAGCAAATCGACCAGCTTCACGTCGTTATCGAGAGCGAACTGCTTGTATGCTTTCACGAACTTCGGATCGACTTTGAAGTTCATCGGCCTGAGTTTGATTTCCAGAGTCGATTCATCGACCTTTGCGGATGTTGTTTTTCTGGTTCTTAAATTTCGTCTGCCAGTCATGAGTTCTGGTTTGCTTTTAAACGGCCATATTTGATTTTCGAATCAGACAAATTGGGGGGTATTGAAAATTCTATATATCTCAAAAAGGAAGAGACCGCAATAAATTGAATTAACGAATTACTTAATCTAGCAAATCGGGCAAACCAATTTTCTCCAGATCAAACTTCGGGTCCTTTTTGTTTTGAAGCCGCTTGAATTTTCTACGTGAGCTTGAAAAGCGAGTGGACTATTATTAAAGAGTTACATAACGTCCCTTATGCTGCTTAAATATATTGCCATTCAATATTTTGACGACTAGGGTCGCATCCCATGAAGACCGTTGGATGCTCTGAAGCAAAGGCTCATTTCTCGGAACGCACCAAACGTGGGCGTCCGGTGGCGAAGTTAAGTCCTGTCTCAAAAAACGACCTGAAGAGCATTTCAGAGGTCTTCACTGAGATTGATAAACTCAGGAAAGGAGCAGTTCTCGGGGACGATCTCAGCATCCGCGAACTCATTGAAGACGGAAGGCATCAGTAGCAATTCTGGATCGAAAGCTGAAATCAACTGCTGAAAACCTCGCGGGTGCAATTTTCGGATCAGCTTAAGAACTCTGATAAGTCCTGTGGACGAAGAAAACGGCATTACAGCGCATTTAAACACTCAGACGCCCCGGAGGTTAGGTCAGATGCCTCAAATCGTTTCTGAGGCCGGTTCTGTGGCTCAGAAGCGGTTCCTGGAATTCTTTGCCGTCACCATCCGGAACCGAAATACCCGAATCGCCTATGCTCAGGCGATTGCCCAGTTCTTCGAGTGGTGCGAATTCAAGGGAATCACCGCACTGAATCAGATCGAACCGATCGTCGTCGCGGCCTACATCGAAAAGCATCCAAGATCTGATCCTACAATCAAACAGCACCTGGCCGCTTTGAGGATGTTTTTCGACTGGCTGGTCACCGGTCAGGTCATTCCCGTGAATCCAGCCACTTCGGTCCGTGGACCGACACATATCGTCAAACGTGGAAAAACTCCGGTTCTCTCAGCAGAAGACGCCCGTCGCCTCCTGGACAGCATCGATCTCTCCAACGTCATCGGGCTCAGAGACCGGGCCCTGATCGGAATCATGGTCTACAGTTTCGCCCGGGTCGGTGCCGTGGTGAAAATGCGGGGTCGGGATTATTATCCCAACGGAAAGCGCTGGTGGATACGTCTGCATGAGAAAGGAGGCAAATTTCACGAGGTACCCGCCCACCACAATGCAGAAGTCTACCTGGACGCTTATCTCGAAGTTGCCGGAATCAAAAATGACAAGGACGGTCCCCTCTTTCGAACTTCCCGTGGGAAAACCCGGAAACTAACCGAATCCCCCATGCATCGGGTCGATGTCTACCGGATGATCAAACGACGAGCCAAAGCAGCTGGGGTTTCGGAATCCACCTGCTGCCACACCTTCCGGGCCACCGGGATCACCGTCTACATGGAAAACGGAGGCACCCTGGAGAACGCTCAGGCCATCGCTGCTCACGAATCTCCCAGAACCACAAAGCTTTACGACCGGTCAGGAGATCAAATCACCCTGGATGAAATAGAGAGAATCGTGATCTGATCCGTACAAAGAAAAAGCCACGGTTTTCACCATGGCTTTCTTTTGAAATTATCTAAAAATACTTCTTCAGGCAGCGCTCTGTGCACGGAAGCGTCGGAACGCGGCAAATCCCAGCATTCCCAATCCCATCATCGCCGCGTAGGCAGACGGTTCAGGCACCGCCGTAATCGTTAAAGAAGTGGCTGAATTAACATTCCCATTATCTAATCCAATGGCGGCTGAATCAGCCAATAGAAGCTTCCAAGTGCCATTGATATTTTCTGAACTCAAGCTATTAAAACCGCTAAAGAGAGAACTGGGGGCATAACTCCCGTCGTAAGTTGCATTGTTTGCCGGCAACTCGATTCCATTATCAAGAAACTTGGCGGTCTCAGTAAAATTAACTGTTGTTTGATTGTTGCCGGTAAGAGTAGCAAACACCGCCACACTGGTGCCATTGGGAGATTGCAGACTGGCTGACAAGTTGGAAGGTCCACTCCCCTGTGAATTTGTATCTGTATAACTCATAGTCAGATTCAACTCCATTGAGGCAATTCCGGAGATTCCCTTTCCCGAAAAATCAAAGGTGAACTCCGGTATACTGGCATCGTTAAAATTTTTGCCCACCTCGTCCCCGCCCACCGCAACCGTGACTTGCGCATTCGTCGCTATAGTTCCTCCTAGGACGAGGGCGGCTATCAAAAGTGCCTTTTGGGTCTTGTTAATACCGATTCCCATTTTATGTTTATGTTTACTGACACTATTCAGCTCTGTATAGCAGTCAAGAATTTAACACTGCCCGGACTATTCTCCTTCCGGCTGCTGATTTCGTCAAGTTTAAATCTGGCTTACTGTGGGCTGAGACACCCGATTCCCGCACCTTTTCAGCAGTATCGCCCTCTATCGCATCCAACATGTTAATGTAAAACAGCTTCCCAACGGTTCACGGAACGGATTGCACAAAAACGTTGCCCGTGCCTGAATTCGTGATAATTGGATTGATTGAGGTGTATTCGATGAAGTTTGTGGTTTCACCGATGTCCGTCACAGCATTCAAAACAATCGTGGTGGCGAGAAGATCCACCACCAAGGAATCCGCTCCGAATTCCTTGATGTCTCCACCAGAATTGATCGTAATCGTCTGTCCAGTGGCCCCCACTTCATCGACGCTGACATTGACCGTATTATCGATCCGCACATCGCCGGAGGTCGCCACCATCTCGATCACATTGAGCTTCCCTCCGCCCGACTGGTTGAAGGTCAGGTTTCCGGTTCCCGTATTCATACGAGTTACCGTGGTTGCCGTGGAGAGGACGTTCGTGATGGACACGGTTCCGGTGGTCGAGACTATGTCGAATTCGGTCACCGTCGTATCCAGGGAAACGAGACCAGTTCCGCTCGTCACAACGAATTTAAAGGCGCTGATATTGTTGCCGACACCATTGGAGTCAGTCACCCCTCCTCCATTAACGGCCACCGTAACTTGCCCTAGTGTCGAGCCCGCATTGATGGTTCCCAAAGTCGCGCCGCCCGTGCCGCCTCCCGAGGTATTCACGGTGATAGCCACGGCGGACGAGGTGTTGTTCGTCGTTGTTATGGAAACACCACTTGCTTGTGTAAACCCTTCCGTGCCCGCTCCGTCCTGGTTAGCAAGAATCGAGATGGTGTTGGCCGTGGCATTCAAATCGGCATTAAAGGACACCGCATTCTGTGCGTTCAAAACGGCGGTCCCGACTGTGGTGAGCGTGCTGGTCGCCACAGTAATGGCATTGGTGGTCAGGCTCAAGGCGCCGCCTACGGCTCCTCCCTTCAAAGTGCTGGTACCGGTCCCGGAGGATTGAGTCAGGCCGCCCGAGGTGTTTACCGTTCCCATGAAAGTGACATCGCGGGCACTATTGATTGTCAGGCTGTTCAAAGTCGTCGTTGCACCCAGACTTCCCTGGAAGAGCACATCGCCTGTGCCGGCCGTCAAGGTAAGCGACTGAGTGCCGGTTGAAGTCCCGTTGATCGCGCCTGTTACGGTGATATTGCCGGCGCCACTGCCCGTGCTCAAGGTCGTACTGTTTTGCAGGACCACGGTGCCGGTTAAAGTAATCTCACTGGTCGGTGCCGGCGGTCACGCTCTGAGCCCCGGTGGTCGTCGCGTCATTCAGTTTGGCCGTGCCCGCACTTCCGATCGTCAGGCTGCTCAGAGGCGTCGTGCCTCCCACCGCACCCCGAAGGTCCACAATACCCGTTCCAGCCTCCAACGTCATCGACTGCGGCCCATTGACCGTGCCGCTCACCGTGATATTTCCTTTGCCCGCGCCGGTATCCAGTTTGGTGTTGCCCTGCAACGTCACATTGCCCAACAGCGTAATAGGCTGTTTGCTGGTCGTATGCGTCCCGTTGGTCTGAATCATCGTGGCGATCACCGTCTGGAACCCGGTGCTCGTCACGTTGCCGCCGAAGCGCGCCGTGCCCGCGTTACTCACCAGCANNNGTTTGGTGTCGCCCTGCAAGGTCACATTGCCCGTCAAACTGATCGCCGCACCGGCGTTACTGGTCGTGTGCGTGCCGTTGGTCTGGATCGTGCCCGCCGTGATGTTCTGCGAACCCGTGCTGGTCACATTGCCGCCGAAGCGCGCCGTGCCCGCGCTGTTGACCGTCAGACTGCTCAATGCCGTCGTCCCGCCCACTGCGCTCTGCAGATCCACACTGCCCGTTCCGGCCGTCAACGTCAGCGCCTGCGCCCCGTTGATCGTTCCGCTCACCGTGATGTTACCGGCTCCGACGCCGGTGTTCATGTCGATGATGCCGGCATTGGCAGCGGTCACATTGTCACTGATAGTGATTCCATTCGAACCGCCGCTGGTGAGCGTGATATTGTTACCGGTGCCGGTTGTGGTAATATCTTTTGTTGCCGATGTTGCGATTGCGCCGTTGGTTGTGACGATTGTAATCGTTCCGACAGATGTGGTGACTCCGGCTGTTGTATCACCTAACTGAATGCCGGAAGCTTCCAACAGATCAATATCTCCTTCGGCGGCCGCGATGCGCAAAATATTGATGTCTACCTCGATCGTTGCGGCATCACCGATTCCCCCAGCGATTGTGCCTTGGCCTGATTTCATGATCAGGTTCTCCGCACTCAGATCGGCGGTGCCGTCCGCACCTGATTCTTCAATCGCACCCGCAGCGGTGATTGTAATGGTGCTGCCTGTAGCGGTGAGGTTGCCGACATTAATCTTCCCGGCTCCAGCACTCTGAGATTGGTCGTTGTCGACCGTTATGTTGCCCGCACCACCTGCGGTAACGGTGGTCAACGTAATATCACCGCGCTCTGGTACAACAGGTGCTCCAGTATCATCATTACCGCTGTTTGTGATAGAAATGTCGCCGCTGGTCGTAACGGCACTGGTAACCGTCAGACTGCGATCCTGTGTCCCATGATTCTGATCAAAGGTGATTGTTCCAGTGGCGGTTGTCAGTGATCCGACGACTGTATTTGCACCTGGAATATTAAGGAGATTTATATTGCCGGTTGTCGTGTCCGCCGTGATCGTTCCCCCGCTCAGATTCAGCGCCGTCGTATTGCCGATCCCGCTCACCGCGTTCAGATCGATCGTCGCCGCCGTCACCAGACCCGTCCCGTTGATCGCCGCCGCGCTGGTGATCGTCACCTGATTGCCCGCCGCCGTCGTCGTCCCCGTCAAAATCACCTCACCGGACGTCGTCGTCGTCAGCGTCACATTCGTCGTCCCTCCGGCCGTCACCGCCGTCACCGCCGTCAGATTGCCGCCGACCGTCTCCAGATCGACCAGGCCGTCCGTCGTCGTCACCGTCGTGAACGCCGCCGCACCGGTGTTGTCGATCGTGATCGTCCCGGTCCCCGTGATCGCCGTCGTGTAGGTCGCCGCAATCGCGTTGTTCAAATCGATGTTTCCGTTGGTCGTATCCGCCGTGATCGTTCCCCCGCTCAGATTCAGCGCCGTCGTATTGCCGGTTCCGCTCGTCGCCGCCGTCACCAGACCCGTCCCGTTGATCGACCCGCCCGCCGTCAGAGTGATCGTAGCAGCCGTAATATTTGCAAGAATGGAGATGTTCGTGCCAGCATCTAAAAACAGGGTGTTTCCGCCGCTGGTATTGATACCGCTGAAGGTGGTCAGGCTCACTGTCGGATCTCCCAGGGATCCGGCTCCGCTCACCGTGCCGATTTTCAGGGCACTGGCGTCGGTGTAGCTGAAGGCTCCGGTGCCGCTGGTCAGATCCCCGGCCACTGTCACCACGTCATTGGTGGTGTTGATCAGAGTCACCGTGCCGGCCGAGACGATATTCAGGTTCTCACCCTTGATCGAAGTCGAACTCTGCTGGTCCACATTGCCGCTGGCTGAAATCTGTATGGTGTCGGAGGTGCCGGCCGTGCCGCCCAGGCTCGATACATTGTGCACCTTAACCGTGCCGCTGACCGCCTTGAAGGTAATCACCGCCGCGTTGCCGCTGGTCGTCGTGCCCGCTCCTCCGTTGGCCGTCACCGCCGCAAGCAGCGCGATGTTGCCCGAGGTGGTCGACACCAGCAGAATCTCCCCTGCGTTACCTGCAGTAGTTGCACTGGTCGCTCCGGTGCTGGTCACCGTTCCGGTGCCCGCCGTGCTGTTGATGTCTCCGGTAGTCTGCAGTGTGATCTTACCGCCGTTGCTACCGGTCGTTGTATCCGGAACACTGTCCACAATCTGATCGATGGTCAGCGTGCCGCCGGCCTTGACGATGATGTTGCCGCTGTCGGTGTTGATTCCACTGAAGGTGGTCAGGCTCACTCCCAGGGATCCCGCTCCGATCACCGTGCCGATCTTCAGGGCGTTGTCGTCGCTATAGCTGAAGGCCCCGGTGCCGCTGGTCAGATCCCCGGCCACTGTCACCACGTCATTGATGGTGTTGATCAGAGTCACCGTGGCCCCGCTGATCACCTTCAGGTTCTCACCCTTGATTGAGGTCGATGCATCCTGTGTGACGTTGCAGGTTGCTGAAAGCTGAATGATTCCATGTGTTCCTCCACCGAGGCTTGTTACATTTGCGACCTGTATTGGTTTACTTGTTCCCGTTGTGACAATTGTGATGATGGCACCATTGCCACTCGTAGCACCTCCACTCGCCGTAACATCACCGTTGAGGTCAATATTGCCACCTGTGGATCGTAACAAAATCTCTCCACCGTTGGCCGTGGCCGTGCCTCCCGTGCTGACGACATTTCCGTTTGTTAATACTGAGGTCAGGTCGTCTGCGGCGGTAATTTTGATTGTGCCTGGACCAGCTGTGGTTACGTCGTTGGTCAGGATCATGTCCGCATCTGTAAGTGCTCCAGCGGCGGGAACTTGATTCAGGGTGAGGTCGTCGGTGTCGTTGAACTCGAGGCTGGCGGTGCCGGTTATGATCGCGGCGAGAATGTCTACGTCGTTGTCCTGATCGAGTGTGATGGTGCCGGACCCGGTGGTGGATTTCACACGCAGGTATTTAGCGTCGATTCCTGTGCTACCATCCTGGGTAACACCTGTCTTCGTGATAATCTGAACAGTGCCCTCTGGAGTCCCTGAACTCACAATATTGTTGACGTTCACAGAGCCGGCGTCGGCGCGGACGGTGATCGTGCCGCCTTGGTTGGCTCCGCCGGCTGCTGACACGGTGTCGTTAAGGACGATGTTACCGCCAACGCTCCAAATCAGAATTTCACGAGAAGAGACGCTTGTATTATTGGTCGTGACGGTTCCATCCAGAGTGATGTTGGTCTGAGCCTTCAGACTTACGGTCTTGTTGGATGTAATGTCGCCTGCAGCAGCTGATGTAATCGTGCCACCGCTATTCGCGGTCGCGCTGACCGCCACAGGACCGGCGTTGGTCGTCGTCACCGTCTGATTGAATGCAACGTTCTTGGTCGTGATATTGATACCGCCTGAAGCGTTTGTGTTCAGGGCTTCATCTGTGGTCCCCGACGTGAAGGCTGGCGTAACCGCCCCGTTGAAGGTGGTTGTGGCCTGACCGGTAGTCTGAGTGAAGGTGGATGAACGGATTCCGTTGCCCGTCACGTTGTTGGCACTTGAAATCAGGATGTCGCCCAAACGAACACTGTCGCCAACGATTTCGTTGAAATTCACATTGCCCGTTCCGGCCGTCAACGTCAGCGCCTGCGCCCCGTTGATCGTTCCGCTCACCGTGATGTTACCCGCTCCGCCGCCGGTGTTCAGACCGCTGGCCGACTGCAGC
>LWDU01035346.1_pt1 | contig 12843 bp, 9 predicted proteins | sample 727161 | NCBI WGS metagenome assembly LWDU01 (sample SAMN04566230, study PRJNA314399) | hydrothermal vent metagenome | isolation source: deep sea hydrothermal plume seawater | place: Mexico: Gulf of California, Guaymas Basin | collected 2004-07-11 | reverse complement strand
GGCTTGTCGCAACTGCATCAGCTGCGCGGTCGGGTGGGCCGCGGGGATCGCCAGTCGACGTGCGTGCTGATGTACCAGCCGCCGCTGGGCGTGCTGGCGCGGGAGCGTTTGGCCGCTTTGCGCCAGACCACCGATGGTTTTGCGATTGCCCAGAAAGATCTTGAACTGCGTGGCCCTGGTGAACTACTGGGCACGCGCCAGAGCGGCGTGCCGCAGTTTCGGGTCGCAGATCTTGCCCGAGACAGGGCGTTGTTGCCGGCAGTACAGACTACAGCGACCCGGTTGCTGCGGGCCAACCCGGGCCAAGTCCCGGAGTTGATTGCACGATGGCTGGGGCACGGGCTGGATTTTTCGGATGCGTGAGCGTTGTATTCATTACTGGCGACTGGCGCGTCTTGATCGACCCGTCGGCTGGTTACTGCTGCTCTGGCCAACACTGTGGGCGTTGTGGATCGCAGGGGAGGGGCACCCGCACCCCGCCATCGTGGCCATCTTCGTGCTCGGGGTGATCACGATGCGTGCGGCCGGCTGTGTCATCAACGATATCTTCGATCGTGATCTTGATCCACTGGTCGAGCGTACCCGTACCCGTCCGCTCGCGAGCGGCGCCGTCACCGTGCGCGAAGCGTTGATGATTTTTTTCTTGCTGCTGACCATAGCCTTTGGCCTCGTGTTGCTCCTCAATCGCCAGACGGTATGGCTGGCGGTGGTTGGTGCTGCGATAGCCGCAAGCTATCCCTTGGCCAAGCGATACACAAATCTGCCGCAGGTATATCTCGGCGTGGCATTTTCGTGGGGTATTCCGATGGCATTCACCGCACAGGACAGCCCGCTGATGCCGCTGGCCTGGTGGCTGCTGGGCACCAACCTACTTTGGACGGTCGCTTATGACACGATGTATGCCATGGCAGATCGTCCTGATGATCTGAAGGCCGGCATCAAATCCAGCGCGATACTGTTTGGGCGTTTTGAGCTCGCCATTAATGCGTCGCTGCAGGCGATAACGCTTTTGAGTCTCGCGTTAATGGGGTTGTATCTGGGCTTTGGTGTTATTTTTTATCTCGGCCTTGGCGCCGCGGCCCTCACAGCCGTCTATCAACTTTATCTCTGTAAAGACCGTGATCGGCAGCGGTGTTTTAAGGCTTTTCTGAATAATATTTGGTTCGGCGGATTTGTATTTGCGGGACTCTTTTTTACCTATGTATTCAAGACCGCCTCCATATAGAACCAAAAACAATCATTCCGGCATGAGTGTCCCCAAGCATAGTGCCTGTTTCTAGCTCGTGCATTTCATACTATCTGGCGAGTACAGCGATGCCAGCAGATTCGCTGGATCAGATCAAAAAGGCTGATCTCTAAGCCACGCCTCGAACCGTGTTGCTGCCGCAGACAGGCGTTGGTTTTTTGCTGGGATCACATAATAGCCATAGCCTTCCAGTGATATCTCGGAAAGGGGAGCCAATAAGCCTGCATCAATCTCCGGCTTTGCCAGTTCATCAAGCAACGCGATGCCATTACCGGATATCACTGCCTGAAGCCGGTTATTGGCATCCGGCAAGTGCACAGGCTTATGTCGTGGTGCATAGTCGAACCCAGCCAGCGCGTGCCAGAGTTTCCAGCCTTCCATGCCTGATGCGTCTGGCAAAAGGGGCGCCTCGGTGACGATGTGGGCCAGCCCGACCTTCACTACTCTTTCAATGATTTCAGGATTGGCCAGCGGAACTGTGCGAGACGGGTAGAGGAGTGTCCCCTGGCGATTGCCCGTCTCGGTGTCACACCAGAACACGGTCATGTCCAACACCGGGTTTTGTAGATCGGCCACCGTGTTGATCGGTTCCACCCTGAGCGCGATATCCGGGTGGTTATGCGTGAAATCCGACAGTCGAGGCCCCAGCCAGCGTGAGATGAACCAGCTATGCGCCCCAACGCAAAGCGTCTCATCCGACCCGTCGCGCAACTCGGAAATCACCGCCTCAAGCTGTCCAAAGTGGCGCTTTGCCTCGCTCCAGAGTGACTCTCCCTTAGGGGTCAGCCTGATATGGGTATGGCGGCGCTCGAACAGCTGAAAGCCAAGTTCGCCTTCCAATTTGGCGATCTGGTAACTGACCGCCCCTTTCGACATGTGCAACGTATCACCTGCCGCGGTGAAGCTCATCTTCTCGGCCACAGTGCAGAATAATTTCAAGCTGTCAAAAGATCGAAAGCGCATGGCCCTGTTTAATTGAGTGGAACACAGAGATCAAGAAATTGGGCTTGTTCAAATCCGTGGTCCGAGCCTAACCTGCGGGCAGGGAGACATCATCATGACACCACGCGATCCAATTGCACAGTTGCCAACCCACGAGGTTATCAACATGCCGCCGCATATGGGGGATCAGGATCTCTGGCAGGATGACCGGGCTCTGCGCCATTGGACCAAAGTCGAGGGCGGCGCAGGCCATATTGACCATCTGGCGCATGTTGGACGACTGACGGGGTTGGATGAGACCTTTGAGAAGGCGGGTCAGGCCAATCGTCATGGGCCGGAATTGCGTGCGTTTGACCGCCACGGCATGCGGATCAATGCGGTTGAGTTTCATCCTGCCTATCATGATTTGATGGACCTCGCGATTTCCAACAAAGTGCATAATTTTGCCTGGCATTATGAGGGCAATGCAGGGCATGTGGGCCAGTCTGTTCTGACCTATATGTTCAGCCAGCCCGAAGGCGGCGTGATGTGCCCGATGGCTATGACCTATTCTGTTGTGCCGTCGCTGCGTATGGCGCCGTTCGTGGCACAGGAATGGATGCCGCGCATCCTGTCCACGCAATATGACAGGCGCGACATTCCGGTGGAGGAAAAAACCGGCGCGATGATCGGTATGTTCATGACCGAAAAACAGGGCGGATCGGATGTGCGAGCCAATTCGACCGTGGCTGTGCCGGATGGTGATGGCTATCTTCTGACCGGACACAAATTCTTTTGCTCGGCCCCGATGTCTGATGCGTTTCTGGTGTTGGCCAATACTGACGGCATGGGGATTTCCTGTTTCCTCGTTCCGCGTTGGCGGCTCGATGGCACACGCAACAATCTGTTTATCCAGCGGATGAAGGACAAGCTGGGTAATAAATCCAACGCCTCGACCGAGATGGAGTTTCAGGACACCTACGGCGTGATGGTGGGCGAGGAAGGGCGTGGCATCCGCACGATCATCGAGATGGTTATCGGCAACCGGCTTTACTGCGCCATGTCCTCGGCCGGGATCATGCGGCAGGCGCTGGTGCAGGCGTTGCATCATACATCGCATCGGTCGGCCTTTCAAAAACGGCTGATCCAGCAACCATTGATGCAAAATGTTCTGGCTGATATGGCGGTCGAGGCTGAGGCCGCGCTAGCCTTTGGCCTGCGCGTGGCGCGTGCCATGGACAATTTCGATGATCCGGCCGAAGCGGCATTGGCACGTATCGCCACGGCGGTGGCGAAATACTGGAACACCAAACGCTGTCCTTCGCTTGTGGTTGAAGCGCTCGAATGCCATGGCGGTCCGGGCTATGTTGAGGAAAGCATCATGCCCCGGCTCTACCGGGAGGCGCCGCTAAACTCGATCTGGGAAGGGTCTGGCAATGTCATGGGGCTGGATGTCATGCGCGCCATGGGGCGCGAAGTCGAGGCGATCCCCGCCCTGATGGCGGAACTAGAGAAGGCGCGTGGAAACCACTCCAACCTTGATCGTGCCATTGATGACCTGCGCGATGAACTGGCCAATACTGACGGGATTGAAGGCCGCATGCGCATGATCACCGAGATGATGGCACTGACCCTGCAAGGCGCCCTTTTGACTAGCCACAGCGCGCCAGAGGTAGCCGAAGCCTTCTGCGCCTCGCGTTTGGCTGCGCGCTATCGCGGAGCATTTGGCACGCTTCCCTCAGGGTGTGATCTGGACGCAATCATCACCCGCGCCCTGCCCGGTTAGAAGTTAGCAATCAAGCCAAAGGAGCTATGGTATGGCCGGATTGGTACTTCCCATAATCTCAAGCTGCGCGCGATCGCCCTGGTTTAAGGCGACGCGCGATTTGACAACGGCTTACGGAGATCACGAAGGGCGGCTGACACCTGTGATCTTTGAACGCCCTATTGCCGATGAATATCGCGTTTTGCGCACTCGCGCGGGTATCTTTGATGTGCCCGAACGCCCGTTGGAAATTCGTGGCCCGGACGCGGGGGCATTTCTGGATTACGTCTTCACCCGAAAGGTCAGCACCATGGCCGTTGATCGGGGTCGCTATGGGCTGATGTGCCACGATGATGGAGGCATCGCCTGTGATGGTGTGGTGTTCCGTTTGGCCGAAGACTGGTTCTGGTACGTACACGCGGATCGCGATGTGTTCACATGGCTGAACGCTTTGAAGTTCGGCCACGACGTAAAGATTCGCGACCCGCAGGCCTGGGCGATCCAGATTCAAGGGCCAACCAGCTTGGATATCCTTGACGCCTGTGTTGATGGTGGCGCGCCAGAAGGGTTCAAGTATTACCACGCGCGGCAAGTCACGGTTGGCGGACAAAAGGTTCTGATCAGCCGGACGGGCTGGACTGCTGAGAAGGGTTTTGAAGTTTACAACATGGACCCGAACGTAGATGGTGTGGCGCTGTGGTCCCACCTTAATGGAGATCTTGTCGACCTACGCCATGAACCCACGCCGGATCGAGGCGGGCATTCTGAACTACGGCACCGACATGGGCTGGGACACCACGCCGTTTGATCTGGGCTTGGGTATGTTTGTAGATTTTGAGCATGACTTCGTCGGGCGCGATTCTTTGCAGGTCGCACCACAGGCCCCTCGCTTCTCCGGTTTTGTGACCGGCGCGGCAGACGTGAAATGGAACGCGCCGGTCTTTGTCGGCGAACACCCCGTGGGTCGCGTCAAAGCGTTCGAGCCTTCACCAACGCTGGGCACAGGCATTGGATATGTTCTGTTTGACAGTGCCGATGCCATGGTGGCTGACGCTTTCACCGTGAAGGACAGGATGGGCGCCCAGCATAATCTGACCCTGCACCAATTACCTTTCTTTGATCCCGACAAGAAAATCCCCCGTGGCATCGAGGCGATGGCGTACAAAGGATGAAAGACTGTGCAGAGGCCAGGCGCCGGACCAATCTGAAACGGCTTCTCACCCCACGCCACATCGCTTTTGTGGGTGGGCGAGCGATAGAAGGTTGTATCAATGCTACCCGTAAATCTGGCTTTACCGGGCAAATCTGGGCGGTGCATCCGGAATACACGGAACTCGCCGGCGTCGCTTGCGTACCCAGCCTTGCGGATTTATCCGAGCCGCCCGATGCCGCCCTGATCGCCGTATCACGCGAGCGTACGGTAGACGTGGTGGCCGAGCTTAATGCTATGGGGGCTGGCGGGGCGGTGTCCATAGTCGGCGAATTTGCGGAAACTGGTGAGGATGGCGCAGCTCTACAGGCCCGGCTGGTTGCGGCGGCAGATGAACTGGCGGTTGTTGGCCCGAACTGCCTGGGCGTGATGAACATGTTTGATGGCGTGGCGGTCTGGGGCGGTGACAACGTGTTTTCGCCTGTTATGGGTGATGGTGTCGCCCTGATTAGCCAGTCGGGTTATGTCGCCTATTCGGTGACCAATGTTGAGCAGGCCCTGCCGCTGGGCTATGCAATTTCGATGGGCAATCAGGCCGTGCTGAATGTTGCCGATTACATTGACGTTATGCTGGATGATCCCCGCGTGCGCGCCATCGGACTCTACCTTGAAGGGATCGTGGATATAGCCGCGTTCAGCATGGCCGCCCTGCGTGCAGTGAAACAGGGTGTGCCGCTTGTGGCGCTGAAGGCGGGTGGCACGCAGGAAAGTGCTGAACTGGCGCAAAGCCATTCCGGCACCTTGGCTGTGGACAACGAAATCTGGTCAGCACTTTTCTGTCGGTTCGCAATTGTCGAAGCAGGCTCCCCCAAGGCGCTGATTGAGGCGCTCAAATTGTTGGGCAGCCCCAAGCCCCCCAAAGGCAACCGCATTGTGGCCGCAGCCAATTCCGGCGGTTACGCCGCAATGATCGGGGAAAAAGGACGCGATGCCGGGCTGGAATTTCCTGCGCCGACTGAAACCCAGCGGGATAAGCTGCGTCAGACCGTCCCAGAGCTGGTTTCTCTGATGAACCCGCTAGACTGGAACCTGCCGTGGGCGGCGATGTCGACACCGGAAACCTCGGACAATGGCCTGGGCATCATGATGGATGATCGCTGTGATCTTCTCGTCTACTTTGTTGACTGGCCACGTGATCCGGATGTGGCCGATGTCTGGTGGTGGACGCTTGCGGGGCTGATCCAGTTGAACGACCGCATGGATTGCCCCGTGGTGATTGCCAGTGTCTTCCCCGATGGTTTGCCGGCTGATCTGCGTCTCCGGCTGGCCGATGCAGGAGTGGTCACACTGCAAGGGTTGGACGACACGCTCAGCGCGCTCAGCGTAGCGGTGCGCTATCCCGTTTTGCGTGCGCAGATTCTGGCCGATCCTGAGAGCCGTTTGTTGCCTGTTCTGACTAGTACAGCTCAGCCCGTGATCACGCTGAACGAGGCCGAAGGCAAAGCCCTACTTGCGCAACATGGCGTACTGGCCACGAACCACGTGACAGGCACAGCCGAGGAGGTTATTGCCGCCGCAGACAGTCTTGGGTATCCGCTGGCGGTCAAACTGCTCAATGCTGATCTGGCGCATAAGAACCACGCCGGGGCTGTACATCTGGATATCAAAGACGCAGCAGGTGTAGAACAAGCAATCAGCGCCATTCAAGCCTCTGTCAGCCGGTATGACGCCAGCCTCGACACCGGTCATTTCCTGATCGAACGCATGGTAGTCGCCCCGCGCAGTGAATTCATTGCTGGGGTCAGCCACAAACCGGGGATCGGTCATGCACTGGTGATTGGGCGCGGTGGAATCGCCGTCGAAGAGCTGAAGGATTTCACTACACTGCTGCTACCTGCAAGTGTGGCGCAAATCGACGAAGCGGTACGCGGGCTTAGCCTGGCCCGCAAGCTGCGGCTGGACCAACGCGACATACCCGCAGTGGTCAAAGCGGTCAGTCAAATTGTCGAATTCACCACTCAATATCGTGACAGGCTGGTGGAGTTGGATGTGAATCCCATCATCCTGGATGCGGCTGGGAACTGCACTGCAGTTGATGCCTTAGTAAGGATGAGATCATGAGAGAATCCGTTATCGTCTCGACCGCAGGGAACCCCTATTGAGGTTGCCTTAAAGGGTGCATTGAACAAGATCAAATCCCCTACCATGATGGGTCACGCCATTCAGCACGCGGTTGAGCGTGCAGGGGTAGACCCCGGGTGGATCGAAGTTTGTTGAAAAGGATCAGGTTTTGACAAATCGTGATGTATACCCGCTGACCAGCTTCCACTGGGGTACCTATCGGGTTGAGACACGGGATGATGAGGTTGTGGCCCTGCATCCGTTCGAGGAAGATCCTGATCCATCCCCCATCGGGCAAGGCTATGTTGGTGTGCTGAACGGCCCTGACCGGATCACGGCCCCGATGGTGCGAAAAAGCTGGCTGGAGGGTGGTCCGGGCACTGCAGGCGCGTTGCGCGGCAAGGATGATTTTATCGAGCTCGGCTGGGACGAGGCCGAGCGCCTGGTTGCCACAGAATTGCGCCGCGTGATCGACACCCATGGCAACGAAAGCATCTTTGCCGGGTCCTATGGCTGGGCCAGCGCGGGGAGGTTCCACCATGCGCAAGGCCACCTTAAGCGGTTTTTGAACCTCATGGGTGGTTTTACCAAATCGGTAAACACCTACAGCTTGGCCGCTGGCGAAGTGATCCTGCCGCATGTGCTGGGCGGTGCGGAGTTCATCTACGGCGCGACCAGCTGGCAATCAATTATCAATGATTGCGATCTGATGGTGGCTTTTGGCGGGCTGCCGCTCAAAAACGCAGTCGTTGGACAAGGCGGGGTGGGCGCGCACCGTACCGGCCCCGCCTTACTGGAAGCAAAAGCTGCTGGCGTTGATTTCATCAACATCTCGCCACTCAGATCAGATATTCCAGAGGCACTTGAGGCAGATTGGCTGGCGCCCCGACCATCAACCGATGACGCGCTGATGATCGGCCTGGCGTATGTTTTATTGAGCGAAGATTTGGCAGACCGCACATTTCTCGACCGTTGTACGGTTGGTTTTGACGAATTTGCAGCATATCTGACCGGCGAGACCGATGGCGTTGCCAAAACCGCAGATTGGGCCGCTGACATCTGCGAACTATCCGCTGAAACAATCTGCAATCTGGCGCGCCGAATGGCCGGGGGGCGTACGATGATCTCGGTTGCCTGGGCGCTGACCCGGCAAGATCACGGCGAACAACCGTTCTGGCTGGGCACGGTCCTGGCCGCCATGCTGGGGCAGATTGGTCTGCCTGGTGGTGGTATCGGATTTGGCTATGGTGCAACAAATACCGTCGGGCTGGAGCGTGCGTCACCCCGGTTTCAGGCGCTGCCACAGGGACACAACAAGGTCAAAACTTTCATCCCCGTGGCGCGCATTACGGACCTTTTGGAAAGTCCCGGCGGCTCATTTGATTACAACGGTAAAACCCACACCTATCCCGACACGCGGTTAGTCTGGTGGGCCGGTGGCAACCCGTTCCATCACCACCAGGACCTGAACCGTCTGCGCCGTGCCTGGGCCAGGCCCGAAACGGTGATCGTCAACGATTGGTGTTGGAACGCCCTCGCGCAACACGCTGATATTGTCCTGCCCTGCACCACACCGCTGGAACGTAATGACATTAACCTGTCGCCACGCGATCCCTATCTGGTGATGATGGATCAGGCGGTGGCGCCCGCAGGACAGGCGCGAGACGACTACGATATTTTCCGGGGTATCGCCCAACATCTGGGCATCGAAGAAAAGTATACCGATGGGCGCGATGCCGAGGAGTGGATCAGGTGGCTTTACGATGCCTCGCGCCAATCCGCCGCGCAGGCCAAGGTTGAACTGCCGCCGTTTGATCAATTACGTGCCAAAGGCTGGCACAAGCTGCCTGTGCCGGAAGCACCGCACGTCATGCTTGAAGATTTCAGAGCTGATCCGGAGGCGCACAAGCTTCGTACGCCAAGTGGCAAGATTGAGATATTTTCGGAACGGATCGCGGGTTTTGGTTATGGCGATTGTTCCGGCCACCCAATCTGGATGGACCCGGCGGAATGGCTGGGACATGCCAGGAAAGGACAGCTGCACCTGATCTCCAACCAGCCGAAAAACAAACTGCATAGCCAACTTGATTGTGGGCGGATTTCTCAGGCAGATCGCATCGCCGGATATGAACCCGCCCTGTTGCACCCTGCAGATGCCGCTACGCGAGGGATCAGACAGCACGATATCATCAGAGTGTTCAACCGCCGCGGGGCCTGCCTCTGCGCGGCAGTTCTTTCAGAAGACATCCGTCAAGGTGTGATCCAGATCAGCACCGGCGCTTGGGTGGATATAAAGGGCGACACGGGATTGTGCCGACAAGGCAATCCCAACGTACTCTGCCTCGACAAAGGCACATCCAAGCTCGGCCAAGGCCCCATCGCACATTCTTGCCTCGTCGATATTGAGCCCGAGGGAACAGAATATGCCCCTCAATAGCGCGTCTTTCTTGGAGTTAGGCGTTCGCCAGAATTAGCGTTGCGATCAGGCCGGCTCGAGATTGGCGTAGGCTAAGACCAGCCATTTACTGCCGGCTTGCTCAAACTGGACCTGCACTCTTGCGTGCTCGCCCTGACCCTCGATCATCACCACGGTGCCAAGCCCGAATTTCTTGTGCGTCACGGCGGTGCCAAGGCGCAATGCCGTAGGTGAGCTACCGTTGGCCTTGTTGATGTGGGCGATATTGGGATTGGTTTTTTTGACGGCGCGGGTGCGAAGCCCGGCGCCGGCACGGACATCCTCCATCAGACCTTCCGGAATCTCTGATAGAAAACGCGAGGGACTTGTCGCGTTATCGCGGCCATAAAGGCGGCGTACTTCGGCGCAGGTGAGATACAGCTGCTCCATGGCGCGGGTCATGCCCACATAACAGAGCCGGCGCTCTTCTTCGAGACCGCCGGGCTCATCGATGGAGCGCTGATGGGGGAAGAGCCCTTCTTCCATGCCGCACAAAAACACCAGCGGGAACTCGAGGCCTTTTGCGGAGTGCAGGCTCATCAGCTGCACGCAGTCCTCCCACTCGGCCGCTTGGCCCTCACCGGCTTCAAGCGCTGCGTGAGCGAGAAAATTCGAGAGCTCATCGAGGGTGTCGTCTTCTTCTGCCTCGGTTTCAAAGTTGCGCCCGGCGCTGACGAGCTCTTCAAGGTTTTCAACGCGCGTGATGGCTTTTTCGCCGCGTTCTTTGCGGTAATGGTCTATAAGACCGCTGCGGCTGATGGCGAGATCGATTTTTTCCGGCAGGTCATGATCGGCGGCGTCCCGTGCCAGTTGTTCAATCAGGGAAATGAACGGCCCGGCAGGGCATCGGATGCGCATAAGGATTGTGCGCCGGTCCACAGTGAGGTGCGGTCAGTGCGGGCCTGCTGACGTACGATCTCGACAGTGCGCGCGCCAATGCCGCGTGGCGGTACGTTAACCACCCGCTCGAAAGCAGGGTCGGAGTCACGGTTGGTCACGAGCCGCAGGTAAGCCAAGGCGTCCTTGATCTCGGCGCGCTCAAAAAAGCGCAGTCCGCCGTACACCCGGTACGGAATCCCCTGGGACAGCAGGAGTTCTTCAAAAACGCGCGACTGCGCATTGGAGCGATACAAAATGCCGATGCTGTCACGGCGCCGGCCTTGGCCCTGCCACGCCTGAATTCGATCGATGACAAAGCGTCCTTCATCCAGTTCGTCCATCGCCCCGTAAACCCTGATGGGTTCCCCGTCCTCGCCCTCGGTCCAGAGGTTTTTACCGAGGCGTCCGGTGTTCTGGTCGATGACCGCGTTTGCCGCATTCAGGATATTGCCACTAGAGCGATAGTTCTGTTCGAGCCGGATTACCTGGGTGCCTGAGAAATCCTGCTGTAGTTGGTTCATGTTCTCGACCCGCGCCCCCCGCCAGCCGTAGATCGACTGATCGTCATCTCCGACGGCGGTGATCTGCGCATGGGCCTCGGCCAGCAGTTTGAGCCAGCGGTATTGAATGGCGTTGCTGTCCTGGAATTCATCTACCAGGATGTGCTGAAAGCGCTGCTGGTAGTTGTCCAGCAGCGACGGTGTTTGTTCCAGAAGTTCGAGGGTGCGCAGCAGCAGTTCCGCAAAATCGACTAGCCCAAGACGTTGGCAGGTTTCCTCGTAATGGGTATACACCCGGATGAGGGTCTGTTGGTGACTGTCTCCATTGTCCTGAACCTGAGTCGCCCGCCGACCTTCTTCTTTTTGGCTGTTGATAAACCACTGGATTTGGCGTGGTGGCCAGTAGCCCTCGTCTAGATTGAGCTCTTTTAGGGCACGCCGGATGACGCGGTACTGATCGTCTGAATCCAGGATCTCAAATCCCTTCGGCAGCCCTGCGAGTTCATGATGGTCTCGCAGGATGCGGTGTGACAGGCCGTGAAAAGTCCCGATCCACATCCCCCGCACCGAAAAGCCTAAAAAACCCTCGATGCGTTTTCGCATTTCGTTGGCGGCCTTGTTGGTAAAGGTCACTGCCAGGATCGAGTAGGGGGAGACCTCAAGTGCCTGTACGAGATACGCGATCCGGTAGGTTAATACCCGCGTTTTTCCGCTGCCAGCACCAGCCAACACCAGCATGGGTCCGGGTGGGGCACCCACGGCCTCGCGCTGCGGGTCGTTCAGGGCGTCGAAAATTTTAGAGACGTCCATCGCTACCGACGGTAGAACCGCTGGCTAATCAATCGGTTATCTTCCGCGAGCGGGGTTTTGGAACCAGCCCGCCAGTCCGATGGAGGTAGCTCTGGAAAATAGACGAGATCATCACCCGTGACCTCATCCGGCACCCACATCACATCAATGAAGTCGCAGTAACCAAGCGCAGCTTCGTAGAGTTTGGCGCCACCGATGAACCAGATGTCTCCCGGACAATCCGTGATAGCGGATTCGAGTGACGTAAAGCAGTCGACGTTATCAAAATGCGATCGCGTCACTACCCGGTTGTCACGTTTGGGTAGGGGTTTGCTGCCGATGGACTCAAAAGTGTTTCGGCCCATCACGATGGTGCTGCCGGTGGTCAGGCGTTTGAAGCGTTTGAGGTCTTCAGAGTAATGCCATGGCAGCGTGCCGTCATGCCCAATGACTCGCGCTGCGTTCATGGCGACAATAGCCGCTCGCGTGGGTTTCCCCTCAGCTGGCGACATGCGCGTTAGACAGCGACTTTAAAGGTGAGCGCAGGATGCGGATGGTAATCGTGCAGACGGAAAGTCTGCAGCAGGGATTCGGTATCGGCTTCCAGCACCGCCGTGACATCATCCAGATTCTGGACATCGGGACTGATTTCAAGGCGCGGCAGGGCCCGGGGCTCACGCGTAAGTTGTTCTTCGAGTCCTGGAACGTGATCGTACTCGGCCATAGAGCCATCGGCTTTGGCCGTGTATATATGTGCGTCGATCAGGGTGTGTCCAAAAAAGCCGGCGGGGATTCCACTGAAGCGGGAAATCAGTTCCAGTAAAAAGGCATATCCAGCGATGTTATATGGCAGTCCCAGCGCTACATCGCAACTGCGTTGGGTGAGATGCAGGCACAGCAGCGGAGCACCGCTTTCGTCACGCTGCACATTGAGCACCCAGAATGCGTGGCACGGTGGCAGGGCGCTGGATTGGGCGTTCCCTGGGGCCCAGGCTGATACGACCAAGCGACGACTGT
>LWDU01037852.1_pt1 | contig 12846 bp, 11 predicted proteins | sample 727161 | NCBI WGS metagenome assembly LWDU01 (sample SAMN04566230, study PRJNA314399) | hydrothermal vent metagenome | isolation source: deep sea hydrothermal plume seawater | place: Mexico: Gulf of California, Guaymas Basin | collected 2004-07-11 | reverse complement strand
CCCGACGGCCAGTCCGTGCTGCACCTCCGAAGCGCCAGCCGCGCGGGCCGCAGCGACCTCGGCGTCAACCAGCGCCGCCTGGACCGCCTCACCGACGACATCCTCGCGCGCCTCGGCGTCCTCTAGCCCCGCTGGCGGTTGGGGTCGGCGGGGCGCGATGCCCACCTGCATGTCCACGCCGACGAATCCCGCCTTCGCCGCCGCGCTCCAGAAAATGGCCGCCCAGGGCGCGGGCGGCTTGAAGCTTCCGCCGCCAGTCTTTCACGAGATGGGGGCCGAGCCGCTGGACTACTCACCGGGCGACGCGGACGGACGCGGCGCCTCCATGCGCGTCCGCTTCCCCGTGCAGGAGCGCTGGCAGAACCCGATGGCTCACATGCAGGGCGGCGCCATCGCGATGGCGATGGACAACGTGATCGGCCCGCTGAGCTACATGGCCGCGCCGCCGTCGTCCACGACGCAACTGCAGCTGACCTACCTCTGCCCGATCCCGGAGGACGCGGAGAGCTTTGAGATCAAGGCGCGCGTGACGCTCGTCTCCGAACGCCAGGTGATCATCGATGCGGAGCTGACGCTGCCGGATGGGACCGTCGCCACGCTGGCGAGGGCCACGAACGTGATCGTGCGCCGCCGCTAGTCGTCCGTCGCCAGCTCCAGTTCGAAGCTCAGCACGGGCCCCGCGCTGGACCGGTCGAACGCGATTCCGGCCTCGACGCCCCGCTCCGCCAGCGCGCGAGCGCCGAGCCGGTCGTACGCCTCCCACATCGCGCCGAGCGCGTACGGGAAGCCGGAGCCCATCGCCCAGAAGCGGCGGTACGCGTGCACCTCGCGCATGTCGTACACGCCGAAGATGCCGCCGGGGCTGGCGATAAGGACGCTGACCTGGCTGGACTCGTACGGGTCGCCCTCCTGCCCGGACTCCGGGAGCAGGTAGTACGCCTCTTTCAGGATGGGGTGCAGCTGGCGGAACGTCTCGAAGACCGCTTCGCGCGAGCCCAGGTCCAGGCCCTCCTCGCTCGCGGCGAAGTCGCCGAGCGCTTGCTGGAGCACGAGGAAGTGCGCGACGTAGCCCACCACGCCCACGTAGGCCGTGCCCTGGACGGTCTCCACCGGGAAGATTTTCTCTGCCGCCGCGTCGTTCTCGAACGGGAGGCGCGTGTCCTCGAAGGTGGTGAGGGACTCCGCCGCGATGGCGACGGTCGTGCCCGTGCGGCTGGCGGTGAGAGTGGACATGAGCAAGGCCGGTGGCCGGCCTCAGAGGTAGAGGACGGTCGCGACGAAGAAGAAGACGAGCAGGCCGAGGATGTCGTTGGAGACGGTGATGAACGGCCCCATCGCGAGCGCGGGGTCGATGCCGACGCGGGAGAGCGCCAGCGGCACCGTCGCGCCGACGAGCGTGGAGAGCACGATGACGAAGAGGAGCGCGAGCCCGGCGGTGAGCGCCAGCCGCTGCGTGTCGTCTCCGAAACCGCTCACGACCACGATCACGCCGAGCGCGACCGCCAGCACCACGCCGTTGATCAGCGCGACGCCCAGCTCTTTCCCGATCCGCCGCACCAAATCGGAGCGCCAGAGGTCGCCGCTGGCCAGGCCCTGCACGGCGATGGCGGAGCTCTGGATGCCCGCGTTCCCCGCCATCGCCATCACGATGGGGATGAACAGCGCGAGCACGGGCGCCACCTGCAACGCCTCCTCGAACCCGACGATCACGAGCCCGGAGACGTACGCGCCGGCCAGCCCGAGCAGCAGCCACACGAGGCGGCCTCGCGAGACGGCGAACACGCCGGAGGACAGTTCCTCCTCGCCCGTAATGCCCACGGCGCGCTGGAGGTCCTCTTCCGCCTCCTCGCGGATCACGTCCACCACGTCGTCGATGGTGATGCGGCCGAGCAGGCGGTTGTCCCGCGAGACCACCGGCAGCGCGATCAGGTCGTACCGCTCCATGATCCGCGCGACTTCCTCCTGGTCCACGTCGGGCGTGACCGTGACCACGTCGTCCTCCGCGAGGTCCGCCAGCCGGGCGCGGGCGCGGGAGAGCAGCAGCCGCTTGAGCGGCACCACGCCGACGAGCGCGCCGCGCGTGTCCACGGCGTAGACCACGTAGACCGGGTCGATGGTCTCGGCGCAGCGGCGGACCTCCTCAGTCGCCTCGGCCACGGTCGCCTCCGCGCGCACGGCGACGTACTCCGTGGACATGAGGCCGCCCGCCGTCTCCTCGTCGTACGTGAGCAGCTGGCGGACGTCGAGCGAGTCCTCCAGCTGGGGCAGGACGGCCTCGACGGTCTCGGCGTCCGTCTCCGCGAGGTCGCCCAGCACGTCGGCCTGATCGTCCGTCTCCAGCCGGTCCAGCAGCTTGACGATCTGGGGCGCCGAGAAGTCGTCCAGGAGCTCGCCGCGGAGCGAGCTCTCCAACTCGGGCAACACGTCCGCCAGCGGGTCGGGCGGCAACCACCCGACGAGCTGGCGGGCGTCGCCGAGGGGGAGGTGCGAGACGAGCCGCGCGAGGTCCGCCGACCGGAGGTCCGCGACGAGGTTGAGCACCATGCCGCGCGCGTCTGCCTCCACGAGCGCCGCCACGTTGCGGACGAGTTCCTCGTCCACCTCGATGGGCGCGGGGGCGGTCGGGACGGCGGGCTCAGTCACGGGGCGAGTCGGGGAAGAAGTGCGCGGTGAGGCGGACGAAGTCGTCCGGGGAGACTTGCTCCGGGCGGAGCCGCGCGGCCCACTCCGGGACCTCGCGGCCGGTCTCAGAAGCGAGAGGCTTGAGGCTGTTCCGCATCATCTTGCGGCGCTGGCCGAACGCCGCCCGCACGACCCGCTGGAGGGAGTTGAAAGCTACCCCCGGATCCTTCACGCTCCCCTCCCGAGCGAACGTCAGCGCGACGACCGCGCTCTCCACCTTCGGCGGCGGCCGGAACGCCTCGCGGCCCACGTCGATCACCCACTCGCGGTCGGCGAACAGCGCGAAGTAGACGGAGAGCGTGCCGTAGGTCTTGCTCCCCGGCTCCGCCACGAGCCGCTCGGCCACCTCCTTCTGGATCATCACGACGGCCCGCGCCACGTGCTCGCGCGCGTCCAGCAGCGCGAAGAGGATGGGCGAGGTGATGTAGTAGGGGAGGTTGCCCACCACGTAGAGCGGCGCCTCCGCCTCCGATGCCTCCACCCGCAGCGTCCGCCAGTCCGCCTCGAGCACGTCCTGCTGGCGGACGTCGAGCGCGGGGAAGCGCCCTTCCAGGTGCGCGATGGACTCGCGGTCCACCTCCAGCGCCACCATGCCGGGGTACCGCCGCACGAGCGCCCCCGTCAGCGCGCCCTCGCCCGGACCGATCTCCACAACGCCCGCCTCCGGCGGCGCCTGCACCGCATCCACGATGGCGCGGACCGCGTCGGGGTCGGCGAGGAAGTGTTGGCCGAGGCTCTTCTTGGGGCGGACAGACATACGCGCGGGGTGGGAGGGGCAAGATCGCGACCGGCGGCGGTGAGAACCCGCGTGGTCCCTCCGCGCCGCGCCTGACGTATGGACGGGAAGACTCCCCGCCCTCCCCATGCGCCTGCTCCTCGCCCTGTTCCTCCTCGCCGCTGTCGGCTTCGCTCAGGCCACGCCGCTCGCCGACTCCCCGACCGCCGACGCGCACCTCGCGCTCTCCCGCGCACAGTCCGACGTCAACACGTTCGCCGTGCTCGTCGCGCCGCGGGACACGCCCGCATACGCCTTCGCGCAGTCCAACGCGAACGACGCCTCCGTCTTCGCGGAACGGAAGCTGTGGCGCGGGCTGAACAAGTCCGCGGAGCTCCTCAACGAGGGCGGCAACCGGACCGTGATGGTGCTCATCGCGGAGGGCACGTACGACGGCCAGTTCGGGACGGGCGTCTGGAAGGTGCCCCCGGTGGACAACGCCAGCGGCACGCTCCAGATCATGGGCGGCTACAACGAGCAGTTCAACGGCCGCCAGCCGTTCGGCCTGCCGGTCCGCCTCCAGACCATCTACGGCCGCGATGGCGCAATCCTTCAGTTCGAGCAGGGCACGCAGCTGCGCGAGCTCATCGTGAGCGGCCTCCTGCTGGACGCGGCCCCCTCCAACGCCTACGACGCGCAGACCAACAGCATCAAGAAGGGCGAAAGCCGGCACATGACCATCGTCTCCATGGGCCGGATGGTGTCGGAGCGGGTCACCTTCGCGGACAACATCTTCCTCAACGGCGACCGCCGCGCGATCGACCTGACGTGGTCGCCGGCCTCTCCGGACGCGGAGGTCCACCTCGTCAACAACTTCTTCCTGAACAACCTGATCTGCCTGGAGACGAAGATCTACGGGCGCACGATCTCCGACCGGGGCGGGCGGCTCGTCGTGCGCCACAACTCGTTCATCCTGAACTGGCCGTACAACCCGGACAACACCTCGTCCAACGTCGGCACGGTGGAGCTGTACCACCGCGACAGTTTCCGCGAACTGGTCTTCGAGCGCAACCTGTTCGCGTACAACTCCGGCGGCGTCTTCCAGCACGACTGGCCGCTGAACCGGATGCCGGACGATATCGCGATCCGCGAGAACCTGTTCTTCGGCAACGGCGCGCTCTGGGGAGACGGCGAGCCGGGCGCGGCCCCGACGTACCGCGTGCTCAGCCTGGAGGACGTGGAGGACGACTACGACGCCGACCTCGCGGGCAACGTGGCCTTCAACCCAGAGATCCCCGTCGTGCTGCTCCCGCTGCAGGGCGTCAACTCCGGCGACGTGCAGGCGGAGGTCAGCGTGCTCAACGACGTGCGCCGGATGTTCGGGATGAACACGGACGGCGGGACCGTCGCGATCCAGAACTTCGCGCCGGCCCTCAGCTACGACACGCGCCTCCTCCCCCTCCCGCAGAACGACGACGCCAAGGCGTACGGCGTGCAGCCGACGGCGCTCTACGGCATGACCACGGCCTCGGACTCATGACCCCGCCGCGCTGGCGGGGCCTGCCGACGGGCGCCGCCAGCCGAACGGTCACTCTGCGGCCGCGTCCATCTGGCGCTGGCGCTCGCGAAAGCGGGCGCGGTCCTCGTCCGTGTAGCGCTCGAAGCAGCGCGGGCAACTCACGCCGCGCTCGTACCGCGGGTGCGCCTCGTCCTCCGGCGCGACGGGATCTCCGCAGGCGCGGCACATGGAGTACCGGCCGGGCTCCAGCCCGTGCGTGACGCTCACGCGCTCGTCAAACACGAAGCACTCGCCGCGCCACGCGCTCTCCTCAGCCGGGACCTCTTCGAGGTACTTCAGGATGCCGCCCTGCAAGTGGTAGACCTCCTCGAAACCGCGCGACCGAAGGAGCGCCGTGGACTTCTCGCACCGGATCCCGCCCGTGCAGAACATCGCGACGGGAGGCTTCTCTGCGAGCGCCTCCTGCTCGTCCAGCCACGCCGGCAACTCCCGGAACGACGCCGTCTGCGGGTCGATAGCGCCCTCGAACGTCCCGATCGCCACCTCGTAGTCGTTCCGCGCGTCGATGAGCACCACGTCCTCGCGCGAGATGAGATCGTTCCACTCCGTCGGCGNNNNGCTGCGCCTCCGCCCACGACTCCTTGTGCTCCAGCGCTGCCAGCCGGTCGTCCGCGCGGAGGTGCGCGAGAACGGCGCGGACGGCGTCTTCCTCCCCCGCGATGGTGCCGTTGACGCCCTCGGCGGCGAGGAGGATGCTCCCGGTCACGGCCCGCTGGCGGCCGAGGTCGAGGAGCGGAGCGCGGAGGTCCGCGAAGTCCGGGAGCGAGGCGAAGCGGTAGAACGCGGCGACGAGGTACATAGGGAGCGGCGGCGGCAGGACGGTAAGATCGGGCGCCGCCGCGGCGGCCTCCTTCCCGCGCGCTCCATCCGGGCCGCCAGCGCGCGGCGGCTAGCGGACCGTCTTGCGCCGGTTGCGGACGTAGTCCTCGAACAGGAACCCTCCCAGCTCGTCCAGTCCGGCGTAGTAGGCGCGGCCCTGGTTCACGTCCGTGAGCTCGCGCACGAAGCCCTGGAGGTACGGGTCCCTCGCGATCATGAACGTCGTGATCGGGATGCCCTCGCGTCGGCAGATGGCGCCCTCGTCCAGCACCTTGTTCACGATCCGGCGGTCCAGCCCGTAGGCGTTCCGGTACATCCGGCCGTTCTCGAAGTGGCACGACGGCTTGCCGTCGGTGATCATAAAGATCTGCTTGTTGCGGTTCTTCCGGCGGCGGAGGATGTCGCGCGCTCGCTGCAAGCCGGCCCGCGTGTTGGTGTGGAACGGGCCCACGTTGAGGTACGGGAGGTCCTTGATCTCCACCTCCCAGGCGTCGTTGCCAAACGCCACGATGTCTAGCGTGTCCTTCGGGTAGCGGGTCGTGATGAGCTGCGCGAGCGCGAGCGCCGTCTTCCGCGCGGGCGTGATCCGGTCCTCTCCGTAGAGCACCATGGAGTGACTGAGGTCAATCATGAGGACCGTCGCCATGCTGGCGTGGTGGTCCGTCTCGAAGACCTGGAAGTCGTCCTCGCGCACGCGGAACTCGGAGCCCAGTCCCGCGCCGTGGCGGAAGGCGTTGGAAAGCGTGCCGGTGACGTCGAGGTTGGCCACATCGTCGCCAAAGGCGAAGGGCCGGGTTTCCGGCTGGCGCTCGTCACCGGCGCCGCTGAACGGCGTCTTGTGGTTACCGCGGCCGCCCTTCTTGAGCTGGTCGAAGATCTCCTCCAGGGAACGCTCGCGGAGCCCGCGCTCAGACTTCGCAGTGATGACCACCGCCCCCGTCTCGTCGTCCCGGTCGATGTAGCCGCGGTTCTTCAACTCCTCGATGAAGTCCCCGAGCCAGTACTCGTCGTCCGTGATGCCGTACTTCTCGTCCAGCGCGGTGAGCCAGCGGAGGGCCTCGTCCGCATCGCCTCCGGTGTGGAGGAGGAGTTGCTGGAAGACGTCGTAGAGCTTCTCGAAGGCCGGGCGCTGATCGCCGTGTCGGGACTCGTCCCAGGGGCCGTAGCGGATACGCATCGGTGTGCAGGCGCGTGATGGCGGGTGAACGGCGGTCGAGGAGCGGGGTTCGGTCGCGTCCCGCTGGCGGTCGCGCTGAACGATGCCCACGTCGCGCCGAGGGCCGCCGCCAGCGGGAGAACGCAAACGGGCCGCCTCCCCCTACAGGAAGCGGCCCGGGGCCCGCCGAAGCGGGCGGACTGGTCGCATCGGTACCCGCAGAAGCGGAATGGATCAGTCCGGGAGGCCGAATACGGCCTTCACCTCCTCATAGTTACGGTAGTCGATGGAACCGCCGGTCTTGGCGGCGACCTCCGCTTGCTTGGAGGTGACCACGTCAGCTTCCAGCGTCACGAGCCGGAGGTCGATCTCGCCCGGCAAGATCGCGTCGAACAGGGCGCCGTTCGTGTCCCCAAAGGTATCCGACCGCGCGGAGGAGATCACGTCGAAGTAGAGGTCCTGGTTATCGAAGGCGAAGGTGTAGGTGACCGTGTACTCCACGACCTGCGAGCCGTCGAGCGTTTCGTAGCCGTAGGTCACCGGGAGTGCGGTGTACGGCCGGCTGTCGCCCGTGAACTCGAAGAACAGTTCGTTGTCCGCGTAGAGGAGGACGAGGGCGCCGTCGCCTGCGAAGCGGAGGGCGTCTCGCACCGCGTCGCGGTCGCTGGAGCTACGGATGTCGCCGGTGTCGAACGAGGCGTAGCGGGTGTCGGAGCTGAGCGAGTAGTCGTCGCCGTCGATCTCGAAATCGATCACGCGAACGTACGCGTCGTCGTCGTCATCGTGGAAGTGGTCGTCGTAGGTGTCGCAGGCTGCAAGCGGCAGCATCGCGACGAGAGCGAGAAGGGTCGCGGAACGCATGGGGGAAGGGGCTGTGCGGCGGGGCCGCGTGAACGGGATCTGCTCGTCAGCCGCCCGCTCGGGGCACGGGGTAACGGACGGTGGCCCCCCAGCGAGCAACAGGCGCGCCATCGCCATTCCGACCGTTCGACGTGCCCGAGCGGTGCGAGATCGTCTGCCAGAGTAGACGCCCACGCACGTGACCGCCTTCCGCACGCTGCACCCGCCGGCGCGGACCGCCAGCGCGCGGACCGCCAGCGCGCGGACCGCCAGCGCGCGGACCGCCAGAGCGCGGGCGCCACGGCTAGCTTCCCGTCTCGCTCTCCCCTGCCCTATGACCGACGCCCCGATCCGAACGGCCACCGCCGACCGCGTGCTCCACCTCACGCTGGACCGCCCGGAGAAGAAGAACGCCCTCACCCGCGCGATGTACGCCCGGCTGGCGGAGGCGCTGGACGAGGCCGCGGACGACCCGCAGGTCCGGGCCGTCGTGATCTCCGGCGCGGGCGGCAGCTTCACCGCTGGGAACGACCTGTTCGACTTCATGACGGACCCGCCGCGCGACGAGAGTAGCCCGGTCTTCCAGTTCCTCCACGCGGCCGTCCGCTTCCCGAAGCCGCTCATTGCGGCGGTGGAAGGCGTCGCCATCGGCATCGGGACGACGCTGCTGCTCCACTGCGACCTCGCGTTCGCCGCCCCGGACGCCCGGTTCAAGATGCCGTTCACGGACCTCGGCCTCGTTCCGGAAGCCGGCTCCTCTCTCCTCCTCCCTCGCCTCGCCGGGAACGCGCGGGCCGCGGAGCTGCTGCTGCTCGGCGAGACCTTCGGAGGCGAAACCGCCCGCGAGATCGGCCTGATCAACGCGGTTGCGGCCGACCCGCTGGCGGCGGCGATGGAGCGCGCCGAGGCGCTCGCGCAGAAACCGCCCGCCGCGGTCCGCCAGGCCAAGGCTCTTCTCCGCGCTCCGCTGCAGGAGCGCGTACTGGAGACCATCCGCGAAGAAGCCAGCCTGTTCATCCAACGGCTCCAGAGCGAGGAGGCCCAAGAGGCGTTCACGGCGTTCATGGAGAAGCGGGCGCCGGACTTCTCCCGCTTCGAGTAGGCCCCGCCGACGGCCTCCGCCAGCGCGGCGCATAATAAAAACCGGGGGTGCCTCGCGTGAGGCACCCCCGGTCCGTTTGGCTCCGTAGCCTAGCGGTCCGCGGTCCGCAGCTCCGTCCCGAAGAGGCCGAGCGGGGCCGGCGGGTCCGTCTCGTCGCGCTCCTGCCACGGCTGGTTCGCCTCCACCGTGTGGGCGCGCACGTCCGCGTCCACGTTGTCCGAGGTGAAGTCCGGGAAGACGTACGCAATCCCGGTGGTGCCATCGCCGATGTCCACGAGGAAGCCCACGAAGAAGTCCTGCGTAGTGCCCGCGTCGTAGTAGTTGTCGTCGAAGTCCGACGCGCCCGAGGCTTGGACGGTGACGGCGTTGGGGCTGAAGAACTCCGAGTCGCCCACGTTGAGCGTCCGCACGATGTTGCTCGTGCCGTCTCCGAAGCGGTCGAACACGAACTGGTACGTGCTGAACGTGCCGTTCGCGTTGGTCACCATGAGCTCCACGCCGCTGCCCCGTGATGGTCTCCCCTTCCACGTCCGTCTCGTTCCGCATGAGAACCACCGCGCGGTAGTACTCGCCGGAGTCGTCCAGGAGCACGCCGCTGGACCCGCCCTTCGCGAGGGTAAACGGAGCGTGGAGCACGCCGAGCTCGTCGGAGCCGGTCTCGCCCAGCGCGCCGGGCTCACGACCAAACTGGAGGCCGAAGACGTCCGGCGTGCCGAAGGAAGAGCTCTCCACGTTGGCGAACGGCGTTTGCGCGTCGAACACCGGGTTAGACTGCGAGCCGAGGAAGTCCCCCGCGACGCGCGTGAACTGCGCCTCGGAGCCCAGGAAGGGATCCGTGGAGCCCCCTGCGGCGAACCGGAGGGCCCGGATGCCGAAGCGGTTCATCCCCTGCACCACCGTCCGCATCTCGTTGATGACGAGCTCGTAGGGGTCCGGGAACGCGAACTTGGGCGTGATGTGGATCGTGGTGCCCGTCCCAACGACGGGGGCGCCAGCGCCCGCGTGGACGTTCACTGCCGTGCCGTCGCCGCTCTCCAACTCAAACACGAAGGAGACATCGCCCGGCTTCGTGCCGCCCTCCACCTGGAAGCCGTCCACGATGGACGAGAGCACGATGGTCCGGAGGATGTTGATCCGGCCGTCGCTACCGCTGGAGGTGAGGTAGAGGCCGTCCGCGCCGTCAAAGACCTGACGCTGGACCACGTTCGAACCGTCGAGCACGATAAGCTCGAAGAGGCCGAAGCCCGGGAAGAACGGCGTGTTCAGGTCGAACCCGACCGCCGGCGTGCTACCCACGAGGAGCTCGGACCAGCCGAAGGAGGCCGTAAACGGGCTCACCCCGTCGGAGCCCATCACGTCGTACGAGATGGACGTGTTGCCCACCACGTTCGGCGAGAGGATACGGAGGGGGCGGTTGCCCGGGTCGCCGCCGGAGACGTACCGGTACGCGGCGCCCTGCACCTCACCGAAGCAGGTCGTGAAGTCCGCATCGTTGGCCGCGTTGACCGTCTTGACGCGGAGCGAGGCCGGCGAGAGGTCCGGGCGCGGGGTGAGCGTCCCCACGTTCGCGGAGAAGTAGAAGCCGCCGAAGTTGGCGTCCTGCGCGCACGCGAGGCTCTGGCTGGCGGCGGCGGGGACCGGCGCGTTCGCGTCCGCCCACGCGACCGGGGCGTCCGCCAGCCGGAACTCGACGGGTCCGGGGGTGGCGACGGTGACGNNNGGCGACCTCGACGGTCACCGCCCGCTCGGCGGAGATGGGGTTGGGGAAGACGCGGGGCGCGAGGTCCTGCGACAGCGCCGACGGCGCCAGCACGAGGAGGACCAGCAGGGCGCTGATACGGATCATGGAAGGAGGGGCAAGTGACGAGACCATCAGAGGATAGGACTGCGGCGCAAAACAGCCGCCCGCCCCCGCCGGCTCTTCGCAGAATGGCAACGAAGCCGCACCGCCGCCGCGCGCTGGCGTTCCTCGCGGGCGACCTAACGCAAGCGGGGCGCCCCTCGGAAGGGACGCCCCGCAGGGACTGTACAGCCGGCCCGGATTACTCCGTGGCGGTGCGCGCCGTCCCCCACTGCGGAGCCACGAAGGCCATGCCCTCGTCGTACTCCTGGACGCTGCCGATCATGAACGGCTGGTTGGCGTCCGTCGCGAAGTCACGGGTGTTCACGTCCGCCGGGACCGAGGTCCAGTCCGGCAGAATCGTGACCTCCCCGAACTCCCCGCTGTCGTTGGAGAGCAGGAAGCCGACCGAGTAGGCCTGACCGATCCCCCGCTTGGGGGGCACGGCGACCTGACCGTAGGAGCGGGAGGCGTCCACGATGACCACGTTCGGCCCGAAGACGATCGTGTCGCCCACGTTGTACGTGTCGACGATCGTGTTGCCGTTCGCGCCCTCGAACATGAAGGTGTACGTCGAGAACGAGGCGTTCTCGTTCGTCACCGTCAGGCTCGTGCCAGTCCCGCCCACGTTGGCGAGCTCCACGTTGACCGTCTCATCCTGAACGTCGGTGAGGTTGCGGACGCGCGCGGTGGCACGGTAGTACTGACCGTCTTCCGCGAGGCGCACCCCGGCGGAGCCGCCCTTGGTCACCATCAGGCCATCGTGGTAGACCTCGATGCCGGCGGAACCGGTCTCCTGCAGCGGCTTCGGCTCACGGCCCCACTGGAGCCCGAACCGCTCGACGTCGCCACCGACGAACACCAGCGGGTTGGAGGCGTCCACGACGTCCGTGCGCTGCTGGCGGAGGTACTCGGCATCCGTGGTCCGCGCCCACTGGCCCTGGCCGCTCGGGCCACCACCACGGCGCACGGCACCAAACTGACCGCCAGCGGCAAACTGGAAGGCCCGCACACCGAAGCGGTTGGCGCCGAACACGTCCGTCGTCACGGAGGTCATCGCGAAGTCCTCGCCGCTGAGGTAGACGTACGGCGTGAGGTGCACGGCGTCGCCGGAGCCGACGAAGATCGTGCCGCCGCCGCCCACGCCGGGCGTGCTGTCCATGATGTACACGTTGACGTCGCTGCCGTCACCGCTCTCGAAGCCCATAACGGCCGAGAGGTCGCCCGGCTTGCCGATGCCACCCTTGGTGTCGTCGAAGCCGCCTTCCACCTCGTACCCGTCCGCGCCGCGGCTGGTGAGGATGGAGCGGAGCATGTTGATCCGGCCGTCCGGACCCGAGGGCGTGAGGTACGTGCCCCCGTTGACGATCCCACGGAAGACGACCTCTTCACCGTCGAGCACGATGAGTTCGTAGCCACCCGGCCCGCCGCGCGTGAAGCCGTCGAACGCGAACGCTTCCACCGACGGGATAGAAGCCGTGCCGGGGTCGTTGTCATGATCGAGGAAGGTCTCGGCGGTGCCGTGGACGAACTGGAGGCCGCCCTTGGCCGGACCGAAGTCCATGTAGTTGGTCGTGAACTGCGCCTGCGTGTTGCCCACGATGGCCGGGGACAGCACGCGGAGCGGCCGGTTGCCGGCGTCGCCGCCCGCGATGTAGCGGAACGACCAGCCGAGCACCTCACCGAGGCACGTCGTGAAAGACGAGTTCGAGCTGCCCGACGGCGGGTTCACGCGCATGGACGGCGGCACGAGCTCCGGGCGGAGGCGGACGCCGCCCAGGTTGGCCGTGTGCTGGAAGCCACCGAAGGTGACGTCACCATCCGCGCAGCCGATGCCCGCGTTGGCGCTCTCGGTGACCGGGGCGCTCTCCATCGGGGCGGCGGATTCAGCAGCCGCGGTGGCCGGGCTCACAAGGCGGAACTCGACGGGTCCGGGGGTGGCGACGGTGACGGGGGTCGGCTCGCTCGCGCGGCCGTCGGCGTAGACGGCGCGGACGAGGTACGTCCCCGCCGCGAGGCCCGCCTCGGGCGCGAGACGGCGGCCGAGCACGTCGACGACCTCGAGCGTGGCCGCGGAGGCGTCGGCGACCTCGACGGTCACCGCCCGCTCGGC
>LWDU01035103.1_pt1 | contig 12850 bp, 10 predicted proteins | sample 727161 | NCBI WGS metagenome assembly LWDU01 (sample SAMN04566230, study PRJNA314399) | hydrothermal vent metagenome | isolation source: deep sea hydrothermal plume seawater | place: Mexico: Gulf of California, Guaymas Basin | collected 2004-07-11 | reverse complement strand
ATACGGCATGATATTTCTTGCAGGCACGCGGTTGCTGTACCTCGTAGGGGTATTTTCCGTCGCGGCGAGTGCATTTTCGGTGCTTGTTAGGTTCTCCCCGGAGAGGATGGAGAGAATCACCAGTTTTCTCAACCCGCGAAGCGATCTATTGGATGCGGGTTACCAGTTACACCAGGCGTTGATTGCGTTTGCTAGTGGCGAGTGGTTTGGCACTGGTTTGGGCACCAGTGTCCAGAAACTTTCGTATTTACCTGAGGCAAATACCGATTTTCTAGCTGCTGTGATTGGTGAAGAGCTTGGTTGGATTGGATTGGTGCTGTTATTAACACTTTACGTGATCATTTTCTGGCGAGCGTTTGACGTCGCCAGATGGGCAGCACAAAAGGGCCAATTATTTGGCGCCCGTATCGCCCAAGGGGTTGGCGTGCTCATCGCACTACAGATGTTAATCAATATCGGTGTCAATCTCGGGGTCTTGCCAACTAAGGGATTGACATTGCCGTTGGTCAGTTACGGTGGTAGCAGCATGATTGGTAACTGTTTTGCAATAGGTCTCGTACTGGCGGCCTACCGAGAGGCAGTGACCAGTGGAAGACGAAGTCCATGAAGACGCTGCTGATGATGGCGGGAGGGACCGGGGGTCACATATTCCCAGCATTGGCCGTTGCCGAAAAGCTGCGCGACGCCAAGATTAACGTGGTCTGGCTTGGTAGTCGCACGGGTCTTGAGTCCCGTATCGTACCGGCTGCCGGATTCCAGTCTGATGTGCTGGATATTAGGGGAGTACGCAACAGCGGCTGGTTGCGACTGTTGCAGCTGCCCTTTGTACTAACTCGGGCGATGTGGCAAGCCCATCAGATCATCCGCCGGCGTACGCCGATGGCATTGCTTGGAATGGGTGGATTTGCTTCCGGCCCTGGCGGGCTCATGGCAGTCCTGATGCGGTTGCCATTATTGATTCATGAATCCAATGCGAGGCCGGGACTAACCAATCGATTACTTGCACCACTAGCCCGATACGTCATGTGCGGTTTCCCGAATACTGCAGGGCTTGGAAAAAGCGCTGATTGGACTGGAAATCCATTACGCGCTGATTTGTTGGATATCCCGCCGCCGTCGATACGTTACCGTGATCGTAAGGGCGCGCTACGCTTGCTTGTCGTGGGTGGCAGTCAGGGTGCGCGCTCGTTAAATCAGGTAGTCCCTGAAGCGATTGCGTTATTGTCAGAAGACAAGCGACCGATCGTGGTTCATCAATGTGGAAGCGCTGAATTAAACGTAGTCCGACAAACTTATCACCGACTAGGTGTGGCAGCGCAAGTGACCGGATTTATTGATGACATGCGTTCTGCTTATAGTGTTGCCGATCTGGTGATTGCCCGTGCTGGTGCGATGACAGTATCCGAGGTGTGTGCGGTTGGTGTTGCCGCTTTACTGATTCCCTATCCTCATGCGGCGGGTGATCATCAAAGCGTGAACGCGGCTTATCTTGTCGAACACCAGGCAGCGTTGGCTGTGCCACAGGCTGCCCTGTCGCCTCTGGCGTTATCAGAGATGCTTGGGAAATTCGATCAGAATCGAGATCAGTTACAAGCGATGGCTTCACAAGCAAGAGTGCTTTTTCAACCGAATGCGACGGATCGTGTTGCGAGGCAGTGCTTGGAGGTCTTGGGTGCGTGAGTTTGTTCGCACGATCCACTTTGTTGGTATTGGAGGGACTGGAATGAGCGGTATCGCGGCGGTGTTGCATGATCAGGGCTTTAAGGTGTCGGGGTCAGACATCCGCCGATCCTCTGTCACTGACTGGCTGGCTGACCGCGGTGTGGTGGTCGACATTGGTCATCAGGCGGCACAAGTGATGGACGCAGACGCAGTGGTCGTGTCGAGTGCTGTAAGTGCCAATAACCCGGAGATTATGGCCGCACGGCGACAGGGTATACCGGTACTTCCGCGAGCTCAAATGTTGGGTGAGTTGATGCGGTTTAGAAGGGGTATTGCCGTTGCGGGCACGCATGGAAAAACGACAACAACTAGCTTGATTGCGGAGATTCTTTTAAGCGCGGATCTGGATCCAACTTTTGTCGTTGGTGGTCTGGTGAAAAGTGCGCAAGGCAGTGCCCGTCTCGGAGACGGTGACTACCTGGTTGCTGAGGCGGATGAGAGTGACTCTTCATTTCTCCACTTGCAGCCATTGGTGGCGGTGATCACGAACATAGATGCAGATCACCTTGAGGCCTATGACGGAGACTTTGATCAGTTGATCAGAACATTTGATGAGTTTCTGAAGCGATTGCCCTTTTATGGTTTGGCTATCTTGTGCGCAGATGATCCTGTGTTGCAGGACTTACGCAAGCGCCTATCGAATCCGGTGGTTACGTATGGTACTAGTTCTGACGCTGATTATCGCGCAGTGGACATTCGTCAAGAAGAACTGAAAATGTATTTCTACCTGTGCATGCCCGGTGAGTCGCATGTTGCTGTTGAGCTCGCATTGGCTGGCAAGCACAATGTCCTGAACGCGTTAGCAGCCGTTAGCGTCGCCCACCAGCTCGGTGTGGGTCTTGACCCAATTCTGAAAGCGCTTGCCCAATTCCAGGGGGTTGGCCGGCGTTTTGAAGTGCTGGGCGAACTCGTCATTGGGCGGGGAAAAGTCTTATTGGTCGATGACTACGCGCATCACCCGACAGAAATTGCCGCGACCTTGGATGCAGCACGAGATTGCTGGCCTGAACGACGACGTATTGTTGTTTTTCAGCCCCATCGGTATACGCGTACACAGGCGTTGTTCGACGCATTTTGCGATGTGCTTTCAAGTGAGTCCCATCTATTGATCAGTGACGTTTATGCCGCTGGTGAATCGGTGATTGAGGCCGCCGATGGGCAATCACTGTGCCGTGCGATCGCCAGTCGTACCGGCATAGCGCCCACGTTTGTTAAGGATTTAAGTCGATTAAAAGACGCATTGGCTCCCATCTTGCGTCCCGATGACGTGGTGTTGACACTGGGTGCTGGTGATATTGGGCGTTGGGTCAGAACGCTGTTGCCGGCTATCGGCCCATCAGGTAGGGGCGCCGAGTCATGAACGCCTCGTTCAGTGCCTTGTCCAGTGAGGCGGCCCGTGGCTTGCGTGGACGATTACTATGCGATGAACCATTAGCCGCTCACACCAGTTGGCGGGTTGGTGGCCCGGCGGATTATTTTTTCGTTCCTTCAGATAGAGAAGATCTGGGCATGTTCTTAGCCATGTTGCCGGTGCACGTCCCGCTACTTTGGGTTGGACTTGGTAGTAATTTGCTCGTTAGGGACGGGGGCTATCGGGGTGCCGTGATATGCACCCATAAGGGTCTCGGACATTCTTCTCCATCAGGTTCTAGCGGGTACTTCGCGGAGGCCGGTGTGCCTTGCGCCAAAATGGCAAGACACAGCGCTCAGATAGGTCGATGCGGCGCTGAGTTTTTGTCTGGTATTCCTGGCACCATCGGTGGCGCGCTGGCAATGAATGCAGGTGCTTACGGGCACGACATCTGGAGTATTGTGAAAAAGGTGGAATTAATTGACCGGCAGGGGCAACTCTACGAGTCAACGCGGGATGCCTTCAAGATTGATTATCGTTCGGTTGCTGGCCACGGTGATTGCTGGTTTCTCAATGCGACCTTTGACTTGACCCCTGGAAATAAGGAAGCGGCCCAGGGCGCAATTCGTACATTGCTGCAAACTCGTGGACGGGAGCAACCTATACAAGAGCGCAGTGCGGGCTCTGTGTTCAAAAACCCCAACGGGGATTTTGCCGCTCGCTTGATCGAGGCTGCAGGTTTGAAAGGGCAGCATTGTGGCGGCGCCCGAGTGTCGATAGCCCACGCTAATTTCATTATTAACGATGGTAGTGCAACGGCGTTGCAAATTGAGTGCCTGATCAAGCGCATACAGCAGGCGGTTGCGGCATTCTGTGGCGTCGAATTGGAAAGAGAAGTACACATTGTGGGGGATTCGTGAGTCACAGACGACCTCACTCTAATCGTTGGCGCTATTGTTGGTCAGCGGCGCGCGCAGGGATTACTTATATGGGAGCCGCAGGGCGAGGGGCCATGTTTGTTTATTTTGGCACCTTGCTGATGCTCGGTGTTGTGATGGTGTTGCTTGCCGATTTGCTTCTGCGGCCGGGGAATTTCACGATCGAGCGTATTACAGTCGTCTCTGACATGCCCTCGAAGGATCACAAACGAGTGCAGCGGATTGTCTGGAAAAGCATCAACGGCAACTACTTTACGGTCGATCTGGGTGGCATTGAACGTGCACTTGAGCGGGCGCCCGGAATTTACCAGGCCACAGTGCGTCGAATCTGGCCCGATCGGCTGCGTGTGACGGTTCGACCCGCAACTGCTTTGGCTGAGTGGCAAGGTTTCAACCAACACGGCGACCCAGTTGAACGCGCACTCATTAATTTATCCCCCGATGTTCTGGTAACCGTAGTGCCTCGGTTGGCAGGTTCGGCAGGGCGACAGCGTCAGGTACTGAAGATGTATTTGGATACTGCCAAGTTGCTTCACAGCGCAGGTCTTCAAGTAGCCAGTTTGAGGCAGGGCGAAAACGGCGAGTGGCGTGCTGAAGTTCAGTTTGATAGTAAGCGGCCCGATGCATTGATCATGTTGTTGTTGGGTCGCTACCATCCGGTAAGTCGAGTTAAGCGCTTTACTCGTGTGTTTAACCTTGCGCTAAGCGAGCGGGTATCAGAGTTAGCACGGGTCGACTTACGTTACGAGAGGGGTCTAGCTGTGTCCTGGCGTGTCAGGGCTAGCGCGGCTCAAGTTAAGAGCTGAATGGGAGATCAAGAGATGAGCGGACGTCCGGAGGGAGATCTAATCGTCGGCCTGGATGTGGGCACGTCGAAAGTCTTAGCGGTAGTGGCTGAAATTCTCGCGGACGACCAGGTCGAGATCATCGGTATCGGTCATCATCCATCTAGCGGGCTTCGAAAAGGTGTAGTTGCAAACATCGAATCGACTGTCCAATCCATTCAGCGGGCGGTCGAAGAAGCAGAACTGATGGCCAACTGCGATATTGAGTCAGCGTTTGTGGGTATCTCCGGTGCCCACATCGGTAGTCTCGGTTCACACGGGGTGGTTGCCATTCGAGATAACGAAGTGAGTCGTGACGATATCGAGCGAGTGACGGAAGCGGCACGGGCTCTAGCTATTCCTAATGACCAGAAGATTCTTCATATACTGCCGCAGGATTTCGTTATTGATGGGCAAGATGGCATTCGTAACCCAGTAGGGATGAGCGGTGTGCGCTTGGAATCGAAAGTACACATCATTACGAGTGCGATGAGCGCCGCTCAGAATATTGTCAAGTGTGTTCGCCGATGTGGCCTCAATGCGGACGTAGCCTCTTCTTACGCTGTTTTGGACAGCGATGAGAAAGAACTTGGGGTGTGCCTCATTGATATTGGCGGGGGCACCACCGATGTTGCGGTATTCACCGAAGGATCGATTCGCCATATCGCCGTGCTACCAGTCGCGGGCGACCAGATCACGAACGACATTGCCGTTGCTTTGCGAACGCCGACATCGGCGGCTGAAGAGATTAAGAAGAAATTTGGCTGTGCGCTGGCACAAATGACTAATGATGGGGACCTCATTGATACGCCCAGCGTGGGTGATCGTGCGCCCCGTCAACTGGCCCGATCCACATTAACGGACGTCATTGAGCCACGAGTCGAGGAACTGTTTATTTTGGTGCAAGCTGAAATCCGACGCAGTGGATTCGAAGAATTACTTGGAGCGGGCATCGTCTTAACGGGCGGTAGCGCAAAGATGGACGGGATGGTAGAACTGGCCGAGGAGGTTTTTCACATGCCGGTCCGAACTGCTGTTCCCCACTACGTTGGCGGACTCAGTGAAGTGATCCGAAATCCAATTTTCTCAACGGCCGTTGGTCTGGTGCTTTTTGGTCAACGGCATCGACGTGGGACTCCGGCAGGACAGAAGACTTCGGCGGGGGGTATCAAACAATGGTTTGCGCGGGCACGTGGCTGGTGTCGCCAATACCTGGGAAAAACTGAGGGAGCGGAGCGATAAGCATGATGCACGCAATATGTTATGGGATCAGATGTTTGAAAGGGTCAGAAATTCAATCGCAAGCGGAGATGAAACATGTTTGAATTAATGGAAACTGGCGGTCAGCAAGCTGTCATTAAAGTGCTTGGTATTGGTGGTGGGGGTGGTAACGCTGTTGATCACATGTTGACCGCTCATCTGGAAGGGGTTGAATTTGTCAATGCGAATACCGATGCACAAGCACTCCGGCGGTCGGGTGTTTCAAAGATGCTTCAGTTGGGTGAGAACCTCACCAAGGGGCTTGGTGCGGGGGCTAATCCGGATGTGGGACGACAGGCCGCAATCGAAGATCGGGACAAATTGGCCGAGGTATTGGATGATGTTGATCTGCTTTTCATCACAGCAGGGATGGGGGGTGGAACCGGCACTGGCGCTGCGCCCGTTATTGCGCAGCTAGCGAAAGAAAAAGGAGTGCTTACCGTAGCGGTGGTAACACGTCCATTTAAATTCGAAGGCCAGAAGCGGTGTGATACAGCTCAACAGGGGATCAAGGAATTGGCGGAAATCGTTGATTCCTTGATTGTTATTCCGAACGATCGAATTCTCGAAGTGCTCGGTGGCAGTGCCACGTTGCTTGAGGCGTTTGCAGAAGCCAACGAAGTGTTACTCAATGCGGTTCAGGGAATATCAGAGCTGATCACTCGACCGGGGTTGATAAACGTCGATTTTGCTGATGTGCGTACGGTGATGTCAGAAATGGGCGTTGCCATGATGGGATCAGCGATTGCCACGGGTGAGGCGCGAGCGGTCGATGCAGTGCAAGCCGCGGTGTCGAGTCCGCTACTTGAAGACGTGAACGTACATGGAGCTAGAGGATTGTTGGTGAATGTGTCTGCCGGTCCAGACATGGCACTTGAAGAATTTGCTCAGATCGGTGAGACGGTGAGCAACGGTCGTGATTGGAACGGTTCTCGATACGACGTTAGAGGGGGCAGTGCGGGTGACACTGGTGGCCACGGGCATCCGCCGCGGTCCACCTGAGGTCGAAGTGATAGAAGGTGGCAGAAAAGAGCCAATGGTGAAACCGATCGACTACGATACACCAACGGTCATTCGACGGGGCCCACGCGCGGTAGCAACTGGCGGCATGGTTAACGCCGCGGAAGACAGCGAATATCTGGATATCCCCGCTTTTCTGCGACGGCAAGCTGATTAATTCGTTTTATTTCAATAGGTTACGAGTATATCGTGGATGAACGCGAAATATGCAGAAATTATGGTAAAAAATGGTGTTTTAGGTACGCAAAGGTGGTGAAATAATGTAGAATTGCGCCAGTCTCATTAGGGGTTTTCTCGGTCATCTTGGTGCCGTAGTCAATCAAGGGAACAACAATACTTAATGATCAGGCAACGTACTCTAAAGAACGTGATTCGGGCGACTGGTGTCGGCCTGCATACCGGAGAGAAGGTATTTCTCACTTTGCGACCGGCAGCTGTCAACACAGGTATTGTGTTTCGGCGAATCGATCTTGAACCTGTAGTCGACGTCAAAGCGATTCTCGATAATGTCTCTAGTACTCGAATGTCAACCACACTCGAGCGAGATGGCGTCCGTATTTCTACGGTAGAACACCTGATGTCGGCCTTTGCGGGTCTTGGCATCGACAACGTGTTGGTTGACTTAACGGCTGCGGAAGTTCCCATTATGGACGGCAGTGCGGGCCCTTTTGTGTTTTTAATTGAATCAGCGGGTGTCGAAGAACAAAGAGCACCCAAGCAATTTATTCGCATTAAGCAGTCCGTGGAAATTAGCGACGGGGATAAATGGGCAAAATTTGACCCGTATGATGGCTTCAAGGTAGATCTCACTATTGATTTTGATCATCCGGTAGTGCAGTCATCCCAGCAACATGCCAGCATCGATTTTTCAGAATCATCGTTTATTAAGGATGTCAGTCGTGCCCGTACATTTGGCTTTCTCGATGAGGTGGAGGCACTTCAAGAAGCGGGCCTGGCCAGGGGTGGGAGCCTTGATAACGCGATTGTGATGGACGCTTTTCATATCTTGAATGATGATGGTCTTCGTTATCGTGACGAGTTCGTCAAGCACAAGATTCTTGATGCTGTTGGTGATCTGTACTTGCTGGGTCATCTACTGGTCGGTGCATTCAGTGCACACAAGTCAGGCCATAGCATGAATAATGGATTGTTGCGACGGTTGTTGGAAACCGAGAGTGCGTGGGAGTACGTTTCTTACGATGATGTTGACAGCGCGCCAGTACGGTACTTGCAACCACTCGTTGCTCACTGAAATCGTTTGCTAAGTCAGAGAGGCTCGCCGGAGCGCTCGTCTTCGTGGGGCTCGCTTGTCTCGCAAGACGTTCCGGGTCGACCGATCTTGCTCGTCGTGTGGATGTGCCCTCTGGTCCCTCAATCAGTGCTTTTGCTTTGAGCGTGACGAGCAAGGCGCAGGAGTGCAGCGCGCAGTCCGTCATCTCGTAGGCTGGCAGCGCTTTTCTGTAGAAGATTCCCCACGGTCGAGGTTAAAGGGCTGAGGCGACGATGGCGAGTTGTAGGAGGTGGTGGAACCCGTGGCGGGCGTGTGCGGATTCGCAATCGTTTCATTGGTAACCCTGTTCGGCCAAAGTATTCCAAAATCGAGACGGTCTTACTGCGAACGGCGTGTGCGAAGACAGGAGAGTCGGCAAGCACCAGGAGCTCGTTATCTTTGATTTGGGCTGACGTATGGCGGGCTAGGTTTTCACCAACGGCGCGCTGCCAGACATTGGCCTCGTTTTCATCAGTTTTCAACGACTGTGTTGCGCTAATTGAGTGGACAAAGTGTTTTGCGGGACGGAAGGTAGAATCGGTCATGATAAAATTCAAGAACTGGCCAACATAGAACGGGTGGACACGGTGCGAGTCAGGCCTATCATATCGGTTGCCCTGTCGTCTGGCCAAGGAAGAATATTTAATTTTGTGAATAAACGGCAGACTTTTGACTTGGGTGTTGATGTTTGGGCCAGAATACCAATCACGATCAATTGCATTTCTATTTCATGTTCAGCACCACATTAACTCGAGTATTCGGCAGTCGCAATCAGCGACTGCTTAAGCGTTTGGACAAGACCGTGACGGCGATCAACGCCTTTGAGGAGGGTTTGATTGAGCTTGGCGACGACGCTCTCGCTACAAAAACTACGAAATTCAAAGGTCGGCTGCGCGATGGCGAGAGTATCGGCAGCATTTTACCGGAAGCCTTCGCCGTGGTTCGGGAGGTTTCTCGAAGAACACTCGATATGCGTCATTTCGATGTGCAGTTGGTTGGTGGGATGGTGTTGTACGATGGAAAAATTGCTGAAATGCGGACTGGGGAAGGAAAAACCCTGGCAGCAACATTGCCTGTCTACCTGGCGGCTGTCGATGGCAAGCGGGTTCATGTGGTCACGGTCAACGATTACTTGGCTCGCCGCGATGCACAGTGGATGGCCCCGATCTACCGATTCCTGGGTTTAAGCGTTGGCGTGGTGGTTTCCGGCCAAGACTCCGCTACGAAAAAGGAAGCCTATGACAGTGATGTGGTGTATGGAACCAACAACGAGTTTGGATTCGATTACCTACGTGACAACATGGCTTTTAGTGATGAAGATCGTGTCCAGGGACCGCTCGATTTTGCGATCGTCGACGAGGTTGATTCGATTCTGATTGATGAAGCGCGTACCCCACTGATTATTTCAGGCCCAGCGGACGACAGCACTGATCTGTACCTTCAGATTGACCAGGTAGTTCCGCAACTAATTTTTCTGTTGACGAAAAGGCAAGGCAGGTATTTTTGACTGATGAGGGCTTTGAGCGCTCAGAGGAACTTTTATCAGGTGCCGGACTGCTCTCAGACAACACCAGTCTTTACGATGTCGAGAGCATTACGCTGATGCACCATGTCTATGCCGCACTGCGGGCCCATTCGCTTTTTCAGCGCAATGTGGATTACATCGTTCAGGACGACAGTATTGTGATCGTCGATGAATTCACAGGTCGGATGATGCCTGGGCGACGCTGGTCTGAGGGCTTACACCAAGCGGTCGAAGCAAAGGAAGGGGTCACCATACAGTCCGAAAATCAGACGCTTGCTTCAATCACCTTTCAGAATTTGTTCCGGCTCTACGGAAAACTCGCTGGAATGACCGGTACTGCCGATACCGAGGCGGCTGAGTTTCAGCAGATCTACGGTCTTGAGGTGATGGTAATGCCGACTAACCAGCAGATGATTCGGGATGATCATCCGGACTTGGTCTACCGCACGGATGGTGAAAAATTCAACGCTATTGTCAATGGAGTTAAGGCGTGTAGGGATAGTAACCAGCCGGTTCTGGTAGGCACAGCGTCAATTGAGACATCTGAATCCCTGTCAGCGCAGCTGACAGCAGAGCAGATAGATCACGAAGTGCTTAACGCAAAGAACCATGAACGTGAAGCACAAATTATCGCCGAAGCTGGCCGGCCAGGTGCAGTCACGATCGCAACCAATATGGCCGGCCGGGGTACTGATATTGTTCTAGGTGGCAATCTCGAAATGGAACTCGCAGCGTTGTCTGCCGATGAGGATGTGGATGCGACTAGGGCTGCCTGGCAGCAACGTCACCAGAGTGTGATCGGTGCCGGCGGCCTGCATGTCTTGGGCACAGAACGGCACGAGTCCCGGCGAGTCGACAACCAGTTGCGTGGCCGATGTGGTCGGCAAGGCGATCCTGGCTCGAGTCGTTTTTATCTATCAATGGAAGACAACTTGATGCGGATCTTTGGATCTGGTCGCGTTTCTGGTCTGATGGAAAAACTGGGCATGGAAGAAGGCGAAGCCATCGAGCACAATTGGGTAACCCGTGCGATAGAAAATGCCCAGAAGAAGGTCGAGGGACGTAACTTCGACATTAGGAAGCAACTACTTGAATATGATGACGTTGCTAATGAGCAACGCAAGGTGGTCTATACAGAACGAGACCAACTAATGACATTGGAGGATGTGTCTGATCATGTGATAACCATGCGTAAAGAAGCTCTGAATGAGTTGATCGATGGGTATGTTCCTAAAGAAAGCCTTGAAGAGCAATGGGATGTCGCTGGACTCGAGCAACAATTAGAGACTCAGTTTGGCCAACAGTTGCCATTGGCTGAATGGTTATTGAATGATGACGCTTTGTATGAAGAACGGCTACGCGACCGAATTGAAGAGGCAATCACGGAGGCTTATGCAATTAAGGAGGCCGCTGTGGGTGCATCGGTAATCCGCCATCTTGAAAAAGCCGTTATGTTGCGAGTGTTGGATGAGAAATGGAAAGATCATTTGGCTCAAATGGATCATTTGCGGCAGGGGATTGGTCTGCGGGGCTACGCCCAGAAGAATCCACGCCAGGAATACAAACGGGAAGCTTTTGAGATGTTTACGGCGATGTTGGATGAGGTGAAGAGAGACGTCGTGACGATTTTATCCAAGATTGAAATTCAGACTGAGGCCGAGGTGGCGGAATTCGAAGGCGAGCGTCGTGCCAGAGGTAATCAGCAGATCGAACTGGTACATGATGAGGTCGGGCAGATGCCAGGAGAGAGGCAGCCGGAGGTCGCAATAGGGCAGGATGTTCTGACCACTTCCTCTGCACAAGGACGTCAGATGGAACCCTACATTAGAGCCGTCCCCAAGGTTGGCCGTAACCAGTCCTGCCCATGCGGGTCCGGAAAGAAATACAAACATTGTCATGGACGGGCCTGACGTCTTCCCTCCTAGGGTCGCGGTCAAAAGGCGGGCGTTCTGAATGAAGCCGTCATCACGATCACGACTGGCGCCGAGTATGTTTCCCCGCATTCCACCGATAGCCGGGGTGCGTTTGACGACACAGTCAGTTGGAATTAAGTATGCCCGCCGACATGACTTGTTGCTGGCGGAATGTGTGCGTGGGTCGACCGTTGCCGGTGTGTTTACGCGCTCAACGACAGCGGCAGCGCCGGTGGGATGGAGAGCAGTTGAGTCGGGGCCGGATTCGAGGACTAGTGGTGAACAGCGGGAATGCGAATGCATTTACCGGCCTTGCCGGTGAGAAGGCGGTGCGTGCTACGGCCGCGGCAGCGGCCCAGGCACTGGGTTGTCTGAGGAATCAGGTTTTTGTCGCATCGACTGGCGTCATCGGCGAACCCTTGCCGTTGAAACGGTTGACTAGGGCAATGCCGCAGATGGTGGAGGCACTGGCGCCAGGCGGGTGGCGTGCAGCGGCCCGTGCAATCTGCACTACCGATACCTTTATTAAGGGTGCGTGGCGGCGTTGTGAGATCGATGGCCAGGAGATCACGCTCGGTGGTATTGCAAAAGGTTCTGGCATGATTGCACCGAATATGGGCACTATGCTGGCATTCTTGTTTACCAACGCCCGTATCCCGAGTGCTGCGCTACAGGCCATGTTGCGGGCGAGCGCCGAGACATCATTTAATAGCATCACAGTGGATAGTGATACATCGACCAGTGATACTGTCTTGCTGGTAGCGACAGGTCGATCCAAACATCCCGCGTTGAACTCACCTCACGATCCGAAGTTACGAGATTTTCGCCGGGCCCTCGATGAGGTAATGGTGGAGCTTGCGACACAGGTGGTTCGTGACGGTGAAGGCGCGAGCAAGTTTGTGACGATTGAGGTCTCGGGTGCGTCGTCCTGGCGAATGGCACGTCGCGTGGGTTTAAGTATTGCCAATTCACCGCTGGTAAAGACAGCAATTGCCGGTGAAGATCCCAATTGGGGCCGGATCGTCAT
>LWDU01036508.1_pt1 | contig 12851 bp, 14 predicted proteins | sample 727161 | NCBI WGS metagenome assembly LWDU01 (sample SAMN04566230, study PRJNA314399) | hydrothermal vent metagenome | isolation source: deep sea hydrothermal plume seawater | place: Mexico: Gulf of California, Guaymas Basin | collected 2004-07-11 | reverse complement strand
ACTTGATATTGGCACGAAAAAGGCAGCCCGTGACAATGGAGATTGAACCTTCAAACTTTCAATTTCCCAGGCACGGAGGCCGCCAGTCATGTTTTCGGATCTCATCGATGCCGTCAATCCGTTCGAGGATTGGCCAAATTCGGGCTGCCTGTGTTTCTCGTTCCTTCTTCATTTTCTCATTAACGTCAGCATTGTCGGAATGTTGGGCACGGCGGTCTCGGTCAGTGCGATCTTTCATTCGCATCAGTCATTCAAAACATCAGGCGACACCGCACGCACGACCATCTGCATGGAGCCTCCGCTTTCATGCGTCTTCTTCTCGCTCACAAATTCCCAAGGACCAACTTTCGCAAAGTGCGTTTTCACCACCTTCTCCCAATGTCGTCCGTCTTTGAGAGGTTCATTCGTCGGCCAGTCGGGGGAATTCACCCAGCCGAGGTAGACCAACACCGTTGGCACGCCAAGTGATGTAAGTTGATTGAGATATGCCAGACGGTTAGACAACTGGTACTGGTGTTCCGTTGACAATTGGAATTTACCGTATCCGAGATCAGACAATGCGAGACTCGCCTCCGCAAAACGGAGTCGAATGCTCAAGTCGTTTGCGACAGATCGTGGATTCTTGGGCTCCGCAGGAGACTTGGAATCTTGATCACCAACTTCGCCGACTCTAGCTTTTGCTTCAACTAGAAGAAGGCCCGGCTCACCATTGACAACAAGATGGCCCAGCAAATCCCATGTTGGGCGATTCCCTGTGTAAGGCATCCACCATTTTCGATCCATGCCGGTCTGTAGTTGGGGCAAAGGACAAGCCTTGAGGTAATCCTCAAGGATCATCTCAGTCCAGTCAGCTGCCTTCATTCGCCCTTTTGGGTGCCTGTTATCCGGCGAAGCAAGCCGTGCCCCTGTGCCATCAAGAATGTGATTGATGATTGATTCAAATTTGGGCGAGGCAGCAAGGTCAAGCATGTGGCGGTAACTACCTTTGTCTCGCCTGGGCTCGGCATTTACTGTCATAGATCGCTTCGTCATCTTCACTTCCACATTCTAGGATTCTCAGTCAATATCATAATCGGGGTTAACGCTAAACGAAGCCGAGAGCAATCAAGTCTTAAGCTATTCCTCGTTGTCACTCATACTGCTTCCAATCCGTAGGGAACACAAGAGTCGTTTCGATCTTCCCCTATCCAATTTGCCAGACAGCTGGATTGGCGAGAATCTCTCCCGTAGTGCCGACCAGAGCGACGGGACCGAGATTCCGGATGAACGGACAAGCGTCTTTCTAGGCCCGTCTATGTCCGGACCACGGTCAGTCAGGTCGCCAACGAACACCAGCCGCCTGTGGTCGGGGTGCGTCCCATCGGTGTCGTAACCGAGATGCTCCATCCTCGGCACGACTCTGTACCGATCGGTCCCGTTCTGCCACTTATGAATCAGAAAGCCTTCATGGATTTGTTCGACCAATTGCGGCATGTCCAGTTCGGCGGCCTGATTTTTCAGGGCAGTCAGCAGAATTGACAACGTCGTCAAACGTTGCTGCCCGTCAATGAGTTGGTACGCATTCACTCCGCCCGGTACATGTCGGTGAGGCGTGCAGACCATCGAGCCGAGAAAGTGTCGGTCCTTGTCGGGGAGCTTCAGGCTGTACCCGGACAAGCCAACCGACGTCCCTGACCGCTTCGCGGTTTTGGTTCGTCACGGGCAGGTCCGGGTATTCGCCAACGACTCCAGCCCCGGCCACAACCAACATCAAAGGAAAACAGAATGTCACCAACAAAGATCAAGAATCATGAAGCGACCGCCCATCGGCGTCGCCTGATCAGGGCAAACGTCCGGATGAAATATTCGAAGCCGCCGTCAGTCGACACGTTCGAAGAGGAAATGACAAAGCGATTCATTGTCGCGTCAGAGGCTCCTGCAAATCAACAATGGATGTTCATCAACTCGATCGCAGTCATTTCCTCTGATCAACCATCAGTCGAGTTCTTCAACGAAGTACGACGCATTCAAGCTGAAGGGTGTCGCCGGACAAAGACGTTATTCCCGCGGCAAGTCAGAAAGAGTGTGATGACCTGGGATCCGCATATGCCCCACATCTCCAAGTACCTTCGGTATGTGGGGCGTTGCCTGTGTTTCAACGGACTGATGCTTTTTCAACGTCAAATAAAGCCTCATCACGAGTGGAAGATTGTCGAAGCCGAGGCAAAGAAGGCAGCCCTGAAAACAGCGATGCCGACGATCGACTCTCAACAGGAGAAATCAGCAACCGGACGTTCACAATATCCTGAGACTGTCCCGATTCCACCACCGATCGTTCCGGCGTAGTGACTAGTGAAGCGAACAGGTCGATGTGTCTGGATGGAACAGGACGGTGTACCCGTCCCGTTGGATCACCCCTGACGACAGACACGTTCTGGTCCCTGCCACCACACTTGGATGGTCGGGCCTAATTGCCGTGACCGTAATCGAGGACTCCGCCATGGGTGACGCTCAAAGGTCAGCTCACCAGACCAGGCCAGTTGACAACGTACCTGCGGACGATGCGGGCGGAGGGCTTGGTCTTCCGGAACCACAGGTCGAGCCGACCACCGCGTCCAAATGGGTCATACGTGGGAGCAGAGTCTGTTGCCCTGACGGGAGTGAGCGTTCCTCACATTAGCCCGACTCAGATTGAAGACTTTGCCATACCAGTACCGCCCATCGAAGAACAGAACGAAATCGTGGAGCATGTTTCGTCGGAGATAACTCGGATGGACATCTTAATTGCGGAAGCCCAACGAGCCATCGAACTTCTCCAGGAACGCCGTACTGCCCTTATCTCCGCTGCCGTCTCTGGCAAGATCGACGTTCGTCGTCTTGTTTTACAGGAGCCGGTATGAATCTGAGCTTGGGGGTATTGAGCTATGGCGAATGAGTACGGCGGGAGGCTACGCACGTTGTTTGAAACGTGCGATTGAATACGTAGCCGAGTTCGGGAGCATTCGAAACAGGGAAATTCGGAAGATTTCCGGGATTAACTACGACCAAGCGATCCATTTTTTCAATCGAGCAATCGCTGAAGGACACTTCGACCGCGAGGGCGAAGGAATTGGAACGCATTATGTAAGAAATACGTCGCACTAGGTGTGTCCGGCAAACAGGGAACAATATGAGCCTGCACAACGAAATCGAATTTGAAAACGAAATCTGTGAGCATATTGCCGCTGGCAGCTTACAAGCCTTGGAAGGTAATACGTAATGGACGCTCGCCCGAAAACCGTCAGTGAAATCCTCCAATCAGGTACCGACCAATATCTTACCCGCCCGGTTCTTGCCGAGACCGGAGCGGGAAAGTTCTATCCCGGTTTGCTGGTCCGGGTATCCTAATCACTTCAACGTGCATATACCGCATACGGATCAAACCGTTAGGTCGGATTTCCGACTCGCCTTTGTTTGAATCACTTGTCAGCATGTTCTTCACGACCTGCATTCGTTGTTTGCCTTCGGCGCTCAGTCGTATTTGCTCATCTTACATTTAGGCAGCGCTGCCTTGATCTCTGCCAGCCCCGCATCCGTGACCTGCGTGACGTTGAGGTCGAGGAAATTCAGTTTGGTCAGCCCTTTCAGGTGCTCCAGCCCCGCATCCGTGACGCACTTTTCAGACGGCGATCCCGTGGACAAACGTGGATACGAAATCCACCACCTTGTCCAGCACCCGTTTTCGGGTAGGTGCGCGTTCGGCGAGCTTCAGTGGGCGATTGATCAAGTCGATGATATCGGGATCTGGCAGAGGTTTCTGGCCCGTATAGACAAACCGGTCGATCACCTTCTTCAGCTTTTCGGCATCGAGTTGTTCTTCCTTGCATAGCTGGTCGAAGGCCGAAGCCCGTTCCTGCTCCCAGAAGTCCTCGAAGGAATCCGGTATCTCCGCCGCGCTGCCGAGTTCGGGAAGAGTGCCCTCAATGAACTTCTGAATCAGCTCCCTCTTGCTTCGCAGCTCAATTTCTCCCGCTACGGAATCAAGGATCAGCGTTCTGAGTTTTTTCTGTTCAGGCCCGTCCGCGTCGTAGAGTTGCGCCAGCAGGGCAAGGATGTACTGGACGTTGATGACGTCACGATGGATCAGTTCCAGCTCGAAGTCCACGTCGTCCAAAATGGACGCCTTCTCCGTTTGGTTGTCCGTCTTGACCTTGTCGTAGAGGTCTAGGTAGCGGAATCCACCATACGAAAACGCTGCGGTTTTGCGAAACAAATGCTGAGTTCCGCGGTGAAGGCTCGCCTGCTGGATCAGAACCCACTTCAGGCACTCAAGGTGGCTGCTGTCGGCAACAAGAAGCGGCAGTACTTCGTGACCGAGGTAGAAGCTCAGAAAGTCCTGGTGGCCTGCCCTGATGCTGAATGGCGGTGCCTGTTTGCTCTGGCAAGATACGGTGCCCTCAGAATTCCGTCAGAGATTCAGGAGCTGCGGTGGGAGCATATCGATTGGGCGAATAATAGATTCCATGCCCACGCACCAAAGAACGAACACCATGCCGACGATGGTGACAGAATTGTTCCGTTATTTCCGGAGGTGAGGAAGGCTCTGGAAGAACTCTGGGATCAAACGCCCATCGGAACAGAATACGTCCTTCCGAATCTGCGAAAGCTCAGCAACGTGAATCCTCAGCTTGGAAGAATCATCAAACGAGCGGGCCTGACGGTCTGGCCCAAACGATGGCAGAATCTTAGAGCGACCAGAGCCACGGAACTGGAACGAGTGTTTCCCTCGCACGTGGTCACTGGTTGGTGCGGTCACACTGAGCGAATTGCTGAACAACATTATTGGATAACGACGGAGTCTGACTTCACCAAGGCTGCGACAGAAACCGTTGGTGCATATCTGGTGCAGCAAGGTGTCGCAACTGGGGGAAATGGGTCGCAGGCCGAAAGTTCAGTACGTAAAAAAAGCCCGGAAAAACCGGGCTTTGCGAATCCTTGCGACGAACTGCGATTCGACTGGATGGAGGATAACGGACTTGAACCGATGACCTTCTGGCTGCCAGCCAGACGCTCTCCCAACTGAGCTAATCCCCCGAGAATTGGCGAGACGCTGGAAACGCCTCATTCGTGCGAACGCTACCACCGACTTCGGAAGCTGTCAAGCAGTTGGTTCCGTTGTTTGCCAGATCCCACGATGACTCTCTCATTCGGGTGAAGCTGCCGGCGAATTATCGCCAGCAGTGTCTGTGTTCTTTGACGGCACATTCGTGCCGGTCCACTGCCGAATCCAGACCGTGGCCGTTGCAATCAGGATCATCAGCAGACAACCCACCGTCACAACATCGGCAAAAGTGCGACTGATGGTGACTCCCGGGATCTGATTAAACAGCAATTGCGTGTACGAGGATTCATCGCCGTGAATTCCCAGCTGACGGCGAATTTGGAAGTGCCAGTCTGCACACAGACAATATCCCCACCCATACCATGCTCCCATGCCCAGCCACGAACACAGCGTGAACCCGATCGTCACCAGATGCAACCTGCGGGTTCGGGGCCAGATCCATCCGACAAGGTTGAACACGATCAACGCATTGTGCAGGACGAAACAGATAATGTTGAGGAATGGAAGCATCAGTGTGGTGTCGGGAGATCCTCGGCCGGCGGGGACCTCCGTTCGCAGAGAACGACGGCCACGATGGCGAAATCCAGTGCTGCCGAGCCCAGCAGCCCTGTGATCGACTGAATCGAAGTGTACTTTTCGGTGTAAATGTACAGCCCGATATTCGCCACTCCGAACAGAAACCACGACATCCAGTTCACCCCCGCCGTTGTTCCGCTTCTCAACAATGATACAAGTTGAATGGCCGTTGCGACCGGAATGACGACTGCTGGAATATAGCCGGAGACTTCGACGACGGTGGGATGCATGGTGAACTCTTACGGTGTGATGCTGCGCCAGCGATTGAGCGTTAAAGGTGGCTGAGCAAACGATTCCAGAAGCGGTTTCAGTACCAGCACGCAGCGCCAGCAAGTGAGTTACCGCCGTGATTTCATCGCGAGTTTGATTCACTCGGTTGCGTTTCGTGCTTGTATTCTGTGGTTTTGAAACCACTTGTACAACACTCCGTAACTGCACCGCCGGCGAACTACCGTGACGACTTCACACCGACCTCCCAGTCGGCCATAAGTTTTCGTAAGTCGTCGGCGTGATCGTTTGGCAGATGGCTGGATGATTCGGTCTGGTCTTTAGACAGATCAAACATCCATTCTTCACGTTCGCTGCTTTCCACTTTGCGAACATATTTTTGGTCTCCGTGGCGGACGGCCGACCAGGTACGGTCACCACGCTTGCCTCGCCAGAACAGCGTCCGTGAATAATCATCCTGCCCGGACGTAACGTGTTCAATGATGTCGTGACCGTCCAGCCTGTCCGTGGGGACATCGGCGCCCGCAAGTCGCAGGAACGAACGTGTCAGATCAAATGTGATACACGGCTGATCGCAGGCGATGCCCGGCTTGATGTGCCCAGGCCAGCGGATGATCAGTGGTACTCGAATACCGCCCTCAAATGTGGTTCCTTTGGCTGCACGCAGACCGCCCATATGCGCTGCTCCGGCGAATCCTCCGTTGTCAGAGACAAAGACAACGACGGTGTTGTTGGCGATTCCGGCGTCGTCGATGGTCGTCAGCAAGCGGCCGACTTCGGTGTCCAGATTCTGCAGCATGGCCACGTAGGCGTCGGGGTCGATGTCCATCCAGTTCTCGGCCGTCACGACCTTTGCCCCGTCGCCCGGCCCCTGAAACGGAAAGTGGGGACATTCGTGCGAGACATACAGGAAGAACGGCTTGCTCCTGTTCTGCTGAATAAAGGCGATAGAATCGTCGGTGATTAGCTCAGTCATGTAGCCTTCCCGATGCACGGGCAGGCGACCCTGGAACAGCACATGCAGGTCACTGGTTTCGCGATGATTGAAGTAGTGAACGTTGCCGCCCAGGTACCCGAAGAAGGCATCCCAGCCGTGTTCCATCGGGTTAAACTTTGGTTCGTATCCCAGATGCCACTTGCCAAAGACTCCGCAGGTGTAACCTGACGTCTTCAGCGCGCCCGGAATGACTGCGTGCTGGGCCGGCAGCCCCAGGTCTCGTGCTTCGGCCAGGCGAATGGCGTCGTCGTAGCGTCCGACATTGCCGGTGCCCAGAGCACATTCAAGTCCGCCGACTCGCTGCTGATACCGCCCCGTCAGAAATGCCGTGCGAGTCGGGCTGCATTCCGGTCCATTGGAATAGTGTTGCGTAAACCGTACGCCGTCCAGTGCGAGTTGATCGATGTGCGGCGTCTTCGCGACAGGATGTCCGTAGCAGCCCAGGTCTCCGTATCCCAGATCGTCGGCGAGTATGAAGACGATGTTGGGGCGGTCTGCTGCAGGGGCCGGGCAAACGAGCGAACAGAGAGTGAACAGGAGACAGGGGAGTGTCTGTTTCATGTGAAGTATATAGCTGCAGGAAGTCATGTTGTAAGTTGTGGGCGTCGCCGGCTTGGTTCCTCGAGTTAGGCACAGCCACAGAATCAATGCTGTGCAAACAGAGACTCCCGCGGGGCCTGATACCGGATGGATAAATGTGGCGTTTCGACACGCTGCTGGCCAGTTCCGACCGACCGCACGCCCGCTTCCACCAGCCCTGTGGTCAAGAGTGTTCGTTCAATCGGAGCGGGAGATTTTTCAGTCACGAAGGTCTGCTCGGCCTTCGACATCAGCTGCGCAGAATACGCGACGTTTGGCACGGGTGGCAGATAGAACAATGTTGACAGCGGATTGGATTGTCCCTTCAGCCTTGCGGCAAACGTAAAGTCCTGCACGAGTCCGTTCATCAGCAGCATCGTGGCCTTTGTGCCATCGGTGTATTCGATGCGGTAGGCCAGAGGATCTTTTACCCACTCGTTAATCTGCTGCTGTGTCGGGTGTCGATGACTGAAGGTTGCCGGTTGCGCAAGCGTCTGGCTGCGCGAAAGGCAGGCTTCAAAAAGTGATGGATCCCAGCCACCGGAATTCCAGTCACCCGCATCCATTGCCTTCCAGACGGCGTCTCCGCGGAGGCCCTGCACGGCTGACACGCCGGTCTCGCCGCCACGTCGTCGTTCGGCCATGCATTGAATGACCTCCAGAGCGTGAAAATCGTAGCTGTCCATGCCGCCTGTGGCGAGGCACAGCATCTCCTCAACTTCGGCACCATACGGCAAATCGACAGCCGGCATTCGCCAGGTCACAGGCAGCGAAGATCCTGCTGCGAACGCGAAGTCGAGTTCTTTCGAAATCTGAACCATCTCCTGTGCCCATTCCGGATTCCACGACAGATGTTTGTCATTGAACATCGGCACGGAACGCCCGTCTGTTCGAAAGACGTCGGTCACCTGCTTGAAGAATTCGTAGCGAGGATACTTCTTCTGACCGTATTCGTTCCTCGGGTATTCTCCGTGTTCACCGATGACCAGAACGGCGTCGACGGCCAGTTGCTGGCCACCGCAACGTAAAGCTTCGGCGATGGTGGGATAAATCGGGAAGCCGAATTCCTTTGACCGGCTGCGGCTGAGGTCGTTGTCCGGAAACTGATCGACATACGCGGCCACGACATCAAAGGGCGGACGGTGCCATTGCCCGTTAATCGGATAGCCGTGCAGAAAGCGTTCCGCCATGTGCCATGCATGAGACGGTTTCCACCAGACGGTAGTGACAACAGCCAGCCGGCGGCGCTGTATGTCCTGCGCCTGTGCTGTGATTCCTGTTTCACTGACTGCCAACCCGGCGCCCAGCGCGGCAATAAAACCTCTTCGTGTGAACATGGTGTGAGCGATTGCCTTTTTCTGGCCGTGTGTCAGGTGAACAGTGCCGTTACCGGCCGACCCGTCGAGCTTCGAACCGGACGGCCGGTGGGATGCATGATTTCTGCTTCCGGAGCGAAACCAAAGCTGTGCAGCATCGTCGCGCCGAGATCTTCCGGACGGACGGGGGAGTCCTTGACGTACGCGGCCTGTTCGTCGCTGGCTCCGTAAATCGCTCCGCCTCGCACGCCGCCGCCCGCCAGCACTGACGAATAACAATGGCACCAGTGGTCTCGGCCTGAGAACTTGTTGATCTTTGGTGTACGTCCGAATTCTCCGGTGACGACCACCAGAGTGTCGTCCAGCATGCCGCGATCTGTCAGGTCATCCAGCAGTGCCGAGAACGCTCGGTCAAACGACGGGCAGCAGTATTCGCCACGGAGTGATTGTGCCCACCGCAGACGTCTTTGTCTGAGCCATGGTTGTCCCAGAGATTAAACTGGCAGCCGTCTTTACCGTAGTAGGTCCAGAAAACGTTGACGAATCGAGTGCCGGCTTCCGCCAGACGTCGCGCCAGCAGAAAGCTTTGTCCGTATTCGTTCCGCCCGTAACGGTCACGCAGCGATGCCGGTTCCTGGTCCAGGTCGAAGGCGCCTCGTATGTCTGCCGACGAGATCAGGTCGAATGCCTTGTCGTAGTTCGAACGTACCTGTTGTGACGGCCCGGAATCGATGGCACTGGCCGCGGGCCGGTCGACGAATCGACGGCCTCCGGCAGATCAAGCGCGGCGATGCGGAACGTCTTGTCGGCGAGGGAATTTTTCTTTTCTTCGTTCAGTAGGAATGGATCACAGGTGTTGCCGAGGAATCCGCCTGTCTGACCGCGGTAATAACGGTTGCCCGTCATGAACGGTCGAGGAATCGTGACCCAGGCCGGCAGCCGTCCGGAATCGCCGAGCAGACTTCGCAGGATTCCTCCCATGCCCGGGTGATCGGAAGGCAGCGGAGGATACGCCGGTCCGGGCACCTTTGAGTCGGCCAGCAGCGTGTACTTGATACCGACATCGTGCGAGTTCGACGTGTGCATCATCGACCGGATGATGGCAAATTTGTCGGCTCGTTGAGCGGTGAGCGGCAGCAGATCACCGATTTGAAATCCAGGAACGTTGGTGGCGATCGGCTGGAAGGGACCACGGATGGCATCCGGTGCGTTGGGCTTTGGGTCCCACATGTCCAACTGCGATGGGCCGCCACACAGAAAAATGTAGATGCAGCGTTTCGCCGTCGCCGAGTGTGTTTGCTGACCGGCAAACACATCCGTCTGCATTCCCGGCAACAGTCCACTGAACGCACTCAGTCCGCCGATCTGCAGCGCATTGCGTCGACTGAGACGGAATGGGCGTCGCTGCGGGCGACCGGGTGTGGGAAAGAGTGAGAACATCGATGTGTATCAAGTTCGTGTTTCGAGGAAACTGCAGCACATGTCGTGCGAATGCGGTTGGTACTTCCGACAGCAGCGTTGCAGATGGAAGCTTCAATCACCTGAAGATATCATGACGGTAACCACTCACCAGGACCGACATCACGCACGCTTGAACAAATCCAGATTGCTACACTGTACCGTGCGCCCAGGACGGGTGGAACGTAAGAGAGCGACATTCCGTACCCAGCTGGATTTTATGCCACATTGCCGTCTATCTGAAACCAGGCACAGAAACTCATGAAAGGACTTGCTGCTGCAGACTGGATGGCACTGGGCGTCTATCTGATAGGCGTCACACTGCTTGGCATTTGGGCCAGTCGACAGGTGAAGTCAATGTCGGACTTCGTCATGCCGCGACGATTCGGCAAGTTGATGATGTTGATGCACGGGTTCGGCACCAGCACTCATTCGGACCAGGCGGTCAGTGTCGCTTCGAAGTGTTATTCCAGCGGCCTTTCGGGCATCTGGTATCAATGGATGTGGTTATTTGCCACTCCGTTCTTCTGGTTGATCGCGCCCATGATGAGACGTTTTCGGGCGCTGACAACGGCCGACGTCTTTGCGGCTCGTTATGGCCCGTCAGTCGCCGTGCTGTTCTGCGTGTTCGGACTGGCCAAGTTTGTCGTGACGATTGGCAATATGCTGAAGGGGTCCGGCGCGGTCATTGAAGCGTGTACCGGTTCCGCGATCTCGGCCGAAACGTCGATTGTAGTCATGACCGTACTGTTCGTGGTGTATGGTCTGGCCGGTGGATTGCGGGCCGCTATCGTGACGGACTTCGTGCAGGGCATTCTGACGCTGTTGTTCTCGTTCCTGCTGTTGCCGTCTGTGCTGCATGCGGTCGGCGGAATCGCTGGCATGCGACAGTCATTCGCGGAACTGTCGCCCGGCAAAGACATGCTGTCCCTTGTGACGCCCGGAGAGATCGGTGTTTTTTACATCGGCATGATTGCATTGAATTCGCTGTTGAGCGTTACGGTGCAGCCGCACAACATGGGGACGTGCGGGGCCGGTCGGACGGAACTTGACGGAGCCGTCGGTTTTATGGGCGGCACGTTTCTGAAACGAATCTGTACGGTCGCATGGTGTCTGACAGGACTGGCGGCGTTCGCGCATTACGGAGGCCGCGTCGACAACCCGGATCATGTTTATGGCCTGATGGCCTCTGAGTTTCTGCCGCAGCTGATGCCGGGGCTGCTGGGCCTGTTTCTGGCCGGTCTGCTGGCAACCGTGATGGGATCCTGCGACTCGTTCATGATTTCCGCGTCAGGCCTGGTCACCGAGAATCTCTACCGACCCGTCTATCCTGGTCGCAGCGAAAACCATTATCTGTGGGTCGCTCGTGCTTCAGGCCTGGCAGTTGTCGTCGTGGCCATCGGTTACACGTTCTGGCTCAGCGGTGTTATTCAGGGGCTGGAAATTCTCTGGAAACTGAACGCCGTGATGGCACCGGCTTTCTGGCTGGGCGTATTCTGGCGTGGAGCTACAACCGCCGGAGCCTGGGCGGCCACATTGCTGACCGCAGCGACCTGGTGGGTGTCAGGGCTGGACATGACGGCGACCGGCGTTGGCGCATTACCGTTCGCTGAGTCATTGGGAATTGTCGCCCTGCAGAATGACACGCTGGCCGTCACCGTGCCGTGGCAGATGGTGGCGTATCTGACCGCTGGATTTGCCGGTGGAATTGTGGTGAGTCTCTGCACTCGCAAGAATGACCCGCGACAACTGGACCGGTTTTATGAATTGATGAGAACTCCTGTTCAGGAAAACGAGGTTATTGAACAGCCGTGTACGCTGCCATCGGGAGTAATACCGGCACCTCGACGCGTATTGTTTTCCAGCACAAATCTTGAAATTCCTGTACCGACCTGGCGAGCCATGTCAGGCTTCCTTGTCGGCTGGCTGCTGGTCTTCGCGATTATCGGCGGAGTCTGGTGGCTGATTGTCGGAGGTTAAATTCCCAGGGCGGGGCGGCCCGCCGGCCGATGCGAGCTTACGCTCGGAACGAATTGGCCCGCTTCCGTTGGTCGTTGAATCCGGCACAACAAAACACTTCATCATGAACGCATACTGCTAATGACCAAGCCCAATATCCTGATCATTCTGGCCGATGGTATGCAGGCCGATACTGTTGCTCCCGGCCATGCGTGCATCACGCCGAATCTGGATGCACTGGCCGAACGGGGCGTTCGTTTTCGTAATGCGCACACGACATGTCCGACCTGTTCGCCTGCCCGGGCCAGCCTGATGACGGGGCTGCTGCCTCACAATCACGGGGTTCTGGAAGTCGAACATGGTCGTGACGCCGATCAATGTGTGCTGCGGACAGAGCATCCGCACTTCGCACTACGACTGTCGGCTGCCGGGTATCGCACGGGCTACTTCGGCAAATGGCATGTCGAACGGACTCAGGACGTGACGCGATTTGGCTGGCAGGAAGGCATCGTGAAGGGCGCTGAACACGTCAATGGAATCGGTAAGGGGGAACAGGGCCCCAGATCCTTTGAACTGGATGAGTCGTTGACCGGCTACGTGGAAGGACCCCGCGGATACAAACGGATTCTGCACTGGGGCGTGACCGATACGCCGCTTG
>LWDU01036313.1_pt1 | contig 12851 bp, 7 predicted proteins | sample 727161 | NCBI WGS metagenome assembly LWDU01 (sample SAMN04566230, study PRJNA314399) | hydrothermal vent metagenome | isolation source: deep sea hydrothermal plume seawater | place: Mexico: Gulf of California, Guaymas Basin | collected 2004-07-11 | reverse complement strand
GAAAATCTCCGCGGCCGTCAGATCCCGTTTGACGCCCAATAACCCGCTGGCGCAGAAAACGCAACCCATCGCACAGCCCACCTGAGTGCTGATACAGACGGTCCGCCGACCGGGGTCACGCATCAGGACACATTCGACCAGCTCGCCGTCATGCAAACGCAGCAGCAGCTTCTCCGTTCGGTCCGAGGCAATCTGGTGTCCCACGGTTTCAAAGCTGCTGAAGCTGAAGTGTTCGGCCAGTTGCTGGCGCAGCGAGGTCGACAGATCCGTCATCTGGTCGAAGGACTGTATCCTCCGCTCGATCATCCAACGACGGATCTGTTTGGCCCGGAACTTCTTTTCACCGACGGTCGCCAGCCATGCCAGCCATTCACTCACGGCAGCGTCCAGCAATGCAGGCGGACGTTTATCCCCGGCAGGTGCAGCAGCGGGAAGGATCGGCAATGACTCGGACGACACGGCAGCGGACCATCGGTGTGAGTGGCAGAAGGCGGACATCGTACACGCCGACACGGAACGATCGATCCGTATTCGTCGGGTTCCGTCAGATTCGGCAGAATTGCGACCGGTCCGGACGTTGCCGCGACAGGGCAGGAGCAAGAGACCCGGTCTTTTGAAAAGACCGGGTCTCTTCAGCACTCGACTTGCTGGCAGCCTGCACAACGAGCATGCGTCGGAATCAGGGGACTGACGTCCCCCGCTCGCCCAATCACGTGGCAAGCCGCGGACGTCAGTCCCCGGTTTTTGCGTTCCCCCACGTCACCCTCCCGAGGGCATAGGTATCTACACAACTTCACCCTCCGGTCTTTACGGGAGGGTCGCGAGGAACGAGCGGGGAGCGGGGGGCCGTGGCATATGCAAATCACCAAATTCATTCCGGCAGGCCCTCTCCTCGCTGAGGCTCGACTCTCCCAAGGGAGAGTGAATGCGACCGAAACGAAATGCGGAGACATTGTCATCCCAGCCGCAACATCACTTCACCTCCGGATAACGGCGGCATTCAACTCCCGCCCCCGCCCGCGGACCTCCTTCTCGACGTCGCCCGATTGTGTAACATATGTGCTGTCACCGCGACGCTCCCAGCCGAATGGACTTCGTCAGACAGCACACGGAAGGTCTGGTTTGATTTATGCATGAACTGATTCGAGCGTCTGCCGGAAGCGGAAAGACGTTTCAGCTTTCCGGCCATTTTCTTCGTCAGCTGTTTCTGGGCAATCCGCCCGAGACGATTCTGGCGACGACGTTCACGCGAAAGGCAGCCGGCGAAATTCTGCAGCGTGTCCTGCTGCGTCTGGCCGGGGCTGCTCAGGACGAAGAGGAATGTGCGCTGCTGGCTGAGTTCATGAAGCCCGCCGAGGTGACACAACAGAAAGCGAAGGATCTGCTGGTTGAGATCACCGCTCAACTGCACCGCATGCGAGTCTGCACGCTCGACAGCTTTTTCCAGCAGGTCGCGCGCAGCCTGACTCTGGAACTCGGATTGCCTCCCGGCTGGAATATCATTGACGAACACGCCGATCGTGAACTTCGACAGCAGGCCATTGACGCGGTCCTGGCACAGCAGGTGCCGAAGGATGCTCAACGACTTATGCAGATGCTGGCCAAAGGACGCAGCAAACGCAGCGTTCGGGATCTGATCAGCGACACCGTCCAGCAATTCCACGAGTTGTACCTGCTGGCCGATTCCGACGCGTGGCAGCGAATCACCGTGCCGCAGCGACTGACTCGCAAAGAAGTGGAGCACGCTCAGCGAGAGGTTGCCGCCGAAACACCCTACAACGACACTCGTGCAGTAAAGGCCATCCGAGAAGACCTGGATCGCTTCGCGGCCGGCCAATGGGAAGCGTTTGTGCAGAAGGGAATCGCCGCAAAAATATTCAACGGAGATACCAGCTATTACCGCAAGGAGTTGCCGGGCGGGCTGGTCGAAGCGTACGAACAACTGCTGCGACACGCTAAGGCCGAGTTATTGGACGCTGTCGCGCGACAGAACAAAGCCACGTTTAACCTGATTGAACGCTTCGACCGTGAGTACACTCGACTGCGTGCCGAACACGGCTGGCTGGGATTCGGTGATGTCACTCGGGTGCTGGCCCAGGCGAATGATGCGGCCAGCGGTTCGCGCATGAATTTTCGACTGGACAGTGCTTTACAGCATCTGTTGCTGGATGAGTTTCAGGACACGTCGCCCGATCAATGGAATGTACTGCGACGGCTGGCCCTGGCGATCGCTCAGAAGGACGAGGAATCCAGTTTTTTCTGCGTGGGAGACCCCAAACAGGCGATCTATGGCTGGCGCGGGGGGGTCGCAGAAATCCTGGACGCGGTCGAAAACACCATCCCGGACATCAACAGTACTTCACTTGACCAGAGTCGGCGGTCGTCGAAGCCCGTGATTGACACGGTCAACTCGGTTTTTGAACACATTCACCAGCACGGCAATCTGAGAGACTACGGCAAGGCCTGTTCCGACTGGGAACAGCGTTTCCCGACCCATTCGACGGTGCACGACACCATGCCGGGGTTCGCGACGCTGCAGACCTCGCCCGAGTTCGAAGGCCTGGCCGAGATCCGTCGCACTCCCTATTATCGCTGGGTCGCGACAAAGATTCAGGAGCTGCATCAGCAGAGCCCCGGAGCAGAAATTGGGGTCCTGACCCGCAAAAACGCCACCGTCGCTCGATTGGTCCACGAATTGAAGTTATTGGGCGTGCATGCCAGCGAAGAAGGCGGAACAGCTCCCACCGACAGCCCGGCGGTGCTGGCCGTACTGTCGCTGCTGCATCTGGCCAGTCATCCCGGCTGCGAGATCTCAAGATTCCACGTCGCGACATCACCGCTGGCCGGTCTGGTGGAATTGACCACATGGACAGATAGCCGATCTGCTTCCCGCACCGCTTCCGAAATCCGGGTACGGCTGATGGACGACGGGTACGGACCGACCCTGCAATGGATCTCTGACGCCATCCTGTCCTCATGCAATCAACGAGACGTTCTGCGGCTGCAACAGATTGTGGGGGTGGGCTGGCAGTTTGATCAGTCTCCATCACTGAATCCCTCTGACTTTGTGCAACTGCTCGAGAACAGTCGGCTGAGCAAATCCGAAGCGGCTCCCGTGCGAGTCATGACGGTGCATCAGAGCAAAGGACTGGAATTTGACATCGTCGTGCTGCCCGAACTGGACGGCAATCTGTTTCGCACGCCGAATGCCGCGGCCGGCAGCCCCGCACCCGACATCGCGCCGGACCAGGTTTGTGTCTGGCGCAACAAAGCCGTACGCAGTCTGTTGCCCGAATCCCTGCAGCAGGCTTTCCGCCAGACAACTTCGCGAGATGTGTCTGAAGCCCTGTGCCTGTTGTATGTGGCGTTAACTCGAGCCGCTCACGCGCTGCATATGTTCATTCCGCCTCTGTCGTCGAGCAAGACGCCGGCTTCATTTTCCGGCGTTCTGCTGGCGTCACTGACGGACGATCAATGTGCTCCACCAGAGAAAACATTGTACGAATGCGGTAACGCCACGTGGCATCAGGACGTTCCCGCCATGAACAAGGTCCGTGCCGTTGCCAAATCGGCCCATGGGACAAGGCGCAGCGTGCCGCAGGTGCTTCTTGCTCCGCTGCAGGAACGGCGCCGCGGACTCAGGCGCGAGGCTCCATCGCGACACGATCGGACCAGAATCACCGCGCCGTTCACAGAACGTCCTTCGATCGCCGGTGCCGTCGATCCCCGAACGCGGGGTACACTGTTTCACGCGTGGTTCGAAGCCGTGGAATGGCTGCATGACGGGCCTCCGCAGGAAACCCAGCTGCGGCAGATCGCTGACCAACACGCTGTGGAAAAGGCGACCGTTGATGATCTGTTGCCGATTTTCTATGACATGCTGAAACAACCCAACACGTGTGCCATCTTCACCCAGGTAACGCTGCTCGAAACCCCTGTCTTTCGTGCGTTTGCAAAGAAAGTCGCAGTCGGGTCCGCTGAAATGTGTGTGGAGAATGAACGCCCGTTTGTGCTGAAACGCAACGGAGCGATTGTACAGGGCAGTATCGACCGACTGGTCATCCTGCGCGAAGCCGGAAAACCGGTGGCGGCGGATATCGTCGACTACAAAACGGACAAAGTGACCGGCCAGAGGGCAACGTGGGTCGCCGAAAAGACACAGCACTATGCGGCACAGTTGCAGGAGTATCGCCGGGCCGTGCAAACATGTTTTGGCATCGATTCAGAAGCGATCTCAACGCGTCTGGCGCTGCTGGAGGTGGACGTGGTCGTCAGCCCGACCTGATGATTCGATCGTCCGGAGGGCTCACCGTGCCACACAAGTTGCGTAGGCCAGGACCGGTTCATGGCCGACACGACTGTAGCGGAATTCGCCAAGAATTTCGGCAGTGACAGGTCGAAAGCCCTGGCGGCTTTTGCTACGACAAAAAGTAAACTGCTCTAAGCGAGGAGAGGCTGCCGGAAGGCAGCCGTTTATTGACGAGCAGAAGTCCCCTCCCCGCTCGTTCCTCGCGACCCTCCCGCAAAAACGGGAGGGTGAAGTTGTGTAGATACCAATGCCCGGAGCGAGAGCGACGTTTCTTAATTCGTGCTTCCGTCGTTTCCTTCGCCTCAACCGCTCTCCGCTCTCCGCGTTACACGATCGCTCGACACGCTCTAATCAGACAGCGCAACGGTCACACCGGTCCACAGCGGCTGTTTGGCTTTGTGAATCTGTGCTTCCAGCTGATCAATCAAGGGGTCAAACTGAGCGATCTCACTGGCATTGTTACCCTGTTCGTGTTTCCGAAAGCCAAACAGGTAGGTAATGTTCTGCGGACGCCAGCGATGAAAATAGAGCTCGTTTCGGCGAACCACCAGCTGCCGCAGTTTTTCATACGCTTTGTTTTGCCGATCCGCAAATCCAGCAACGTCAACGTCGTTGTCCGAATGACGAGTCAGCGACACAGACTGATTGTCAGCACCAACAAGCTGAACCGCTGGCGTGGATAAGGAATTCGGCAACGGGGCGATCGAAATCCATGTGGGAATCGCCGACACAGACGTCCGTCGGAATTCGAACGTGACCAGTCGTTTCGTATCAGGATTCCACCTGATATTTCGAAGTTCTGCTCCAACAGCCGACACCTTCGTGGCACCCACATTCACGTGCACCATCGATTGCGCTGCCGCATGGTCGAAGAACCGTGCCGCCACAAGCTGTGCAACGCCAGCATAACCGGCGTCGTTCCAGTGCATCCCGTTATCCGTCCATCGACCGTTCATGGCAATCCTGATTTCCGGATGCTCAGACAGGTCAATGGGCAGAGCCGTGGAAGTCGACAACAGAGTGTCCGCCCTTCTGAGTTCGTCGGCAAAGTTCTCAAACAGATCCACGTAAGGAGCGCCGAGCGAATCGGCGACCGTTTGAATGGCTCGACAGAATTCCGCCACCCGATTATTCCATCGCGACGGGTCGGGCAGTGGAGCGGCCATTGCAAGAAATGGATGTGGAGAAACGAAAACGATGTCAGCGCCCGTGGTCTTCAGATCCCGGTGCAACTGCCGCAGCTGTTTAGAAAACCGTTTGATGCCGTCAGGTCCATCATCGAAAGTCATCGCTTCGTTCTGACCGTAGAACAACATGATGACTGACGGCTCTTCCGCGCGAACATGCTCAATCAACCGTTGGTAGCCCCTGACGGGTATGTCAAAGATGCCACGAGATTCGGCAAAGACCGTGTCAGCGCTCCAGCCGAGATTGCGAAATGTCACATGGTGCTGCGGCACTGCAGCTGTCAGAGCCGACTCCAGGTGACCAAACGACTGAGCCCTCTCAACGAATGTTCCTCCGACCAGCAACACATGGTCACCGTCACGGAGCCGAAACGGCCCGGTAACTCCGCGAGGCGGAGCCGACGCTGGCTGCCAGTCCAGGCGCTGCTGACGGTCGGGTTTCAGCGTGGCAACGTCCAGTTTTCCTGTCGCTGCCACGGTTCGCCAGTCCTGATCGTTGAAGTCTGTCTGCTGCCAGCCGACTGGTGGCGGCACTGCCGCAATCTTCCATTCCGATTGCTCAATGAGATCCTGCTGGCGACGGGAAAAGCCAGCCCCCAGGTTCGTCGCTACTGCCCGTTGCGGAGTGACCGAGACCGCAATGCAGTTAGCTCCCTCCCGCGCCAGGGATGTGACGTTCCAGGTCACCAGGCCTCCGTCCATCGCCGTGTTTTTCACCAGACGCTGGCCATTGAACCAGGCAGAAACGGAACCCGATGCAGTAAGACTGAGTTCCAGCGGGGACTTGATTGAGGCACTGATTCGTACCGATTGCCGCAGCCATGTCGGCGTATCCGCGATCGGTACCAGTAAAATATTGGGATCGGCGCGGACGATGCTCGTCCAGAGACTGACAACAACCACCAGGACGGCGACAATCGGCCTGCTGAAACAATGACATTGCATACGAATTTCGTTCAATCGGGACCGTGGCATTCAGAGAACTCGACAACGGATGTTAACAGACTGTCACGGGGTTCTCTGCCATGGCGGAGTGAGAAGAGCAGACTGGTTTCCGGGATAACGTTAAAACTCAGTTCGTTTCTTTGTTATCATGTGACGGGGTGGGGCGTCTGCTGGCTGACTTGTGTGCTCATGCGGCACGGCCAGGACGAATTCGGCCGAGGCCCCCAAACCTGTAGATCCGCTTCCATTGAACACTGGCAAAACACGTACAAGACGCATTGAAGACCAAAAAACAGACTCTAAAGCAGTTTTCAAAAAGATGCGGTCGTGGGGCTCGTGGGAAAGCGATCCTCGTAAGGGGAAAGACGTTCGCCGCGGCCACAAGTCAGTGTAATACGCTGTAACGGAAGTTTTCAGGAGCTCATTTGTGCCAGAACCGGGCGGTATTGCGGCAGACGAAAGCGATTCGTCAGTAATATCACCACCGGAACGCGCCGTGAAACATCACATCGGCCGGGAACTTCGTCGGTGTGCCTTCCGCGCAACCAGCCAGCTCAGGTCGGCCTCGCCAGCTCAGTTGCACAGCATGGTCTGTCGCCTGTTGCGAAAACAGGCGCGTGCCATCGACGCCACCGACATTCAGCTGTTCCGAGTCCGACTGGATGACGCCGGGACTGGAATTGTGGGATTGAGATACCATTCCGGACGGTCGGCGAGCGACGAGGACCTTGCCGCGTTAGAACACTTTCAATTTCAACTGCTGTCAGCGGAAGTTCAGGATTGTCTGCGGGCAGATCAGTTTGCGAGGGTCCAATCGGGGTCCACCAGTGGCGGTCGACTGATTACGGGCCTGATGAAAAAGCTGAACTGTTCGTCGTACATTCTATGTCCGCTGCATGTGGCTGGCCGTTTTCGAGGAATCATGGGAGTTGCCTGTCGAAATGACCACAACTATCCTGAGGACGACGAATTTTTTGAGCTGCTGAAACTGAACGGGGCCATTTTGCTGAACAACGTTCTGCGAGTCCGTCAGGAGCGGAAACGCAGCCGAAAGCTCCGCCAGTGGAAACGCATTGCCGATCAGGCGTGCGACTTCGCCTTCTGCGTCGACCATCGTTTTGTCATCTGCAACACCACGACGTTTGGGGCGGGCGAGGCCACCCCAAAACTGCTCGGCCTGCGTCTCAAGGATGTCGTCGTTCGTAGTTTTCACCGTGAGCTGAAACAACAGATTCAGACTGCCGTGAAATCCGGAGAAGTCCGAACATGTAATTTTCAACTGTCGCTGGACCAATGTGAACCGCGTTGGTTTCTGGCCAGAATCGAACCCGTAAGCAACGCATCCGATGCCTGTGCCACGCTGTATCTGACCGACAATCATTCGGACAAGGTGCTGCAGGAAGAAGTGCGGGATTTGACGGAACAGCTTGTCAAGGCCTCTCGTTTAAGTCTGTTGGGGCAGATGAGTACCGAGTTCTCGCACCAGCTGAACCAGCCACTGCAGGCGATCCTGAACTATTGCAACATCGTGCAGCGACGGTTTCAAAAAGGAACGGCCACTGCGGACAACTGCCACAACACACTGGCCAGCATCGAACAATCGGTCATCCACTCCGCCGACATCATTCAGGGAATTCGGGACTTCGTAAAGTTCAAGTCGCTGCATACAGAACCCGTGCTGGTGGACGAACTTCTTCAGCAGGCCATCATGATGGTTCTGCCCACGACACGAGGCCGCGACGCAGACTTGATTCCTGCGCCGGATTCTCCGGATCTGACCGTCGTCGTCGACAAAGCCCAGACAACGCACGTTCTGGTCAACCTCATCATCAATGCGTTGGAAGCATGTTGTGAACACGGCACAGATCGCCCCCACATAGAACTATTGGTCCATGCGGCTCCCGAACACGGACAAGTCACCATGGCCGTTCGGGACAATGGCCCTGGACTCCCTCAGGACGATTCCGACAACGTGTTCCGAAAGTTTTACTCAGGCAAAGAAGACGGGCTGGGAATGGGGCTGGCGATCAGCCGTGAGGTGTGTGAATCACAGGGGGGGAGCCTCAGCGCCAGGAACAATACACCCGAAAAAGGATGTACCTTTGACCTTGTCGCTCCGATCCACACTGCGGCCGGAGGCGACACCGCTGAACTGCAAGTCATCAATGACATCCCGCTAACGGAAGATTAACCCCCTCCAAAGTGGCCATCCCACGTGTATTCTTCGCGGAACGATCCGTTCTCTTGCTTTAAATGCCTGTCTCGGTCAGCATTGGCACGTCTTCGCTCCACCTGTAGCCGAATTCGCTGGCCACCACTGATTGGTGGGCCCGCGGCGGCCGACGCCTCCGGTTATGCGTTCGATTAACGAATTATTCGACCAGGCATGGTGTGGCTGCCGACAACATCGCTGTTTTATCAGCGAATTTCCTTCTGAATCAATCGGAGTTTCTTGTAATGGCAGATTGGCTGCAACGATTCGTTGATGACGGCACGATCGGGGAATCTCAGCTGGAAGAAGCCCGCACGATGGCGGCAAACCTGGGACTCACCGCGGAAGACGCGCTGACCCGGCTGGGGTATATCTCCGCCGCAGATCTGGGCCGAGCCCAGGCAGAAGAATTCAACTATGAGTACGTGGAACTGGAAGGCCTGCAGATTCCAAACAGCGTCATCGAACTGATCACCGAGTCGATGGCACGGGAAAACATTGTGATCGCGACCAGCGTGGAAGGCGAATCCGTCGTGATCGCCATGCATAATCCGAATAATATCGAGGTGCTGGACAAGCTGAGATTCGTGTTGAATCGCGACATCAAAGTCGTGATGGCGCCCATGGAATCCATTCAGGGAGCCATTAACAGGCATTATGGCCAGACGGAAACGGAATCGGTCGACACCATGATTTCGGAATTCACCGAAACCCAGATCGACTTTTCCGCTACCGAGGCTCAGGCGGCCGTCGCGGGAGACGAGGACGATAGCGCGCCCATCATTCGATTGGTGAATCTGATGATCAGTGAGGCGGTGCAAATGCGGGCCAGCGACATTCACGTCGAACCGTTCGAAGACCGCATTCGCATTCGTTATCGCATCGACGGATCATTGATTGAACGCGAAAGCCCACCAAAACGACTGTTGGCAGCCATTCTGTCCCGTATCAAGATCATGGCCAGTATGGACATCGCCGAAAAACGGCGGCCACAGGACGGACGTATCAAGACGCGGATGGGGGCCAAAGAGTTCGACCTGCGGGTCAGTATCCTGCCCACAAACCACGGTCAGGCCGTGGTTATGCGTATTCTGGACCGCGACAACATCAAAATCGGCATCCGTAATCTGGGGTTCAGCGACGAAAATTACCGCAGTTTCCAGAATATCATTAGGCGGCCAAACGGTATCTTTTTGGTGACAGGTCCCACCGGATCCGGCAAGACCACCACGCTTTACAGTGCACTCGGGGAACTCAACCGACCGGACCGCAAAATTATCACCGCCGAAGACCCCGTTGAGTATTACCTGCCCGGAATCAATCAGGTCGAGGTAAAGCATGCCATTGGCTTCGACTTTGCGATGATTATTAAGTCCATGCTGCGTCAGGCGCCGAATGTAATTCTTGTGGGTGAAATCCGCGACACTGAGACGGGAGAGATGGCCGTACAAGCCAGTTTGACCGGACACTTGGTTTTCAGTACACTTCACACGAACGATGCGCCCGGATCTATTACACGTCTAATTGACATGGGAGTGCAGCCTTTCCTGGTGGCATCGTCGCTGATGGCGGTCATGGCGCAGCGACTGGTGCGAGTCGTCTGCACCAAGTGCAAGGAGCCCTATCAGCCAACCCCGGAGGAAGTGGACTACTTCGAATTGACTTCCGAAGAAATTGAAGGCAGCGATTGGGTGCGTGGTAAAGGTTGCAATGGCTGTCAGCACACTGGGTATATGGGGCGTCGAGCTGTATTCGAGCTGATGACAATGAATTCAACGCTTCGCGAGATGGCCTTTAACAGTGAGCCATCGCAGAACATCCGGCGACAGGCGCGTCTGTTCGGGATGCGAACGTTGGTGGATGACGCCAAAGACAAAGCGATGGCCGGGCTGACTTCGCTGGCGGAGGTTTACAAACTGTCCGGTGGTGGGCACTGATTGATCGAAAACCGTTCGTTTCTGGATTTCGGTCGTGCCAACCGACATAATGCGTCACCTGCCACAAAGCCTTTCATTGTTCATGTCTTTCTCAAAGCCTTACTGCGGACTTGGAACACGGATGTCCCACAGAAATCGACGGCCCGCAGTGCCCCTTCAATCGGCGAGAGTATTTTTCCACAACGACCCATTTTGCAGGCGGCCATTGCATCAACAACGAGAACAGGCTGGCCCGTTTCCGCCGATGGCTCGATTCCGGTTGCGGTTACGCCGCATCGGCTATGTGTCTTCCAACCCTCACATCAACACAACTCACTTGGCGTTTCCGTATGCCAATCAGGCCGCGACGGGCTTGCTGTGAACAGGAGATAGTGAATGGCTCCGCGCCAACTTCAGATTGACAAACTGCTGGAAACGGTTGTCCGTGAAAAAATCAGCGACCTGCACATTGCCGTCGGTCAGCGCCTGGAAACCAAGAGCCTGGAGAAGGAAGACACCACGGCTCTGATGAAGAGCATCACGCCGGAGCGCAATCAGCAGGAGTTGCAGGAACGCGGCGGCACGGACTTTGGGTTTGCTTTTGGCGACAAAGCTCGTTTCCGAGTTTCCGTATTCAAGCAACGCGGCATGATCGGAATCTGTCTGCGGCAGATTCCGAACGAGTTTCTAACCTTCGAACAGCTGGGTTTGCCTCCGGTTGTCAGAGAGTTGATTCAGCGGCCTCGAGGTCTGTTTCTGGTGACCGGTCCGACTGGGTCTGGAAAGACAACAACTCTGGCCAGCATAATCAACTGGATGAATAACAATGTCGATCATCACATCATCACAATGGAAGACCCGATCGAGTATTACCACGAGCACAAGAAGTCGACGATCAATCAGCGTGAAGTTGGTGTGGACTGTCTCAGCTTTCCGGATGCTCTGCGTGCTTCTCTGCGACAGGATCCGGATGTGATTCTGGTGGGGGAAATGCGAGACCTGGAAACCATCGAAGCCGCCATCACAGCGGCAGAAACGGGCCACGTGGTCTTTGGCACGCTGCATACGACTGGTGCTCAGGGTACGGTTGACCGAGTCATCGACGTATTCCCGACCAGTCAGCAGGAACAGATTCGCACCCAGTTGGCGAACGGCATCATCGGGATTCTCAGTCAGGCCCTGCTGCCACGAAAACCCAAGGGACTTGTCGCAGCTTACGAAATGCTGGTAGTGACCAGTGCGATCTCGAATCTGATTCGCGAAGGCAAAACCTTCCGCATCAACTCTTCAATTCAAACCGGCCGTAAGTTCGGGATGATTCTGCTGGATGATTCGCTGTTCAATCTGTGGAAGAGCGGCCTTGTTGAAGAGCAGACCATAATCATGAAATCAAACAACCCCGGCGAACTTCGGGCTCGGATTGAGCGAGCGAAGAAGGGCGTGTTTGAAGACGACGATGACGATGATGATGATGATGACGACGATTAAGTCCTGGCTGGAACGCCGCTGACACTGACCCTTTCCCTTTCGCGGGGAGAGCTGACAATTGCAATGAAGTAGACAATAACCCGGTCCGGTTCAACTTATGGCTCAACGCAAACTCGGACAAATCCTTGTTGATCTCGGTTATCTGACGGATGACCAGCTTTGGGATGTTCTGGAAGAGCAGAAACAAAGCTCGGGGCTGATCGGACAGGTGGCTGTGCGCATGGGCATGGTGACCGAGACTCAGGTCACTGAGGCCCTGGCGGAACAGTGGGGCATGCCGGTGATTAACCTGGCAGAAACCAGTATACCTCCACAGGTGCTGGAACTCGTTCCACAGACGATGGCCGAGATCTACAAGATCATGCCGGTGTCATTGAAGAACGATGTGCTGACCGTGGCCATGGCTGATCCCCAGAATGTCGCGGCGCTGGATGATCTGCGCAACTTTCTGGGCAACGAGATTCGTGGCGCGGTCTCCACTTTGGTGGAAGTCGAAGAGGCGATTGCTCAGTACTACGCAGACCGCGAAGAGAGCATCGAAGACGTCATCGAGGAACTGGCGAGTGACGACGAAGAAGAAGGCCGAATCCGAGGCTACGACCTGTCTTCAGAAGAAGAGTTATCGGACGCGGCTCCGATCAAGAAGCTGCTGAACATGGTGATTTTGCTGGCCATTCGCGACCAGGCCAGTGACATCCACTTTGAACCCTTCGAAGACGAGTTCAAAATTCGGGTGAAAGCAGACGGCGTCCTTTACGAAATGGTGCCGCCGCCCCGCCATCTGGCCAACGCGA